>Ga0182030_10002731_pt1 | contig 37581 bp, 12 predicted proteins | sample 812S3MmetaG_FD_121299 | JGI IMG/M metagenome (GOLD analysis project Ga0182030, IMG submission 121299) | Permafrost microbial communities from Stordalen Mire, Sweden - 812S3M metaG (Illumina Assembly) | ecosystem: Environmental > Terrestrial > Soil > Wetlands > Permafrost | place: Sweden...
CACAGGCCGTGTTAGCATTTAAACATCTACGTGACATTTTCGCGGGGACGTAGTTCAGTTGGTTAGAACGCCGGCCTGTCACGTCGGAGGTCGCGGGTTCGAGCCCCGTCGTCCCCGCCATTTATTTTCAATAACTTACAGACACCATAAGACAGCCACGCTGATCTGGTCGGCGGTCGCGGCTGCGAGAATGTGCGAACCACCATTGTTTTCAATTGATTGCCGAGATTGTTGCGTTCACTTCGGGACTGATACTTTGTCTGCTACAGTTTTCTTCCTAACCAATAGATCCGGCGGCAGTTGGCGTTTGGACGACTTCAGGTGCCCCAAAGCCTTTCTCGACGGGCGTATCCGTGATGAGCACCGCCCACTAGCACTAGCGACCACGAGATCTCGAGCCGACGACTAGTCTAGACTAGTGCTTTGCTGGAGAGGGCTGCCATCGCAAGAGGTGGGAGCCTTCCTCTGGTCTTTCCACTTTCCACACACGACACTGGCAGTTCCGGCCTTCGGAAGCGACTGCCGCTGAATGACTGTCGGAGGGCGCGATATCCTGCAAAAACCACGCTCTGGACGGCTGGCCGTCGACGTGGATCAACCGGGCCGGGTCGCCCGGCCCAATGGTGACCTGAAAACGATCCAGCGGAAAAGAGAGGCCAGTCCCCAGGAACTTGATGAATGCTTCTTTTCGGGTCCAACAGTCGTAAAACGCCTTCGTGCGGTGCTGTTTCGGGATGGCGAGCAAATCGCGGCACTCTGCCGGCGAGAAGAACCGCCTGGCAATGCCCTCCATGTCTTCAATTGGCCGAATCCGTTCTATGTCGACCCCAATCTCACGATCCAGGCGCAATCCGAAAAGGACCACTTGTTCGGAATGAGAAACATTGAAGTGTACCTGAGAAGCGCCCTCCAGTTCCGGCTTTCCGTATGGCCCGTATCGAAATTCGATCTCTGCGGGTTCTGCATTCATGCAGTTGCCAAGTACGATCCTGAGGAGACCTCGGGCAACGATGAACGATTTCCGATGCCTCGCATATTTGAAGCAGGCGGCCCTCTTCTGCTCATCCGGCGACAGCAACCCGTGAAGATATCTCTCAGAGTTCTGAGACGCGGACAATGTGCTGAAGACCAGATGGATCTCTTCACTTAGGGGTGTCGGGCACATTGCGGCCATATCGTAATCGTAAACGCGCACGGGCGGGCGAAGGCCCCGGCAATGACGCAACCCCTACTGCCAACCTCCTCCAAGGGCGCGATAGAGAGTGACAACGTTGGTCAATTCCTGGCGGCGGATTTGAACCAGCTGGAGCCGCGCGTCCAGTAGTTGGCGTTCGGCATCGAGGAATTCCAGGTAACTTACGACGCCGCCCTTGTACGCGAGATCGGCAAGGTCCACCCCCTGCTGCAGGCTCTCAACCAACCCCTCCTGCTGGGTGCGCAGTTCGGCCAGCTTCCGATAGGCGGCCAACGAGTCCGCCACTTCGCGGAAAGCCTGTTGCACCGTCTTCTGGTATGCGAGCAGAGACTCCTGGCGGCGTGCCTCCGCGCTGCGCACCCCGGCCCGGATTGCGCCGGCGTGGAAGATCGGCAGACTTCCCGCCGGGGCGAAAATCCACGTTGAGTTGGAGGCTTTGAAAAGGTTGAGGAGAGCGGAGCTTTCAAACCCGCCCGACGCGGTAAGGGAAATGGTGGGGAAGAACGCCGCTTTGGCCACAGCCACCAGGGCGTGATCGCCAATCAGTTGCTGCTCTGCCTGGCGGATGTCAGGCCGGCGGTCCAGGAGGGTCGAGGGCAGGCCGAGAGGAAGGCTGGCGACAAGCCCCTGTTCGAGCAGTGAAACGCCGCGAACAATCGGTCCGGGATTCCGGCCGAGGAGGACGGCGATCTGGTTCTCCGTCTGCTCCCGCTGCAACTCCAGGCTGACGAGCGCGGCGCGAGCGCCTTTCACGAGCACTTCGGCCTGCCGGAGTTCGATCCCGGAGGAATAACCATTGTCCACACGGAGTTGGACCAGTTCGAGGGAGTCCTCGCGCAGTTTGAGTTCCCGCTGGGTGATCTCGACTTCCAGATCCAGGTCGCGCAAAAGGAAATAAGTGCTCGCCACATCGCTCACCAGCGTTTGCAGGACCGCCCGCCGCGCTTGCTCACTGGCCAGCAACGCGGCCCGTGCGGCCGCACTCATGTTCCGAATTCGTCCCCATAGGTCGAGTTCCCAACCGAGGCTGACGCTAAGGTCGGTGTAAACGGTGTCGTAGCCGAGGGTCCGGAGATTATTGTAGCCGCCCGATCCATCGATGGCCGGGAGACGGGCCGATCGCGAGGCGGTAAGCTGAGCCCGGGCTTCCAACACACGGGCGGCGGCGATTTGCGCGTCGAAGTTGTGGACGAGCGCCTCCTGAATCAACTTCGAAAGCTCCTCGTCGCGGATCAGATCCTGCCACCGGAGTTCGCCGAGACTGGCAGGCTCCCCGTTGTATGCGCCGGGATCAGCCGCCGCGGTGGCGCCTCCGCGAAAGCCGGGAGGCACGGGAACGTCCGGCCGCACGTAGCGAGGGCTTGCGCAGCCAACCATCAACAGAACCACGCACAGTCCCGTGACCGCGATGAGCACCGAGGAAGCGATTGCCGGGCGATGAATCGGGTGACCCGCCATTATGGATTTTGTCCCCGGCCTGGCTGAGCTACCTGGGGGGTTACCGGTTGTCCGGGACGCAGCTTGGAATCTCCCGGGACGATCACGGTCTCTCCACCGCTAAGCCCCGTGGTGACGATCCTCCTGCCCTGATAGGTTCCCGCCGTCACGATGCTGCGGAGGGCGACCTTATTATCGGGAGTCACCAGGTACACAGCCTTCGATCCCTGAACGTCGAACAGAGCCCGTTCGGGAATCAGCACGGCGCCCTGCCGGGTTCCCACAGCCAGGCGCACCCGCCCTGTCATCCCGGGCAGGAGTAGGGCCTTGGGATTGCGGAATTGCGCAATTGCCAGCAGGGTTCCGGTCTTCTCGTCCACCGCGCCTGCCATATTCGTAAACCGGCCCTGGAAAGGGTACAAGGTGCTGTCCGCGAGAATCAATTCAATGTGCTCCAGCGCCGCGCTTTCAACCGTGCTTTCGGTGAGCAGATAGAGCGTTTCCGAAATGCCGAAGACGACATTGATCGGGTCCACGTTTGAGATGATCGCCAGCCGGCTGGATCCCCCGCGCCCGACATAGTTGCCCACCGAGACCTCCTCCCGGCCGATGAGGCCCCCGATTGGAGCCCGAATCTCAGTCTCAGCGCGGTTCAGCGCCGCTTCCTCGAGTGCGAGTTTCGCCATCGTCACGCCGGCCTGCGCCTGCTTGAGGCCCATGCGGTCGCCGACCGTGGTGGTTCGCGCCGTCGCGCGTGCGTCCTCCACCACCGCTACGGCTGAGGACTGTGCTGCGATGGCGGTATCAAGATCCCGCGCCGGCACGGCTTTTCGTGCCGCCAGCGGTTTCAGTCGTTCGACGTCCTGGGTGGATTTCAGCAGATTCGCTTCCGCCTGTCGCACGGCGGACTGGGCGTTCACCAGATGCTGCTGCTCCCGCGCCATTTGCAGATCCGCCTCCGCTTTTTCGACGGCAGCTTCGGCAGCCTTCACAGCGGCATCATAGTGACGCGGGTCTATGCGGAAGAGCAGTTGCCCCTTCTGGATCAGGTGCCCTTCCTTGAAGAACATGTCGGTCAGCCGGCCCTCGACGTTGGCGCGGATTTCGACGGTGGCAGTTGGCTCGGTGCGGGCTGCCATTTCCTCGACGATCGGGACATCGCGACGCTCGACGGTCTCGACGACCACCAAAGCCGCAGGCAGAGTGCGGGCGGCGGCAGAGTCTCTCGGATTGCCACAACCGCCATTAACGATGATCCAGCACGCCGCGAGCAAGCGCCCGGCGGCGCCAGGCACCTGTAAAGTCCTCATGTCTTACTGAGTTCGGTGATCGATCCACCGTTGTGGGCCGTCAGATTCGTCTCGTGCGAAAGCCCACTTCCACCGTTGAAGAAACACGCAGAATTATGGTCTTCGGCGCATGAATCGCTGTATCATTAGATAATCTAATCTGAAACTAATATATCACGGTAAGATGGCATTGAAGTATCGAATCACGAGGGCAAGAGGATGGCTCTCGACTCGCACGGCAGTCCGCGAGCTCAAACGGTACTGTTGCAGACGTCAATACCTGGCCGGCGCCAGTGGCGGAGTTGTCATGCAACCTTCACCGCTCTCCTAAGGGAGACTTAGTGGTTGGCTCAGATCTCACCCAGGGTTCGTCCAGGGACGCCGCCTTTCCGCCCCCCGACTGGGAGGCAGGGACCCACCTCCCGACTGGCGTCGGCGAACGCCCGCTGAACGAAATCCGCGCGCGGGCGGCGGTTGGCCGTCCGGACCACATCGCTGTCGTGGAGCACGGCACGGATGGCGGTAAAGCACGGCGTTTGACTCACCGGAGCCTCGACTTCCTGGTGACCCGCTGGGCGGCTCGACTGGCCTCCGAGGGTGTCACGCCCGGTATGCCGGTCGGGCTGTGCGCAGTGGCGGAACTGGAAGTGCCGGTCGGGTTCCTCGCCATCCTGGAGGCCGGTGGAGTGGTTGTGCCACTCGATCCGTCGCTCCCGCCGGGCCGGCTGCGACCGATGGCTGAGGGTGTGGGATGCACTATCGTCCTCGTCAGCGACACCACGCTACATGCGTTTTCCGGCTTTCTATTGCTGAACTTGTCCCGCGATCCCGGCGATCATCCGCCGGTCACGGTCGCGAACGATCCCGAACGGGCGGCGGCCATCTACTACACCTCGGGATCTACCGGACGGCCGAAGCCGGTGTCGCTGGCGCACCGGGCGCTCTCGTCCCGCATCCTTTCAATGATCGACTGGTTCGGAATCGGCGCCGACGAAGTGGTCTGTGCCGGCTCGACCCTGGCCTTCGACCCCTTCCTGCAGCAACTGTTCTTCGCACTTTGCACAGGCGGAACCCTGTGGCTGCCCGACCGAGTCTCCCTGCTCGATCCCGCCCGCTTCTGGGCAGAGGCAGCGGAACAAGGCGTCACCCATCTGAACCTCGTGCCTTCCCAACTCGAGCTGCTGCTATGCCGCCCTCCCGCCCGGGGACTCCCCGCGCTCCGCCGTGTGGTGGTGGGAGGCGAACGCATGCCCCCCGACATGCCGGCCCGGATTCGCGCGGCCGTAGGACCGGCTGAAATCTACAACATGTACGGCCCGACCGAGGCCACGGTGGATGCCACCGGTCACCGCGCCGATCCGGCGATCACCGACCGCGCCGTCCCGATCGGTGCGCCGCTGCCCGGCTGTCGTGTCCGCATTTTGGACGAGCGCCTCCGCCGCGTGCCGGTCGGCGCCACCGGGGAATTGTGCATCGGCGGAGCCGGTCTGGCGACCGGCTATCTGGGAATGGAGCGCGCGACGGCCGAGTCTTTCGTCCGCGACCCCTTCGGTGGTCCGTGCGACCGGCTGTACCGGACCGGGGACTCTGGCTGCTGGCTTCCCAACGGGGAGGTGGACTTCATCGGCCGCCGCGACGATCAGGTGAAGATCCGCGGCCAGCGCATCGAGTTGGGCGAGGTGGAAGCCGCGCTGCGGGCCTTTCCCGGCGTTGCCGCCGCCGCCGTCACCAAGTGGGAAGATGCGCCCGGCGGAGCTGCGTTGATCGCCCACCTGGTGGGCGACGCCGATCTCGCCGCGCTGCGCGCCTGGCTCGCTGAACGCCTTCCGGCCGCCGCGGTGCCGGTCCATCTCCTGCGAACGGATGCGCTGCCGTCGTTGCCCTCCGGAAAGACGGATCGCCAGGCGCTACCTTTGCCGGTCCTCCAGACCCCCGCCGGGCGAGCCGCCGCTCGAGGCGACGCGCCCTCCCTGGAACAATCTATCGCCGCGGTTTGGGCCGACCTGCTCGGCCGCGCCGATGTGGATGTCAACGTCAACCTGTTCGAGATGGGCGCTCATTCGCTGCTGGTCCCCCGCGCTTTGGTCTCTCTCGAAGCGGTGACGGGCAAGACGGTGGACACCGTGGATCTCTTCCGCTTTCCTACGGTTGCCTCACTGGCGCGCCATCTGTCCGGCGAATCCGACAGCGTTACCGTGAAAAGAGAGCGCTCCGTGAGCACGGGCGAGATCGCCATCGTCGGCATGGCATTCCGGTTCCCCGGGGCATCCGACTGCGAGACCTTTTGGGCTGAGCTGATGTCGGGAACCGACAGCGTCCGCCGCTTCGACCCCGCGACGCTTCGGAAAACGCGGGCTCCCACCGACCTGGTCGATCACCCCGACTTCGTCGCCGCCCATGCCGCCATCGACGATACAGACCGGTTTGATCCCCTGCCCTTCGGCTATAGCCAGGGCGAAGCTGCGGAGATCGACCCGCAGCAGCGCCTGCTGCTGGAGTTGGCTTGGCACGCCCTGGAAGACGCTGCCTGCGATCCCGCCGTCGAGGGACCGGTTGGCGTCTTCGCGGGCGTCGGGTTCAACGCCTACCTGGTGGACAACCTGCGTGACCGCGTGGGTTTTGCCGGAGGGGCCGACCGCTTTTCGGCCGTCATCGGCTCGGATAAGGATTTCGCCGCCACCCGCATCGCCTACAAGTTGGGGCTCACGGGCCCGGCCATGACGGTGAACAGCGCCTGTTCCACCGCCCTGTCGGCTACGGCGACGGCGGTCGACAACCTGCGCGCCGGGCGTTGCCGCGTGGCACTCGCCGGAGCGGCGTCGCTCGGCATGTTCTCCGTTTACGGTCATATCCACGCCGAAGGCGGCATTGCCTCGCGCGCCGGGGTCTGTCGTCCCTTCGATGCCGGGGCCGATGGCATCGTTTCCGGCGCGGGTGCCGCCGTGCTGGTGCTGAAGCGGCTGGACGATGCCATCGCGGATGGCAACCGCATTCACGCCACCATCCTGGGCATCGGCACCGCCAACGACGGCGGCCAGAAGGCCGCCTTCTCCGCTCCTTCCGTGGACGGCCAGGCCGCGGCCATTGCCGCGGCGTTTGCGGACGCGGGGGTCTCGCCCGCAGAGATCGGTTTCGTCGAAGGACATGGCACCGCCACGGCGATGGGAGATCCCATCGAGGTGGCTGCGCTCAATCTGGTCTTTCGCGGTACTGAGCCCGGCAGCACACTGCTGGGCTCGGTCAAGGGCAACGTCGGCCATCTCGATGCCGCTGGCGGCATGGCCGGACTAATCAAGGCGGTGCTGGCGGTTCGCCATGGCATTGTCCCACCCACCGCAAATTTCGTCGCCGCCAACCCACGCATTCCTTTCGCGGACGGGCCGTTCCGCGTGAACGCCGCGCCGGAACCCTGGCCCGGCCCGGCGGACCGCCCACGGCTGGCAGGAGTCAGCGCCTTCGGTATGGGAGGGACCAATGTCCATGTGATCGTTGGCCCCGCGCCGGAAGCCGCGTCGCCAGTCATCCCGGACGGCCCCGTACTGCTGACAATCAGCGCCGCGACAGCCACGGGCCGCGATCGGCTCGCCGCGGCCTTGGCCGGCCATCTGGACGGGCCGCTTCCGGACATCGCCTCATCGCTCGCGCGCCGCCGGCCGATGCGCTACCGCCGCGCAGTGGCCGCCAATTCCGCGACGGCTGCCGCGGCCGCCCTCCAGGGCACCGGGGCGGTGGACGGCCTGGTGCCGGGCGGAACGCCTGCGATTGCTTTTCTCTTTCCCGGGCAGGGCGCACAGCAGGCCGGCATGGCCCGGGAACTGTACCGCGCGATTCCTGCGTTCCGCGTCGCGTTCGACGAGGCTGGCCGCGTCTTGGACGGCATGGGCGGGCCCAACGGCCAGCCCCATTCCCTGCGCGACACCGGACAGGATCTGCTAACCCTCCTGCTCGGCGAGAGCGGCGACGCCGCGGCGACGGCGGCGCTGTCGGCCACCGAACGAACCCAACCGGCGCTGTTCATCGCTGAATTCGCCATGGCGAAAGCGCTGGACGCGTTCGGCATTCGTCCCGCGGCAATGCTGGGCCACAGCATCGGCGAGTATGTCGCCGCCTGTGTCGCGGGCGTGATGGGGTTCGAGGACGCGCTGCGGCTGGTGGTGGCCCGAGGCCGGCTCATGGCATCGGTGCCGCGCGGGGCGATGCTGGCGGTTTCGCTGCCGGAAGCGGACCTGCTTCCCTTGCTCGCCCAGAGTGGCGCCGATCTCGCCGCCGTCAACAGTCCCCGGCAATGTGTCGCTTCCGGAACAGGGGCGCAGGTGGATGCACTCGCCAAACTGGTAGCGGCGACCGGCAAGCCGACCGTCCGCCTACCCGTCTCGCACGCTTTTCATTCGGCGCTGATGGAGCCGATTCTCGACGCCTTCGCGGCGGAAGTGGCGAAGATCCGGCTGTCCCCCCCGGCTATCCCGATCGTTTCCAACCTCAGCGGCGACTGGCTGAAGGCCGAAGAAGCGACCGACCCTGCCTACTGGGTGCGCCATCTGCGCGGCACGGTGCGCTTCGCCGACGGACTAAGACGCTTGACGGCGGATCCGGCGCGACTGCTGGTGGAAGCCGGTCCGGGCGTCGCGCTGACGCGCCTGGCCCGCGGTGCCGGGCTCGCCGAGGCCCGCGCGATTGCCACTCAGCCACCCCGTTCGGCGAGCGGGCACGCCGCCTTGGAGGGACACGCCGCCTTCCTCACCGCGTTGGGCCGGCTATGGGTGGCCGGCACCCCGGTGGACCGCCTGGCCGCGGCGGGAAACTCGCCGCGCCGGGTATCGCTTCCAGGCTATCCTTTCGAGCGGGTGCGGCTGTGGATCGAACCGGGCACCTCAACGATCGGGGTCTCCGAAAAGCCCGCGACGTCCGCCGGCAACGGAGCGCCACCCCCCGTGGACTCGGCCGCGGAGGCGATCGCCGACGTCTGGCGCGATTTGCTGGGTGTGGCCACGTTCGGGCCGGACGACGATTTCCTGGCGCTGGGCGGCGATTCGCTGATCGCGGTGCGCATCGCCGCAAGGCTGCGCCTACGGCTGGGTTGCGAGGTGGCCCCAAGCGCCGTCTTCCGCGAGGGGACTGTCGCCCGTCTGGCGCGCTCGTTGTCTGCCGGGCATGCGGCAATCGGCCCGACGCAGAACGGCAAGCTGACCGAGCTTCGCGAGGAGGGCTGGCTGTGACACTCGGCGTGGAGACGTACGCTGGATCCGACAGCTTGGACACCCTGTTGGCAGACCTGGCGGCGCTGGATATTCGCCTGAAGATACAGGATGGCAAGCTCGGCTACGACGCTCCTTCCGGCGCCTTCACCGACGTTCTCAAGCAACGCGCGCGGGCGCTCGCCCCGGCGTTGCTTGCCCGACTGAGCGGGGCTGCGGGCAGCGACGCCGCCAGGGGTGACGTCGTGGCGCCGCTCTCGTCCGGGCAGGAGCGCATGTGGTTCCTGAACCAGATGGAAGGCCGGCAGGGCGCCCGAACGGGCGGCTATACCGAGCATCTGGTCTTCGATCTCGCTGGCCGGCTCGACCGTCGTGCGCTGGAGGGCGCGCTATCCGCGTTGACGGCGCGCCACGGCGCCTTGCGCACCCTGTTCCGTGAGGGGCCCGACGGGCCGGAGCAGGTGGTGGCCCCTCCCGGCCCGGCCGCTCTGGAGGTTGTCGATCTGACCGCGTTTCCCGGCACGGCTCTGGACGAATTGCTGGAGGCGGCAGCCCACCGGCCGGTGGACTTGGCGAGAGACCCGCATGTCCGCTTCACCTTGTTTGCCGTTGCCGCGGATCGTCATGTCGTGTCGGTGTCGGCCCATCACGCCGCCTGGGACGGCTGGTCGAATGGTGTTTTCTCCGCCGATCTCGCCATCGCGTACAACGCTATACGGGCCGGCCGGAAACCGGCCCTGTCGTCCCTCGTCCGCGACGTCGCCGATTTCGCCCGCGCGCAGCGAGCCGCCCTGGCGAGCGGCGCCTTCGACGTCCAACTGCATCAGTTGCGCCGTGCGCTGGAGGGCTATCCTACGCTTCTCGATCTGCCGGCCGACCGTCCGCGCGGCGCGGTCGCCGACGGGCGCGGCGCCCTAATGCCGGTGCACGTGCCGCCAGATGTCGCCGCGGCCCTGGCTGCGGCGGGACGCGGGGCGGGCGCCACCCCCTACATGACGGTGCTCGCCGCCTGGGCGCTGGTGCTGGCGCGGGTGAGCGGTGCGCCGCGCCTGCTGATCGGCACGCCGGTCGCCGCCCGCGAGGACGCAGCCGAGGAAGCCGTGATCGGCTATCTCTCCAACACGGTGGCCATTCCGGTGGATGTTGCAGCGGCGGATAGCTTCGGCGCGCTCGTCGTCCAGGTCCGCGACAGCGTGCTGGAAGCGATGGCCGGACAGGGCGTCCCTTTCGAGAAGGTAGTGGAGGCACTCGCCCCGCCGCGGTCGCGTGCCACCACTCCACTGGTCCAGGCGGTCTTCGCCATGCAGCCGCGTGCGGTTCCAATTCCGGCGCTCGAAGGCCTGGCGGTTTCCGTCCTGCCACACCACAACAAGTCGGCGCGATACGAGCTGATGCTGAACCTGGAGACTACGCCGGAGGCAGCACTGGAAGGGCTGCTGGTCTATTCGACGGCGCTGTTCGACGGCACCACCATCGCCGGCTGGGTGGACCGGTTCTTGAGCCTCCTGCGGGACGCGCCCGAGCGGTGGGATACGCCGCTCGAACACTCTTTCGCCCGGACCGACACGATCCCGAGCGGGGCCCCTGACACCAGCGGGGGCGGGAATGCGAATCGCGGTTTCGCCACTGCCACCGAGCGCGCCCTCGCAGCTCTCTGGGGCGAATTCCTGCACAAAGCCCCGACCAACCGCGACGATGACTTCTTCGTACTGGGCGGCCACAGTCTGTTACTGATGCAGCTCATCCACCGCATAAAGACAGGTGGACTGGGCAGAATCTGGCTAACGGATGCGCTCGGCGCCACGAGCCTGTCCGGCATGGCCGCCCTGATCGATGCCGGGCCCGGTAAAGGCGCCGGGCGGCATTCCGCGGCAGATCGGATCGAGCCAGATCCGGCGCCGGATTCGCCGGTGGCGGACGCCGCGACGCCCATCGGCAACCCTGCCGTTCTGCCGAACAGGGAATTCCGTCTGGTGACCGAAACTTTCAACGCCACCGCCACTGCCTACCCGCGCGATGCGTCGATGGCGGAGTTGTGGCAGGGCGTCGTGGAACGCCACGCAGGCCGCACCGCGCTCCAAGGCCCTGACGGCGCGTCGATGACCTACGCCGCGCTCGACCGGCGGGCCGAAGCCATCGCCGGCGCCCTGCTCTCCGGCGGCCCGGTGGGACCAACCGTCGGGTTGGCGGTGGATCGCGGTTTCGACGCCATCGCCGCGATACTCGGCGTGTGGAAGGCGGGGGCCGCGTATTTGCCGCTCGACAGCAAGCTGCCGCCCGCTGTGATCGCCCGTCTGGCGGCAGACTCCGAGGCGCGCATATTCCTGGCCGACGCCCGGGGCGCCGCGCATTTGGTCGGCGTTGCCGGAGTGAAGGTTTTGCGGCTCGACGTGCTGCCCGCTACCGGCGGCCGGCGGCCGGCCCTTCGCAATGGGAGGGACCCGGCGTACGTGATGTTCACGTCGGGAACCACCGGCGCACCGAAGGGCGTCGTGATCCCGCATCGTGCGATTGCCCGGTTGGCGCTGAACCGCGACATCCTGGCGGTTCGGCCGGACGACGTGATGGCGCAGGCTGCGCCTCTGGCATTCGATGCATCCACGTTCGAGTTGTGGAGCGCCCTGATGAATGGCGCCGCATTGCGGATCTTCGCCGACGAAGAATTGCTCGATCCAGCCGCACTCGGGCCGGCGCTAGCCGAGGGCGACGTCACGGTCATGTGGCTGACCGCCGGGCTGTTCTGCCGTGCGGCCGATCATGCGCCCCGGACTTTCGCCGGTCTGCGGCTGCTCCTGACAGGCGGCGAGACGCTCAGCCCGCCGCACGTGCGCCGCGTGCTGGAGGCCTGCCCCGGCCTCCGTCTGTGCAACTGCTACGGCCCTACGGAGAACTGTTGCTTTACCACGCTCCACGAGATCGCGCCGGGCGATCTGGACGGTCCGATTCCGATCGGCCGGCCGCTGGCGAACAGCCGCGTCTACATCGTGGACGAAAAGCTCAATCCGGTGCCCATAGGAGTCTGGGGTGAGCTGCTCTGCGCCGGTGACGGTCTGGCGTTGGGCTATGCCGGCCGGCGCGACCTGACGGACGCGGCCTTTGTCACGTTGCCGTGGCGGAATGGCGAGCGCGTGTACCGGACGGGCGATATCGTGCGCTGGCGGAACGACGGCGTGATCGAGTTCGACGGTCGCCGCGACGGGCAGGTAAAGATTCGCGGCCACCGCATCGAAACCGCCGCCATAGAAAGTGTGCTGAGTGGCTGTGCGGACGTGCGTGAGGCTGCCGTTGTCGTCACCGGCCAGGCCGCCGATATGGCGCTGGTGGCCTGCGTCGTCGCCAATCACGGCGATGGGCAGGAGACCGCGGTCCGGGAAGGCGCGTGGCGCCGCGAGTTGGCCGGCCAGTTGCCGATCTACATGATGCCGGCGCGCTTCGTTGTGGTTCCGGCGCTGCCGGTGAACCGCAACGGCAAGCGTGACCGCGAAGCCCTGCTGCGGCTGGCCACAGCCTCCGCCGCGCCGGCAGAGGACTACCCCTTGTCCACCGGCCAGGAGCGCTTATGGGTGATGCAGCGTCTGTTTCCGGACAGCGGCGCCTACAACGTGTTGTACGCCTTCGATGCCGCCGGAACTCTGGATACAGCGGCTTTCGGCCGGGCCCTGGTGGCCCTGGAGGAACGCCACCATGCGCTGCGCCTGCGCGTATTCGACACAGCGGAGGGGGGCCTGCGGCAACGCCTCGCCCCCGCCGGCCGGTTGATGGCGGAAATCGCCGATCTGACGGGAGAGACCGACGCGGCGATCGGTGCCCGGGTGACCGCCGAACTGGGCCGGCCGTTCCAGCTTGACCGTGAGTCCGGCACACGGGTGGTCCTGCTGCGACTGGGCGACGAACGCTGGCGGGTGCTGCTGATCATTCACCACGCGATTTTCGACGGCTGGTCGCAGGACGTCGTCGTCCGCGATCTGGCGGCCCTCTACGCCCGCGAGGTCGGTCGCCCCGGCAATCTGCCCGCAATCCCGGCGTGGCAGTTCGAGGACGTGGCCATCTGGCAGCGCGGCTTCGCCGAAGGCGCGGAAGGCAAGGCCCTGCTGGCCCGTTGGATCGAACGTCTGACGCCGCTGCCGGAACCTCTTGCCTTGCCCACCGACCGGCGGCGCGCGCCGGTGAGAAGCTTCCGCGGCGCGTGGGCCGAATTCACGTTCGATCCCGGGCGCAGCGCGGCCCTCACGGGGCTGGCCCGGAGAGAATCGGTGACGCCTTTCACCGTAACGACCGCGCTGGTCCAGACCCTGCTGCACCGTTTGACGGGACAGACCGATCTGGCGCTCGGAACGCTGGTTGCCGGGCGTGATCGGGAGGAAGTGCAGGAGACCGTGGGTTTCCTGGTCAACACCGTTGTGCTGCGACAGACCATCGATCCGGCGGCCAGTTTCCGCCGCCTTCTGTCCAGCACCAGCGACACCTGCCGGGAGGCGATCATCGACCAGGATTGCCCGTTCGACACGCTGGTGGATGCCGTGGGGGTCGCACGCGACCTGGGCCGCAATCCACTGTTCGACGTGCTGACGATCTGGCAGTCCGAGGACACGCCGCCGCCGGTTCTGCCCGGCATGGCCACCAGCAGAGCCGAAATCGACTTCCCGTTCGCCAAGTTCGACCTGGGGTTCTATTTCTCACGGCGCGAGGACCGGATCATGTGCCGGATCGAACACAGCACGGACCTTTTCGATACGGAAACAATCCATGCCCTGTTTGCCCGGCTCGATACATTGGCCGCGGCGGTGCAAGCCGATCCCGACCGGCCCGTGAGCGCGCTTGCGATATTGCCCGACGCCGAGCGCGCGTTGGTAGTGGAGCGTTTCAATGCCACGGCGACGCCGCTCGACACCCGCCGCACGATCATGCGTCTCTTCCTGGACCGCGTCGCCGTAGCTCCCTCGGCGCCGGCCATCCTGGGGTGTGGAACGCCGCTGGACTACCGCCGGTTTGCCGCGCGCGCGGGGGCCGTGGCGCGCCGGTTGGCCGCGGCCGGAGTCCGTCCCGGGGACACGGTTGCCGTCTGTGCGCCACGGTCGCCCGATTGGCTCGTCGCCATCTACGGCATCCTCATGGCGGGTGCGGCGTATGCTCCGCTGGGCGCGGACGACCCGGCGGCTCGTGTCGCCGGCATGCTGGAGGATCTCGGCCGGCCGACGGTGCTCGCGACCGCCGAATGCCGCGCCAAGGTCGAAGGCGGAGCGGCCCGAGTACTCGACCTGAATGCCGCCGGCGAAGCGGAACCGCTGGATCTAGGCGCTCCGGGCGGCCTGGCCTACGTGTTATTCACCTCCGGATCCACCGGGCGGCCGAAGGGCGTGGCGGTGGAACAGCATTCGGTGTTGAACCGCATCCTGTGGATGCAGGCTGCCTTCCCCATCGGTCCCGGAGACGTCATTCTCCAGAAGACCCCCGTCACCTTCGATGTATCGGTGTGGGAGCTTTTCTGGTGGTCCTGGACCGGCGCTGCCCTCGCCGTGCCGCCTCCCGGTGCGGAGCGCGACCCCTTGGCGCTGGTAGACCTGATCGAGCGCGAGCGCGTGACGGTGCTGCATTTCGTCCCGTCGATGCTCACCGCCTTCCTGACTTGCCTGGAAGACGGACGGGCCGATGCCAGGCGGTTGAAGCGACTGCGCTACGTCTTTGCCAGCGGTGAGGCGCTGGACTCCACGGTTGTGGAGCGATTCAACCGGTTGCTGCACCGACCTTTCGGTACGCAATTGCACAACCTTTACGGCCCGACCGAAGCGACGGTCGATGTGACCTGGCAGCCCTGTTCTCCGTGGGACGGCTCCGAGGTCGTGCCGATCGGGCGGCCCATCTCCAATACGACTCTCTATGTGCTGGACGGCAACGGCATTCCGGCCCCCATCGGCGTGGCCGGCGAGATCCATATCGGCGGACCGCAGGTGGCACGGGGCTATGTCAACCGGCCGGAACTGACCCGGGAGAAGTTCATCCCCGATCCTTTCAGCGCAGGCGGGCGGCTCTACCGCACGGGCGACCTCGGCCGCTGGCGGCGGGACGGGACGGTGGAATATCTCGGCCGCCTCGATCAACAGGTCAAGGTGCGCGGCCAGCGCATCGAACCTGGGGAGGTCGAGCACGCGCTGGAAGCTCACGCGGCCGTTGAGCGCGCTGTGGTCGTGCCGGTAATCGTGCAGGGCCTGACCGAACTTCACGGATACGTTTTGGCGAGCGGGGAGGTCACCTCGGCGATGCTCCGCGCCCACCTGCGCGACCGCGTGACGGAGGCCATGGTTCCGGCACGCTTCTTCCGTTTGAACGCGCTGCCGCTGACGACCAGCGGGAAACTGGACCGCAAGGCCCTGGGCGGTGTGCCCCTCGATCGCGCGGAACCGACATCCACAGCCAGCCTGTCCGAGGTCGAAGCGGAGGTCAAAGCCGTTTGGAGGACTCTCCTGCCGGATGCCGAGCCGGGAGCGCGCGACGGCTTCTTCGACGCCGGCGGGAACTCGCTGCTGGTCATCCGCCTGCACGAGCGCCTCAACGCCCGCTGGCCCGGAGTCTTCAGCGTGGTCGATCTGTTCGTCTGCGCGACGATTGCGGAGCAGGCCAGGAAAATCGCGCCTGCCCCGGCCCTTCGGGCGCTGGTCCCGCCCGAGCCGGTGGAGACGCCTCGCGAGACCACGGCGGCCGTCGCTCCGCATCCAGACGCTGCGGGGCGGCGATTGCCAATCGCCGCCCAGGATGCCATCCTGCCCCACAAAAGAGAGGAAGTCACAGGCCAGGGGATGGATCGGTGTGCGATCGCAGTGGTAGGCATGGCCGTCCGGTTGGCCGGCAGCGACGATCTCGACGGCTTTTGGCACGACGTCTCCGCCGGTTCCGACATGGTCCGGCCCCTGTCTGCGGCGCGGGCGGCGGACGCACGGGCGCTGATGGCGGCGCTTGGCCTGCCGGTGCCCAAACAGTTCGCCGAGGGGGCTTATCTGGACGACGTGCTGGGCTTCGAACCGCGGCGCCTGCGCATGTCTCCCGCGGACGCCGCCCTGATGGATCCCGAGCAGCGGCTGTTCCTGGAGACTGCGCTGCGTGCTCTGGAGGATGCCGGACGCGGCGGTTGCGCGCTCGATGACGCGCGCGTCGGCGTCTTCGTTGGCGGGGGCCAGACAGCGGTATGGCGCGAGGCCATGATGCGCCACGCCGGACTTGACCGGATGGAGCAGGCCTTCGCGCTCAACGTCCACTCCAACATCGCGACGCGGCTCTCCTTCCTGCACAACTGGCGCGGGCCGGCAGCCGTGTTTGACACCGCCTGCTCTTCCGCGCTGGTCGCCGTGCATACGGCCTGCCGTGCCCTTCGGGCGGGCGAATGCGAATGGGCTCTGGTGGGAGCGGCCAAGATCATCCTGACCCCGCACGCCGATGGGCAGCACCTGGCCAGTATCGACAGTTCCGACGGCCGCACGCATGCCTTTGCGGAGGGGTCGGACGGCACCGGGACCGGCGAGGGCGCCATCGTCTTCCTGCTGCGCCCGCTGGCCGACGCCCTGGCCGGGGGCGATGCCATCCACGGAGTGATCCTGGGCAGCGCCGTCAATCAGGATGGCGCATCCAGCGGCATGACCGTTCCCAATCCGGTGGCTCAGGCCGAGGTGATCGCCGCCGCTGCCCGCGACGCCGGTGTCGCGCTGCCCAGTTTGTCGTACATCGAGGCGCACGGTACTGGCACGGCGTTGGGCGATCCGGTGGAGATCGCCGGGCTGACCCGCGCCTTCGCGGCCGAGACGGAGGAGGCCGGCTTTGCCGCCATCGGCTCCGCCAAGGGCAACTACGGCCATTTGGACGGCGCGGCGGGCGCCCTGGGGCTGGCCCGCGCGCTGCTGTGTCTCTCCCACGACAGTGCGCCGCCCCAGCCCTTCTTCAACGCCCCGAATCCGCGCATCGATTTTGCGCGATCGCCGGTCACGGTTGCCCGTACGCTGTCGCCGCTGGCCGGCCGCGGTGGTCCGCGCCGGGCCGGCGTCAGTGCCTTCGGCCTCAGTGGCGTCAACGCCCACGTGGTGTTGGAGGCAGCGCCGCCGCGAGTGGCACGTAAGAGTGCCCGGTCCGGCTGGGTCGTCATCGGCCTTTCGGCGCCCGACCCTGCAAGCCTGCGCGGGTATGCCGCCGGGGTGGTTCGGGCGTTGCGGGCGAATCCCGAAGGACCGCTGGACGACATAGCCTGCACATTGGCCGAAGGACGCGATGCGCTCGACGCCCGTCTTGCCGTGTGGGTGCGCGACCGTGGCGACCTGATGGCGCGGCTTGCCGTTTTCGCGGCGGCGCCCGACGCGGTGGATGGCCTGGTACTGACGGGAACCGCCGCCCGCGGCCTCGATCCGGTCTCCGCCTTCCATGAGGGCGAGGAGGCCGCTTCCGCCGCGGCCGCGGCCTTCGTCGGCGGAGCCCGGCTGTGGTGGCCGGCAGACCGCCCCGCGGGGCGCGTCCACCTGCCCGCCGCGCCGCTCGACCGGCGGCGTTGCGCGCCGCCTTTATCGCCCGCGACACTGCTGGATTCCATTCCGGACCGCCTGCTCGGTCCGGCGACGATCACGGCGCTCGGGCGCTTCCATTCCATCGACGCGCACGCCCCCGCTTTCTGGCCGGCGGCCGAGCATTTACTGGAGGGTGTTCCGACCCTGGTCGGCATGGCTTTCCCGGCACTGCTTGCCGAGGCGTTTCCTGGCAAGCACCTGCGCATTCTCGACCTGCGCTGGATTCGTTCCCTTCGCCCCGCGGAATTGGAAATCGGCACGGTGAGTCTCGCGGTCGCCGCGGACGGCGCGGCGACCCTATCGGGCCGGACGTTGGATGGGTGCTGGCACACCTTTGCGAAGGCCACGGTCGAAGCCCTGGACGCCCATGCGCCTGCCGGGCTCGACCTCGGCGCGCTCGATCCCGCTGCCCTGGCCGCGCGATGCGCCACACCTCTCGACGCCCCTCCCTTCCAGCGGCGGCGAGGCGCCGTCGAAGTCAGCGAGCGCTGGAACTGTCTCGAGCGCCTGGCCTCTGGCGACGGGGAATGCCTGGGGTGGCTGCACAACGCGGAAAGCGAATCCCCGCTGCGTCTGCACCCGGGGATGTTGGACGTCGCCGCCGGGTTGGCCCTCCGGGAGCCCGGCCTGGTGCCGGCCGGTTGCGCGACGATCGCCCTGGCCGGAGCGCTGCCGCGGAATCCGCTCGCGCATGTCACGCGCCGCGCCATCGCCAATGGAATCGAGGCCGATATCCGGCTGGCCGACCGCGTCACGGGACGCGTCGCCGCCGTTCTGCTGGGTCTGCGATTCACCCGCCTGCCGGGCATGCCAAACAGCACCGGCATCAACTTGGCGACGCCGAACTGGCACCCATCGCCCGTCGACGCCATCGATCCAGGCGGGCAGGTGATCGTGATCGGCGAAGGTGCGCTGGCAGAGAAGATTGCCGCCCACCTGGCCGCAGCCGGACGGCTGGCCGCCCGCTGCGGCAGCGGAGAGATCGACGCCGTGACTGCCGGCCGCATTGGCGCCACCGACGTACCAGCCATCGTCTTGGCACCCGCGGGCGGCCCTAGCGCAGGGGTCCGGACCGCGGCGGCGATGCGCATGGTGATGGCGTCCATGCGACGCCCCACCGGCCTGCTGGCGCTGGGTGAAGGTGCCTTCGCGGCGGATATGGGGCCGATCGATCCCTTCCAGGCCCTCACCTACGGCGTGGTCACCGCTGCGACGCTGGAAGAACCGATGCTGGTCGCCCGCTACATCGATAGCGACGGCGCGACCGGTCCCGCCGACCTGCTTGCGGAACTGGCGGTGCTCGAACGGAACCCGTGCGCGGTGGCGTGGCGGCGGGGCCGGCGACTGGTCCGCCGCTTCGAGACGGCCATTGAACGGGAGGAAACTGGCGTCTGGCCGGCGAGCGGCTGTTGCGTCGTCACTGGCGGGACCGGAGGTTTGTCTTTGATGCTGGCGGAAACCCTGGCTGCCGGCGGCCGGGTGGCGCTGGCCTTGCTGTCGCGTACCGGCAAGCCCCGGGCCAGCCAGTCCGATGCCGCCGCGCGGCTGGAGAAACTCGAAGCCCTGCGCGCCTCGGGACTGCGCATGGAAACCTACGCCTGCGACGTCACCGACCGCGCGGCGCTTGCGGCCACGCTCGATCGGGTCCGGCGGGAACTCGGGCCGATCACCGCCGTGCTCCACACTGCCGGCCTCCCCGGCGGCGCCTTCCTTTCGACCGCGGACCGGGGCGTCGCCGGTTATGCCGCCGCGGTGGATGCCAAAGTGACGGGGGCTCGCTGGCTGGATGAGTTGACGGCCGGCGATCCGGTTGTCGCCTTCGTCATGGCGGGATCGCTGACCGGGCTGACGGGAGGGGCGGGGTACACAGGCTATACCGGCGCCAACGCCTTCCTGGATACCTTCGCGGTCGAACGCCGCCGCCGGGGCAAGCCAGCCCTGACCGTGGACTGGTGCGGCGTCCGCGAGATGGGCATGCTGGCGCGCATTCAGGAAAGCGATAGCTCCGAGGTGGATGCCGGCAGCGCCGAGGTCGGTCCCCTGCTGCGGCGCGCCCTGGCTGCCGGTGTGCCGCAAGTGGCGATGCTCACTCCGCCGGTCAAGGCGTTGCTGGCGGATCCGCCCGTCAAGCGCAAGGAACCCCTCCCTGACGGTCGGGGCTCCGTTCCGAGCCGCGACCGTGAGGACGCGGTTTCGGTTCCCGCCGAACCGGCCCCGAAACGGACGGGCGGTGGCAAAGCACTGGAAGCCGCTCTGGCTGCCGTATGGTCCGATGTTCTGGGCTATGACTCGGTCGCGCCGGACGCCGACTTCTACGAACTGGGTGGCGATTCCATCGCCGGCGTGCGGATCGTGGAGCAGATCGTTCGTGATCTGGGGCATCCGATGACCCTGGTCGATCTGTTCGAGACCGGGAACATCGCCGCCCTGGCCGAACGGCTGCGCGGACGGGCTGGCGACAGGCGTCCGGAAAGCCGTGGCCTGCCACCGGCCCCCGCGCGCGAGTTCTACCCCGTGGCGTGGGAGCAATTGGCGGTCCTGCGGGCGGAAGAGGCGGCCGACATGGGCACCGCCTACAACCTGCCGAGCGGCCTGGAACTTCCGGAGGACGTGGACATGGACCGTCTCCGGTCCGCGATCAATGCCCTGATCGAGCGGCACGAGATCCTGCGCACCCGCTTCATCCCGGCCGCGGCCGGCGATGGCGAGCCGATGATGGAGATTCTGCCCCACGGAACGGCGGCGGTCGAAGAGATCGAAATCCCGGGCGGCGTCGGGCTTGGCGAAGCGCTGAGTGCTTCCGTCCGCCCCTTTGACCTGTTTTCCAGCGTGCCGATGCGCATCACGCTAGGCCGCCTCGACGGGAAGCCGCGAGCCTTGCTGCTCGACATTCACCACGCGCTGGCCGACGCCTTCACCATGGAACAACTGCTGGCGGAACTCGCCGCCTTGTATGCCGGAAACGCCGGTCCGGCGCCGGCGGTGCATTTGAAGGACTACGCATGGTGGAGCCGCGCGGGCGACGGATCCTCCGCGCAAGAAGACGCGCGCGCCTATTGGCTCGACCGCTTCAAGGGGCCGCTGCCGGTGCTCGACCTGCCTGCCGACCGGCCGCGGGTGGCGCACCACACCCGGCGGGTGAATTGCGTCGAGTTCACGATCGCGCCGGACACGCTACAGCGCCTGCGCAGCTTCGCCGCGGAACGGCGGACAACCCCCTTTACCGTAGTGACTGCCGCCTGGGCACTGCTGCTGGCCCGCTACGCCCGAACCGGCGATCTCGTCATCGCGTCGCCGGTGGATTCGCGCCAGGGGGCGGGCATGGCGGGAATGGCCGGGATGCTGGTCTCGCTCTTGCCTCTGCGTCTGGCGGTGAACGCGGACGATCGCGTCGCCGACCTGATCCAGCGTACTCATAACGCCAACGCCGAGGCTCAGCGCCACCGCGCGTACGGATTGAACCGCCTGCTCGCCGATCTGAAACCGCCGGCCGCGCCCGGCCGCGCCCTGCTGTCCGAGGTGATGCTGTCGTACATGAACTTCGCCGACGGCGGCGGACGCGCGGGCAGCGAAAGCGGGTTTGCGCCCTTCAACCTCACGCGACAGGATGGCAAGGGCGATCTGGCCATCTATGTCCGCGATCTACCAGACCGGATGGTGACGGTGTTGGAGTACTGCATCGAACTGTTCGAGCCTGACCGCATGGAGCGGATGGGCCGCCACTTCCGCACCCTGTTGACCGCGCTGGTGACGTCGGATCCGGACCGGCCGGTCGCCAGCCTGCCGTTGATCGATGCGGAGGAAGCTGCGTGGCTGAAGGCCGCGGGCGAAGGGGCGGAGATGCCACTGCCGCTGGAGCGCGGCCTGTTTGGCGTGTTCGCCGATCGCGCGGCGGACACGCCCGACGCCGTGGCACTGGAAGGACCGGGACTGCGGCTGACCTACGCGGAATTGCTGGGTCGAGCCACCGGAATTGCCGGACACCTTCGCGCCGCTGGAGTTTCGTCCGGCGACCGCGTGGCCCTTCACATGGAGCGGGATGCCGGCGCTGTCATTATGCTGCTGGGCATCGTCGCGGCCGGAGCGGTCTATGTTCCGCTCGACCCGGCATGGCCGGCGGAACGGGTGGCGTGGATCCTGGAGGATGCCGGATGCCGCGCGGTCATTGCCGATGCCGCCGGACGCGCGTTGCTGCCCGGCGGTTTCCGTGTGCTGGAGGCGGAAGCCATCATACAGGCGCCGACCGACACGACTGCCGGTCAGGGGCTGCCGCCAGCCAGCGGCCCGGCCTACGTGATGTACACTTCCGGCTCGACTGGCATTCCCAAGGGCGTTATGGTGCCTCAAGCGGCGGTACTGCGGCTGGCGTTGGGCGGTGGCGAACTGGCCGTCCTGCCACAGGACCGGGTGATGCAGGCCGGCCCACTGGCCTTCGACGCCTCGACCTTCGAGGTTTGGGGAGCGCTGCTGAACGGCGCCCGGCTGTGTGTCGCCACCCGCGAGGAGGTGCTGGACCCGGACGCGTTCGCCGCCGCGCTCAACCGCTTCGGTGCTACGGTGCTGTGGCTCACCACCGGGTTGTTCAACCGGCAGGTGGATGCGGCGCCGGCAGGTTTCAGGAACTTGCGCATGGTGTTGACTGGCGGTGAAGCGTCGAGCACTCCACACATCGCTCGTGCGCTCGGTAGCGGTCCCGAGGTAACGTTCCTCAACGGTTATGGCCCGACCGAAAACACCACCTTCACCACGATCCACCGCATAGCGCTGGCCGATACGCAGCCGGGTCCGGTGCCGATCGGCCGCCCCATCGCCCACACGTGGGTCGCCGTGTTGGAGCCGGGCGGCACCCTCTCTCCGACGGGCGTTTGGGGTGAGATTGTGACCGGCGGGCTCGGACTTTCCGATGGCTACCTGAACCGCGCCGACCTGACAGCGGACTGCTTTGCGGACGACGCCGAAACCGGCCGGCGGTTCTACCGCACCGGCGACCTGGGACGCTGGCGCGCCGACGGTGTGCTCGAGTTCGGCGGCCGGCGTGACGGTCAGATCAAGCTGCGCGGCTTCCGCATTGAACTGGAGGAGATTGAGCTGGCTCTGAACAGCCACCCGGCGATCGCCGCCTCGGCCGCCCTCTTCGTGCCCGGCGCGGACGGGGAAGGCGCCATCATCGGCTGCATCCAACCGCTGGCCGAGGCGCCCACCGCCGCCGCCCTACGCGACTGGCTGGGCCGCAGTGTGCCGGCTTACGCGATTCCCAGCCGTTTCGTAACGCTCCCGGCGCTGCCCGTAACGGAGAACGGCAAATTGGACCGGGCGCTCCTGGCGGCATCTCTGCCGCCGGAGACGGACGAAGACGCGGCCGGCGATCCACCGCGCGACGGCGCCGAACGCCTGGTCGCCGGCATCTTCGCTGAAGTGTTCGACAGGCCGGTGGAAGACCGCGATGCCGGCTTCTTCAACCTGGGCGGGCACTCGCTGTTGGCAATCAAAGTAGTAAACCGCATCGCCCGGTCGACTGGCGTGCGGCTCTCGATGCGCGACTTCTTCGCGGCCCCCACCGTAGCCGGACTGGCGGCGCTGCTTGCAGGCAAGGGCTCGTCCGGAGACACCATCGTCCGCGTGCCCGATGCCCTTGTCTATCCGGCCAGCCACGCCCAGACGCGACTCTACCTTGCCATCCAGATGGCAGGCGCGGGCGAAGGCGCCGAGGCCGCCTACAACATCACCATAGCGATACCCTTCAACGGGCCGCTCGACCTCGACGCGCTGCGCGAAGCACTGCGCCTGCTGGCGGCAAGGCACGAGGTGTTGCGCACCGGCTTCGCGGAGGAAGACGGAAGAATCGTTCAGCGCATCCTGGCGGAGGCCGCACCGCCGCTGGCTGTGGACGACATCTCGTCCGCGGCCGATCCGCGCGCCGAAAGCCTGCGGCTGGCGCGGCGCGAGGCGGCGACACCCTTCGACCTCAATCGCCCGCCGCTGCTTCGCGCCCGCGCCTTCCGGCTCGGCAACGGCGCCCCCGATCGCGGTGACGGCTGGCTGGTCCTGCTGGTGGTCCATCACATCGTGGCCGACGGCTGGTCGACCGGGATCCTGCTGCGCGAACTCGGCGTCCTTTACCGCGCGGCGAAGGCGGCGGCGCGGCCGAATCTGCCCGCATTGCCGATTGCCTACCGCGATTTCGCCGCATGGCAGAGCCGGCGCGATTGGACCGAATCCGCGGCGTACTGGCGCTCGGTCCTGGCAGGTGCGCCCGAGCAAATCGCCATCCCAACGGACCGGTTGGCCCCCGCGGTGCAGTCCCACCGGGGCGACACGGTCAGCCGCATCCTGCCCGCTGAGTTGGCGGAGCGCATGGCCGGTCACGCCCGCCGGCACGGGACCACCAACGCGAGCCTGGGGCTGGCGCTGTTCGCCAGCCTGCTCTACCGGCTGACCCGCCAGAGCGACATGGTCATCGGCATGGGAGTGGCCGGCCGCGACCGGGCCGAGGTGGAGGGGCTGATCGGCTTCTTCGTGAACGTTCTCCCGCTGCGAATCCGGATCGCCGACGACATGGAGTTCGGTCCCTTGCTCGATCAGGTTCATGCCGCGGTGATGGGGGCGATGGACCACCGGGACTACCCGTTCGACCTGCTGGTCCGCACCATGGCCCCGCGCCGCGTTGCCAACCGCCAGCCCCTCGCCAACGTATGCTACGAGTACCAGCGCTTTGACGAGGTGGGCGAGATTAAGGCGGGCGAAAGGGACCGGGGAACCGCGTACTGCGACCCGGTTTTCGGCCCGGGCAGCCTCATCGATCCGGGCTATGCCGCTGCTTTGTGCGAGGCCCTCCTCACTCCCACGGCCAAACACGATCTGCTGCTGTTCCTGGTCGAGCGGCAGGACGCCTGTGAGTTCGTGCTCGAGTACGATACCGATCTCCTCGACCGGGTCACCGCGGAACGCTGGCTGGGTTACCTGGAACAATTCGCCTCGATGGCCGTAAGCCAAACAGGAGAGGATGCCGTTTAATGAAAATCGCTGATTTCGTCTTCGACTCCGGCGCTGGCGTGGCAACGGCCACACCCCCGGAACCTCTGAATGGCGATTGGCCGGCGGAAGCCACATTCGTCTCCCGCCTGGCGGAATGGGCATCGAGGCGGCCCGGCGTCGCGGCCGTGGTGGACGAGACCGGTTCCACGACCTACAGCGAGTTGGACGCCTGGTCCAACCGCATCGCTCACTGGCTGGTTGGGTGCGGTCTCGGGCGGGAAGTGTGCGTCGGCGTGATGATGGGCCGCCATCGCGGATACGTAGCCGCCATGGCCGGCGTCATGAAGGCGGGTTGCGTCTACGTTCCACTCGATCCGACTCAGCCGCTCGCCCGCCGCCGCATGCTGGCCGACGAAGCGGGCCTCAGGGCGATGATCGTGGATGCCGCGGCGCTGCCAGACCTCCGCAGCCTGCAATGGCTCTGCCCCACGCTGGTCCACGGCCTTTGCCTCGACGCCGGGGAACCGGGCCGCCTGATCGAAATGCCGGGGGCGCTGATGTCCACGGAACTGTGGGACCACCTGGCGGGCGAAAACGCCGATGATGCGGGAGCCGGCGGCTGGAAGAGCGCATTCACCGGCCGACCGATATCCGAATCGGCACTGGCCGCCTTTGGCGCCAATGCGCGCGCGAAGACGGCGCCGCTATTGAATCGCTCGTCGCGAGTGCTCGAGATCGGCTGCGCGTCGGGCTTCACCATGCGGCACATCGCTCCCCTTTGCGGGTCCTATCTCGCCTCCGATATCAGCCGCCTGAATGCCGGGCGGGTGGAGATGGTCGCCCGGCGTTATGGATTGAGCTACGTCACCGGGCGGCAGCTTGCCTCGCACGATATCGACCTGCTGGCACCGGGATCGTTCGACCTGGTCGTCTTGAACAGCGTGGTCGAAAGTTTTCCGGGATTCGGCTATCTCGCCGATGTCCTCGACAAGGCGGTAACACTGCTGGCGCCCGGTGGAGCCCTGTTTCTTGGCAGCATCTGGGATCTGGATCGCAAGGATGCCTATCTCGAAGATCTCGGCAACTTCGCCCGCGCTCATGCCGGTGAGGGCTACACCACACGGATGAGTTTCACGGAGGAGTTTTTCGTTCCCATAGCATTCTTCCGCGACTGGGCGGCCAGACGGCCGGAACGGCCGTCGCTGGAATTCTCCGCCATCGACGCGCCGGAATTCGACCCCGCGCCGTATGGCTTCGATCTCGTTGTGCGAATGGATGGCCGGGGAATCGGCGCGAAGGTCCTGCGGCAGATGGACGGGTGCGAAGTGCTGGACCGGCTGCCGGCCACCGCTCCCGGCATATCCGTGCTGCCCGGCCAGGGCGCCTACGTCATATTCACCAGCGGCACCACCGGTAAGCCGAAGGGCGTGCTGGTGGAACATGCGTCGCTGATCAACCTTGCCGGCGCCATCGAGCGCAGTCTGTACCAACCCCTTGGCCAAGGCAAGCCTCTGGCCACGGCGTGCATCTTCTCGCTGGTTTTCGACGGCTCGATCCATTCCATCGGTACGGCGTTACTGAACGGCCACTCGCTGCACCTTCCCTCGGAAGAAACGCGGCGGGACCCGGCGCGGCTGCACGATTTCATCGAAATGCATGCGCTGGATGTTTGCGATGCCACGCCCAGCATTTTCGCAATGCTTGTGGATCACTGGCACGACTCCGGAACATCCACCTCAGTCCGCTGCTTCATCCTGGGAGGCGAGCCGGTAAAGGCGGAGATGCTGGGCAGACTCTACGCTCTCCAGGGCCACAGCGACTTGAAGGTGGTCAACCAGTACGGCCCCACCGAGACTTGCGTTTGTGCGACCCAGTACGTAATGACCTCGGTGAATTGGGCCGAACAACTGCCGCCGCCGATTGGCCTGCCGCTCGACAATATACTGGTGCAGTTGGTCGACCGCGCCGGCAGACCGGTGCCTGACGGTGTGCCGGGAGAGATCCGCATCGGCGGCCTCGGAGTGGCCCGTGGATATGTGAACGATCGGGCGCAGACCGAGATCCGCTTCCTTCACGATGAGAGGGGGGGGCGCTGGTACCGCAGCGGCGACATGGGCCGGCGCCTCTCCAACGGGCTGCTCCAGTTCCTCGGCCGTGAAGACCGGCAAGTCAAGATCCGCGGCTACCGCGTCGAACTCGAGGAGGTCGAGGCCAAGCTCGCCGGCCATCCGCTGGTCCGCCATGCCGCCGTGATTGCGTCCGACGCGCACGGCGACGGCGACAACCTGCTGATCGCCTATGTGGTGCCGCGCCCCGGTTTCGACCCGGTACAGGCGCGGCTCGACCTTGATGCGACTATGCCGGCCTGGATGCTCCCCTCCTGGTTGGTCACCATCGACGAATTGCCGCGGACCATCAACGGCAAGCTGGACGTAAGCCGGCTCCCCCCTCCTTCGGAGTTGTCCGCGGGCAGGGACCGCGCACTTCGCTCCTTGTCCACTGCTACCGAACGGCGCATGGCGGCGCTCTGGAGCCGCATCCTCGAAGTGCCCGTCGAGGATGCCGGTGACGATTTTTTTGCGATGGGCGGCCACAGCGTCCTGGCTGTGCGGCTGATGTCTGCCGCGGAAAAGGAGTTCGGCGTGCGGTTGCCGCTGGTCGAGCTGTTCACCAGCCCCACCGTCGCCACCATGGCGGCGCTGATCGACCGGCGCGACGGCGCGCCGGTCTGGCATCCGGTGGTGCCGGTGAATGCCGCCGGCAGCCGCGTCCCACTGCTGTGCTTCCACCCGGTCGGCGGCAATGTAGTGTGCTACCACGATCTCGCCGAGGCGTTGGGCCCGGAACAGCCGGTGTATATGGTCCAGAGCTATGGTCTGGAGGAAGGGCAGCCGCTCCATCCTTCGGTGGAAGCCATGGCCGGCGCCTATCTCTCGGCCATGCGGGGCGTGGTTCCGGATGGCCCGCTGGCCATCGCCGGCTGGAGCTTCGGCGGACTGCTCGCCTGGGAGGCCGCCTGTCAGTTGCAGCGCGTCGGCGTGGACGTGCGCGCCGTGATCGTGCTGGATGGCGTGGCCGCGCCCGAAGTGGTGCGCGAGCTGTTACGCAAAGACGAGTCCGACTATCTGGCGGCGCTGTTCGATGAGATGGGTTTGTTCGACGCCGACACCCTACGCCCGCTGACCACCGAACAACGGCTCGATCTGATCCTGGAGCGCGGCAAGGGCGGCCGTTTCCTGCCTGACGGCTTGGATCGCGCCGGCATGCGCCGATTGATGGCCCTGTTCCAGAACAACGGTCTGGCAGCGGTCCGTTATCGGCCGCGTCCCTTCGATGGTAAGCTCCTGCTCGTCCGTCCGGCGGAAGCGAGCAAGCAGGCCCCCGGCCTCCCCGGCGACCCCCTGAACGGCTGGGGCCCGCTGCCGGCAAAGGGTGTAACCCTGCGCTGGATGGAGGGTACTCACGGCCAGATGCTGGCGAAACCCTGGGTTGACCGGTTGGCCGGGTACATGCGAAGCTGGCTCGACGAGGCTAACAGGTAATCGCTTGGAGCACATGAAGCCGGCATATTGCGCGTATTCCTCGGGGCCGGGAGCGAGGAGACCGAGGATGACGCGCGCGGTCCGCGGAGCACCGGCCTCATGAATTTCGTGCGCCTTCTCGCCAGGCTGGGACCTTCCGCGTCTCGCCTGTTGACGCTCGGCGCGGCCGCGTCTGCCCTTGCAAGCGCCGTGGTGCTCGCCATCGTCAACAAGGCCGCGGAAGGTGTCGCCGCCAGCAAGCATGGCTTCCACCCGTGGATGGCGTCGCTCTTCGCGGTCGGCGTGCTGCTTTATGCCGCCGCGGAAAGCTGGATGGTGGCCCACATTGGAGCCGACATCGAGGAGGCCATCGACGGTCTGCGCATGCACCTGCTCGAACAACTGCGCCATGCGGACTTGTTCAAACTCGAGCGTTTCGGCGAAACATCGCTCTTCGAGAGCATCACCCAGAGTTGCCAGGTGGTGTCGATGAACTCGCAGTTCGTGGCGCTGTCGCTGCGCTCCGTGCTGCTCATTGCGGCGGTGATGATTTACATCGTGTCCATTTCGCCACTGGCTTTCCTGGTGATCACTGTTGCGCTGGCCGCGGGGGCCACGGCCTACCGGTGGCTGGGTCGTTCGGTGGAAGAGCGGCAGGCGGCCCTGACCACTCAGGAGTCCGGGCTCTTCGAGGGTGTCTCCGATCTCTTCGATGGCTTCAAGGAACAACGCCTTAACAGCGCGCGCAGCCGGGACCTGAACCACTCCTTTAACACTATCTCCAATACAATCGTGGGCGCGCGCAACGAAGTGCACCGGCACTCCTGGCAGCAGTTCGTGTTCGGCGAAAGCGGTTACAATCTGATGCTCGGGCTGGTGGTGTTCGTGGTGCCCAGCTATTCGTCCGGATTCGATGTCGATGTAGTGAAGGTCACCGCTGCCTGTCTGTTCATGGCGTCTTCGGTCTTCGGCCTGATGCAGTCCATGGCCGTGTTGGCCGCGGCGGAGACGGCGGCCGGGCGCATGCTCGGACTGGAACCTGAACTCGCCTCCCTGGCAGAACTGGGAAGCGATGCGCCCGCCCTGCCGCTGGCCGGGGAGTTTGACGAAATCCGCCTGGTGGGCGTGGAGTTCGCGTTCCCTGCGCCGGAAGGCGAAGAGGCCTTCACCGTGGGACCCCTCGACCTGACCATCCGGCGCGGCGAGACCATCTTCGTCACCGGCGGCAATGGGTCCGGTAAGTCCACCCTGCTCAAGCTGCTTACGGGCCTGTATCACCCGCGGCGCGGACAGGTTCTTTCGGACCAGGTCGAGATCGGGCCGGAACGGCTCACGGCGTATCGCGCGCGGATGGCGACGGTCTTTACCGACTTTCACCTTTTCGCCCACCTCTACGGCATCGACCTGCCGGACACCAAGGAGGCCGGCGAACTGCTGCGCTGGATGGAACTGGACCGCGTGACCGCTCTGGACGGCGATCACTTCAGCCGCCGCGATCTGTCAGCCGGTCAGCGCAAACGCCTGGCCCTGGTCGCGGCCATTCTGGAGCGAAAACCGATCCTGATCCTCGACGAATGGGCCGCCGATCAGGACCCGCAGTTCCGCCTCAAGTTCTACCGCGAGATCCTGCCGGAGTTGAAGCGGCGTGGCCTGACCATCGTCGCCGTGACGCACGACGATCACTATTTCGAGGTCGCCGAGCGCCGCCTGCACATGGAAGAAGGCCGCCTGAGCGAACTGCCGCCGAAGCAACCTGTCGGCCCGAAAAGGCGGCCGACGTGAGGCTGCTCTTGCTGGTGCGGCGCGAGATACCGGAACATCTCCCGATGATCGCGGTGATGACCACGACGTCGGCACTCTCGATTGCGGCCCTGCTGTGGCTGGTGAACGCCGCCGCGCAGGCCGCCGCCGCCGGAACCGTCAGCATGGGGCTGCTGCTGAGATTCCTGATAGCGAACTTGCTGTTTACGGTGTCTCAGAATTATGTGCTGATCACGGCCTCCCAGGATGTGGAGGGGCTGCTGCACCGGATGAGGGTCCGTCTGTTCGACGCCGTCCGGCGCACCGATCTGACGACGCTGGAGCGCATTGGCCGCGCGGCCCTCCACAGCGCCCTGATTCAGGAGACGCAGACCCTCGCACGCAACGTGCCGATGCTGGTCATCGGCCTGCAAAGTGTGGCCATGCTGGCGTTCCTGGCGATCTATCTTGCCTGGCTGTCGCCGGTGGCCTGCCTCCTGGCCTTCGGCTTCGCCGGAATCGCGCTGGCGGTGCGCTTCTCCCGAATGGTGGCGCTCGGCAAATCGATGCAGGCGGCGCTGGGATCCGAATTGGCCGTCTTCGACGGGCTCACCGACCTGCTGCGCGGCTTCAAGGAAGTGCGGATGAGCACCCCCCGCGCCGATGGCCTGCTGCAGGACCTGCGCTCGATGTCGGCCTCTGCGCGGCGCGTCAACACCGCCACGAAGAAGCAGTGGGGATTGGAGTTCGCGCTTCTGCAGGCGATGTTCTACACGCTGATCGGCCTGATGGTGTTTTTAGTGCCGGTATTTGCCGCGAGTTATTCCGAGGTGGTAGTTCAGGCCACTCTCGTGGCGCTGTTCATCGTCGGCCCCATTGGCACTCTGGCCTACGTTACGCCGCTGGTCTCGCAGACCGAGTTCGCTCTGGCCAACATCGACGCGATGACCGAGCGGCTGCGCACATCGTCGGGCGACAGCCCGGATGAATCCGCCTCTGCCTTGGGCCGCGCCCCATCCAGCATCGCGCTGCGCGACGCGACCTTCACGTACACGGGAGAAGGCGGGGCTGCGGTCTTCGAGGTCGGCCCGCTATCGGCGGAGTTCCGCGCCGGTGAGATCACCTTCGTCACCGGCGGCAACGGGTCGGGTAAGTCAACCATGCTCCGGCTGCTGACCGGCCTGATGCCGCTGGCCGGCGGCCGCCTCCTTGCTGACGGCGAGCCCGTCGATGTCGGGCAGATGCAGGCGTATCGCGACCAGATGTCGGCGATTTTCTCCGACTACCATCTGTCCCGGCGGCTCTATGGCATGGCACATGCCGACCCAGCCCGTGTGAGCGCGCTGCTGGCGCGGCTCGAGATGCAGGACAAAGTCGCCGTGCGCGACGCCGCCTTCACCACCGTCGACCTGTCCGCTGGCCAACGCAAGCGCCTGGCCCTGGTGGTCGCCCTGCTGGAAGACAAGCGAGTGATCTTGCTCGATGAATGGGCCGCCGGCCAGGATCCGCACTTCCGCCGCGTCTTCTATGAGGAACTCCTGCCGGAGTTAAGGGCGCAAGGAAAAATCGTGATCTGCGTGACCCATGACGACCGCTGGTTCGGCCTCGCCGACCGGGTTCTTTGCATGGACGAGGGTCGCTTCATAGAGGTCAAAGTCGAACGGGCTAAAGCCCCCCCCAAAACACCAAGGCGACCGCGCAAGAAAACGTGAGGACGCGGCAGTGGCAGGCCCCGATCCGGCACTCCACATGACTCAGTGGACGACCGGACTGGAAATCGGATGACTCTCCTGAATGACCTCCGGCCTGCCGTTTCGAAAAACATTCAGGTAAATGGGCTTGTCATCCAATTCGCCGCGGCCGTCGAACTTATAAGGGCCGTTGGCGCCTTCCCAGGGGGACATGTACCGGATCGCGAAGGACAGGTCGAGGGGGTTGACGGAACCCGTGGCCTGGACGGCCTTTGCCAATATGCGCAAGGCGTCGTAGCCTTGTGCGGCCCACGTGTCGGGGTCCTTCCCATACCGCGCCCGGAACTTGCGTACGAACGCCTGGTTTTCAGGCCTCGGCGAATTCACATCGTACATATCGAAATACATCGCGCCCTCCAGGCCCGCGCCGGCTCTTTGGCGCATCAGGGGCGTATCGCTGAAAGCCCCCACGATGTCTTTCGTCAGCCCTACATGGCGCGCCTCCCGCAGGAAGTCTCCGGCCCAAGGTTCCAGTCCCGCAAAGAATATCACGTCGGCGTCTACCCCCTTCAGTTCGTTGACCGCCGCCCGGAAGTCGGCATTTTCACGAGAGTAGGACCATTCGTAGTCCAGGTGCGCGTCGAGGGTGTTGAGGTTCACGTTAAACTGGTAAGCCAGATCCTCCCCATAGGCGTCCTCTTCCCAGACCAGCGCGAACTTCCGGTACCCGCGGTCCACCATCATCGTCGCTAGGGAGCGCGCGATCTTGTCGCTGGACACTGTGGTGCGCACGATATAATTGAATCCCCGGGCAGTCATGGCAGTGTTGTTGGCGCCAACGATGAGATGTAGCAACCGGCTGGGCTCGTACATTGTCGAAGCCTTGATGGCGGCAATATCGTCGTAATAGCCGAGAACCGCACTCATGGCGGGGTTCTCGGAGAATTCAATGGCGATGTTCTTAATCTTTACCCAGTCGAACTCATCATCCCGCAGGATCAGGCGAACGGGTAGGCCGCCCGCGAGGCGGCCGGCATTGATTTCGTCCCTGGCCAGCTCAAGACCGTCGGCCATGCCGTCCTGATTCACCGAAAAAGGCCAGCAAACCCCAACCAGAACCTCCTTGGGCGGACGGCTGAGGGTCTGGAATCGCCGCTCTCCCATCCGGTCGAAACTTCGCCACTGGGGCGACAGCGCGTACGCCAGTAGTCCGGCTGCCAGCAGGAGGAGCAGTTTTCCCATGCCTCACTCTTTGCCCAGGATGAGCGGCAGACCGTTCTTGCCGGAACCGATCACCACGGTCTTCGCGTTGGGCGACTTTGCCAGTTCCTGGGTTGCCAGAATCCCGTGCCAGGCCAGCACGTCGGGCGTGAGACTGTGGCTGACCGTGTCGTTGTAAACCTTGATGCCCTCCGATTCGATGCGCTTCCGTTCAGCTTCCTTCTTGGCTATCGCCAGAAGGTACTCGTACTCCTCGTCAATCTGCTGCTGGGCCAATTTCGCTTCGATGGCATTGGAGATCCGGTCGGGTAGCTTGATGCTCTCGATCGGCACGTCGTCCAGCGCCACGAACCGCGCCTCAAGGTGAACCTTCGAGATAATTGCTACGCGCTCTTCGATCGCTTTTTGCGTGGTATAGATCTGTTCGGGCTTATACTGTCCGAACACCATTCGCATGACCGACCGCACTTCCGGACGTACCACCACATTCACATACTCCGGCCCTACGCGCTGGTGCAGCAGCGGAAGGGTATCCTTCTCCAGGAAATAGCGCACCGAGTACCGCACCGTCACCGTGAGGCCGTCCACCGTGAGGACATTGATGGTGTCCGTGAACTGCTGCTTGCGGACATTGTAAATGTACATCCGGTTGAATGGCAGGATCAGGTGTACGCCCTCGCGGTACACCGTGTCGATCTGGGTGCCGCCTCCCAGAAAGCGCCACAACACGCCGAGTTGGCCGGGCTGGATCGGGATGACGATCCAGTTGAAGAAGAAGACCACCACAAAAGCCAGCAGAAACAACAGCAGAAGCACGTACGGCTTCTGCTGCCGGGCGAAAGTCCGCCAGCGATCAGATTGAATAGCGATCCACTGCCGAATCGCTTTCATTCCCGATGCCACTCAAGATGGACGGCAGGAACCGCCGTCGCCACTCTATCCGCCATAGATCGGCTCAACGTTTGCGCGGCATTGCGAAATACAAGAACGGTAGGCTGACGAAGGGCGTGAAGACGATCGAAGAGAAGAAAAAACCCCAAAAGCCGATACGACGATTCCGGCCCAGGATTCCCGCCAGCAGGCACAGACCCAGGTAAAGGAGTAAGAATTCCAAACTCATAGCCGAGCTCAGGCTTTGGCTTCGACTTCCTCTTCCGGCTTCAATGTCGCGGCTACCTTCTTGCCTTCCTCAAACTGCGCCTTGAAATATTCCTTCACGGCCTCCGCGTCGAAGTCAAGGAATGTGCCGCCGGACTCGAAGTGCTGGATAAACACGTTGCCCAGCGCCCAGGAACACGCACCTGCGGCCACAACCATCGCGGACGCGCCCGCCACAGACCCCACCCCCGGCACCGACTTGGCCAGGGAGCCGAACACAAAGACCGACATCGAGTGCGGAAGAATGAATCCCACAAGGGAACCAATCACCGCCTTTCCGCGGCTTTCCTTGAAAGGGATGCCGTACTGTTTAGAGAGTTCGGCAAGCATCTTGAGTTGGACGCCCGACACTGCGAGCAGATCCAGGACCGGGACCGGGACCAGCCCGGCACCCATAGACCACCACATGTAGCGCTTGACGGTCTTCACTGCTTCCTGTTGCTTTTCTGTCATGACCCTATGCCTCCTGTGGCATGTTTGACATGCCGTTAAGCCAGGTCTGTTGCCACTGTTCAAAAAACGCCCTTGTCTAACACGATATCACGCTTCAGCCTCGGCGGTGGACAAATTCCTTACGCCTCTTTCCATTTCTTGGCGCGTTGCCGGTGCGGCGGTGGTCCTTGCCGAAAGAACGGGCGGAGGCCCCATCCCCCGCTTGAAGGGGCGCTCTGAAGGTGGGCGCCTTCGCATCCCCCGCAGCGCTTCAAATCACAAGCGATCAAGTAGATGGCTGGTTGCGGCAGTTCGCCCGGAAGCTTAATAACGTACCTCCGACGATCACTGCAAGTATACGGCGCTTCACGAGATCTAAATCTAAATGGACTGTGGTTAAAAGAGCCACTTTGGGCTCCGATATTCGCATTCGACACAAATTGTGCTCTGCCGCAGGACTGAATCGCACGCTATGAGGGCCGTATCTGACAATTAGTCAATGGACAGATGGCGCTAAGCAATAATGGGCGCTATATTTTTGGATAACACGCTCCCTATTATCCGATATTGTAAAGATATCGGACCGGGACCCCAGGCCGCCGCGGCTCGGAGGTCTCACGTCCAAAGGAACCTAATTCGATGATGATGAGAGACGTTTGGCGACGCTTGCAGATTGGCGCCGCAGGCTTGGCGCTCGCATTGGTCAACTCAGCGCTGCCGGCCCACGCGCAGCCCAAGATCCAGTACCTCCCCAACATGGGCCAACAGGTTACGCCACTGGCGCCCCAAGGTTCCCGGTTCGCACCGATGGACCCCGAACTGGCTTACGACCCGGCTCTCCTGGCCGGACAAGGCTGGCTGGCCAGCCAGGCGGTCACCACCGTGGTGAGCCCTGACCACAAGACTCTCCTGGCGCTGACCAGCGGCTACAACCGCATCAGCAACATCAACATCGTCCCGCCGGCCGGCGTGCCAACATGGTACATTCCCGCCTCGACCGAGTACGTGTTCATCTACGACATTTCGATCTCCCCGCCGAGCAAGCAACCACAGGTGCTGAAGATCCCAAACACTTACAGCGGGATGGTTTTCGACCCGTCGGGAGCGGCTTTTTACGTGTCCGGCGGTCCCAGCGATAACATCCACGTCGTGACCCGGAGCGCGGACGGGAGCTGGGTGGACCAGCCCGCGATGACGCTTGCGTTGGGCCATCTCGGTGGTCTGGGCCTGGGCGTGCTACCGTGCGCCGCCGGCGTGGCTATTTCAAAAGATGGCCAGACGCTGGTGGCGGTGAACTACTACAACGACTCGATCACGATCTTTCGGGGAGGCTTGGGCAACTGGGCGCGATGGAGAGAACTCGACCTTCGCCCCGGCTTGAACGACGTATCGCAGTCTGGCGTGCCCGGCGGCGCTTATCCGTTTTGGGCAGTAGTGAAAGGAACCGGCGCAAGCACGGTAGCCTATATCTCCAGCATTCGCGACCGCGAAATCGTGGTAGCGAACCTGAGCGGGCCGCCGGAGCTGATGAATCCAGCAGGAAGGCCATCGGTGGCGACCCGAATCCATGTGAAGGGCCAACCCAATAAGATGACGTTGAACGCGGCCCAGTCACTCTTGTATGTCGTCGAAGACCAGTCGGATACGGTGGACGTGATCGACACCGCGACCAATGCGATCGTCGAGACTATCTCAGTCATCGCACCGCCATTCCTATTGCCAACCGCCCTGGCTCCGTTTACTGGCGCGAACCCCAACAGCGCGACGCTCTCACCGGACGAGACTCAACTCTACGTGACCAATGGGAATCTGAATGCGATCGCGGTAGTGGCGTTGAGCGGAACCAATAAGAACGATCAGGTTATCGGTCTCATTCCGACCGGTTGGTACCCAAACTCCGTGAGCTTTAGCGGCGATGGCGCCTTCGTGTACGTGGTCAATGCGAAGTCGCCCACCGGTCCGAATCCCGGATGGTGTTATGGCGGCTACGGACCGGTGGGGACGAAGTCCTGCCTGGAAACGAATCAATATAATCCTCAATTGACCAAAGCCGGCTTCCAGAGCTTCCCGTGCCCCAGCCCGGACCAACTCGCGACGTTGACGGCGCAGGTGGCAGTGAACAACCGGTTCACCAGCACCGAAAGTCCCGTCGACGCCGCGGTCATGGCGGCCGTGCGTCAGGGCACCCAACACGTGATCTTCATCATCAAGGAAAATCGGACGTACGATCAGGTTCTGGGTGACTTGGAAAAGGGCAATGGCGATCCTGCTCTGACTGAGTTTGGAGAGCCGGTGACGCCCAACCAGCACAATCTCGCGCGAAACTCCGTCACCCTCGACAATTTTATGGACACTGCCGAAGTTAGCTATGACGGCTGGTTGTGGACCACTTCGGCCCGCGCACCCGACGTGGTGGAACGCCAATACCCGGTGGCCTACGCGTATCGGGGCACCAGCTTGGATGCCGATGGTGCGAATCGCAATGTGAACGTAGGAATCCCGACACTCGCCGGCCGCATTGCCGCCAATCCCTTGACCCCGAACGATCCAGACATGCTGCCGGGCCAGACCAACGTGTCTGCGCCGGATGGACCGAACAATGAAGTGAATACCGGCTATTTATGGGACGCCGCATTCCGGGCAAATCTTACCGTTCGCAACTATGGTTTCTTCATCGACGGAGTCCGCTATAACTCGCCCGCCTTCGGCATTCCCGTCTTGCGGGACCCGTTCGCCAGCGGCACGGTCGTAGCCTTCCCAATGAACGTTGCCCTCACCCCGTTCACCGATCCGTACTTCCGCGGTTTCGACAATTCGCTTCCGGACTATTACCGTTACAAAGAGTGGGAGCGGGAATTCGATACCAATTACGCCAAGGGCGGCCTGCCTTCGTTGAGCCTGGTACGCTTCATGCACGATCACACCGGAAACTACGATACCGCGATCGACGGTGTGAACATTCCGGAGCGCCAGGTAGCCGATAACGACTATGCGGTCGGCTTACTGATAGAGAAAATCTCCCGCAGCATCTACGCCAACAATACTCTGGTTTTTGTGATAGAAGACGACGCGCAGGATGGCGGCGATCACGTCGATTCTCACCGTAGCATTGCCTTCGTGGCGGGCGCCTTCGTAAAACAAGGCGTCTTGATCTCCACGCAGTACAACACCATCGATTTCGTGCGCA
>Ga0182030_10002732_pt1 | contig 37569 bp, 31 predicted proteins | sample 812S3MmetaG_FD_121299 | JGI IMG/M metagenome (GOLD analysis project Ga0182030, IMG submission 121299) | Permafrost microbial communities from Stordalen Mire, Sweden - 812S3M metaG (Illumina Assembly) | ecosystem: Environmental > Terrestrial > Soil > Wetlands > Permafrost | place: Sweden...
GCGAGATCACCGCGATGGCCGCCACACCGGATAATCCGCCCCGGGATCCCGGCTCCGGTCGATGCGCCTCAGCGATCCCAAGCCGGCGGACAGATTTCGCTTCAAGCCGTCGAGCAGCGGCGAAGTGCCCGGATCGGTGGGTGTGATGCCGAAACGCCGCAGGGTCTTGTTCACGCGGTAGACCCGCCTCAAATGGTGGTGCAGCGACACCAGGTCGTAGTTGATGTTGATGGAAATCGACACATCGCTTTCATTCTGCACCCAATGCGGTCCCAGGCTCGGGAAATGCACGCCGTTGCCGGGGGTCAGCCGGTGGCAATGCGCGTCCTTCTCGCGGGCGGGCTTGTAGATCGCACCGTTTTGGTCGCCGCCGCAGTGATTTTCCAGCTCTACGTGCGGCGTCAGCGTCCGGTCGGTGCTGTCAAACACATGGCATTGCTTGACGCCGGCAATCTGCAGCAGGAAATTCGATTCCAGATCGAGATGATAGGCAGTCTTGCGGTTTGGCGAATTCAAGAAGATCAGCGATTCGCCGAGAACGATGTCCGCCTGCGCCTCCGGCGAGGTGAAGGACCAGATGCGCTGGAGAATCTCCCGCAGCACGGGCCCGTAGACCGGATCCTGTTCCGCGTGCTTGAGGATGACGAGCGAATCGTTGTGCGCGATGCCGTCGATGGTCTCCTCGAGCGACAAGCGCGGCGCCGGATTCGATCCCCACTTCTCGTTGACCTTGACCTTGCCGTTCTGCCAGTAGACGAAGCCGTCGAGTTTCGGAATGCGCTGCGCGAGTTTCGCGAGCGCGGCGGGCTCGAACATCGGGTGGTGCGCCAGACCGTGCCGAAACACGAAATCCGTGCGATTGAATTTCTCGGCGAATTCCGGGCTCGAGGGCAGCAGCGCGTCGCCCGTCGGCATGGGCGCATCGCCCGCCGGCGCTCCGATTCCGGATTGCTTCGCGTTTGCGGCCATGGTCGTGACTTACTCCGCCCTCGTGGTTATTTTATCACCGCCCTGAAAGAATACAGGGAGGTGGCCGGCTATGGGAGCCTAGCGTAGCCTTGGGTGCCGTGCCCAACGATATTAGGTGATTGTGCCGAGTTCCTCACAATTCGAGGCGGATGTGCCGCGAGTGTCCGCCCGATTGAGTGCGCTGTTTCCCGCCGGCGCCGTTGCCGTGGAGATGACTGCCCATGGCGATCCCGCGGGGTTGCTGCCGGCGGAGGTTCCCGCCGTGGCGCGGGCAGTGGCTGGTCGGGTGAGGGAGTTTGCAGCCGGACGCCGCTGTGCTCGGCGGGCGCTCGCGGAATTTGGAGTCGGCGACGTTGCGATCGCCGCGGCAGCCGACCGGCAGCCTGTCTGGCCGCCGGGGATGGCCGGAAGCATCACGCACACCGCCGGTCTGTGCGCTGCGGTCGTCGCGCCCACGCGCCGGCTGGCGGCGCTCGGTCTGGATTGCGAGGTGGTTGGACACGTCAGCGCCGACATTTGGGACACGATTTGCGTCGCGGACGAAGCATCGTGGATAGACTCGCTCAGCGCCGCCGGCCGGCCGGCCGCGGTCGCTCTCCTGTTCTCCGCGAAAGAGGCGTTCTACAAATGCCAGTACCCGCTGGCGGAAGAATGGCTGGATTTTCACGATCTTCGCATAACGCCCGAGACGTGGGGAACGGACTCGGGCGCTTTCCGGGTCAGCGCGTTGCGTCCGTTGGCCCTGTCCGCGACCAACCCCGCGCCCTGGGTGGGGCGTTACCTGTTTCATGACGGCTACGTGTCGACGGGCATCTCACTGGCGCGGTACGGCTGCCAAGACGAGAACGAGGCAGCGAGTAAGCGTTGTCGTCCCGGAACTCCTTGACCATCGTAATCCGCCCCGATGTTATTCTAGCCGACCATGACAAACGTTCCATTACTGGATCTCAAGGCCCAGTTTTCGCAAATTCGCGGGGAGGTCTTGCCGCTGATCGCGCAGGTCTGCGAAAGCCAGCAATTCATTTTGGGCGAACACGTTCGCGGCCTCGAGGCGGAGATTGCCCGCTATTGCGGCGCCCGCCACGGGGTGGGTGTGTCCTCGGGCACGGACGCGCTGCTGCTCGCGCTCATGAGCCTCGACATCGGTCCGGGCGACGAAGTGCTGACTTCGCCGTTCACATTCTTCGCAACCGCAGGGACGATTGCCCGGGTGGGCGCGCGGCCGGTGTTCTGCGACATCGACCCCGTAACCTTCAACCTGTCGCCGGCCGCGGTGCGGATGTTCATCGAGCAAAACTGCGAAACGCAGGGCGGCCGGCTCGTTCATCGCGCCACGGGTGGCCGCATCAGGGCGTTGATGCCGGTGCACCTGTACGGACAATCCGCCGACATGGAGCCGCTGATGGCGCTTGCCCGTCAGCACTCCCTGAAGGTCATTGAGGATGCGGCTCAAGCCATCGGAACCGAATACCGGGACGGCGTCCGTGTGGGGTCGATCGGCGACATCGGTTGCTTTTCCTTCTTCCCGTCCAAGAATCTCGGGGCGTTCGGAGACGCGGGCCTGTGCACGACCGGTGATGCCGATCTCGCCGAACGGATGCAGGTGCTGCGCGTTCACGGCGGCAAGCCCAAGTATTACCACGCCCTCATCGGCGGCAATTTTCGCATCGACGAACTGCAGGCCGCTGTGCTGCGGGTGAAGCTCAAATATTTGGACGGCTGGACCGCCGCCCGGCAGCGCAACGCGGCGTTCTACGACAAGGCCTTCGCGGCCGCTGGATTGGGCGACCGCCTCACGACGCCCGTGTCGGTGCCGGGCCAGCGGCACATCTTCAATCAATACATCGTCCGCGCCCGGCGGCGCGACGGTTTGAAGCAATTCCTCGGCGAGCGCAGCATCGGCACCGAAATTTACTATCCCGTGCCACTCGACCGGCAGGAGTGCTTCGCCCACCTGGGCTATCCGGCCGGCTCTTTTCCCGAGTCCGAGCGCGCAGCCGCGGAGACCCTTGCCCTGCCCATCTTTCCGGAACTCACCGAGGATCAGTTGGCGTACGTCGCGGCGAACGTCGCGGCGTTTTACAGCTGACGGCGTGTCGCACCCCGGTCAGGGCTTCTTGAAGTCCTCCGGCAACAATTGATGGCGCGACAGCAGCTTGTAGAAATCGGTGCGGTTACGCTTGGCGAGTCGGGCGGCCTGGCTCACGTTGCCGCCCGTGATCTGCAGGATTTGTGACAGATAGTTGCGGGTGAATTCATCGCGCGCCTCGTCGAACGAGGTCAGTCGGGCGGGACTGCCACCTAGGGACTGCTGGACGAGTTCGGCGGTGATGATCGCGCCGTGGGACAGGGCCACGTTCTGCCGCACCACGTTATAGAGTTGACGCACGTTTCCCGGCCACTCTGCCGTCGCCAGCAGTTCCACCGCCTCGGGTGCATAGATCCTGCGCTGGCCGGTTTCCTTCGCAATCTGTTCCAGAAAGTGCGCCACCAGCAGGGGAATGTCCTCGCGGCGCCGGCCCAGCGAGGGCATTTCGATCTGGACCACGTTGAGGCGGTAGTACAAGTCCTCGCGGAACTGCCCGCTCACCATGAGCTGATGCAAGTCGCGATGGGTTGAGGAAATGATTCGCACATTGGTGGACACCGGTTCGTCGCTGCCCACGTGGCGGATCTGATTGTCCTGCAGCACGCGCAGCAGTTTTACCTGCAACCGCATCGGCAGATCGCCGACCTCGTCAAGCAGCAGAGTCCCCCCCTCGGCGGTCTCGAACAAGCCCTTTTGCGAGCGGGTGGCCCCGCTGAAGGCCCCCTTTTCATGGCCGAACAGCTCCGAGTCGAGCAGGTTCTCCGCCATCGCACTGCAGTTGACCGTGAGGAATGGCTTGTTGCGGCGCGGGCTCGCGTTGTGGATCGCCTGGGCCAGCAACTCCTTGCCGGTCCCGCTTTCGCCCGTGAGCAGCACGCGGGCATCCGTTCCGGCCACCATGTTGGCCTGGGCAAGCTTGTCTTCCATCAATTGATTGCGGGTGATGATGCTCGCGCGCCAGTCCTCATCGACATGCGCAAATCCGGAGACCTTCAACGCTTTTTGCACGTGATCCAGGAGATCCTGCTTGTCCACCGGCTTCGTCAGAAAACCGAATGCCCCGCTCTGGGTCGCATGCACGGCGTCGGGAATGGTCCCGTGAGCCGTGAGAATGATGACCCGCAGGCCGGGCCAGCGGCTCTGCAGTTCCTTCAACAGACCGATGCCGTCCATCTGGTCCATGCGCAGGTCGGTGATCACGAGGTCCGGGCGGAAGCGCGTGCAGGCGGCCAGCGCCGCAGCGGCGCTCTCCACCGCCTCGACCTCGTAATTCTCGGCGCGCAGGCGAATCGTGAGCAGCCGCAACAAGCCTGGGTCGTCGTCGACCGCCAGGATGCGCGCCTTGCGCTTTTGCGGGCCCGAGGTATCCCGGGTGGTCGGGTGCAAGCCGAACCCGAGGGGGGTGGTTGCGGCGATCGAAAAAGCGTTCACTCTGGTGTCTCCGGGCCTTCAAGGCGTATGCGGGGCGTTCGTCCCACGATCATTGATCGACCGCTCGATATGCGTCACGGCGTCGAGCTTCGCCTGCGATTCGTCCAAGGCCTTGCGCAATCGCGCATTCTCGTCCTGTTCGGCCGCCAGTCGCTTGTTTAGCGTCTGAAGTTTGTCGTGGGTATCGTGCGAAGCGTCGTCCCGTAGTTTGGCGTTTTCAGTCTGGAGCACCAACCGTTCGTCGACCTGTTGCAGCTCCAGGAGCGCCAACAACCGCTCCACGGGCAGCAGAGTTTCAGGTGTGGCGAGCAATTCCGACAACTGTCGCCGGGCGGCGACGGGATCCGAGCCGCCGTGGCCGGGAGTGGCAAGCGCGAGCGCCAGCTTCAACCGGTTGCTGGTCGTGGGCGAGAGCTGGGCCTCGGTCTTGACCGACTGGAACAGTTCGGCCTGGCGCGCCGGGTCGCCTTCCGGCAGCGTGCGCGTCATTTCAAGGATCGGAGCGACCACCGCCTGAGCCGGTTCGGGGTTCGCCGCGGCGACGGGCGGCAGCTTCTGTTTCGACTGACTCCCGTCGAGCGCGCAGCCGGTGAAGAGGGCGAGCGCCGACGCACAAGCGGCCAGACCGGCGTGCCTATGCCGCATGGGCGGGCTCCTGCACGGGGGCCGCGGCTTGGCGCAGGGGCAGCCGTACGCGAAAATGCGCTCCTCCGGCCTTCGCCTCGAAGATTTCGATGCTGCCGCCATGGGCGTTCACGAACTCGGTCACGACGGACAGGCCGATCCCGGTTCCCTTCACGTGGCCGCCCTGTGGCGTTTTACCCTGATAGAACGCCTCGAATATCCGGTTGCGCTCGTCGGCGGGAATCCCGGGGCCGCTGTCGATGACGTCGAAGATCAACTGGTCCCGCTCTCCGCGGGCATGCATGGAGATGGTGCCGCCGCGCGGGGTGAACTTGATTGCGTTCGACAGCAGATTGTCGAGGATCAGGCGCACCTTGCCACGATCGGCCGAGGGGGCGAGGTCCTCCACCTGCACGTCCAGACGCACGCGCTGGGCGATCAGGGTCAGCTGCTGGTTTTCCAGCACGGATTTCACCAGGGGCCGGAGCTTGAATTCAGTGACTTCCAGGCCCACACTTTTTGCCGCCCACGCGCTGAAAGACAGCAGATTTTCGATGAGTCGCTGCAATTTCATTCCGTTTTCGCGCAAAATGGCGGCGACTTCCCGTTGAGCGCTCTGCAGCTCACCGACCGCCCCGTCCATCAAGAGTTCTGTACCTTCGCGAATATTGGCGAGCGGTGTCTTCAATTCATGCGACATATGTCTCAGGAATCGATTCTTTTCCTGCGCCAGTTCCAATAGGCGACCGCGCAGCCACTCCAATTGCGCGGCTAGCCGCTCAAGATCCGCAGGACCGTTGATGGCGATCGGCCGCGAGAACGTGCCGCGGCCGAGTTCGCTGATGGCGCGATCGATGGCGCGGATCGGGCGCCCGAAAAGGTAGGTGAACACCCCCACCACCGCCAGTGTCATCGGCACCAGAAGCAGGGTCTGCCAGAAGAGCCGCTGTTGGGCGCGTTCACCGGCGATTTGCAGTCCCGCCAGTTCGCGGTCGATCTGAGAGCTGATGTGCGTCGACACACTCGACGCCCTCTCCGACAGGTGCGGAAAGCCGTTGATGACCTCCGCCATGCGCGGCGAATTCGGGTGCGCGGAGCGCAGCGCCGTCGACAGCCGGTCGGTCTCGTCGAGCAGGGCTTGCGCGTCGGCCTGAGACTGGGCATCGAGGGGCAGGGTCAGCAGTTCGTGCACGGTCGCTGTCAGCCGCTCGTGATTGCGCGTGTAGACATCGAGCAGTTCGGTATTGCCGATGATCTGATAGAGGCGGGCGGTACGCTCGAGCGCACCGATCTCCTCGAACATGTTTTGATTGTTGCGGCTGCCCTGAATGCCGTGGACGACCAACTGTTCGCTGCGGTTCGACAGCCGGTTCATCTGCACGGCGGCGTTGACGATCGCGAAAAGCAGCGGCGCGGCCACTATCGTGAAGCCGATCAGCATCAGTCCGCTCAGAGACTTGGGTCGGGGCAGCCGCATGCCCCGCATTCTAACAGCAGCCATCCGATAGAATCCGCCCATGAACGACCTTGCGCCTTATTCCGAACTCTCCCCCGAGACGGTGCTCGATGCGCTCGAGGCGGTCGGGTACCGCTGCGACGGTCGGGTGCTGGCCCTCAACAGCTATGAAAACCGGGTGTATCAAATCGGCATGGAGGAGGGCGAGCCGGTTGTCGCGAAGTTCTACCGTCCGGGACGCTGGAGCGATGCCGCCATTCGCGAGGAGCATGCCTTTTCGGCCGAATTGGCCGCGCAGGAAATTCCGGTGATCGCTCCGCTGCAGCGAGCGGGTGCGGATGGGGCTCCAGAATCGTTGTTCAGTCACCGCGGTTTCCGTTATGCCGTGTTCCCCCGTCGTGGCGGGCGGTGGCCCGAACTCGGGACGGCGCTGGATCGGGAATGGGTGGGGCGGTTCCTCGGCCGGATCCATGGGGTCGGCCGCGCCGCGCGCTTTTACGAGCGGTCGGCCTTGAGTGTGGAGGATCTCGGCCGCAGGGCGCGCGATTTCGTGCTCGACGGCGATTGGATGCCTGATTACCTCGCAACCAAATACGCCGATCTGACGGACGAACTGCTCGAGCAGGTCGAGTCTCGGGCGGACGGATGGGGCGGCGCGCGGCTCGGGCGGATCCTCGGTGACTGTCACCGGGGCAACATTCTCTGGACGGACCAGGGTCCGCATTTCGTCGATCTGGACGACTGCCTCACCGGTCCCGCGGTCCAGGACATCTGGATGCTCCTCTCGGGCAGTCAGCAGGAAATGCGCACCGAACTCACCGATCTGCTCAAGGGCTATGAGCAGTTTTTGCCCTTCGATCGCGGCGAACTGGCGCTCATCGAACCCCTGCGGGCGCTGCGCATGATCCATTACTCGGCATGGCTCGCACGCCGCTGGGATGACCCCGCGTTTCCCCGCGCCTTCCCGTGGTTCGCCGAGCCGCGCTACTGGGAGGAGCACTATCGGGCGTTGGAAGATCAATTGGCCGCCGTGACGGGTCCCGGGCTCGAGTTGTGATGGACCGATGGTTTGGAGGATCATAGGGGGATGGCTACAGGGAGAGTTCTGGCATTCATGGCGGTCGCCTTCATGGCGGGATGCAGCCGCGATTCGACGCCGTCCCCAGTGTCCCAGCTCCTTCCCAAGTCGAAGCCCCGGACCGCGCCGGCGCCCGCCAAGCACGTGCCCACCCCCGAGGAAATGACGGTGGGCATGGTCGAAGCGGTGAGCCTCGCAAAATCCAATGTCCCCGTGGGCATGAAATTCCAGCTGAGCGAGCGTCCCACGATGGGCAAACCACTCGACGTCTTGGTGGCTTTGTTGCCCCAGGAGGGGGCCGATTCGGCGACGCTGCGGGTTACCGGATCCGAGGGTCTCGAACTCGCCGCCGGCGCCATCTCGCAGGAGATCCCGACGGTCGAAGCGGCCCACGCCTATAAGGAAAGCTTCACCGTGATCCCGACCACGGAGGGGGTCCAGCTGCTCACGCTGACGGTGAACTTGAAGCATGACGAAAGCAGCGAAAGCCGGTCGTTTTCGGTGCCGCTGATCGTGGCTCCCGCTGCCGTGCAACCCGCCGCGGGCAAGCATCCCGGGTCGTAGGGCCGCTTCACACGCGTCTCGTGGCGGCGCAGCACGGGGTGTGATTGAAATACCGGCGCGCTCCTCCACAAAGCTCTACAATGGTCGGTTTCCCCGGGACCTCATTGTGACGCAGAAACTTCGCAACATCGCCATCATCGCGCACGTCGATCATGGCAAGACCACCTTGGTGGACCAGCTCCTGCGCCAGTCCGGCACGCTCGACGCGCGCAAGGACCTCCAGGAGCGCGTCATGGATTCGAATGCCCTCGAGCGCGAGCGCGGCATCACCATTCTCGCCAAGAACACCGCGATCACCTGGGGCGACTTCCGCATCAACATCGTCGACACGCCGGGGCACGCCGATTTCGGCGGCGAAGTCGAGCGCGTGCTCGCCATGGTCGACTGCGTGCTGCTGCTCGTCGACGCCGTGGACGGCCCGATGCCGCAGACTCGCTTCGTCACACAAAAGGCGTTCAAGCATGGCCTGCGCCCGATCGTCGTCATCAACAAAATCGACCGGGACGAAGCGCGGCCGGGCTGGGTGCTCGACCAGACCTTCGATCTGTTCGATCAACTGGGCGCGACCGACGAGCAGTTGGACTTCCCGGTCGTCTACGCGTCGGCACTGCGCGGCTTTGCCGGGCTCGATTCGAGTGTGCGCGACGGCGACATGCAGCCCTTGTTCAAGACCATCGTCGACCATTGCCCGCCCCCCGACGTCGACGTCGACGGCTCGCTGCAGCTGCAGGTGACGCTGCTCGACTATTCGAGTTATGTCGGCGCCATCGGCGTCGGCCGCATCAAGCGCGGTACGCTCCGGAAGGGCATGGCCGTGACGGTCATCAGCCGCGAGGGTCAGACGCGCTCCGAGCGCATCACCCAGGTGCTGGGTTTCCATGGGCTGACCCGGATCGAGGTCGATTCGGCCTATGCCGGGGACATCGTCGCCTTTGCCGGAATCTCCGAACCGAAGGTGTCCGATACGCTCTGCGATCCCCTGAACGTCGAGGCGCTGCCGTCGTTGACGGTCGACGAGCCGACCATCAGCATGACCTTCGAGGTCAACACCTCGCCGTTTCTGGGCCGCGACGGCAAATTCGTCACGAGCCGGCAGATCCGCGAGCGGCTCGACCGGGAGTCGATCCACAACGTGGCCCTGCGGGTCGAGCCGACCGCCGATCCGGATAAATTCGTGGTCTTCGGACGCGGTGAGCTGCATTTGGGCGTCCTGCTCGAGAACATGCGCAGAGAAGGATTTGAGATGGCGGTCTCCCGCCCGCGCGTCGTCATCAAACAGATCGACGGCGTGGCGCATGAGCCGTACGAACAGGTCACGGTGGACGCGGATAGCGATGCACAGGGTGCCATCATGCAGGCGCTGGGCAGTCGCGGCGCGGATTTGAAGGACATGCAGGCGGACGGCCGCGGCCGTGTGCGCCTCGACTACATGGTGCCCTCCCGCGGTCTGATCGGATTCCAGACCGAATTCAGGACCATGACGCGCGGCACGGGGCTGCTGCATCACGTGTTCGATCACTATGGGCCGGTCGTGCAGCGCGAGCTGGGGCAGCGTCCCAACGGGGTGTTGATCAGCAACGGTCAGGGCGTGGCCCTGGCCTACTCGCTGTTCAGCCTCCAGGAGCGCGGCCGCCTGTGCATCGGTCCCGGCGAGGAGGTCTACGAGGGCATGATCATCGGCATGAACAACCGCGATGACGATCTCGTGGTGAACCCGCTCAAGGGCAAGAAGCTCACGAACATGCGCGCCTCCGGCAAGGACGAGGCGGTCATCCTGACCCCGCCGATCCGCTTCTCGCTGGAACAGGCCATGGAGTTCATCGACGACGACGAGCTGATCGAGGTCACGCCCAACAACATCCGTCTTCGCAAGCGCTACCTCCTCGAGAACCAGCGCAAGCGAAGCGGCCGCGAGGCGATGGACCAGGCTTCCTAAAGAGCTCCGCAGCGGGACCTCGATTTAACCAATTCTGGGCAAATCGAGACGCCCGTCACGCCTCCGTTGCGGGATCTCCCTAACATCGTCGGTCGAGGCGCAGGTTGCGCCGTGAATCGGGTGCGGGAGATCAAAGGAGTGTCACGCGAGATAGCGACCGCGCTGCGCAGCGAAATATCGCTGGCTCCCGACGGGTTCAATCGTCTGCTCGACCGCCAGCTGCTCGAGGCGCGCGGCCGCAACGGACAATTGGACCTGCCGGCGCTGCTGTCCGCCGTCAGCGGGTACTACGACCGGGTCGAGACCGAGCGCCGCGGAATCGTGCGGTCCATGCAGATCATGTCGGACGAGGCGCAGGCGCTCACCCGCGAGATTCGCGAGGAGACGGCGTCCCATTTGCAGGCCATTCTCGACAACGTCAAGGACGCCATCATCACGGTGGACGAGTCCGGCCACATCGAGACCTTCAATCCCACCGGCGAGCGGCTGTTCGGATACTCCTCCGAGGAGATCTTCGGGCGCACGCTGGACTTCCTGCTTCCCGACATCCGCCGCCCGACGTCCGGCGATCCGGCGCGCCAGCCGCGAAATCTGCTGGTCGATTTCCTCGAGCGCAGCGCGGCCACGAACGACGACACTCACGTCGACCTTGCCGCGCACCAGATGTGGGGGCTGACCGAAGAGGGTACACGGGTGGCCGTCGAGGTCGCGGTGAGCAAGGCGAGCCTGAATCGCCGCGTCGGCTACATCGTTTGCGTGCGCGACAGCACGGAGCGCAAGCGCGCGGATGCGATCGCCGCCGGCGAGCGGCGGGTCTTCGAGACCATCGCCGCCAATGCGCCGTTGTCCACCGCGCTGGAGGCCATCGCGGAAGTCCTCGAACGGGTGATTCCGGCCTGCTACTGCATCATCAACCTCCTGGATGCCGAGCGCCGGGTGCTCTGCCTGGGCGCGGCGCCGCGGCTGCCCCGCGAGTTTCTGCTCGCGATGGATCATGCGCCCGTCGGGTTGCGCTTCGGGTCGTGCGCCGCGGCCGTGCACCTGGCGCGCGAGATTGCCGTCCCCAACATCGAACTCGATGCCCTGTGGGAGTGCCGCCGTCTTGCGGCGCAGAGCGCCGGGCTGCGTGCGTCTTGGTCGACCCCCATCGTCGCATCGGACGGCGACATCGTCGGCACGCTGTCCATCCTGCAGCGCCAGGCGGGGATACCGTCCCCCGGCGATCATGAATTGTTGACGCGCATGGCGCAGATCGCGGGTATCGCGATCGAGCGGCGCAGCGCGGAGGATGCGCTGCGCAACAGCGAAGCGAAGTTCCGCAGCCTCTTCGAGAGCGTGATGGAAGGGGTTTACCGGACCTCGCGTGACGGCCGGCTGCTCGTCGTCAACCCGGCGTTCGTGCAGATGCTGGGCTACGACTCGGCGGAGGAGATTTGCGAGGTGCCTGCAGCCGCCCTGTACTGGTATCCCAGCGACCGCGAGGGATACATCCGGCGCATGGACGTGGAGGGACAGGTACGCAACGTCGAATACGTCCTGCGGCGCCGTGACGGCACCATGCTCGTGGTCGTCGACAATGGCCGCGTGTTGCGGGACAAACAGGGTCGCATTGCCGGTTTCGAGGGAACGATTGCGGACGTGACCGAACGGAAGCGTGCCGAAATGGCGGTATTCCAGGCCGAAGAACGCGCCCAGGTCACCTTGCAGTCGATCGGCGACGCCGTCATCACCACCGATTCCGTGGGCCGCATCGATTACATGAACCCGGTTGCGGAAAGCCTGACCGGCTGGGAGAACCGCGAGGCGAAAACGCGGCACATCTGCGACGTGCTGACCGTGGTGGATGAGGCCACGCGGGAACCTGCGGAAAGTCCCGTGATACGCTGCTTGCGCGAAGGCCACATGCTCGGCCTCGCCGAGCACACCGTGCTGGTGAACCGCCGGGGGCAGGAGATCGCAATCCAGGACTCGGCCGCTCCCATCCGCGACCGCGGCGGCAACGTGATCGGTGCCGTGATGGTGTTTCACGACATCAGCAAGGAGCGCAGGCTGCACCGGGCGCTGCACTTCCAGGCGAGTCACGACGCCCTCACCGGTCTCATCAACCGCCGCGAATTCGAGAACCGGCTCACCGCGGCGGTGGAAGGCGCGCGGCACGGGGTGGACGGGCGTCGCGCGCTCCTGTACCTCGATCTTGATCAATTCAAGCTGGTGAACGACACCTGCGGCCATCCCGCCGGCGATCAACTGCTCAAACAGATCACCGGCGTTCTGCAGTCGCGTCTGCGCGGGGGCGACACGTTGGGCCGTCTCGGCGGGGATGAGTTCGGCATCCTCCTCGAGGCCTGCTCTCTCGACCAGGCGCTGCGGGTGGCCGAGAACCTGCGCCAGGCCATTCGCGACTACCGGTTCGTGTGGCAGGAGGGAGCATTCGCGGTCGGGGTGAGCATCGGCATCGCCGAAATCACGCGTGAGACCACGACCGTCGCGAACGTCATGAGCGCCGCCGATGTGGCCTGCTACGACGCGAAGGACCAGGGCCGCAATCGCGTCCAGGTGTACAAGCCGGATCACGTGCCCGAGCGTCATCGCGAAATGCAGTGGGTGTCGAGGCTCACACGGGCCTGCGAGGAGAGCCGCTTCGAGCTGTACTTTCAGCCCATCGTGCCGATCGGCGCCAATCGCAACGAAGGTGAGCATTTCGAACTCATGCTGCGTCTTCGCGACGAATCCGGCACGCTCATCATGCCCGCGGAATTCATTCCGGCCGCGGAGCGCTACAACGTCATGCCCTCGATCGATCGCTGGGTGGTGCGTCAGGCGCTCGACCAGCTGGTGCACCGCGTGGGCAGCGGCATGCGGCCGTATACGATCGCGGTCAATCTCTCGGGGACGTCTCTCAACGATGAGCGCTTTCTCGAATATCTCATCGCCGAATTGAGCGCGCGGCAACTCGTGCAGGGAGCGATGTGCTTCGAAATCACCGAAACCGCCGCGATTGCCAATCTCGGCAACGTGGTCTACTTCATGCGCGAGTTGAAGGCGCTCGGCTGCCATTTCGCGCTCGACGACTTCGGCAGCGGATTGTCCTCGTTCATGTACCTGAAGACGCTGCCGGTGGACTTCCTGAAGATCGACGGTCAATTCATCGAGAACGTCACCCGCGATCCGGTGGATCGCAGCATGGTCGAGGCCATCAGCCAGGTCGGAAAGGCCATGGGGATCCACACCATCGCCGAGCGGGTGGAATCGGAGGAGGTGCTCATGGAGCTGGGGCGGCTGGGCATCGCCTTCGCGCAGGGATTTCACATCGCCGAGCCGCGCCCCACCTCCTGTTTTCCGTATCTGCGGACCTGAATGCGGCGTGTCCGGTTGAGATATACTTTGGTGCATGGATTTCGAGCTTCAACCCCGCCTGCAGGACGATCTGATCCGGATCGAGCCCCTCGGGCCCGATGATTTCGAGTCCCTGTACGCCGTCGCCTCGGATCCGTTGATCTGGGAACAGCACCCCAGCAGCGATCGCTACCGGCGCGACGTGTTCGGCAACTTCTTCAAAGGCGCCATCGAGTCGGGGGGCGCGTTCAGGGTCCACGAGCGGGCGACCGGCAGCGTGATCGGCAGTTCCCGCTTCTACGAGCTCGACCCCACCCGATCCAGCGTCGCCATCGGGTACACCTTTCTCGCCCGCAGCGCCTGGGGGCGGGGCCACAATTTGTCGCTCAAGACGCTGATGCTCGATCACGCCTTCCGTTTCGTCGACCGCGCGACGTTTCACATCGGCAAGAACAATCTGCGTTCGCGCCGGGCGATGGAGAAGCTCGGCGGCGTCTACGTCAGCGAGGAGCCCGTGAGCTATTACGGCGAGCCGAGTTCGGCGAACGTGCTCTACGCCATCGACAAGGACGCCTGGAACCGGCGCCACGGCTGAGTCCGCCCGCCTAGCCGGGCATCAGCGTGCTGTCGAGCGGGAAGCTGGCGGTGATCCTGATCGTTCCGTCCGCATCGCGTTGATGGCGGAACACCCCGCCCAGGGACGCGATGCGATGATCGATCGCGGCCAGGAAATGGGCGTCATCCGGTGTGGGCGGGACGGAGGGCGACTCCGGGGAGTCGCTCCGGATTTCGATGACCAGCGACTGGCCGTCGAGCGCGACGCTGAAGTCGACGCGGGCGGCCGGTTTGGCCGCGACGATCACGGCGAGGGCCTCCTGGACGATGCGAAACAGCGCGATCGGCAGATTCGGCAGAAATCGCCGCTCATCGTCGGGGACCAGCACGTGGCACGTCAGTCCGAGGCGCTTGCAGGTCGCCTGAACGTGCCAGCGCAGCGCGGCGAACAATCCCACGTTGTCGAGCAGGGTCGGGCGCAGGTCTTCGATAAGTTTACGCTTGAGGTCGATCGCCGACGCGAGCGTCTGACGCGCCCGCGCGAGCTTCTGGCGCAGTTCGGTGGGTGGCGCCGACAGATGCTGTTCCGCCCAGGCGACGTCCATCACCGCGCCCACGAGCAGACCGCCCAATTCGTCATGCAGCTCACGGGCGAGCAGCGCCTTTTGACGTTCCATGACGCTTTGGATGTGTTCGATCAATTCGGTCGAAGCCTGGGGTCGCGCATCCACGGTTTCGCAGGCCTCCATCGGTTTCACCATAGGTCTCTCACCAGCGAAACCGACGCGCGACGGGGTATCCGCGTGGGAATCGGGGTAACGGGCATTAGCACTTCCATCCACATTAAGGGATTGTGACAATAGGGCAAGCTACGGCGCGCCCGGGCGCCCGTCAGACATTTCTGATACCGATTGTAGGAGAGAAACGGGTTGTTGGCTCGCAAGTCACCATGACATTTCTGCTCGCAGCGTGGCTCGTGCTGGCCCCGTACGAGTCCGCGCCGGCATCGGATACGCTCTATGTGGTGCGCCGGGGCTGGCATCTCGATGTGGGTTTCGACGCACAAACTCTCACCGCCGACTTCGATCCGGTCCGCGGCGCGCTGCCGGGTGCCCGCTTCGTAGTTTTTGGATTTGGCGATCGCCGCTACCTCCTGGCCGCCCACCGCCATGCCCCCGATCTGCTCGCAGCGCTATGGCCGGGCCCCGGGTTGATTCTCGCGACGGGTTTGGTGCGACCGCCGGAAGACGCCTTCGGCTCGCCGCAGGTAACGAGGGTGGCGGTTTCCCGGGCGACCCTGCTTGCGGCCCAGGAGTATGTCCTCCAATCCTTCCGGGACATGCGGGTAGTCGCGCAGGGACCCTACGACGGCAGTGTCTTTTACGCGTCGACCGCCCGCTACTCCGCCGCCCATACCTGCAATACATGGATTGCGGAAGTGCTGGAAGCGGCGGGGTTGCCACTGCACTCGCGCGGGGTGGTGTTCGCCGGCCCGTTGTGGCGCACCGTCGTGAAACTCGGGAGGCTCAGCAGGGAGGCTTCGTGCCGTCGGAACATACAGCCGTCGATCCCGACGGTACCACGACCGTCGTCTTATTCGGCGGCGGCGGGCTGCTGCTGCTGATGCAGCCGGCCAATGCAAAAGCGGCGATAATCAACGCGGGTGCGAGCTTGACCATGATGTTCTCCAATTTTTCTTCCATGCATTGTCGAGCAGGGATCGCGAGCCCAGCATCAGCGCCGCGCGCGTGAGCCTGCGGGGTCTGTCCTACATTGCCGCGGTCGCCCGAGCGGAGACTTCGCCCGGTCGCCTATAATGACGGCCCTCTCCCTGCTGCGGGTGTTCTCATGGCGAGGATTGAACGGTCCGATCGGCGGTGGGCTGCGCAGGCCATCGCCAAGCTCGACGCCGACCGTTGCACCGAGCGACCCACTCCGCTTTTGGTTCTCGACGTACCGGAATTTCCAGGTGTTTCCCTGTATCTCAAGGACGAAACGCGTCACCCCTCGGGGAGCCTCAAACATCGGCTGGCTCGATCGCTGTTTCTCCATGCCATCTGCAACGGCGACATCGGGCCGGGAACCGCGGTCGTGGAGGCTTCGTCCGGCTCCACCGCGATCTCTGAAGGGTATTTCGCCGCCTTGCTCGGCCTCGGACTCACCGCGGTCGTTCCGGCAAGCACCGCGCCGGCCAAACTGGAGGCCGTCACCCGTTCGGGCGCCCGGATACATTTGGTGAAACCCGGGGAGGACGCCAGCGTCGTCGCGTCCCGGCTCGCGCGGGAAATCGGCGGACACTACCTCGATCAATTCACATTTGCGGAGCGGGCAACCGACTGGCGAGGCAACAACAATATTGCCGAGAGTCTTTTTGGTCAGTTGGCCGGCGAGAAACACCCGATGCCTGCCTGGATCGTCGTGGGTGCCGGAACCGGCGGCACGAGCGCCACGATTGGGCGTTATATCCGCTATCGCCCGGATCTGGCGGCGGCGCGGTTGTGCGTCGTCGATCCGGAAGGATCGGCATTTTTTTCCTATTTTTGTTCGGGCGACCGCCGCGCCGTCGGCGTCCTTGGCGGCATCGTCGAAGGCATCGGTCGCCCTCGGGTCGAGGCCTCGTTCATGCGCAACGTCATAGACGACATGATCGCGGTTCCGGATGCGGCGTCGGTCGCTGCGGTTCATTGGCTCGAGCAGCGGTGTTCGCGCCGCTTCGGCCCCTCGACCGGCACGAACATCATCGGCGCCCTCATCCTGGCGGCCGAGATGGTGGAGGAAGGAAAAGGCGGCAGCATCGCCACGCTGGCCTGCGATTCGGGAGACCGGTATGCGTCCACGATCTACGACCCCTCTTGGCTCGCGAGCCGTCACATCGATCCGGCGCCATGGCGCGATCTTCTCCGACAGCTGCCGTCGAGCGCGAACCGCCTGACCCGTCAACTGCAGCGCGCCACTACCATCCACACCTCGCCCTAAAGCCGGCCGCCGATCCGCCATCCGCCGCGGCCAGGCGCTAGAAATCCAGCGACATCTGGGGTGGGGCGGCTGGATTCTTGAACAACGTCGTGGCGAGGTCATGCCGGTCGGTCGAGGCACCGAACCCCAACCGGCGGCAGGCGAGCTCGTATCGCGTCCGCAGCAGTTCTGCGAACGGCCCCGTGCCGCGCATTCGCACGCCGAACTCTGAGTCGTAATCCTTGCCGCCGCGGGATTGGTTGATGAGCGACATCACGTGGCGGGCACGGTCCGGATAGTGCTGCGCGAGCCATTCACGAAACAGGTCCTTCACTTCATGGGGCAGGCGCAGCAGGACATAGGCGGCATCGGTTGCGCCAGCCTCGCGCCCCGCCTTTAGAATGGCCTCGAGCTCATGATCCGTGATCGCCGGAATCACCGGCGCGACCATGACGCCCGTCGGTATGCCGGCGCGCGTCAGAGTTTCGATGACGCGCAGGCGGGCCTGTGGCGATGCGGTCCGAGGTTCCAGGGTGCGTTTGATGTGGTCGGTCAGGGAGGTGAGGCTCAAGCTCACCGACACCAGCCTGTCCGCCGCGAGCCGGGTGAGCAGGTCGAGATCGCGCAGGATGAGCGCACTCTTCGTGATGAGCGTCACGGGGTGACGCCACCGCACGAGCACCTCCAGGATGCGGCGCGTCACCTCGAGCCGCTTCTCGAGGGGTTGGTACGCATCCGTGTTGATGCCGAGCGCGATGGGCTTGCACGCATAACGGGGTTTCGACAGCTCGGCTTCCAACAGGGCGGCGGCGTCCGCCTTGTAGAACAGCTTGGTCTCGAAATCGAGTCCGGGCGACAACCCGAGGTACGAGTGGCTGGGGCGTGCGAAGCAATACACGCAGCCGTGGCTGCAGCCGCGGTAGGGATTGATGGAAACCTCGAAGCCGACATCGGGCGAATCATTGTGGGTGATGATGCTGCGTGCGCTGTCGGGCAGCGCCACTTCATCGGGATGTTCGGGTACGTCCTCCCGGTACCAGCCGTCGTCGACGCGCTCGTGCGCCAAGCTTTCGAATCGGCCGTCCGGGTTCGAGAGGGCGCCGCGGCCCTTGAGTGGGGGGGTGGGGTTCATGGGAAAACATTACCGCGTGCGGCGGCGGCCGTAAATCCAGTAGTCGGAGCGGCCGACTACTGTATGACATGTGCTATGACATGTGCCGGGGCATCACATGGCCTTGAATTGATCCTGAAATCCACGGCTTACCGGCAGGACGTCCGCGTGTCCCTTGAGGTGCACGGTGGCCCGACCGAACACGTCGCGTTCGACGCGGTCGACGGCCCGTCGATTGACGATCACGCCCCGGTGGATCTGGGCAAAATAGCGCGGATCGACTTGTTCGAGCAGTTCCTTGAGCGGCGTGCGCACCAGATGCCGCTCGCTGCCGGTAACCGCTTCCGTGTATTTATCGCCCGACCGGAAGTACAGGATCTCGTGGATGGGGACGAGGCGGGTGGTGCCGGCCAGCCGGACCGTCAGCCACTCGAGCGTCGGACCGCCGGCGTGGCGACCCAGCAATGAAGTCAGGGCGGCGACGTCCAGCGCCGGCCCGGGCTGCTGCGACAGCCGCGCGACACACTGCGCGAGCCGGGCATCGCTGACAGGTTTCAGCAGGTAGTCGGCGGCGGCTGCCTCGAAGGCGGTCACGGCATACTCGTCGTGTGCGGTCACGAACACGATGCGGGTATGCCGCGCCATCCGTGCCACCTCAATCCCATCCAATCCCGGCATGCGGATGTCGAGGAATGCGAACGAGGGGCTTCGCTCGGCGATCACGCTCGCCGCGGCGATGCCGTTGGGCACGACCGCGATGATGTCCAGCCGCGGCCACGACGACCGCAAGCGAGCGGCGAGGTCCTCGGCGAGACGGGGCTCGTCATCGGCAATCACCGCGGTCGGATTCACAGCGGCACGGTCAGTTCGGCGACGGTGCCGCGGGGTTCGAGGCGATGCAGGGTCAGACGCCCCTGCCCGCCATACAGGCTGGCGACCCGCGCGCGCACGTTCGACAGGCCCAGCCCCTCCGGCGCGGCGGCCGTGATGCCGGCGCCGGTATCGGTGACGCGCAGCACCAGGGCGGCGCCGGCGCGCTCGCACTCGACGAGTACCTCGCCCCCGTCGACCGCCGTCTCGATCCCATGCTTGATCGCGTTCTCGACGAGGGGCTGCAGCAGCAGAGGCGGCAACCGTGCACCGGCGAGCGACTCATCCGTGACGATGCGATAACGGAGCCGCGTGCCGAGACGGATGGCCGCGATGGCCAGCAGCGCGTCCGCCAGCTCCAACTCCTCGGCGAGCGTATGACTCGCGGCCCGGCTGCGCCGCAGGGTACCGCGCAGATAGCGGATCAGATGTTCGAGCATGGCCTTGCCCACCGCGGGTTCCCGGTCGATGGCGCTTTGCACGTGGGCCAGCGTGTTGAAGAGGAAATGGGGTTCAATCTGCGCCTGCAGCAGGGAGAGTTGCGCGACGGCCTGCGTACGTTCGATCTCGGCGCGGCGGCGGCGTTCGGTCTCGAGTTCGACCCGGTACTCGAGCGCCCTGAAGAATAGAATGACGAACGCCGTTGCCGACAGCGCGAACAGCAGGGTGACGCCCATCGACTTCCACTCATGGCGCGGATCAGCGGTCCACAAGCCGACGATGTCCGGAGCACCGAACACCGCCGCCGTCTTGAAGCCCAGGAAGATACCCGGGAGAACGCTGATGGCCATCAACGTGAGGATTCCGATCCGACCCCGGCTCACGCGCTGGATCGTCTCGATCAGGGTCCAAATCCACGCGCCGATCAGGTTGCTGATGAGCAATTCGGACGGCAGCGACTCGTAACCGGTCTCCATCAAGGCCATCAGCAGGGCGATCATGGAACTGACCGAGACCACCAGCGCGGCAGTGCGCAGCCACCGCCGCCAGTTCGCGGGGGGTGGGGAGGCGGCGAGGTCGTGCGTCAAGGTGTCCATGGCTGTCTCACAGATAGTAATCCAGAACCAACTGCCAGGTCCGCCCCGACGCCGCGGCGCCGTAATCGGTGGTGACGCCCCCCAGATCGTTCTGCCAGCGGAGCGCCGCGTCGACGCGGGTGAAGTGGTAGCGCATTTCCAGCCACGGAAGGCGGCTGTGATCGACCAGGTCGATGCGCACGAATCCCGACAGGTCGAGGTGCCTCACCGCCACGTCGTGCCAGGCGGCGTACACGAAGGCGCCATGAAGTGTCGCCGGGTCTTGCTGAGCCGCGACGAACTCGCGGTAGATGCCGTAGCTGCGCGGATCGCCGCGGCGTGCGGCATTCCAGGCGCCGCGTCCGAGGGCCGCGCCGTCGTATTCGTATTCCAGGGTGAGGGACAGCCTGTCGATGGTGTCATACGTGACTCCGATGGCCGCCCGTCCTCTCAGGGCCTGCGGACCGGGAAGATCGAGCGCCTGCGCCCACGCGCCCTTGGACCTGCCGCCGGACGCCTCGAGATAGGCGACCGCCGCGCCCCCGACGGCAGTGGTGAGGTTAACGCCGACTTGCGGGTCCGTTCCCGGCGCGCCGCTCAACAGCCACTGGGGGCTGAGCTGCGCGCCCAAGCGCTCGGTCAGCGCCACCTGCCAGCGATTCTGCGAATTCGTCGCACCCCAATCGGCCGCGAAAGGTGCCGTGCTCGCGGTACCCGCCAAACGCGGTGAATAGGAGGCGGTGATCGCTCCGCCGTCCCAGAGACTCTCGCCGCGGATCATCACGGAACCCAGACGATTGTCCCGAAGGCTGTTCGGGTCCAGCGAATCCACCGTTCGAATCGCATCGGCGCGGAACAAGTCCGTCGGGTTATACCCGTACGCCACTCCCTGCCGCGCATTGATGCGGCCCGCGTCGAGCACCCAATCTGGCCGCCACTGCCCGCTGACATAGGCCTGTTTCAGCACGTTAATCGCCTGCGCGTCGGGCGGGGCGCTCGCTGGGTCGAGATCGAGCCGGTCGTCGACGATGGTTCGCAAGGCGGCTGACCATCGTTGATCATAGTGAAGATCGAGCGACAGACGCTGCTCGTCGATCGTGGACCCGGCCCGCTGCTCCGACTGACCCGCCGCCGCCTCCGCCGTCAGGGACACCGGCCGGAATTCGGCCGGTGCGCCGACAGGTGCGGCCAGGGTCAGTGCGGCGGAGTCGTCCCCGGGCTCGACTCCGGCGGCGGCGGCTGTCATCCACAGGAATGCCGCGGGCAGCCACGCAGAACGCATCGCCACGGCGTTGCGCACGGCTACTCCGGTTTGAAGTGCGGCAGATAATCGCGCTGCAGCCAGATGTCGGGCACATCGCGCCAGGCATAGTCGGAGTAACGCATGATGGTTACCCATCGCCGGTCGAGGCCGTCGATGATCACGGTCTCCGTCGGCCGTTCCACGCCCAGCTCCCGCTGGTAGCGGCGGTAATAGGCCGTCTTCAGCAGCTGGCCGCTCTCCGCGAGGAATTTGGCCTTGATGGGGCGGTTGCTGTCCGCATCGATCCACAGATCGATGCGGTCGTACGTAACGTCGCCGGAACGCGCCCTCAATTCGAGGCGGTGGCACCGGTGCGCCAACCGGTCTCCGTCCTCGATCTCCTCCGCGCCGGCAAAGCGCGCCTCATAATCCCTCGCGAGGTTGACCGTGACGACGTCGCCATTGGCCGCCTGCCCGAGCAACCGCTGACGGGGCGAGATGCGCACGCTGGCCTGACTCGATGGATCAAAAAACCACAGGTCATTGCCGTTCTTCAACATGAGTTTGTTCGCATCGCGTGCCGGGGCGACGAATCGGATGAGGTTCCGGTATTGGCCGCCGGCCTGCTCCGCCTTGGCATATATCTGCAAGGTGCTGCTGTCGGTCTCCCGACCGTCGTGATATTCGATCAACGTGGTCGTGAGACCGAACGGCCGCTCCGGGTTCCGGATGGCGTCGCTGACGGCGAGAATGTGTTGAGCATCGGCCGATGCCTCGGCCGCGGCATCAGGGCCGGTATCCGAGGCGCGGGCGCCACTCGCCCAGCATGCGAGGAGTGCCGCGCACAGCAGGAATCGGCGGCAGGGGTCACACATGGCGCAGCGCCTCCACGACCTCGAGCTTTGCCGCCCGCCGCGCCGGCCACCACGCCGAGCATACCGCGACCGCCGTCAGACCGGCAGCGGTTCCGCCGAGCATGGAGAGTTCGCCCCAAACGCGGACGTTCAGGTGCACCGGCGTGATGCGGCCGGGCGGCGTCCAGGTCAGTCCGCTGTGATTGACCAACGCGGCCAGCAGCAAGGCACCGCCGACTCCCAGCAGCGAACCGCACAGACCGAGCAACAGTCCTTCGCAGACGAACAGGCGGCGGATGCCTGCGCGGCGCAGGCCGATGGCGCGCAGTGTGCCGATCTCCACCGTGCGTTCGACGACGGCGGCATTCATGGTGTTGCCGACCGTGAACAGGACGATGGCACCGATCAGCACCGCAATGAACCCAAAAATGGCGTCGAACATGCCCACGGTCTGACCGTAATAGGGGTTGAGCGTGCCGAAGTCATGGGCAGCGAGGGGGTCGTCGCGCAGCGAGGTCTTGAACAGTTCCGCGAGACGTTGCCGTGCAAGCGGGATTTGCGAGGTGTGATGGAGCTGCAGGGCAATGGCGGTAACTTGCGGACGAGCGCGGCCGTAGATCAGGCGCTGTGCCTCGGGAAGATGCAGGCCGATGAACGCATCGTCCGCCTCCTTGACGCCGAGCGACTCGGCCTTGACGACGCTCAGCCGTGCGACATTCGGCGCACCGCCCGTGGTCGCCGCCAGCAGCTCGAGATGCGGAGGCGGCCCCGCCCCAGTATCCGCACGGGCGGCTGAGTCCTCCGGCGCCGTGTCGACGGCGGCGAGCAGCGCGACGTCCTGCGGCATGGGCCTGCCCTCCGCCACAGCCGCCGCGGCAGGCTGAGGACAGTCCGCGACGTGCAGGGGGCCGCACAGCCGCAGGATGCGCGCGACGCCCGTGCCGATGACGGCGGCATCGGGGGCCGTGCCCGTGAGTGCCAGCGTTTCGGGCGAGCCCAGGAACCCGTAATCGTTCCATTCCTGCATCCGGTTCTGGTCGGCAATCACGACGCCGCTCGCGAACACGGTCCGGGAAACACCCGCGGCAAAATTTCCAGCGATGCCGCCGAACTCGAGCGTCGGCGTGACGACCGTCAGCAGGGGAGCGAGCACGGGGTCGTGCTCGATGATCGCGATCACTCGCCCGTAATCGGCGATGCCGTAGGCCGTGGGGTCGCCGCTGCCGTAGAGCAGGTAGTCCCGGTGTTGCAGTTGCAGGTGGCCGCCAGCGCGCACGTAACCCGTCTGCAGGCCGTCGATGATGTTTTGCACGTAGCCGCCGAACAGCAGCACGGAGATTCCGCCGAGCATCATGGCGGACAACGTCGCGACCGAGCGCCGGCGGTTGCGCAGCAGGTTGCGCAGGGCAAGCGAAAGGGTATTCATGAGGCCCGCCGCGCGACGGACAGGATCCGGCCGTCCTTGAGCACGATGGCATCGTCGGCCTGGGCCAGCACCTGGGGATCATGCGAGGAGAAGACCACCGTAGCGGCAAAGGTCTGCTGCACGGCGCGTATGAGTTCGATGATGGCAGCGCCCGTCCCGCTGTCGAGATTCGCCGTGGGCTCGTCGGCGAGGACCAGTAAGGGGCCGGTGGCCAGGGCGCGGGCGATGGCAACGCGCTGCCGCTGGCCGCCGGAGAGCTGCCCGGGCCGGTGTCGCGCGTGCTGCGAGAGGCCGACGGCGTCGAGCAATTCACCGACCCGGCGGCGACGCTGTGCGGCCGGGGTGCGCGTCAGGACCAGTGGATACTCGACGTTCTCATAGGCGTCGAGCACCGGCAGCAGATTGAAATTTTGAAATATAAATCCAATGTGGCGCAGCCTGAAATCCGCCAAGGCATCGTCGGACAAGGCGGCGACCGCGCGGCCGGCCACCTCGATCTCACCCGCGTCCGGGCGGTCGATGCATCCGATCAAGTTCAGCAGGGTGGTCTTCCCGCTGCCGGAGGCGCCGGACAACACCGTAAAGCAATTCGGACGGATGGTGACAGTGATGTCGCGCAAGGCCGGCACCGGAAACTTGCCCAAGGGATAGGTCTTGTCGACGTGCCGGATGATCAACGGGTCCATGGTCTGTTCTCCTCGACAGGTGATGGGCAGAAGCGTCGTGGGGAAGTTAGGGCCGCCGCGGCTCCGTCGCTCCGGTTTGCGACGGGCGGCAACGGCGGTCGACGAAACGCCGGATTGCCGGGGCGAGGCGCGCACGTTCCCGGGGATTATGTAAACTGTGAACCGTGTCAGGACAAACACGCCTCCGTTGCAGTCCCATACGCCCATGAGCAAAGCTGTCGCGACTCAGTCCCGTCCGCGCGCCGTTGCGCCCGTACAGCCGCCCGATCCGGCATCCCTGACACTGGGGTGGTTGCTTCAGGAATTGGTGTCCGGCGGCCTCGTCGGCGCGGCCGCCGCGCGTCAGGTGGTCGAACCGCCGCGCAAGAAGGATGGTGGCAGCCAGCATCCGTTGGTGGTGGCGGCGGCACAGGATTGGCCGGACCCGCGGTCGGCGGGCGGCAAACTCACCATCGAAGTGCTGACGCAGTGGCTGGCGAATCGGGCGCGCCTTCCCTACGTGCGCATCGATCCGTTGAAGCTGGACGTGACGTCCATGACCGAAATCGTGCCCTACGCCTACGCCGCTCGCAGCGGCATCCTGCCCATCAAGAGCGGGCCCACGGGCGTGGTCTTCGCGGTCAAGGATCCGTTCGCCCTCGACTGGGTGAAGGAACTGGAGCCGGTGCTGAAAGTGCCCATGAAGCGGGTCTGCGCCAATCCCGCGGACATCGACCGGTATCTCGTCGAGTTCTACGCCATCGCGCGGTCGGTGAAGATCACCGGGCAGGAACGGTCGCGTCTCGCGCCCACGGAGCTGCGCAACCTCGAACAGCTCACCGAGTTGAGCCGGGCGGGCAAATTGTCGGCGGAGGACCAGCACGTCGTGGCGATCGTCGACTGGCTGCTGCAATATGCCTTCGATTCACGGGCCAGCGACATTCATCTCGAGCCGCGGCGCGACACGGGCAACGTGCGGTTCCGAATAGACGGCATTTTGCACGACGTCTATCAGCTGCCGGCCCCGGTGATGCCGGCGATCACCAGCCGCGTCAAGATCCTGGGAAGGCTCGACATCGCGGAGCGCCGCCGCCCGCAGGACGGGCGCATCCGCACCCGTTCACCCGAGGGCAAGGAAATCGAGCTGCGCGTCTCCGCGCTTCCGACGGCGTTCGGCGAAAAACTGGTGCTGCGCATCTTCAATCCGGACGTGCTGGTCCACGACTTCGGCCGCCTGGGGTTTTCGGCGTCCGAGACGGCGACCTGGCAGCGCATGATCGAGGAGCCGCACGGCATCGTGCTGGTGACCGGTCCCACGGGATCGGGAAAGACCACGACGCTCTATGCGTCGCTGAAGGAGCTGGCCACCTCGGAAGTCAACGTGTGCACGATCGAGGATCCGATCGAGTTGATCGACGGCAGTTTCAATCAGATGCAGGTGCAGTCGAACATCGACCTCACCTTTGCCGAGGGTGTGCGTGCGCTGCTCCGCCAGGACCCCGACATCATCATGATCGGCGAAATCCGCGACCGTGAAACGGCCGAGGTGGCGGTGCAGGCGGCGCTCACCGGCCATCTGGTGCTCTCCACGCTGCACACGAACGACTCACCCTCCGCGGTCACCCGGCTGCTGGAGCTCGGCGTCCCCTCCTATCTGATCCGTGCGACCCTGATCGGCGTGCTGGCCCAACGGCTGGTGCGCACCCTGTGTCCGCACTGCAAGGCGCCGGTCGGGATGGATGCCTCGCATTGGCAGGAACTGGGCGTGGGTGCCGCGGTGCCCATGCCGAAGCGCGAGTTCCGGGCCGTGGGATGCCTGGAATGTCGGCAAACCGGCTATCTCGGGCGCAGCGGAGTCTACGAACTCATGCATCTGGCGGGCCCGCTGCAGGCCGCGATCGTGGACAGTCCCGATCTGGTGCGCCTGCGCGAACTGGCGACCCAGGGCGGCATGCGACCGTTGCGTCAGGCGGCGGCTGAAAAGGTCGCGGCCGGCGTCACCACCATCGACGAGGCGCTGAGCCTGACGCCCGATCCCCGCGCCTAGAACCCATCACAGGGCGCGAGCCGCGCGAAGGCTGTGCTGCTTGAAACTGACCAGGCGGTCGCGTCCCGCGCGCTTGGCGGCATAGACGCATTGATCCGCCGCCTCCAGCAGATCCGCCGCAGAGTCGAACGGCGCACCGGTCGAATGGGTCGCGAGGCCGAGTGAGGCGGTTGCGCGAATCGTGCCCTGTGACACGGCATGCTGTGCGGCGCGCAGGCGCACAAGCAGCCGTTCGCACACCGCTTGCGCGGCATCGGCGCCGAGTCCGGGCAGGATGATCACGAATTCCTCCCCGCCGTAACGCGCCACGACGTCCGACTCCCGCATCACCTCGACGATCAGCTGGGCCGTCGCCACCAGCACCTTGTCTCCGGCCGGATGACCATACGTGTCGTTCACGAGCTTGAAACGGTCCAGGTCGGCAAACACCAGAGTCAATGGCCAGCCGCCGGCAACGGCGTTGGCAAATTCCCTGAGGAGGATTTCGTCCAGATAGCCCCGGTTGAACACCCCGGTGAGCGCATCGCGCCGGCGCTTGTCCTCGAGATCCGCGGTGCGTGCCTCGAGCTGCGCGGAATTCTCCTTGAGTGCGGACATCTGATCCAACGACTGCAGGTTGCGGAACAGGAGCAGTTCCCGCGCCTGTTCGAGCAGCGAGGCCGCGACGTCGGCGCCGAGCAGTTCCATGTCGAACAGCCGTTCGATTTCGGGGACTTCGGCCACGATCATCGTGAGTGCGGCGCTCAGCGCGGCCGGCTCCAGGCCGAGCCACGCAGCGGCGTGCTCCGACAGCGCCGCGAGGTCAGTGGGGAATTCGGGCGCCAGCAGCGCCTCGACGCATTCGTTGCCGAGCGCGATGCACCGTGCGGCCGTGCCGACCGGTGTGTCGGCCCTGACACCGTCCGGGTCGTGGCTGGCTTCGACCACCGCACAGAGTTCGGTCGGCAGCTGCCAGTGCCGCATCAACCAGGCGCCGACGAATGCGTGATCCGCCCCGAGCCGCTGCATCTCGTAGGCGGCAACTTCCGCATGCGGCGCCTCGAGGCGCAGGCCGGCATAGAAGCCCGGGGACACACGGTCGAGGGCGAGAATGGCGATGTCCTGCAGGATCGCCGCGAGAAATATGTCCTCGAGAGCATACCCGCGTTGCGACGCGCCGAGCGTGCGCGCCGCCACGGCGCTGAGAATCGCGCGGCGCCAGAAACGTGTGTAATCGATGCCGGCGCCCGGAGCGGTCTGGTAGGCCCCCAGCAGTGAAAAGCTGAGTGCCAGCGTCGTGGCGGCGTTGAGTCCCAGGTTGACGAGCGCCTGGCGCAGGTTGTCGCTCTTGCGGCGCTTCGAGTACAGCGGCGAATTCGCGACGCGCATCACCTTGGCGCTGAGGCCGGGATCCCGGCTGATCACGGCGGCCACCCGTCCCAGATCGATCTCGGGTTCGGCCGCCAACTCGATGATCTGCAGGGCAATCGCCGGCGGGCTCGGAAAATTTACAGCCAGCATCAGTTTCCGTTGCAGCGGTTCGAGCATTTCCCGTTAGCGGCCGATGGGGCGGTTCCTTGAGCGGCTCGCCTACAGTACAGTAGGGGATCGGCCTAAGGCGGCGACGGCCGCCGGATCATGGTAAGCTAAACGGCTCGGGCGCCGAATGGTCAGCAACATGAATGGATTAGATCGTAGGCTCTGCGTCGCGCCCATGATGGATTGGTCGGACCGGCACTGCCGGTACCTGCACCGCCTGTACGCCCCCCATGCCCTCCTATACACGGAAATGATCGTCTCGTCGGCGATCGTTCGCGGTAATCCCGGCCGACTGTTGGAGCATCACGCGGCCGAACATCCGGTGGCGTTGCAGCTGGGCGGGTGCGATCCGCAGGAACTCGCCCAGGCCGCGCGGCAGGGGGAGCGGGCGGGCTATGACGAAATCAATCTAAACGTCGGCTGTCCCAGCGACCGGGTCAAGAATGGCGCCTTCGGCGCCTGCCTGATGCTCAAACCCCCGTTGGTGGGCGACTGTGTGCGGCGCATGCGCGACGCCGTGCAGGTACCCGTCACGGTCAAATGCCGGATCGGAATCGATGCACGCGACGACTATGAGTTTCTCGCCCGGTTCGTCGAAACGGTTGCCGCCGCGGGCGTGCAGGCACTCATCGTCCACGCGCGGGTCGCGATTCTGGGCGGCCTCTCGCCGAAGGAGAACCGGGAGATTCCCCCGCTGAAGTACCAGCACGTGCAGCGCCTCAAGCGGGATTATCCCGACCTGCCCATCGTCATCAACGGCGGACTGAACGACGTCGAGGCGGCGCGGGCTCAACTGGATCACGGGCTCGACGGCGTCATGCTGGGGCGCGCCGCCTATCACCGGCCGCAGGTCCTCTCCGAGATCGAAGCTGCCGTGCTCGGCACGGGCTGGGTCGTGCCGGAGCCTCGCGACATCGTTGAAAGGATCGTCAGGTATGCCCGGACGCAGGCCGCCCGCGGCGTCCGGCTGCACTCCATCACACGCCACATGCACGGTCTGATGGCGGGGCGTGTGGGCGCGCGCGCGTGGCGCCGCTTCCTCTCCGATGTGGCGGCAAAGCCCGGTGCGACGCCCGAAACGTTGTTCTCGGCCCTGCCGATACTCGAGCAGGGACTTGCCGCGTAAACTGCTGCAGCGCCCGGATCCAGGTTAAGTATAATTCCCGCTCAGATGGGAAATGAAATCGAAGTCGCTATCGTCTTCGCCGACGTCGTCGGCAGCACCAAGCTTTATGAGCTTCTCGGTGATGTGCGCGCACGCGACATGGTGGGGGTCTGCATCGACGTGATGCGGGGTGCCACGGACCAAAACCACGGCACGGTCATAAAAACCATGGGCGACGAGGTGATGGCGACCTTCCCGACGGCCGACGATGCCTTGAACGCCGCCGCCCTGATGCAGAAGCAAATCATGCTGCATCCGGCGCTGAAGGTGGACGAACATTCGGTGGCGATCCGGATCGGCTGCAATTTTGGGCCGGTCGTGGTGGAGAACAAGGACATCTTCGGGTCCGCCGTGCACACGGCCAATCGGATGACCAGCCAGGCCAAGGCCGGCCAGATCATCACCACCGCCACCATGGTCGACCGGTTGTCGAGCGAATGGCGGGCCTCGGTGAGGCAGATCGACATCGCCACCCTCAAGGGGCGCAGCAGCGAGGTGGCTCTGTTCGAAGTGCTCTGGCAGACCGAGGACGTCACCAGCATGGTGCCGGCGATCGCCATCACGTCGCGGGAGCGCGGCGACAAGGGTGTGCGAATGCGGCTGCGGTACCAGGGCCAGGAAGTGATGGTGGACGGCGGTCACGCCAATATTTCGATGGGCCGGGCCGAGGAGAACGATCTGGTGGTGAAGGGCAACCTGATTTCCCGGCTGCATGCCCGGGTGGAGCTCAATCGCAACAAATTCATCCTGGTCGACCAGAGCACCAACGGCACGTTCGTGCTCGGCAAGGACGGCGAGGAGGCCTTCGTGCGCCGCGACTCCATGCAGATTCGCGGCGAGGGCTTGATAGGCCTGGGAAAGGCGCCCGACAGCAACTCCTCGCAGGTGATCCGCTACACCTGCGAGGAATGAACGCGTCTTACGGCGCGACCCGCTTCCGGGAGGCGTCGAGTTCCTCGCGCATCGCCGTCGGAATGCGGGCGCCAAACTCGTCGAGATAGTCGGCGATTCCCGCGAACTCCGCCCGCCACAGCGTGGGATCGACCGTCAACAGCTCCTCGAGAGCACCGGGCGCGATCTCGAGACCCGCGGTGTCGAGGTCCTGCGCCGTCGGCAGCTGCCCGATTTCCGTCTCCCGAGCCTTGGCCGTTCCCTTGCAACGGTCGATGATCCAGCGCAGCACCCGCATGTTGTCGCCGAAGCCGGGCCAGAGGAATTTGCCGGCTTCGTTCTGACGAAACCAATTGACGTGGAATATTTGCGGCGGCGAGGCGAGTTTCGCGCCGACGTTGATCCAGTGCGCCCAATAGTCGCCGAAGTTGTATCCGGCAAAGGGTTTCATCGCCATGGGATCACGGCGCACGACGCCGACCGCGCCCGTCGCGGCCGCCGTGGTCTCAGAGGCGACACCCGCGCCCACCAGCACGCCGTGCAGCCAGTTGCGCGCCTGATAGACCAGCGGAGCCAGAGTACGGCGCCGGCCGCCGAACACGATGGCGGAAATCGGCACGCCGCCGGGCGCGTCCGCCAGTTTGGAGTAGGCGGGATTATTCTTGGCGGCGACCGTGAAGCGGGAGTTCGGTTGCGCCGCGGGGCCGTTGGCGGGGTCGTACGGGCGGCCCTGCCAGTCGATCACCGGCTTGCCCTCGGAGAGACCCTCCCACCAAGGCTGATTGTCCGCCGTCAACGCGACATTCGTGAAGATGGTGTCCTTGCGGATGGTTTCGTAGGCATTGCGGTTCGTCTTCGGGTTGGTGCCCGGGACCACGCCGAAGTAGCCCGACTCGGGGTTGATGGCGTAGAGGCGGCCATCCTTGCCCGGGTGCAGCCACGCAATGTCGTCGCCGACGGTCCAGACTTTCCAGCCCTTGTAGCTTGCCGGCGGTATCAGCATCGCCAGGTTGGTCTTGCCGCACGCGGACGGAAATGCGCAGGCGAGGTAATGAATCTCGCCCTGCGGATTCTCGATGCCGACGATGAGCATGTGCTCCGCGAGCCAGCCCTCGTCGCGGGCCTGCCAGCTCGCGATGCGCAGCGCATGGCACTTCTTTCCCAGCAGTGCATTGCCGCCGTAGCCCGAACCGAAGCTCTTGATCGATAGATCCTCGGGAAAATGCATGATGAAACGGCGCTCGGGATCGAGCTCGCCGATCGAGTGCAGGCCTTTGACGAAACCGCCGTCGCGCGCGATGCGCTCCAGCGCAGCCACGCCCATGCGCGTCATGAGCTTCATGTTGAGCACGACGTATGCGCTGTCCGTGATCTCCACCCCGCAGCGGGAAAACGGCGAATCGAGCGGTCCCATGCAGTACGGCACGACGTAGAGGGTGCGGCCCTTCATGCAGCCGGCGAACAGCGCGTCCATCTTTGCGTGCGCTTCCTTCGGCGCCATCCAATGATTGTTGGGACCCGCGTCCTCGCGGCTTTCGGTGCAGACGAAGGTCAGATGCTCGACGCGCGCCACATCGGACGGGTCGGATCTGTACAGATAGCAACCCGGAAAGTTCTGCGGGTCCAGAGCCAGCAGTTCCTTCTGGGCTACCAGTTCGCGCTCCAGGCGCTGAAATTCGGCGTCGCTGCCGTCGCACCAATGAACGCGTTCGGGCTGCGTCAGCCGTGCCACTTCCTCGACCCATTGGGTGACCGCGTGGTCAAGATCGGCGAGGGATGGGACGTGTTGCGGTGCTGTAGCCATGAGACTCCCCGGGGACAATATCTAATAGACTGCGAAGAATGACAGATGCATGCACCTGCCGCCATCGGCATGATCCGCCGTGTCGCATGGTCACGGGCGTCTCTGGTGCAATATCTCATTTAGAATGCACATATCTCTTGTATGATTATGAAAATACTTAATATTTACTCTAAAAGAGACACGCCATCGACGGACATAACCCGGCTCGTCCGAGTGGTGGGGGTGGCCCTGACACTGGGGCTGTCCCAGAGTGGTCAAGCCACCTCGGGAGACATCGCAGTCAGAGCCGTCGCCGAGGTGCGATCGAAGGCCGATCCGGGTGGCGTCGGTGCGCTCCGCCTCACCCCCGCCACCCGGGTAGTACCGGGCGACGAGGTGATCTACACGCTCGAGGTGCGCAACACCGGGAGCGCCTCGATCAGAGCGCCCACCGTCACCTATCCGGTGCCCGCGCACATGGCATTCGTCGCCGACTCCGCCACCGGCCCCGGAGCGGAGGTGAGCTATTCGGTGGACGGCGGAATTACCTTCGGTGAACCGGACACGCTGCGATTGACGGGCGAAGACGGTCGTGCGCGCCGGGCAAAGGCAAGCGATTACACGCACATACGATGGAAACTGAAAAATAATCTGAAAGCGAATTCGGTGGCGTTCACCCGCTTTCGGACCGTTGTGAAATAGGATCTCCTGAAACATCGTAGGCTAGACACATCGACACCGACTATAAAAACGTTTTCGGCGCGGCGGGTCCTCTCGCGCGCGCGCTCCCGGGTTATGCCTACCGTCCTGAACAGGCGGCGATGGCGGCGGCCGTCGGGCGCGCGCTCGAGCGCGCGGAGCCGTTGATCGTCGAGGCCGGAACCGGGACCGGAAAGACGTTCGCCTACCTGGTGCCCGCGCTGCTGTCGGGGCGCAGCGTCATCCTGTCCACCGGCACGCGCACCTTGCAGGACCAGTTGTTCCGCCGCGACATTCCGATGCTGGCCAAGGCGCTCGGGCTGCCCGTCAAACTCGCGCTGCTCAAGGGCCGGGCAAACTATCTGTGCCGGCACCGGTTGGAGCTCGCCCAACAGCAACCGTCGCTGCTTCCCGCGGAACGCGGCAGCGGGCGCCTGTTGTCGCGCGTGGCCCGCTGGGCGGCGACGAGCAAGTCCGGCGACCTTGCGGAACTCACGGACCTGCCCGATCAGTCGCCGATCGGGCCGCTCATCACCTCCACGCGCGAGAACTGTCTGGGCCAGGAGTGTCCGCAGTTCTCGCGGTGCCATGTGTTCGAGGCGAGGCGGGCGGCCCAGGCGGCTGAGGTCGTCGTCGTGAACCACCATCTGCTCCTCGCCGATCTCGCCCTGAAGGATGAGGGTTTCGGTGACCTGCTGCCGGGCGCGCAGGCCGTCATTCTGGACGAAGCCCACCAGGTTCCCGACATCGCCGCCCAGTTCTTCGGCCAGAGCTGGTCGGTCCGGCAAGTGCAACTCCTCATGCGCGACGTGATCGCTGAACTCGCCAAGGCCGGGGTGCGTTCGCCCGGCATCGCTGGCGAACTCGCCATCGTCGAAGCGCGCCTCGACGATCTGCGCGGCAGTCTGCCGGGCGGCGCCGGGCGTTACGAGTGGCGGGGTCTAACCGACTCCTTCCTCGACGTGCTCCCGGCACTCGAGGCGGCGCTCGGCGACCTCGCCAGGGAGCTCGAGAGCCTCGGCGCGGGTGCCGGCACCGCCAACTGTGCGCGTCGCGCGCAGGTTCTAGCGGCCGGGCTGGGTTCGCTCGGCTCGGTGCCCGAGGAGGCAGGGTTGCGGTGGGTGGAGGCCGGCGCCAACGGTCTGTCGCTTCAGTTCACGCCGTTCGAGATCGCCGACCGGCTGCGCGAGTACGTCGACGCGCGGCCGTGTGCGTGGGTGTTCACGTCGGCGACGCTCGCCATCGGTGACGACTTCTCGCATTTTGCGGCCCGTATCGGGTTGGGAGATGCCCGCACGCTGCACATCGAAAGCCCTTTCGATTACCGCGATCAGGCGCGTATCTTCCTGCCGCCCGGGCTGCCGGAACCTCAGCATCCCTCGTTCGCGGCGAAGTTCATCGCCGCCTGCGCACCGCTCCTCGAGGCCGGCGGCGGGCGTGCGTTCCTTTTGTACACGAGCTATCGCGGCCTGGCGGAGGGCGTCGCCGCCCTGAAGGCGCGCTTCCCGGAACCGCCGTTTCCGGTGCTGGTCCAGGGACAGGCGCCGCGCGAGGCCTTGCTCGACCAGTTCAGGTCGCTCGGCAACGCGGTATTGCTCGCCACGGGCAGCTTTTGGGAGGGCGTCGACGTGAAAGGGGATGCGCTGTCCATCGTCGCCATCGACAAGCTGCCGTTTGCCTCGCCCGACGATCCGCTGCTCAAGGCACGCCTCGAGGGGATCCGCAGACGCGGCGGCAATCCCTTTGCCGAATATCAGCTGCCGCAGGCGGTGCTGGCCCTGAAGCAGGGGGTGGGGCGTCTGATTCGCGATTTCGACGACTTCGGCGTGATCGTGCTCGGGGATTCGCGGCTCACCAGCAAGGGTTACGGCAAGGTATTCCTCAAGGCGCTGCCGCCGAGCCCGGTGGTCACGGATCCCGCGGTCGCCGCTAAATTTCTGCGGGATCGGTTGGCGGCGCTCGTCGGGCGGACCACGGTGGTGGCGTCGTGAAGGTGCTCGCCATCGACACCGCCACCGAGGCCTGTTCCGTGGCGCTGCTTGACGGGAATGACGTCACCATGCGATTCATCGAGGTCGGACGCGGCCACGCGGACGAGGTGCTCGGCATGGTCGACGCCGTGCTGCGCGAATCGGGTGTCGGGCTCCGCGAACTCGACGGCATCGCCGCCAGCATCGGCCCCGGGTCATTCACCGGCGTGCGGATCTGCGTGTCCGTGGCGCAGGGCCTGGCCTTCGGTGCCGGACTGCCGGTCGTCGGAGTGACGACATTGGAGGCCTTGGCCGCGCAGGCGCGGCGCGCCGGTGGGGAGGCGGTGCTCGCCTGCCTGGATGCGCGCATGGGGGAGGTTTACTGGGCTTGCCATTCCTGGGCCGCCGGGCACGCTTGCACCACTCTGGGCGCACCCGCCGTGGGCCCGCCGGGCTCGGTGCGGGTGCCCTTCGGCGGCTCGTTCCGGGGGATCGGACGCGGGTTTGCCGCATATCCCGAGCTCCGGGCGCTGCCGGGGCTGGAACTGCCGACCGGCGCCGCCGAGGCGTTGCCCCATGCAACCGATATCGCCCGATTGGGCGCGCTCCTGCTCGCCGCGGGGCGCGGCGTCGATCCCGAGGCACTCACACCGTTGTATGTGCGGGACAACGTGGCATTGACCGAGGCCGAGCGCGCGGCATTGAAGCGCCAGTCTGCGTAGCAGTCATGGGATTGTCACAATGCTGGCCTGTAATAGGCGGCTATTAGAATCAAGGGACTAGCATATACATGACCGCCAAGCGCATCCTCATAGTCGAAGACGAAAAGGCCATTCGTGACATGGTCGCCTTCGGGCTGCGGCGCGCTGGATACGATGTCCGGGAGGCCGAGGACTGCCGCGAGGCGCGGGCGCGCATCGTGGATGTGCGGCCGGATCTCATGCTGGTGGACTGGATGCTGCCGGACATGAGCGGTCTCGAGCTGACCCGTTCCCTGAAACGGGCCAAGGACACGGAGGAGATTCCGGTCATCATGCTGACCGCGCGCGCCGAAGAGCAGGACAAGGTGGGCGGTTTGGAAGGTGGGGCGGACGATTACATCACCAAGCCGTTCTCGCCGCGGGAATTGCTGGCGCGGATCCAGGCCGTGCTGCGACGTGCCGCGCCGGCCGGCGGTGCGGACGTGGTCGAGGTGACCGGACTCAAGATCGACGATTCGAGCCACCGCGTGAGTGCCGGGGACCGCGAGATTCCGCTCGGTCCGACCGAATACCGACTGCTGCATTTTTTCATGACGCACCCGGAGCGCGTATTTACCCGCGGCCAGCTGCTCGACCGGGTTTGGGGCGGCAACACTTACGTGGAGGAGCGAACGGTCGACGTTCACATCCGGCGCCTGCGCCGGGCCTTGGAACCCTTTGCGCTCGAGGGACTCGTGCAGACGGTACGTGGATCCGGCTACCGCTTTTCAGCACGGGAAACCTGAGACCGGATAACCTGGGCCCAATGGCAGCGATGTGGACCTTTGCGCTCGCCAGGCTTGCGGGCATTTTGCTGGCGGGCTTGGTAGGCGGCCTGTTGGTTGGACCGATATGGGTCTGGCTGCTGGCGGCCATGTGCCTGTATTTGGCTTGGCAGCTGGTCAATCTGTACCGGTTGGACCGATGGTTGCGTTTGCGTTCCCAGATCGATCCGCCGAATCTCGGGGGCGTCTGGGGCGACGTGATCGGTCAGGTGACCCGCCTCCACCGGCGCAAGCAATACCACAAGCAGCGGCTGGTCCAACTCTACCGGGAATTGCGGCGCTCGACGGCGGCGCTGCCCGACGGCGTCATCATCCTTTCCAGCCAGCATGAAATCGTCTGGTTCAACCGGCAGGCCGCGCGGCTCCTGGGATTGAAGCGCCCCATCGACGTCGGGCTCCGCGTCGACAACCTGATCCGGGCGCCGGAGTTCGTACGCTACCTGCATGGCGACGATTTCGCGCTGCCGCTCGTCATCAGGCCCCCCGTGCATGCCGAGCTCTTCCTGGCGTTGCAGCTGGTGCCCTACGGTGCCGGCCAATCCCTGCTGCTGGTGCGGGACGTTACGCGGCAGATGCGCCTGGAGGCCACGCGCAAGGATTTCGTGGCCAACGCCTCCCACGAGCTGCGCACGCCCCTCACGGTGATTTCGGGATATCTCGATGTCCTGGCGGATGACCCCGCGATCGATGAGGTGTGGGCGGGTCCGATCCGCGACATGCGGGCACAGGCGCAGCGTATGAACACCATCATCGCCGACCTGCTCGAGCTGTCGCGCCTCGAATCCACCGACGGCGAGGCGCCGCGCGAGCCCATCGACGTGCCGCGAATGCTGGAGCGGATGCACCGCGACGCCCTGGCTGGCGAGAACCGGCCCCGCCAGGTGACCCTGGAGATGGATACCGAGTGCGGCTTGTACGGATCCGCCCAGGAACTGGAATCGGCGTTCACCAACCTGCTGGTGAACGGTATCAAGTACACCTTGTCCGAAGGGATGGTGCGCATGCGGTGGTGGGCGGACGAGGAGGGCGCTTATTTTTCCGTGGTCGACAGCGGCATTGGCATCCCGGCGGAGCACATTCCGCGCCTGACGGAACGCTTTTACCGTGTCGATGCCGGGCGTTCCCGTGATCGCGGCGGTTCCGGCTTGGGCCTTGCGATCGTCAAGCATGCCCTGCAGCGTCACGGAGCCTGGCTCGACGTGCAAAGCATCGAAGGCAAGGGCAGCACCTTCACCTGTCATTTCCCGCCCCAGCGGATCTGGCAGCCCTCGCTGCGCGCCGCGGCAAGCGCATGACGTCACAATTATCGTCCGTCCTGTTGACGTACGCTGCAATCGCATGTAAATCAGTGCCGCGTCCGTCGCGCGCCGGCGCCTGCGCCCTCGGGGACCGGTTGAAACCTCGATTGTCTTAGACGTCCTTTTGCTCTCAAGGTAACGCTCATGGAAACGGCCGATCTCACCCACCACATCTCCCGGCGCTTCAACGAAGACCTGGAAAAGGTCCGCAACCAGGTGCTGCAGATGGGCGGATTCGTTGAACAGCAGCTGCACAAGGCCATCACAGCGCTGGTCGAAGGCGACAGCCAGCTGGGAGAGTCGGTGGCAACCGACGACTACAAGGTCAACGGCATGGAGGTGTCCATCGACGAGGAGTGCAGCCGCATTCTCGCCATCCGAGCGCCCGCCGCGGGCGACCTGCGGGTGATCGTCGCCATCATCAAGACCATTACCGACCTCGAGCGCATCGGCGATGAGGGCGAAAAAATCGGCTATATCGCGTCGCGGCTCGCC
>Ga0182030_10002733_pt1 | contig 37568 bp, 29 predicted proteins | sample 812S3MmetaG_FD_121299 | JGI IMG/M metagenome (GOLD analysis project Ga0182030, IMG submission 121299) | Permafrost microbial communities from Stordalen Mire, Sweden - 812S3M metaG (Illumina Assembly) | ecosystem: Environmental > Terrestrial > Soil > Wetlands > Permafrost | place: Sweden...
AGATCTCAGTATCGGCCCACGGGCCGAAAACCAAACTTAATTTTGGGCTGGGCAGGAACTTGGTGACCGAGCCGGAATTGCGGGGATCAGAAAAGCTGGTGATGACACCTCTGTCGTCGTCGCCGCGCAGCGTCACGACCGAGCGGAATTTGTTCGTCCACTGGATTTTATTTTCCGCATAGAAACTTCCCAGCGTGTCCGTGAATTTATTCACATCCGTGTCCGCAGGCAAAAAACCGTTGGGCTCGCCGGGATAGGGAGCGAGAACGTCTTCTTTGTCCACGCGCACGCGATTTTCTGCCCGGTAAAGGCCGTTGCTGATCCAATCGTTGCGGAGCTGCAGGCCGAACGTGGTTTCCACCCTGCGTCCCCACCATTGGCTGAAAACCGTGTGGCGCGCGTCCAGCCCACCCACCCAGCGCGTGTCGTGCTGTTCGAACTGGTCGCCGTTAAGCGGGTCATACAGGTAGTAAGTGAAATCGGAAAATAAGTCGAGATCATAATAAAACCCGTAGGCCATCACGCTCGTCTCGGAATTTGCGCCGGTATGATGCCATTCGCCCTGCAAACTATAACGCCCTGAATTGCCACCGTCAGCCGGGTTCAGGGCGCCGAAGAAACCCACGAGGGGCACGGCGTTATCGGCGATTTGATCGCTCGAGTTCCATTTTCCATGGTAACCGCGGGCCGTGATGCTGAAACCATTGGCCTCTCCGCCCCGGCTGTAGGTTACCAGTTCGTTGAATTTGGCATAACCATCCGGATGCTTCCATGGGCCGTCATCGTAGTAGGCTTCTCCACCGACCAGCAAATTGCCCAAGCCAAGCTTTTGCGATGCGCCGAAGGCGGCCCGCCCATAGCCATACATGCCGCCTTCGAGACTGAGGAAGGTCTGGGGCAGCGTCTTGAAAAACACCAGATCGGCATTTCCAGTCGAGCCATAGTTGCCGACATCGGCGTAATAAGGGCCTTTCTGGAAATTCACTCGCTGCACAAACTCGCCGATGACGGTGTTCATGTCCGAGTACCCTTCGCCGTGTGCGTGAGACGGCAGGTTAAGCGGCATACCGTCGAGGAAAATGGCGAAATCTGTGCCGTGGTCGAGATTGAAGCCGCGAAGAAAATATTGGTTGGCCTTGCCGCCGCCGGCGTGTTGAGTGATGATGAGACCGGGAACCGTCTCCAAAACTTCTCCCGAACGAAGAATCGGACGATCTTGGATTTCCGTTGCGCCCACCGTTCCCTGGGTGGCGGAAACGGCGGTGCCGACAAGGTCATCCTCCCGGCCCTTCACGGTTATGGTGCTGCTCACGGCGCTCACACCCAGAGAGATGCGCAGCGGGGCCGACGCCTCGGTGGTCCCTATGGTGACGGGCGTTTCTTTGGTTGCAAAACCGGGATCAGATACCACGAGTTGATAATTACCCGCCGAGAGTCTGGAAATAACGAAGGAGCCTTTCGCGTCCGACTGTGCCGTTCTTTGTACAGTACCGTTCGCGCTTCGAACCTGCACGGTAGCCCCGGCAATCACCGCGCCAGAAGAATCAACGACAGTTCCTGATAGCTGAGGCGGATAAGCCTTATCCCTGGTGGCGACCGGCGTCTTCTCCTGCGCGGCGAGCAGGGCTGGACTAACCTTAATCGCTTTTGCACCGAAGGTGGCCGTCAGGCGAAGCGCTGGGCCAGAGACTGGCGATCCCTGAGGATCCGTCAGGCGGCGCTCGATGCGGCCGTCCACCGCCCAGGAGCACGAGATTGCGGCAAAGAATAGCGACGTGAGAATCATCAATTTCGAGACCATGGGTCTCTTTCGCCGTGTGTTACTAATTTTGAAAACGTGTTACCACTTGACAAGATAACACGAAATATAAACTCGTGTCACGCAGAAATCGTCTGAATTGAAGATCGGTAGGCGCCGATCATCATTTATTCTGAGCGGGAGCAACCACATAGGCGTATCCCAAGGGTTATCACACAACACGCATCCGTAGGCATCCCACGCCAAAAGGCCGCTTCACTGGTATTATGAAAGCGGTTTCGAAAGGCTCCGTCTTTGCCCAAGGAGATGCCATGTCAAAATTAATTCGCACGGGAATTTCGCTCGAAAGCGACCTGCTGGAGCGGTTCGACCGGGCCATTCGCAAGAAGGGCTACAAGAACCGTTCGGAAGCCATTCGGGATCTGGTAAGGGACTATGCAGTGACGGAGGATGTGGAAGAGGACCGCACGGTGGTGGGAACCTTAACCATCGTCTACGATCACCACCGGCCGAAGCTAACGGAGCAGTTGATCGAGGCACAGCACCATGCCGAAAATAAAGTGCTTGCCGCCACGCATGTCCACCTGGATCACCACAATTGCCTGGAAGTGGTCATTATGAAGGGGCGCAGTTCCGAAGTAAGACGCATCGCGGACCGGATTCTGAGCCTGCGGGGGGTAAAGCACGGCAAGCTCGTGCTGACCACGCAAGGGAAAGACCTGTAGATTCATTGCCGATTTTCGATTGCCGATTGTCGATTGAACTATTCGGGAAATATATCGAGGGCATTGGCAACGCGCCGGGGGATGAATCGAATCCAAGCGTGGGTGTTAGGAGCATTTATGAAAACGCAGACTTGGCGGCGGGGTTGGGTGCTGTTGCTTCCTTTTTTGCTGGCGGGGATTTTCACCTCAACCGTTTTCGCCGGCGAAGGTGATCCTCCGGCACGGGTTGCCCGCCTGAGTTTTGCCCAGGGCAAGGTTTCGTTTCAGCCCTCCGGCGAAACCGCTTGGAGCGAGGCTTCCGTGAATCGCCCCGTCACCACCGGGGACCGGCTGTACACGGACCAGGGCGCTCTCGCTGAGCTGGAGGTGGGTCCTGTCGCCGTGCACCTTTCGCAAGCCACAGATGTTACCCTGGCCAATTTGAATGACCAACTTTTGCAACTGGGAGTCGGGCAGGGTAGCCTCCGGGTGACGCTATACGAAATGCCGGAAAACAATTCCGTGGAGATCGATACTCCCAACGGTGCGCTGGTGCTGCAAACCGCGGGTTCCTATCGAATTGACACCGCCGCCGACGGCAACTCCACCCAAGTCACCGTGAATGCCGGAACCCTGCAAATTACCGCCGGAGACCTTTCGAAAACCTTACAAAGCGGTCAGGCGGTGCAGTTGACGGGCACAGGGCCCGTGGTGGCTGCGAACGCCACCGTGCCTCCGCCCGACGACTTCGACCGGTGGTGCGGGGGGCGTGACAAACGCGTCGAAGCCTCCGCCTCGGTGAAGTCTGTAGGCGCCGACGTCCCCGGCGGTGAAGACCTTGACACTCATGGGACGTGGACCGAGAAGCCCGACTTGGGTCCGGTGTGGATTCCCGCCAACGTGCCTCCCGGCTGGGTTCCTTATCGTCATGGACATTGGGTTTTTATCGAGCCCTGGGGCTGGACCTGGGTGGAAGATGAGCCGTGGGGCTACGCCCCCTTTCATTACGGCCGCTGGGCGCAGATTGGACCGGTTTGGGCCTGGGTCCCCGGCCCCGTCATGATGCGGCCGGTGTATGCTCCGGCGCTGGTGGCGTTCGTCGGCGGCCCGGGCTTTGGCATTGGGATTGGCGTGGGTGTCCAGGCCTGGTTTCCCCTGGGGCCGCGGGAGCCCTTTGTGCCCTGGTATCACTACGGACCGGCCTATATTCGTGCCTTCAATGGCGGCGGTGTGGCGAACGTTGGCAGCTTCCACTACATGAATCGCGGGGTTGCCGTCACCGCAGTTTCCGGCGATGTCTTTCGCGGCGGCCAGCCGGTGGCACGCGGACTGGTGCATGTGACCCCGGAACAGCTTGCACACGCGGAGGTTATACCCCATCCGGAAGTTAGTCCCACGTCTCGGGCGGTTTTCGGCGCGAGGGCAGTGGCGGCGCCGCCGGTTCGCGCGGCAGGGTTTGGAGCGTCAAGGCCGGCGTCCCCCGGGGCTCCCTCAGGCTTGCGAACCACTGCGCCCGGCCCCGGCGTGGCGGCCCGCACCGGCGGTCCTCCCAACGCTCCGTTTCCGCACACGTTCACAAGAAATGCGCCTGCCCCTGCCAACGCTTCCTATGCGGCGCGGCAGGACGCCTATTCGTCCCATCCTGGACGTCCGCTGGAACCCCAGCAGATGAATAACCTGCGCGCCGGTAAGCCCGCCGGGCCGATGCAGGACAAAGAAACAATCCCCCACCCCGCGAAGGAGCAGACTCCACCCAAAACGTCTTCTTCCTCTTCCAAAGGAGATAAAAACCATCACTAAGCGCGGAGAGATTGGATCATTTGGTCATCGGGCCATTTGTTCATCGGGTCATCGGGTCATTAAACCTTCGCGTCAGATACCCCCCGCGAGGCGGGTGGCTTGATGAGCGGGGGCGCCTCGAAGACGGCTCCCCAGACCATTCGATTGGCTTCCCTGCCGGCTGCCGTCGGAACCCCGAAGGGGTTGCCATTGAGTAGCCGAGGGCAAGGGCACGCGTTTTGTGACCCCCGCCCACGGATCGCATCGCTACCCATTTTACCGACCCTGGCGGGGTCGCACGGTTCGGCCCCGCCAGGGCCGAGGCGTTCTTATAAACACAGTTACCGTAGGTTTCACCTACGGCTATTCACAGTGTTCCCCTTGCGGGGAACCTGGCAACGGTCAAACCTCTTCGCGTCTCACGGGTCGAACCAGCGGCTTGCCTCGGGGACAGTCATTTGAGATATTAGATTTTGGATTGAGGCAATCCGCTGGCTGGGGCATTAGAGCGCAGCTCTGCGTTATCGTCGGTCGCGGCGAGAGGTGCTGATGGTAATAAACTGCAACTGGCCGGGCCGAAAATGGTTTCCGCGAAACGGCATAAGAGGAATATCGACGTGAATCGCAGAGCTGCGCTCTGCGCCAGCCAGCCCGTCCCCCATGCTGTATCGCCTCGACGCTCAGAGCATGCTGGAGGGCCGAGGCGATAGGCTCGGAACAGACCTTGCCATCGGCTACTGAATAAGCTATTATTGATCCAGGGCTTGGCTTCCTGCGGGCGCTTGGCGCCTCTCGAATTCTGCCCACCAAGCGGGGACAAAATCCCGGTTGGATGGCTCGTGACGGCCGGCGAAGTATTTCTAGAAACGGGCGGGAACCCGGAAGGATGTTCGTCCCTGCGAGGAGCTGTGGTGATTCAATTTGCCCCCTTACTACGACACGATGATGGCGCCCGCGGGTTCCATCCGGAACCGATGATTCCTAATGAGGATTCCAGCCTGCACCTATTTGTGGCGGCTCATCTGCGTTTTTTTCACGGTCCGGAGCCAGGCTGACCAAAAAGATGTTAAAAATGAAGGTAGGTCTGGATGAGTTATTGAAAACAAAAGGGCAATTTGATTGCTCTGGATGAGTCGATGAAAACAAGCAAGTTATCTGATTTACGCGATAAGTCATTGAAAGGAAATAAGATAGGGCTATAAAATGATGAATTATGAAGTATGAATTATGAAGGTTGCGCACGCAAGAGTCGGGTCATCGGCTGATTACAGGGTTGGGGTTAATTGGCCCGATGACCCGATGGTCCGATGGCTCGATCATCCGATGGGACGATGACAGCGTGGCGGGCGGGTCTCCGGGTATCGTTGAGCGGGGTCATTGCTTACGGATACAGCAGATACTGCGCCCGAACTTTCTTGAATCGCTCCAGACCTTCCTGCCAGTCGTACCAGATGCGCGAGGGGCTTTCACCGCGGCGGATGGATTCCAGGACCTTATGGCTTCCTACCAGACGCAGAGTCCCGTCCAGGTTGAGGTTCTGGGGGTAAAGCCGCCAGAGCGCCGCGAGAAGCTCGACTCCCATTTCGGTGGGCTCCAGCGCTTGACGGTCGAGCAATACGATCTGCACGCCATGGCAAACCTCGTTGGCGAAAATGCCGGAGACTGGGGTGAAATCCATGGGCACAAAACGCACTCCCTGAATTTTCCTGCCGTTCAGGTACGCGGCCAGTTCCCGGCTGTTGATCCATGGCGCCCCGGTGATTTCGAAGGGAGTGTCAGTCCCGCGGCCCACACTGACCTTGGCGCTTTCCAGCAGACAAACGCCGGGGTAGAGAGTTTCCTCCGTCAGGTTGCGCAGATTGGGGGAGGGATTGATCCAGACCTGGCCCGTTTCGTCGAACCAGTCCGAGCGTTGCCAGCCTTCCATCTTGATGACGTGCAGCTTGGCGTTCAGATGGTTTTCGCGGTTGTACATTTCCGCCAGTTCGCCCAGCGTCATCCCGTGGCGAATGGGCATGGGGAAGTAGCCGACAAACGAGTGCAGGTCGGGGTCCAGCACCGGCCCATCCACCGCGACGCCGTTAATGGGGTTCGGCCGGTCGAGGACGTAGAACTCCATCCCCTTTTTCCCCGCCGCTTCCAGGCAATATCCCAGCGTAGTGATGTAGGTGTAGAAGCGCACGCCCACGTCCTGCATGTCATAAACCAGGGTGTCGATGCCCTCCAGCATCGGGTCGCTGGGCCGCTGCGCGTCACCATACAGGCTGTAGACGGGCAGGCCGGTCGAGGCGTCGTGGGAGGAGTCCACCTTAGCCCCTGCCTCTGCCGAGCCCCCCAACCCGTGCTCGGGGCCGAACAGCGCCACCAGCTTCACGCCCGGAGCATGGGCCAGCAAGTCGATGGTGCGCTGGCCATCGCTCGCGCGGCCGGACGAGTTGGTGATCAACCCCACATGCTTGCCGGCGAGGGCGGCAAAGTGTTCCGCTGCCAGCACGTCGATGCCGGTTTTCACAATGTCATTGCGCAGCCCTTGCTCGCGGTAACCCTTCATCAGCTCGAAGTAGCCGGTCAGGGAGCGGCGGCTGTCCAGAATCTGCTGGTCGGAGAGCGGTCCCAGCGCCCCCGCCACCAGGGTGGCAAGCGCCGTCCGCAATCCCACCACCTCACCTTTGTCGATGGGGTGCACGCGGTTGGTCAACAGAATTACGTACGTCTTGGTGACGGGGTCAATCCAAAGGGAAGTCCCCGTGTAGCCGGTGTGTCCAAACGAGCCCACACCGAACAACTCTCCGCGGTTGGAAGCGAAAGGCGAGTCAATATCCCAGCCGAGGCCTCGCAACACCATCTGGTTGGGAGGAGTCTGCGGCGTCGTCATCTTCTCGACCGAAAGCGGGCTGAGAATGCGCGCCCCATTGTATACGCCGCCATCGAGCAGCATCTGCGCGAAGCTGGAAACATCGTCGGCGGTGGAGAACAGGCCCGCGTGCCCGGCTACTCCGCCCATGAAACGGGCGGTGGGATCGTGCACGACGCCCAGGAGGACCGGCCCGCTGCTGCCTTGCTCGTATTGCGTGGGGGCAATGCGCCCGCGGAGCGATGCGGGGGGCGTGAACAGAGTGTCTTTCATGCCCAACGGCTTGAAGATGTGCTCCGCGCAGTACACATCCAGCGGCTCGCCGGAAACGCCACGCACAATTTCCCCCAGCGTCTCAAAATTGATGTCGCTGTAAACGAAGCGCGTGCCGGGAGGCACATCGAGCTTGGAGGCAACGATCATTTGCAGGGCAGTGTCATAGCCTGTCCAGGCGGGCTTCAGTTCCAGGTCCGGAGGCAAGCCGGAGAAATGCGTCATCAACTCCCTGACGGTGACCAGCTCTTTGCCGTTTTGCTGGAAATCCGGCCAGTAATCGCTGACCGGCGCGCTGAGCACGATCTTGCCTTGCTCCACAAGCTGCATCACCGCCGTCGTGGTGGCCATCACTTTGGTCATCGAGGCCATGTCAAAGATCGTGTCCGTGGTCATCGCGCGCCGTTCGGGCACCAGGGAGCTTTCGCCAAGGGCTTTTCGATAGACCACATGGCCTTCATGGCCGATCAAGACGACGGCGCCGGGAATCTTTTTGGCTTGAATCGCCGCTTCCACAAGCGGAGCGATTCCCTCCAGGCGCTTTTCACTCAAGTCGGGCGCGGCCTGGGCGGCCGTTGCCGCCAGAATCAATACACCAAGGCACCGTACCCCAAAATTGATCGGAAACCGGAAATGACGAATCACACCTTGCTCCTTACCGTTAGATTGCCCCTCAATGGAGAGCCTTTTTGCTATATACTCGCGGATTCTTGCTGTCAATGCCAGGCTTTAAAAGCACGCAAATTTTCGAAAACGCTAAAAGGATATTCTCCTCATGAAACTAACACTCGCTGACTGGTTGGTGGTCGCTGCTTATTTCCTGCTCAATCTTATCATTGGGCTCTATTACCGCAAAAAGGCGAGCGCCAGCACCGACGATTTCTTTGTGTCGGGCCGGGAAGTCTCCTGGTGGCTGGCTGGGACCTCCATGGTGGCCACCACCTTTGCTGCGGACACGCCCCTCTGGGTGACGGGCCAAGTGGTGCGGCATGGCGTGGCCGCCAACTGGTTTTGGTGGAGCTTCCTGCTCAGCGGCATGATGACGGTGTTCTTCTTCGCGCGCATGTGGCGAAGAGCGGAAATTATCACCGACGTGGAACTGGTCGAGCTGCGATATGCCGGCAAGCCCGCTGCATTCCTCCGGGGATTTCGCGCCATTTACTTTGGCGTGCTCATCAACTGCATCATTCTGGGATGGGTCAACCTGGCAATGGAGAAGATCCTGGGGATTTCTCTCAATATCCCTAAGTTCTGGGCCGTGGTCATCTGCATGCTGATTACGGCGGTTTACACGTCGATCTCCGGCCTGTGGGGCGTGCTCTGGACCGACCTGGTGCAGTTCGTTCTGAAAATGGCCATGTTGATCCTGCTGGCCTTTTATGCGGTGCGGGCGGTGGGCGGCATTGGCGCGCTCAAGGTCAAACTCGCCGCCGTGGACGCAGCGCGGGGCGCGGCGGTGGGTGGTTCCGGGTCCATCCTCTCCTTCGTCCCGGATTTGCACTCTCCCTGGATGCCGATTATGACCTTCCTCGTTTACATCGGGGTGTACTGGTGGTCGGTTTGGTACCCGGGAGCGGAACCCGGCGGGGGCGGTTATGTGGCGCAACGCATTTTCTGCGCCAAGGATGAAAAGAACTCTCTGCTGGCGACCCTGTGGTTCAACATCGCCCATTACGCCCTGCGGCCCTGGGCCTGGATTTTAACGGCGCTGGCGGTGGTCGTCCTTTACCCGCAACTGAGCCTGCCGGGCGCCGACGCCGAGGGCGGCTTCGTTCGCGTCTGGGTCGATTATTTACCCCACGCTTTTCGCGGATTGATGCTCGCCGCCTTTGCCGCGGCTTACATGTCCACGGTGGCCACGGAACTGAACTGGGGGTCATCCTACCTGGTAAACGATTTCTATCGCCGCTTCGTGGCGCGCCATGAATCTGACCACCACTACGTAACCGCTTCCAAAATCTCGACCATGGGGCTGATGGTGGTGAGCGCGGCCGTCTCCTACCTCATGCACACGGTTGCGGGGGGATGGGATATGGTGGTCAACATCGGCGCGGGCACGGGAGCGGTCTACCTGCTGCGCTGGTACTGGTGGCGCATCAACGCCTGGTCGGAAATTTCTGCTATGGCCACGGCCGCGGTGGTCTCCATCACGCTGAAAATCCGCAGTCCTTTCCCGGATTCCGACCCGAACCAATTCGCCAAGAACCTGCTCTTGACGGTGATCATTACCAGCATAGTGTGGCTGGCCGCCACGTTCCTGACGCAACCGGAACCGGAATCCAAACTGCTGGAGTTCTACCGCCGTGTACGGCCTGGCGTAAAAGGGTGGAAGCGTGTCGCCGCGCTGGCGCCGGAAATCCCCCCGACCAAGGATGGCTGGTACAATCTGATGGATTGGATCATGGGTTGTTTGATGGTTTACATGACGCTATTCGCCATCGGAAAGCTGCTCTTGGGCTTCACCGGCATCGGCCTGCTATTCCTGGTCATCGCCGCTGTCTCCGGATATGTCATTTACTGGGATTTGTCCAAGCGCGGGTGGGAGACGCTTTCGGGGAAGGAGTGAAGAAGGTGTCAGGTGTCAGGTGTCAGGTCTCAGGTGCCAGGTATCAAGGAAAACCAAGGCGTCAGACTTAACGCGGGCGGCGCCGAACTTCATAAGAAAGTCAAAAGGCAAAGCGCAAATGGCAAAAGGCAAAAGTATGGGTGGCGCATACATTGCTTTTCATGTATGCGCTCAACCAATCCTGCGATCAAGCGTCGGCCCAGATGCTGTGAGGAAAAAGGATTTTCCTTCCCTCGCCCCCTTGGGGGAGAGGGGGGACCGCGTGGCGGTGGGTGAGGGGGTTAGTGCCAGCCCTGATTAAAGTGTCGAGTAGACGCGACAGTTTTGACCCCCTCACCCGTCCCGCCCCCCGGCTGATGAAAACGCCGGTTGTGGGCCACCCTCTCCCCCAAAGGAGCGAGAGTTGTGAGATCAAATCTGGATTGCATTCGATGAAGCCAAAATCGCGTGAGCGCATAACGGAGCGACCGAATCCCGCCTCGGCTTCATTGGACACCAAGTCCACGCGGGAAATCCTGCGCATTATTAATCGCGAGGATCAGCGCGTGGCGGCGGCAGTTCGCAAAACTCTCCCGCAGATTTCGCGCGCCGTGGATTTGGCAGTCGAGGCCATCAAGAACGGCGGGCGGCTGGTCTATTTGGGAGCCGGCACGAGCGGGCGGCTAGGGGTGCTCGATGCTTCGGAGTGTGTGCCCACCTTCGGGACCGACCGGGTGGTGGGGATCCTGGCGGGCGCGCCCGCTTCTCTCACCTCCTCTGTAGAAGGCGTTGAGGACGATCCTCAACAGGCCGCCCGGGACTTGAAGAAGATTAAACTCACTCATCGCGACGTTCTAGTGGGAATCTCTGCCAGCGGTGGCGCGCCTTATGTTTTGGGTGGAATGAGCCATGCGCGTAAACTAGGCGCAAAGGTGGTGGGACTTACTTGCAACCCGGAAGCACCCCTGAAGGCTCTTGCCGATGTCACCATCATTCCGGTCGTCGGGCCGGAAGTGATCGCCGGGTCCAGCCGAATGAAGGCCGGGACAGCGCAGAAACTTGTGCTCAACATGCTCTCTACGGCGGCGATGGTGCGGTTGGGGCGCGTGCTCTCCAACACCATGATCAACGTCCAACTGAAGAACCAAAAGCTATGGAAGCGCGCCGAGGGAATAGTGATGCAAATCACCGGAGTCAGTCAATCTGCTGCCGCCAAGGCTTTGAAAGACTCTGGATGCAGTGTGCCCGTGGCGCTTTTGATGACTCTGAAAAAGATCACAAGACCTGAAGCCACGCGCCAACTCAGGCAAGGGCCGAGCGTGGCGGCGGTCTTGCGCGAAGGGATGAAGAAGGTCAATCGCTGAGCGGGAGTAGCGCGGACCTGTTTTTTTGGTCCGCGGCTCGTCCATTGTGGCGAGGAAAAGCCGCGGACCTAAAGAACAGGTCCGCGCTACCCCTCCGGATTCATTTTGGGAGTTTTTGTGGACAAATTTCTAATAACGGGTGGGCGGCCTCTGGAAGGCTGGGTAGTGATCAGCGGGGCCAAGAATGCGGCGTTGCCGGCATTGACGGCGGCGCTGCTGACGGACCAGCGCGTGATTCTCCACAATATCCCGCGCGTACGCGACATCAGCACGATGCGCAGCCTGCTGGAAGATCTCGGCGTCGATTCCTCCGTCACGCACGAAGCGCACGGCAATCGCATCGAGATAGAAGCCCGCCAGTTGCTTAACCCTGTGGCGCCTTATGAGCTCGTCAAGCAGATGCGGGCGTCGGTGTTGGTGCTGGGACCGCTGGTGGCGCGGTTCGGGCAGGCACGAGTCTCGTTGCCGGGCGGCTGTGCGATCGGCGTTCGCCCCGTCAACCTTCATCTCAAAGGTCTTGAGAAGCTTGGCGCCTCCATCAGTTTCGACCACGGCTACGTAAACGCCCGGGCCAACGGCTTGCGCGGAACGGACTTCTACTTCGACACGATTTCCGTAACGGGCACCGAGAATCTTATGATGGCGGCTGCCCTTGCTGATGGGGATACTGTCCTTGAAAACGCGGCGCGCGAGCCGGAGGTGCAGGACCTCGCGGATTTGCTCAACAGGATGGGCGCCCATATCGAAGGCGCCGGGACACACAAGATCCAAATCCATGGCGTCAGCCGGCTGCACGGGGCCGAGCATAGCATCATTCCTGACCGTATCGAGGCCGGAACGTTCCTGACCGCGGCGGCGATTACCGGCGGAGAACTCGTCGTGGAACGCTGCAACCCCGAGCACCTCACGGCCGTGCTCGCCAAACTGGACGAGGCGGGCGTGCAGGTGGTTCGCGATGCGGGCAAAGGATCGAGCGGCGGCCACACGCTCACCGTCAAGGCAGGAAGCAAACTGCGCGCCCTTGACCTATCCACCCAAGAGTACCCCGGCTTTCCCACAGACATGCAAGCCCAATACATGGCGCTCATGACACAGGCCGAGGGTACATCCGTGATTACGGAAACGATTTTTGAAAACCGCTTTATGCACGCACTCGAACTGGCGCGCATGGGGGCCGACATCGCCGTGAACGGCCGCCGCGCTGTGGTGCGCGGCAAAACTCCCCTGAGCGGGGCGAAAATCCAGGCGTCGGACCTCCGCGCCAGCGCATCGCTGGTGCTGGCCGGATTGGCCGCGGAAGGCGAAACCCTGATCGACCGCGTCTATCACATTGATCGAGGCTACGAGCGCATCGAAGAGAAGTTCACCCAGGTGGGCGCCCAAATCGCCCGCATCTCTGAATCCGACTGAGCATCGTGGCTAAAACGCCAAACCCAAACGAATCCAGCGCTTGCGCCGGCTTGAGGCGGCAAATCGAGCCCCCCATCGCCGGCGGCAGTCACGGGCGCGAATGCTATACCATTCGCGATCGCATTACCTTTTCTATGTCCACCTCTGGGTGCTGGTTCAATTTGATGTAGAGGAGGCTATACGCCGCCATTTGGCGAGGTAATCTCTCCGCTGCAACCTCAAATCCGCCCACTTCCTACTTCTGCAATGGTTTAAACCTCCCCTTTCCGGGGGTGGGTATACCCCAGCCAGGTTCCTGCCTGGCGGATGTGCGGCGGGAAGTCATTGGTAATGATGCCGAAGTGCGAAACGGGGGACGATCAAAGGGCTTGGGAGCGCCTTGGACCGGCCTTAATGCTAAATGTCCCTTGGTTTGATTCGGCCCGGGGCAATCTTGTCATCTGGTTCGTCTATGGGGGCAAAACGAGGAGTTAAATCCAGTGACGTTAAACTTCCTTTATACCATTTATGAGTAAATGAAAAATAGTGACACACATCAATTATTACATCGTTTAAGAGGAGCGCTGCCTTCTATTTTTACGTTTGCTTGGCGCCTGAGAATTCATTCCCTACAGGGCTGGCCAGCCAATCTTGTCATACTACAGTAACGAATTGATATTAAATGACTAATTGGAAAGGTTTTGGCGTTGCCCGGTCTTCAGACGGACGCCAAGGGCGGAATCTTCCCACCGTAAAGCCATGTTGGACCCTTCTTTATATCCGCCCCAAAAACCTCGGAACCCACAAAGATGTGCGTGGCGGGGCCAACATTAAACATCCTTGAAATGTTCCTGCGGTTAACCGCATTCAGTACCTTAGTGCGGATAATGGTGCTGGAAAGGAGGTAACGACTATGCTATGCTTCAATCGAAAGCCGACAGGTGGTATACCGCCGATGCCGCTCCCGCCCGATGGTGAGTAAGAGATTCCTCGGCCACGGATGGGCGAGCGCGGCTCTTGCGGTGCCTGCCCATCCCCGGCCGGATCTATGCATACTCTGGCAATGGGAATCAGTTTTGGTGCACTCCTCCTCGATGGCATTCTGATCGTGAAGGGGATGGGGAGTAGAGTGTTCAGGCTGTTCCCGGTGTTTTATTCGTACATTATCTTTGCCTTTTGTGGCAGTCTCGGCATGTACTTGATTTATTGGTTATACCCGCACGTTTATCCCTCAGCATATTGGATATACTATCTGGTCACCATCCTCGCGGAATTTATGATCCTCGTCGAGGTATCCGATCAGATATTTCGACCTTTCCCTGCCATCCGCTACCTCGGTCGCGCCCTTACCATCGTAATCTCCTTCGTTTTGGGACTCGTGTATATCCTCCCGGCCATCCTCGGATCCACTCACAGGCGTCCAGCGCTGCTTGCATTTGCCTTGCGTGCTTCTGTAACCAAAGCCATTATTCTCATCGTCTTATTCTCTGTGGCACGACACTTTTGTTCCCAATTGGGGAGGAATGTTGGCGGCTTAATGTTAGGGTTTTCAATCTACGTGGCTATGAATATAGCCATGCTGGCCGCGGGCAAAGCCTTCAATCCGGTTCTCAGTGCCAATATCCTCTGGTTGATGGAACCCCTTGCCTCCGCACTGTGCCTGCTGGTGTGGACCATATCGCTGTGGAAACTTGTGCCGGTACCCAGCTTGCCGGCAATTGCCCCGGTCGCTGGGAGAGATTCTGAAGCTGTAGTTCTTGAACTAACCCGTTTCAATAGTGAATTATCCAAGCTCTTGCACAAATGATTATGCTCATATACGCCGCCGCTGCTATCGCCTTCCTCATCCTGGTTGTAGGTTTTCTGCAGAAGCCTGACCGTTCTGACCCTGATGAATCCTTGAGCGAGAGGAGTTGCGCCCCGAGCATCGGGAATGGGCCTTGGCTGGACCTTTCCGAACGCATCTTCGATCCCTCCGATGCCCGTTGGTTAGAAGAAGAACTCGCCTTTCCGAAGTTGGCCAAAGCCCTGATAATCGGTCGGAAGCGCTTAGCGATTCGCTGGCTGGAAGCCTTGCAGTCATCGTTTGACGAGGTAGTGCGAACCCCCGAGAGTGTGCCCAGCGATGCTCCCGCGGCATTCTCTGCCGGCAGTTGGCAGATGTTGTGGCTGACCATCCGCTTCAAGCTCTTAGTTTCTTATGCCTTGTTTGTGGTCAAGGTGTTTGGCCCCTACCATCGCTTGATCCCATCCTTTTCGTGGGTTCCATTTCCGCAGGGGAGTGAACGTAGTATCCGGCGACCGGCGTGGGCTGATAGCCGGAGTTCCCACTGAACCCTGTATGCAGTTTCCCGGCTTGAAAAACGCTCATCCTGCTATGTGAGACAATCTTGCCCAGCGTGGTGGATTTCACCCCACCGCAGTGTGTTCTAGCCCTTTATGTCCATGAATCCCCGCCATGGTTTACGTAAGTCACTCGTAACAAAAAGCATCAAAACAAGTTAGTCTCACAGAACGGGTCCCCATCTTGGCCCTCCTGTTGCTTCTTCAAGGCGTGAGTTGCGAGGGATGCTATCACGTTTTAGTTCCGGTCATAGGATTCTCGGAGCCAGAAAGTCATGACCGCAAACTCCTTCCGCCCCGCCGCGAAGCTAATCCCAAGCGCGCCGGACTCACCGCGATTGCGGCTTGGGCGTGTTTATGGAGCGCACGGCCATGCTCCCCTGTGGCGAATGGGGCGGCCGGATAGTCAAGACCAGTTTCTTGGCAAGAGTTTTGAACAAATACTAACTGCATGACGGAGTGAAAAGATGACTAGAAGCAAGGTAACGATTGACGGGAACGAGGCGGCTGCCCGCGTCGCATACCGTATCAATGAAGTAATAGCCATTTATCCCATCACGCCTTCTTCCCCTATGGGAGAGTGGGCGGATCAGTGGTCGTCGGAGATCAAACCCAACATTTGGGGTACGGTCCCGCACGTGATCGAAATGCAGAGTGAGGGAGGCGCTGCAGGTGCGCTGCACGGCGCTTTACAGGCCGGATCGCTGGGCGTCACCTTTACGGCCTCGCAAGGCCTGCTGCTGATGATTCCCAACATGTTTAAAATCGCCGGAGAACTGACGGCGACGGTATTGCACGTTACGGCGCGCACCTTGGCTGCGCACGCCCTCTCGATTTTTGGCGATCACAGCGACGTGATGGCGACACGTTCAACGGGCTTCGGCCTGCTGGCGTCGAATTCCGTTCAGGAAGTGACGGACTTCGCCCTCATCGCCCAGGCCGCCGCGCTCCAGTCGCGCGTTCCGTTCCTGCATTTCTTCGACGGCTTCCGCACCTCTCACGAGGTCGGCAAAGTCGAAGAATTGACCGACGACGATCTGCGGGCGCTGATCCCGGGAGAGTTGGTGGAAGCGCACCGCAAGCGCGCCCTTTCGCCGGACCATCCCGTCCTCCGCGGCACCGCGCAAAACCCCGACGTTTTCTTCCAGGCCCGCGAGACGGTCAATCCCTTTTACATTGCTTGTCCGGGGATTGTCCAGGACGTGATGGACAAGTTCGCGAGTGTGGTGGGCCGCTCATACCACCTGTTTGACTATGTGGGCGCCCCGGATGCGGAGCGCGTAATCATCATGATGGGGTCCGGCGCCGAAGCCGCGCAGGAAACCGTGGAGCACCTCACCGAGCGCGGCGAAAAAGTTGGCTTGCTCAAGGTCCGTCTCTATCGGCCCTTCTCGATTGAGCATTTCCTTGCCGCCCTTCCCAAAACGGCAAAGAACCTGGCCGTGCTCGATCGCACCAAGGAAGCGGGCGCCGCCGGCGAACCTCTTTACGTCGATGTCATCACCGCACTCAGCGAAGGCTTGGCCGCGGGCAAAGCGCCGTTCTCAAGCTTCCCCCGCATCATTGGCGGGCGCTACGGCCTGTCTTCCAAGGAATTCACTCCCGCCATGGTAAAGGCCGTGTTCGACGAATTGCAGAAACCCGCGCCTCTTAATCACTTCACCGTGGGCATCAACGACGATGTTACGCACACCAGCCTGGAGGTTGACCCATCGTTCTCGACGGAGGATCCCAAGACCGTACGCGCCATCTTCTACGGCCTGGGCTCCGACGGCACGGTGGGCGCCAACAAGAACTCCATCAAGATCATCGGCGAAGATACGGATAATTACGCGCAGGGCTACTTCGTTTATGACTCCAAGAAATCCGGCTCCATCACCATTTCTCACCTGCGATTCGGCCCCAACCCGATCCACTCCACCTACCTGATCACCCAGGCGAATTTCGTGGCGTGCCACCAATTCACGTTCCTCGAGCGCTACGATGTGCTTAAAGCCGCCGAACCCGGCGCCGTCTTCCTGCTCAACAGTCCCTATGGGCCAGACGAAGTCTGGGACATGATGCCCCGCACTATCCAGCGGCAGATCATCCAGAAGAAACTGCGCTTCTTCGTGATCGACGCTGTCAAGGTGGCACACACCGCCGGCATGGGCGGCCGCATCAACACCGTGATGCAGACCTGCTTTTTCGCGATCAGCGGAGTGTTGCCCCGCGAAGAAGCCATTGCCGCCATCAAGCACGCCATTGAGAAGACATACGGCAAGCGCGGCGAGGCAGTGGTACAGAAGAACTTTGCCGCTGTGGATGCTTCGCTCGATCACCTCCACGAAGTCAAGGTTCCGGCGGAAGTAAGCAGCAGCTTTGACATGCGGCCTCCGGTACCGTCGGAAGCGCCCGCGTTCGTTCGCGACGTGCTGGCCAGGATTATCGAGGGCGAAGGCGATTCCCTGCCGGTCAGCGCCATGCCCAACGACGGAACCTTCCCCACCGCCACCGCGCAGTGGGAAAAACGCAACATCGCGCTGGACATCCCCGTCTGGGATGAGAATCTTTGCATCCAGTGCGGCAAGTGCGTGCTGGTGTGCCCCCACGCCGTCATCCGGGCTAAGATTTATGAACCGGCGCTGCTGGGAAAAGCTCCCGCCACCTTCAAGTCGGCAGCGGCACGCTGGAAAGAATTCAAGGAATTCAAGTACACGCTGCAAGTGGCGCCGGAGGATTGCACCGGCTGCGCGCTGTGCGTGGAAATTTGCCCGGCCAAGTCCAAGAGCGAGGCCAAGCATAAAGCCATCAACATGGCGCCGCAAATGCCGCTGCGAGAGGCCGAGCGCGATAACTGGAACTTCTTCCTGGAGATTCCGGAAGCCGACCGCCGCACCCTCAGCCTGGGCCAGGTGAAAGACGTCCAGTTGCTGCAACCTCTGTTCGAATTCTCCGGGGCCTGCGCCGGTTGCGGTGAAACCCCCTACATCAAGCTGATGACTCAGTTGTTCGGCGACCGCGCCTTGATTGGCAACGCCACGGGCTGCTCGTCAATTTACGGCGGTAACTTGCCTACCACACCTTACGCCGTCAACCGCGATGGACGCGGCCCCACCTGGTCGAATTCGCTGTTTGAAGACAACGCGGAATTCGCGCTGGGCATGCGCCTGGCGGTCGACCAGCAAACACAGTACGCGCGGGAGCTCGCCAAGCGCCTTGCGCCAAGCCTGGGCGACGAACTCGTCGGAGCCCTGCTCAACGCCGATCAATCCACCGAAGCCGGCCTTCGCGAGCAGCGGGATCGGGTTCAAAGCCTTAAGGCCAAGCTGTTGGGAATGTCGACGCTCGAAGCGCGTGACCTCACCAACGTCGCCGACACGCTGGTCAAGAAGAGCGTTTGGGCCTTCGGCGGTGATGGTTGGGCTTACGACATCGGGTACGGCGGCCTTGACCACGTGCTGGCCAGCGGCCGCAACATAAACGTCCTGGTGCTTGATACCGAGGTTTACTCCAATACCGGCGGACAGATGTCGAAAGCTACTCCGCGCGGCGCCGTGGCCAAGTTCGCCGCGGGTGGAAAGCCCCGGCCCCGGAAAGACCTGGGCATGATGGCCATCAGTTACGGAAACGTCTACGTGGCGCAGATCGCCATGGGCTCAAGCGATATGCAAACGCTCAAGGCTTTCCTTGAAGCCGACGCCTATGACGGGCCGTCTATCATCATTGCTTACAGCCAGTGCATCGCCCACGGCTATGACCTGGTGCACGGGATGGATCAGCAGAAAGCCGCGGTACTGTGCGGCTACTGGCCGCTATACCGCTACAACCCTGATCTGGCGAAGCTGGGCAAGAATCCCATGCAGTTGGATTCGCGGGCTCCCACCTTGCCGCTGGAGAAATACATCTACAACGAAACCCGTTACACCATGCTTACCCACAGCGATCCGGAATCCGCCAAGCACTTGCTGAAACTCGCAGAGCAGGACGTCAGCGACCGCTGGAGGGACTATCAGAACTTGGCCGCTATGCCGATGAACGGCGCTGCGAAGGAGGTAAAGTAAATGATTGACCTAACCACAAAATACATGGGCATGACCCTGAAGAACCCTCTCGTTGTTTCCGCTTCGCCGCTTTCACAGGACCTGGGCAATATCCGCCGCATGGAAGACGCCGGAGCCTCCGCAGTCGTGCTCCCCTCCCTATTCGAGGAGCAGATCCTCGTGGAAAGCAACACGCTGGATCGCTTCCTGTCGCAGGGAACGGAGAGCTTTGCGGAGTCGTTGACGTACATGCCCAACATGCCGGGGTATAACCTGGGTCCCGACGACTATCTCGAGCACCTGCGCCGCGCCAAGCAAGCCGTGAGTGTCCCTGTCATCGGCAGCCTGAACGGAACCTCCACCGGCGGCTGGGTGGGGTACGCAAAGAAGATCGAGGAAGCCGGCGCCGATGCCTTGGAGCTAAACATCTATTTCATTCCCACCGACGCCGAAATGAACGGCGGCCAAGTGGAACAAATGTACGTTAGCTTGGTCTCCCAGGTGAAAGCCAGTATCCGCATTCCCGTGGCCGTAAAAATCGGCGCCTACTTCAGCTCTCTGCCCCACACGGCCAGCCGCCTGGACCAGGCCGGAGCAAATGCGCTGGTTCTCTTCAACCGCTTCTATCAGCCGGACTTCGATCTCGAAAACCTGGAAGTTGTTCCCAACCTCATTTTGAGTACGCCCCATGAATTGCTGCTGCGCCTCAACTGGGTGGCGGTTCTTTTCGGGAAGCTCAAGGCAGACATGGCGGTCACCGGCGGCGTACACTCCGGCTTGGACGTGCTGAAGTCGATGATGGCCGGAGCAAGCGTGGCCATGATGACCTCGGCATTGCTCAGGAACGGCATCGGCCATTTGGCCACCGTGCGCACCGAACTTCTGCATTGGATGGAAGAGCACGAGTACGAGTCCATCCATCAGATGCAAGGGAGCATGAGCCAGCGGTCCGTAGCTGACCCCTCCGCTTTCCAGAGGGCGAACTACGTCAAGGTGCTAAGCTCGTACGCGCTAAAAGCGGGAGCAGCTTGATTTTGGATTGTGGACTTTGCGTTTTGAATTCTGGATTTTGAATTTTGCATTGAAAGCTGTTCGTGCGCCCGCGCCGCCACTTCCTGTAGTTGCGCGGGCGTACGAGTCTATACAGAGCGATAGGCCGTCCCCTCTATGTGTGGGCTTACATATACTCATAGCTTGACATTTACCTATTCTCAGAAGTATGCTGAGACTGGAGGTGGAGAATGGCTTACATCGATCCACAAACAGTCCTGTCTCCCAGAAATCGTGTCGGTTCCGTCGACGTCCTCTACAGCAGCAGGCCAGACGAGGGCGGGGAGAGTTGGTCCGTTGCTCGGCTAGAATATGATCGTGTCCCGGATCGGATCGGAATCCGATGGAATGGCAGCGAAGAGGAGGGTGGCATTGGAAACCCCCAGTCCAGGGGAAGGCCAACCTGGTTTGTTGTCCCTGACGACCTTAGCGCTCTGGTGCGAGACAAGGCTGAGGAACTGAGCAATTTGCAAGAAGGTGGCTTGCTCGCCGGCTACCGTGAAATGGCCGCTGACCAGCAGCGCGAAGTGGAAGCGCAAGAATGGTCTGAGGGATTGATAGGCGATGCAAACCATCAAGAGAGGTGAGGTCTGGTGGGTCTCGTTCGATCCTGCGGTGGGAGGAGAGATCCGTAAGACGAGGCCCGCCTTGATCATTAGCAACAACGCTGCCAACGCGGTCCTGAATCGGGTTGTTGTTGTTCCTCTAAGCAGCCAGACCAATAAGCTCTATCCAGGCGAGGCGAAGGTCCAAGTGAACGGGCGGGAGTCAAAGGCCATGGCCGACCAGATTACGACGGCATCCATTGAACGGATTCGCAATCGTGTGGGAGTGATTTCGCCCCACGACCTCAAGGCTGTGGAAGACGCCATTCTGGTGCAGCTCGGTATCCGCAGATAGACCCTCACCACCCAGATGTAACTCACCGATTAGGAGCCATACTTGCCGTGTCTCGTGTACACGTCGGATTTACACGGTAACCTTGACCTTTACCGCGCAGCGGGGCAGGCGGCGGTTCGCACGCGTGCCGACGCCTTGATTTTCGGCGGAGACCTCTGCCCCGGCGCTCCCACAGGCTCTTCTATGCGCCTGCCGATTGTGCAACCGGAGTTCCTTCTCCACCATCTGTCCCCGTTGCTTGGCGATTGGAGGCAGGCCCATCCCGCGCTCCGCATCTTCGCCATCCCCGGCAACGACGATTGCCAAACCGTTCTCCCCGCACTCGAAGAACTCGAGATGAATGATCTCATCGAAAACCTGCATCAGGAAACCCGAACCTTGGGTGACTTTACGCTGCTAGGCCTCTCTTATGTACCGCCCACGCCTTTTCAATTGAAAGATTTTGAGCGCTGGGACGACGCGCCGGGCCCGGATTCCGATTCATATTCCTATCGCTGCGTGATTGGGACGCCACGCGGTTTCATGGTAATCGAGGATTTCCGGTCTTACCTGGATTCCTTGCCCAGCATCGAGCAGGAATTCCGGCAACTCCAAGTCAAGGACCCCGCGCATACGGTCGCGGTCGTCCACGCGCCGCCCTTCGATACTCACTGCGATGTGCTCTTCGATGGCCGCCACATCGGCAGTAAGGCTCTGCGGAGTTGGATCGAGAAAAACCAGCCCTGCTTGACGTTGCACGGACACATCCACGAAAGCCCCAAACTTTCCGGAACATTCTTCGACCGCATCGGCGCCACCACGGTCATCAACCCTGGTTGCGACCACGCGCGGCCCCACCTGGTATTCATCGACCTCGATAACCTTGCCGAAATCGAGCATTCCCTGTACGGCAAGACGACTATTAACTAGGAGAAATTCCTTCTCCCTTGGGGAGAGGGTGATCGACGGAGGAGACCGGGTGAGGGGTTACGTGCACCTGCAAAGGAAAGCAAGCCGGCGTAGTGAAGATTCCCCGACAATTACTCTGACGCCGCCGGTTGCGTAATATACCCCAACTCGAGCTCGCCCAATTCTCTCCCAGCCGCGCCCAACCGTTTGGCCAACCGTTTGAAATAAGGGCCGTTAGCAGGTTGCAAGGAATTGGCCTATGAGGTGCATATTCCGCCTGTGGCGAGGTGTCAGATCTTCCGACATGACTCAGCAAATGCTTCCCAAGCTCCGGCGGCTATCACAGATCCTGTTTCTGCTGCTCTTTCTTCTTTTAATGATGAAGAGGGAAAGCTTCAGCTCGCTGCACGCCGTGCACGACGGAGCTCGCCTTCCGTACCCTGTCAGCTTCTTCCTCCAGCTTGACCCTCTCACGGCTCTCGTCAGCGCCCTTTCTACGCGCACGCTCTATCGCGGACTCCTTTGGAGCCTCGCGATCCTAATTCCCACTTTATTTCTGGGCCGTTTCTTCTGCGGCTGGATTTGCCCGCTGGGAACGCTGAACCACTTTCTGAGTAGTTGGAAGTCTGAGCGCAAGCGCGGCACCGAACGGCTGGAGCGGAACCGCTACAAGAAATGGCAGACCTGGAAGTATTACCTCCTGATTGCAGGCCTGGTCTCGGCGCTCTTCGGCGGCTCGCTGATCGGAATGCTGGACCCCATCTCCCTGACCGTGCGGTCGCTGGGGACATCCATGTTTCCGGCGACAAACAACGCATTGGACGCATTCCTTGGCGCGCTGCATCGTTCCCCGGTTGCGGGGTTGCGGACCATCGGCTACGGTGCTCAACTCGTTCTGAATGAAACCTTGCTCAGCTTCCGGCAGCCGCACTTTCGTCAGGCGTTTTTCCTGGGAGCGATTTTCATCGCCCTCCTGGTGTTCAATTTGCGCATCACGCGCTTCTGGTGTCGCGCGCTGTGCCCCCTGGGGGCGCTGCTGGGAATCGTTTCGCGCTGGTCGATTCTAGGTCTGGAGAAATTCCCCAGCCACTGCGACGACTGCAATCGCTGCCTGCTGGACTGCCAGGGAGGGGATGATCCGCTTCCAAATGCGAAGTGGCGCAAAGCGGAATGCCACCTTTGCTTCAACTGCGTAGGTGAATGCCCGGAAAGTGGAATACGCTTCAAGTTTTTCCCCGCGACGCCCACCACCATTGACACCCCCAGCTTGCAGCGCCGTCGCGCGCTGGCGGGAGTGGCGGCGGGGGCAGCGCTGTTGCCGGTTCTGCGCACGGGCCCGGGATTCGCGGCGGCAAGGGATCCGCGTCTCATTCGGCCGCCCGGGGCGCTGGATGAGAAGAACTTTCTCGAACGTTGTATTCGCTGCGGCGAGTGCATCAAGGTGTGCCCCAACAATGCCTTGCAGCCGGCGTTGCTGGAAGCGGGGCTGGAGGGTCTGTGGACGCCCGTGCTGGCGCCCCGCATCGGGTATTGCGAGCCCAGTTGCGTACTCTGTGGCGAGGTGTGCCCCACGGGCGCGATTTGGGAAATCACTCAAGCGGAGAAAGCCTGGTTGCCCGCCAGCGCCGCCAAGAACGCCAAACCCATCCGCCTCGGCACGGCTTTCTATAACCGCGGCCGCTGCCTGCCCTGGGCGATGGCGACGGAATGCATCGTCTGTGAGGAGTGGTGCCCCACGTCCCCCAAAGCCATCTACCTGCGCCCCGTTGAGGTGACGGATTCCCTGGGGAACATGAAACAGATTCGCCAGCCCTACGTTGATCCTAATCGCTGCGTAGGATGCGGGGCATGCGAGTTTGCCTGTCCCGTCAAGGACCAGCCCGCCATCTACGTCACCGGCATCGGCGAGAGCCGCTCGAAGACCAACCAGATTTTGTTGAAGCGGGATAACGAGTTATCCGGCAGGGGTGCAAAGCAATGAAAAACCGATACTCGAAATTCGAAACTCGAAACTCCCCGCGGATATCGATTTTCGAAGTTCGCCTTTCGGCCATTGCCCTTGTCCTCACCAGTCTCCTGGCAGCGTGCCGGTTCAAAGCGCCATCGACCGCAGTGGACTTCTTTCCGCCCGGCAACTCGGCGCCGGGTTGGGTGAAATCCAGCGGGACTCGCACCTTCGAAGCCAGCCATTTGTGGGAATACATCGACGGCGATGCGGACAAGTACGTGCAAGCGGGCATAGTGAAAACGCTCACCAGTGACTACAAGTTCAGCGGCAAAATCGATGCCACCGTCGACGTGTACGTGATGGGAAATGCTGCGGGGGCGCAGAAAATCTACGATTCCGAATCGGCGGTGGGAAGCCAGCCGCTTACCATGGGTGACGCCGGCCGCTATGCCAAGGGCAGCTTGACGTTTCGCCAAGGACCTTATTTTGTTCGCCTCGTCGCCTTCGAGGATTCGCCGGAAATCGCGGCGGCCCTCGCCACATTGGCCCGCGCGCTCAGCGGCAGGTTGATTCCTGGCCGCGCAAACAGGTAAAATCCCTCCAGCTCCACAGCAAGTATAGCGCAGACCCGTTTTGTAGTTCCGCGGCTTTTCCCGGCTGGCGAAGATGGTGGCTTTTTCGCGTCTGCGCTCTTAAGAGCCGTACATGAAAATTTGAGGACAGAATCAAGAATGTCATTCGACCTACAGCCCATTTTAAAAGGCCAGTTCCTTGAACTCAGGCCGCTTCGACCCGGGGATTTTCATGACCTCTATGCTGTAGCTTCAGATCCCCTCATTTGGGAACAACATCCGGCCAATGACCGTTACCAAGAGTATGTTTTCAAGGGATTTTTCCGCGAAGCCCTGGAATCGGGGGGAGCATTGATCGCCATTGATGCCAAAGATGGCCGGGTCATCGGGTCGTCGCGATTTCACGGATGCAACCAAGAAAAAAGCGAAATCGAAATCGGTTGGACGTTTTTGGCCAGATCCCACTGGGGCGGCATCTACAACCGGGAGATGAAGCAGCTCATGCTGCGGCACGCCTTCCAATTTGTGAACAAAGTCATCTTCCTTGTGGGTCCCCAGAATTTCCGCTCGCAGAAGGCCATGGAAAAAATAGGCGGAGTTCACGTGGGATCAAGGGCCGACGCGGGCGGCCGAGAAAATCTTCTCTACCAAATCACCGCATCAACTTAAATTGCTTCTAGCGTCTCGCCATTGTCCATTCTTAATCCCCGCGGGGGGGACATACACGAGCCGGGGGCAACGCCACTGGAAAACGCGCGACCCACAAAGTCGTGCCGACGGTGGCCCCCCCCTCGCCCCTTGGGGGAGGGGGGGGTGAATTCCAATCCCCCCGCGGTGGGTGCATTAGCAAAGATTCCGGGAGGGGCGACCTGATTGTAGTCGCTTTCTTAGCACCATCACTGCGGCCAAGGCGATGACCACTGCGGCGGTAATCGCCAGCAGCCACCCGGAATGTTGTCCTAGATGTCGCAGACCGACAACGAAGCGGCGGCGGTAGTGGGAGGCAATTGCCGCGATGGCTCCATAACGCACTGCTCGGCCCAAAGCCACGACAATGACGAAAGTCCGGAGTGGGTAGTCCAGCACACCGGCAGCGGCGAAAAACGCACTCGTCGGGAAGGGAAGAGGTAGAACCGTAGAAACCACCAGAGCGCCCGTACCCCACCGCTTGAAGTACTTTAGCAGCCGGGCGACCTTGCGCTGTCCAAACTTGCGGTTGAGATAATCCATACCGGCCTTACGTGCCATTCGGTACGTTAAGTAGGCGCCGATGACTGAGCCAACCGTGGCGGATGCGGCATAGTAATACCACGGTTCGCGTTGCCGCGCCGCAAGTATGGCGGTGAGAATATCCAGGCCGCCAAATGTTGGGATGGGGGAGCTGTCGACGATGGCGAGAAGGAACAGCCCGAGTCCACCTAAATGCCGCACTAGGGCCGCGATCCCTTGCTGGTGTCGCACTACCGGTTTAATAAAGTCCATGAGCGTTTCGAGAAGGCCCACAATTACAGACGGTTACGATACCACGTTTGCAGAGGCGATCGCACCCGGCAGCAGCAAGGCAACTGAACGTCATCGGTCGGTAGAAAAACCAGGATTGCGTGTTTCCGGGCCGCCCAAGGCCCATCCGTCAACCCAGTCCATTCTTGGCTGCTATGCTCGGGCTCCTCACTGCGCCGACATCCCAATACGGCCTCGGCGCCAGCCCTCAGATCTGAGTGAGCAGTATAGACCTGACGGGTGAGCCGGTCTGAACTGACAAGCCATTCGCCCTCGGATATAAAGGTCATGCAACACAAATCAGCCAATGCTAGATGGAAAGTGTTGGCTGGTGCGATTCCGAAGGCGGAAAATTTTGAATTTGGAGGACTACAACATGCACTACGCACATCGCTACGTAGCTTCACTGTTCCTGGCCGCTGCTTTTGCGGGACCGATGGCAATTATGGCTGCCCCCACACCCCAAGGCGCCGCCGTGCAGGTCCGAGTCTACGATAGGAACCACCGGGACTACCATAACTGGGATGGCCGTGAGAACAATGCCTGGGGAGTGTATCTTACGACCAACCATCGGCCTTATTACGAGTACGCGAGGGCGAACCGGAGAGAGCAGGATCGTTACTGGAATTGGCGTCACAGCCATCCGGATGGAAGATAGCAAAGTCATCTCATCCGCGAGGATAGGGGGAGCGGTCACCCGCCCCCCTCCTCACAGGCTGGAGGCGCAGACGACGTAGTTTGATTTCTGCGGCGCACTGGAATACAGGTCTGATGATTTGTGAGGGCGGGAGAGCAGCGGCGCTTCTACGAGTTCGGCGGTCAACGTTACCTCACCCCCAGCGTCTATCGGCGCGCCCACCTTTTCGACTGCTACATCATTTCTCCTTCTTGCACGCAGCCGTGGTCGAGTTCACTGCTCTATGTAGAGGCGAGCGGGTAGATTCAACGCGCGGCGACAATGGAGCTATCCGCGAAGACTTGGTGAGAGAGTGGTCATCTTGTCACGGCCTGGGCAATTCTTTTCGCATTCCGAATGCTCGCTTGGCCGTGCTATCCTAATAATCGGCTCGACGAGCCAAACCATGTCATCTCCCCTCATCGCGCTTGTCGGAGACGCCGATACGAGTCGCGGGTCAGCCCTTGCGATTGGGCCTCCGTCTACTTGAGGCTCGAAACAACTTGCCGAAACCTGGAATCGACGAACTGCTCATCGAATCGGCACTAGAGCCGGATGTGTGCCGGCGTCTCCTTGAATCTCCGGACGAGGTCTTTAGAAATTTTGATCTCACCGAAGAAGAGAAGGACGCTCTCCGGCGGCCCGATCATCGTCTGCTTCCGTTGCTGGGAACAGCACTCGCGCGCCAGATGGAATCCCCTGGACCTTCGGGCGAAGCGCCATCAGACGCGTCTGCACCTCCGTCCCAGATCGAGGCCCGCACCCTGCCCGACACCTGGATGGCCTTAACTGTGGTCCCCTGCGCTCTCCACGAGAACGGGCGGTTCAAAGGGATCACCTATGCTGTCTGGGTAAATCCGCTGCCCGAGGGGGGCGATCCTGCCACTCTGCCACCGCCAGCCGGTGCCGTGCTTCCCGGTCAGCCCCTGACTCCCCTGTATGCAGTGATCCAACTCTCTGCCGTGCAGTCTCAGGATGAGGCGGGCAATCCGCAGGTGGGGTTATGGGCGTCGCTGCGACAATCCTCCAATGTCGCCGCACCGCCCCCGCCAGAGACCGCCGGAGAACCCGAGGCTCCGCCATTTGCAAGCCGCCTCGATTCCGGGCAGGTACAAGCCGCTGTCGCCGCAGTGCGCAAGGCCTCTCGCGAAGAGAGATACGGCCGGCTCATTGATCTGATGCGCGTCCTTCGCAGTGGAGACGTGCGATGACGGACCTGTGGATCGCCGGGCTGGGTATTCAGACGGTTAATCAGGTTACGCCCGAAGTCGAGCAAGCGCTCCGCGCCTCGCGTGAGATCCTTTACCTGGATACGGGAGTGGCCACAAAGCGTTACCTTGAGGGCCTGTGCCCGCGTGTCACCTCGCTTTTTGAGCAGAGTTACGGCGAGAATCGGCCGCGCCTGAACGCTTACGAACACATGGCGATCCGTGTCCTGGAAGCCGCTCTGGATCATCCGCCGGTTACCTTCGCAATCCACGGACACCCTTTGATCGCCGTGCACCCGCCGTTCCTGGTGCTGGAATTGGCGAACGCGCTCGGCGTGCGGGTTAAGGTGCTGCCCGGCACCTCCGCCATTGATACGCTTGTCGCCGACCTGCGAATTGACCCGGTGGTGCACGGCGTCCAGATGTACGAAGCCACCGATCTTTTGCTGCGGCGGCGGCCGTTGCACAACGATGTGCCCGCCATCATCTGGCAAATCGGTTCGCTCGAAACGGGCTTGCACAGCCAACGTGTGTCGAGGCCGGAACGGTTCGCGCGCTTCGTTGCCCACCTACGACAATACTATCCGCCGCGGCACCAGGTGGTGGCCATCTACTCCTCGCCCCACCCCCTCCTGCCTCCGGCCATCCTGCGGTTTGCCCTCGAGGATATGGGGCGGTACGCAGAAGAGATTCACGCGGGGTTTACCCTCTATGTCCCTCCCGCGGTGGGCCGGCCGGTTCAAGATTGGGATTTGGCTGCGAAACTATACAGCGTCGACCACCTGCGAAACCTCACCCGTTAGGCGATCATCCCCCTCGATTCACAGCGTTTGACCATCGCATGCACTCGTTGTTATAATTAAAGTTTACATCTTGTAGGATCAGGAAGTCAGCTAGCCAATGGACAGTATCCACATAACATTTCCGGATGGCGCATCCCGAGAGTTTCCCCGTGGCGCGACCGCACTGGAAGTCGCCAAGTCGATTGGTCCGCGCCTGGCTGCCGAAGCATTGGCAGCGAAGCAAGGTGACCGGCTAGTTGATCTTTCGACCAAGCTGGAAACGGATGGGCCTATTCAATTCATCATGCCGTCGTCGGCGGAGGGCTTGGAGATTTTTCGCCATTCTACCGCGCATTTGCTTGCCGCCGCCGTCACCGAACTCTTCCCTGATGCGCATCCCGGCATTGGGCCGCCTACGCAGACCGGCTTCTATTACGATTTCTATCGGGAAACGCCCTTCACGGAAGAGGATCTGAAAAAGATCGAGGCGAAGATGCAGGAGATCGTTCAGGCCAACTTGCCCAACGAGCGTGTCTATTTTCCCAAGGAAGAAGGGTGGCAGGTCTTCCAGCAGATGGGCGAGTTCCTGAAATGTCAGTTGATCCAGGAAAAAGCCGACCCGGTCTTTTCTGCTTACCGAACCGGTAAGTTCCTTGACTTTTGCCGGGGGCCGCACATTCCTTCCACAGGGCGGATCAAGGCGTTCAAGCTCTTGAGCGTGGCGGGGGCTCACTGGAAAGGTGATGAGCACTCGCATCCCATGCAGCGCATCTATGGAACCGCCTTCTTCAGCCAGAAGGACCTGGATGCATTTCTCCAGCAGATCGAAGAGGCCAAGAAACGTGACCACCGCCGTCTGGGCAAAGATCTCGACTTGTTCAGCATTCAAGACGACGCCGGACCGGGGCTGATCTTCTGGCATCCCAAGGGCGGCGTCATTCGAAGGGAAATTGAAGACTGGCTGCGCGACGAGCTAACCGCGCGTGGATACGATCTGGTCTTTACCCCGCATGCCATGCGCCTGCATTTGTGGGAAATAAGCGGCCATGCCAACTTTTATCGGGAGAACATGTTTGGGGCGATGGAGGTGGAGAACGACCAATACCAGCTCAAACCCATGAATTGCCCCGGCCACATCCTGATTTACAAGTCACGTGCGCGCAGTTATCGGGAGCTGCCGATGCGGCTGGCTGAACTCGGTACGGTTTATCGTTACGAGCGCTCGGGTGTGATGCACGGGCTGTTGCGGGTTCGCGGGTTCACCCAGGATGACGCGCACATCTTCTGTATGCCGGAGCAATTGGAGGCCGAGGTTCAGTCCTGCGTAGATTTTGCCCTTCTGGTGTTGAAGACTTTCGGCTTCGATCAATATCAGGTGGAGCTTTCCGCCCGCGACCCCGGGAATCCGGAGCACTACGCCGGTACGGAGGAAGAATGGAAGCTGGCGGAAGGCGCGCTAATGAACACCCTGAAGCGCATGGATATTCCGTTTAAATATATGCCGGGCGAAGCGGTTTTTTATGGCCCGAAGATTGACATCAAGCTGGTAGACGCGATCGGCCGGCCCTGGCAGCTCACCACCGTGCAGTTTGACTTCAACCTGCCGCGGCGCTTCGGGTTGGAGTACGTGGGCTCGGATGGGCATTTGCACACACCGGTCATGGTGCACCGTGCGTTGTTGGGGTCCGTCGAACGATTCTTCGGAGTCCTCATTGAGCACTATACGGGCGCATTTCCCGTATGGCTGGCGCCGGTGCAGGCCGTCGTGCTGCCGATCAGTGATAAGCACGCGTCATATGCCCGCGAGGTGCTCGACGAACTTCACCGCGCCAAAATTCGCGCCCAACTGGACGATCGCAATGAGAAGTTGAATGCGCGGATTCGCGACTCGCAACTGCAAAAGGTTCCCTTCATGCTGGTGGTGGGTGACCGCGAGGCCCAAAATCGCAGTGTGGCTGTTCGCCGGAGAGATACCGGCGACGCAGGCTCTCGTCCTCTGGCCGAGTTCGTGGATTGGGCTCAACAGCTTATCGACACCCGGGCTACGAAATGGTAAGCTATCCAACAGCTTTGGACCCGGTGGTCTCCAAGCCTGGAAGCAACGTGCAGTTTTAAGGGCCCCCGTGAGGGCTAGGAGGGAAGATTTATCGCTGACCGATTCGCTCGAATAAATGAAAGGATTCGCGCCAAGGAAATCCGGGTGATTGATGAGGAAGGGGCGCAGCTCGGTATCATGGCGCCTTTCGAGGCCCTGAAAACCGCAAGAAGTCAGGGCTTGGACTTGGTGGAGGTCGCCCCCACCGCCAATCCTCCTGTGTGCCGCATTATCAATTATGGGAAGTACCTCTATCAGCTTAGCAAGCGGCAACACGAGGCGCGCAAGAATCAGAAATCCATTGGGCTGAAGGAAGTCAAGATGCGGCCCCGCACCTCGATCCACGACTTTGAAACCAAGCGGAACAAGGTTGTGGATTTTCTCCAGGAAGGGGCCAAGGTTAAGGTCACGATTATGTTCCGCGGGCGCGAGATGGCGCACCGGAATTTGGGCTTCGATATGATCGACCGATTGATTCAAGAGGTGGGAGAAGCCGGGCAGGTGGAAGCGCGACCGCGGCTCGAGGGCCCGAACTTGACCGCCATTCTGGCGCCTAAGAAGGCGGCGGGTAAGGCCGGGGGAGCACCCCCGCGCCCTGCTGCCAGCCAGTCTGGACCGCCCCCGTCACCCCCCGCCAAACCCAGCGTGCCACTATCGGCTTCGGCCAAGCCCGCGGGATCGCAAGGATCTTCAGGAGGATAGATTTGGCTAAGGTCACGAAAGGCAAACTCAAACTCAAGACCCATAAGGGAGCTGCCAAGAGGTTCAAGATAACTGGCAGCGGCAAGGTCATGCGCCACCATTCTTTTGCTCGTCACATCCTGACGTCCAAATCCAGCAAGCGCAAGCGGCGGCTGGGCAAGGCGGTGGAATTATCGCCCTCGAACGAGGCGCAGGTTCTGCGGATGTTGCCGTACGGAAGGTAAGAAACGCAGTGGGTAGTGACGAGTGGCTAGCAACTGCGATAAGAACATTGGAAAATGGATGGTGGGTAGAACTAGCCACTAACCACTGTCCTTAAGGGTGCGGGAAGGCTTCACCGAGGCCAATAGGGTGCCTTCACTGCCCCGCAAATTCAATTAAAGGAGATAAACCCATGCCTCGAGTTAAGCGCGGCACTGTGCGTCGCGCCAATCGGAAAAAGCTCGCCAAGCTCACCAAAGGCTATTTCCTCACCAAAAGCAAGCTCTACCGCTCAATGAAGGAGGCCGCGGATAAGGCTGGCCGTTATGCCTTCCGCGATCGGCGCCGCCGCAAGCGCGACTTCCGCAGGCTCTGGATTCTTCGCATTAGCGCGGCTGCACGCTCTCACGAACTCACCTACAGCCAGTTTATTCACGGATTAAAGGTGCTGGGAATTGAACTGGATCGCAAGGTGCTGGCGGAAATGGCCGTGAAAGATCAATTGGCTTTCACGGACTTGGTTGGTAAAGTGAAACAGGCCGTTAACAGCCAACCGCCGACAGCCGACAGCCAACAACCGACAGCTAACAGCTAACAGTAAGGATTCTTCGCAATGTCGGCGGTTTGCGGCTGGCTCCGCATTGGTTCTGCTGTGGGGGGCGCATTGCCGCGCGCAGAATTATTTGTGGGGGCGGTTCGCGAATCGCCCCTACGCAATCGACTATGACCATCGACGAAAAAGTTCGGAAGACGCTCGTCGAGATCGACGTCAACGACGCTGCGGGCGTGGAAGCACTCTTCGTCGAAGTGCGTGCGGGAATGGTAGAAGAGAGGTCGGCACTAGTTACACGCGGCGCGCCGAGCAAGGCCGAACATGAGAAACTCTGCAAAGACCTCCGCGACCGATGGCTAGCGCGCAAGAACGGGCTGCTGACGCAAATCGATGAACACTGGCTGAAACTAGCATCGAAGGAACTGAAGCCGTCGGTGGGCAGACAGTTTAACGAACTTCGCAAGGCGTCCAGTTGCATGGAGATTGGTGAACTCGCAAAGGAAATTCGAGTTGCCGGCGATTCAGCTCGGCCTCAGGCTGCGGCAGGTCAAGCAGCCATATCTGAAGACTACTGGCATAACCCAAATCCACCCGTTGCGCCCTCGGATAAGCAGCCCCTCTACTTGTACGACCAGGGAAAGGGTGGCCGCTTTGGGTCCGCCCAAATTGCCGACCTCACCCTTCCCGGCAACCGCCGTCCCCTCGGCACGCTGCACCCCGTCACACAGATGCAGCGCGAAATTGAAGAAATCTTTCTCAATCTCGGCTTCCGGATTGAGACTGGGCCGGAGATTGAATCCGTCTATTACAACTTCGACGCGCTTAACATTCCGGAGAGCCATCCTTCGCGCGACGACTGGGACACGCTCTACATTGATTCGAAAACGGTATTGCGCACCCACACATCGCCCGTGCAAATCCGCTCGATGGAAAAATATGGGGCGCCGCTTTACATCATTATTCCCGGGAAGTGCTATCGCCATGACAACCCCGATGCCAGCCACTCACCCATGTTCCATCAGATCGAAGGCTTGGCCATCGCAAGCGATATCACGTTTGCCGACTTGAAGGGAACGCTCGACTTCTTTGCCAAGAAACTCTTTGGTGAAAAAATCCGTACCCGCTTCCAGCCCAGTTTTTTCCCCTTTACCGAGCCGAGCGGCGAGGTATCCATCAGTTGCATCTTTTGCGGCGGCGAAGGTTGCCGCGTGTGCAAAGAAAGCGGCTGGATTGAAGTGATGGGTTGCGGTATGGTTCATCCCCAGGTACTCCGCAACGGAGGGATCGATCCCGAAAAGTACACGGGTTGGGCATTTGGATTGGGGATCGACCGTTTCGCCATGATGAAGTATGACATCAATGACATTCAGCTCTTTTTCCAAAGCGACGTACGCTTCTTGGGACAATTCTGAATTCTGAATTATGAATTCTGAATTATAAAAAAAGTGCGACGCGGGAAGGCTTTCGTAGAGGCCGGCTTCAGCCGGGCAGCTCTTTTGGCGTTTGTCTTTAACTGGCAAGAAAGAACTGCCGCCCTGAAGGGCGCCTCTACAAAAAGGGCCGCGTTCTTTTTCTCTTTCATAATTCAGAATTCGTAATTCAGCATTTCTCCCAGCCCCATATAACGATGAAGATATCCGTCAACTGGCTCAGAGAATTCGTCGATATTGCGAGCGACCCCCGACAGCTCAAGTCTGATCTCACCATGATCGGCTTGAACACCGAGTCGCTGGCTCAGGCGGGGAATGATTGGGTGCTTGACGTGGAGGTTACCACCAATCGTCCTGATTGCCTCAGCCATTATGGCGTCGCCCGGGAACTTGCCACGCACTATCGCCAATCACTGAAAAAATTGGAATTTTCGGTGAAGGAGTCGGGCGGACCTGCGCAGGGAGTCGTAGCGATTGAGATTTCTGATCCTGATCTCTGCGCGCGCTACTGCGGCCGCGTCGTGCAGAACGTACAGGTGAAACCTTCCCCGGACTGGCTGGTGAAGCGCTTGGAAGCCGTTGGCCAGCGGCCCATCAACAACGTTGCCGACGCCACGAATTATGTGCTGATGGAGTTGGGGCACCCGCTGCATGCTTTCGATTTGTCCCGCTTAAAACAGCAGAAAATTATTGTGCGGCGCGCCAAGCCCGGCGAACCGCTGCGAACTCTCGATGGTGTGGAACGCACGCTGACCCGCGATAATCTGGTCATCGCAGATGGCACACACCCCGTGGCTCTGGCGGGTGTTATGGGTGGGGAGGAATCCGAAATTTCCCCGAGCACCCACGCAGTTCTGCTCGAAAGCGCGTGGTTTGAGCCGGTGTCGGTCCGCCGCACTTCGAAATCCCAGGGGATGCACACGGAAGCATCGCACCGCTTCGAGCGGGGCGCCGATATCCAAATGGCGCCGCTGGCCCTCGACCGCACCACCACATTGATTCAAGAAATTGCGGGAGGAGAAATCCTCGAGGGAATGATCGACGTTTATCCGCGGCCCATCCACCGCCAGGACATAATGCTTGGGCGGAGTGAGATTACACGCATCTTGGGAGCAGAAATCCCGGGAGAAGAGGTTGAGCGCATCCTGTGCAGCTTGGGATTTCAGGTCGAACGAGCGGACGGCGAAAGCTGGCGAATTTCCGTGCCGTCGTTCCGGGTGGATGTCTCCCGGGAAGTGGATCTGGTGGAAGAAGTCGCGCGCCATGTGGGCTATGACCGCTTGCCAGCCCGCGTACGGCCGGCACCGCCCCGCGTTGAAAGGGACACGACCCGCGACAAGGTCGTGACCGTGTCATCCTTGCTGGTAGGATCGGGATTTCATGAGATCATCGTGCCCTCGATGGTCGATCCAGCGGAGAGCAAGCTATTTTCCGCATCTAGGGCGGTGGAGATTCAGAACCCTTTGAGCCAGGATGCTTCCGCCATGCGCACCTCGGCTGTCCCCAGCATGCTGAGGGCGATTCGCTGGAACCTTGACCGCGACACGAATGATGTGAGGCTCTTCGAGTTGGGCAAAACATACAACCTGTGCGTCAAGGGCGTGCCGGAAGAGCATCCAACTCTCACCCTCGGCGCCACAGGACATCGCCGCGCAGTTTCGGTCTACGATAGTGAAGCACGCCTCGACTTTTTCGATTTGAAGGGTGAACTGGAAGCGATTTTTGGAGCATTCGATGTGCCGGGATTGGCTTTTGAACCGTCCGCGCGCCCCTATCTTCAGCAAGGCCGTAGCGGGCTCCTTAGGTCCCAGGGTGTCGAGTTGGCGGTTCTTGGCCTGATCCAGCAAGATCTAGCGGGTGATTACAAGTTGCGCCAGGAAGTTTGGGTGGCTGAGATCGATTTTGAACGCCTCCTGGATTTTCCACTTCGCTCCCGAAAGTTTCAGCCCATCTCCAAATTTCCCGCGGTGGAACGAGACTTCGCTCTTGTGCTGCCGGATGAGTTACCCTATGCTCGCCTTTCCTCCGCGATCGCCAGCTTGGCGCTGGAGGAGATGTATGATTTTCGTCCCATAGACCGTGCAGATCGCTCCAAGGTGCCCACACTTGCGGCCGGCCACTATGCCCTTTTGTTGCGCGTCACTTTTCAGAGCCAAAATCACACCTTGACCAGCGAGGAGGTTGGCGCGTTGAGCCAAAGGTTACTCAGGGTACTGGAAGAGCTCGGAGCCCATCTACGGGGTTGAGCGGTTATTCATAGTTTTTAGTTTTGCTGGACTCAGGGAATAATCAAGAATGCAGAGGAGCACGTGACGGATCCAAACGAACAGTTCGAACGACTGGAAGAAAAACTCTTGAAAGCAATTGAACTCTTTAAGCGAACGCAGGCGGAGAAACGCGCTCTCGATCAAGAGGTCGAAAAGCTCAAAGGGGAGACCAAGGAACGCGCCCAAGGTATTAGCGCCATGGAACGAGAGCTGATTGCGTTGCGCCGCGAACGCGAGGAGGTTCGCTCTCGCGTCGAAAAACTTCTGGAACGGATTGACGCATTGACAAGTTCGGACTCCGAGGGATAATGGCCGCTAAGACAGAAGAGCGGTGGATAGTGGGGAGTGGTTAGTGGCCCGCAACTATCCACTAACCACTAGCTACTAACCAACGGCCCTAGCAAAGGAGGTTTCTGACCACCGTGGCAAAGGAACCCCAGAGTATCCGAGTCGTAATCTACGACCAAGAATATTTCATGCGAGGCGACCTGGACCAGGAATATATCCAGATGCTCGCGCAATACTTGGACACGAAGATGCGTTCCATTGCGGAGCGCACTCGAACCGTTGATACCTTGCGTGTGGCGATGCTCGCGGCGCTCAATGTGGCGGATGAGTATCATCAGTTGAAGGCCCGGTATGATGAAGTCACCCAGAACCTGGACCAGAAGGTTGGCGAGTGCTCGAACGCTCTAGACGAAATCTTGAAGGATGCCGTCTGAACGGCAGTGGCTAGTGCTCGATGGATAGTGGCTAACAAACAGTGGACACCGGTTAGTGACTAACCACTAGCCACTGTTCTTACTATGCGAATTCTTTTTATCGGTGACATCTTTGGGCAGCCCGGCCGGCGTATCGTGAAGGAGATTCTGCCGCACCTGCGGGAAGAGTTGCAACCCGATCTCGTCCTGGCCAATGCGGAGAATGCTGCCGCCGGTTTTGGGATCACGCCTACCCTGGTGGAAGAGCTGCTCGACCTGGACATCGCGGTCTTAACTTCCGGCAATCACATTTGGGACAAGAAGGAGATTTATCCTTACCTTCGCGACCAGATCAACGGCCGCTTATTGCGGCCTGCCAACTATCCTCCGGACGCCCCCGGCCATGGCCTTTTCGTGGGGAGGACCACTCGGGGGATTGGCTATGCCGTCATCAACCTGCAAGGCCGCGTCTTCATGCCAGCCATCGACTGCCCTTTCCGAAAGGCGGATGAGCTTCTCCGCAGTCTTCCCGAGGACGTGACTATCCGTATCGTGGACATTCACGCTGAGGCGACCTCCGAAAAGCAAGCTCTGGGTTGGTACCTTGACGGGCGTGTGACGGCTGTCCTGGGAACGCATACTCATGTACCCACCGCGGACGAAACAGTGCTTCCCCAAGGCACTGCTTACCTTACTGACCTCGGAATGACCGGTCCTTACGAATCCATAATCGGTATGGAGAGGCAGTCGGTCATCCAAAAATTCCTGGATCAATTACCTGCACGCTTTGAAGTCGCCAAGGGCGACGTTCGCCTCTCCGCCGCTCTCCTGGAAGCAGACCCGCAGTCCGGTCGCGCCCTCTCCATACAGAGAATCCTGCGGAAGTAATTTTCTCGAGTGGCACGGGAACCTTTTTTTCAATTCGACCCGCCTCAATAACTTCTTCTGACCAGAGCTCTCGCCGGGTTAACATGACTACCCATGCTTCCGGTGAGCACCATCAAACGACCGGCCCTTGAGTTGGGCTTCGACCTTGTGGGGATTGCGCCACCTTCGGCCCTTA
>Ga0182030_10002734_pt1 | contig 37567 bp, 37 predicted proteins | sample 812S3MmetaG_FD_121299 | JGI IMG/M metagenome (GOLD analysis project Ga0182030, IMG submission 121299) | Permafrost microbial communities from Stordalen Mire, Sweden - 812S3M metaG (Illumina Assembly) | ecosystem: Environmental > Terrestrial > Soil > Wetlands > Permafrost | place: Sweden...
CCATTGATCGTTGCGTAGTGCGTGACGAGGCGTCATGGGTCGGCCCCTCCGATTCGGCCGACCTCCTATGAATCATGCGAACCTCGCGAAGGGAATCCTCTAATTGATGACAGGCCCTAGATGTCTCGCCAACCAAGAAAGAGTCTTTATTTGCGAAAATTGAGGCGCTTGAAAATGAGATCAATCGCAACCGCACACGTTTCGATGTGGTTGCGGCTTTTTGGATTGAAGCGTGCGAAGCATTTGGGGACGGAGTTGAAAAGCTAGAACCCCTAAGGAAGTGGGTCGATTCAATCGGGAACCTTTTAGGGAAAGCAAAAAACGAAGAAAGCAATGGCACTCGTCGCCTGCCGTCACCAGAAACACAGAAACAGATTGAGCCACCGAAAACTGGAGAGGACTAGGCTCGTGAGTCGCGCAAGCGCCTTGGCCGCTCTGTCTTGCACCGACAAACAACCGGCCACCTCGCCGTCGCCAGTCACGCCGCGCAAGCCCGAACCCGGCGTTTTCCTCGGCTTTCACGCCAGTTCATGCTAGCTTTCCCCCATGATCGATCTCTCCCAAGAAACCGAAGCCCTCGCCCAGCGGCTTGCCGCGGCGCAGCGGCTTTCCGTCGAGGCCGTTATTCGGGAGGCCCTCGAAGCGCGCGCCGCGGCCGAGGCGCTACCGCGTCGTCGCATGACCGTCGACGAGATGTTGGCCGCGGGGGCCGAGATCGCCGCTCTGCCGCTTCTCGATCCGCGTTCCCCGCGTGAAATCATCGACGACATTAACGCCCCATGATCGTCGTCGATAGTTCGGCCTTGATCGCCATCTTCGAATGTGAAGCCGACGCCGCTATTTATGCGGCCGTCATTCGACAGGCCGAGCATTTGTTCATCTCGGCCGTGAATGTGCATGAAACCGGAATTGTTTTACGCGCGCGTCACGGCGAACTCGCCGTCGAGCGGATGTGGCGCTTTCTTCGGGACAATAACGACTTCGTGATCGCGCCGTTCGACGAAACGCAGGCGCGGGAGGCGTTATCGGCCTTTGGACGTTACGGCAAGGGCATCGACCCAAGGGCGCGGCTCAATCTCGCCGATTGCGCCGCCTATGCGCTCGCCAAGAGCATGAATTTGCCCTTATTGTTCAAGGGCGACGACTTCAGAGCGACCGATGTGAAGGCGTGTCTCTGAGTTTCCCCGCTTTACCCCCGCCCAAAACCTCACGGCCCCTTCGCCACCACCTCCGCATGCGCCAGCTCCATCTGCGGCTCGCGCGTAAGGTGGTCGCCGAATTTGGTGCGGTAGACGACGTAGTTTTCCATCACGCGCTGGACGTAATTGCGCGTTTCCTGGATCGGGATGCGTTCGACCCAGTCGACGGGATCGACATCGGCGTGGCGCGGGTCGCCATAGGCGTCGAGCCATTCCTTCACCCGGTGTCCGCCGGCGTTATACGCCGCGAAGGTCAGCAGATAAGAGCCCTTCAGCTCGCCGAGCAGCAGACCGAGATGCGCGGCGCCGAGCTGCGCATTATAGGCGGGTTCGTCCAGCATTCGGCGCTGATCGAAGCCGACGCCGACATGCACGGCGGTTTGGCGCGCGGTGGATTCGATCATCTGCATCAGGCCCATCGCATGGGCGCTGGAGATTGCTCGCGGATCGAAGGCGCTTTCCTGTCGCGCGATGGCATAGACGATCGCCCGCGACGCCGAGCCCGGCAGGCTCGTAAAGCGCGGCACGCCATAGGCCGGGAAGGCCAGATCGTCCAGCGCGACGCCGCGATGCGAGGCGAGCTTGCCGAGAGCGAGCGAGACCCGAGCGTCGTGGGCTTGCGCGACCATCTCGCCCAGAGCGGCGATTTGCGTTTCGTCGGTCAGATGCTTCACCGCCTCGGCGGCGAGCGTGGCGGCGGAGTCCTTCTCCCCTGCGGCGAGCAGCAACTCGACGGTCCGCACCGATTCATCGCGCGCGTCGCCTTCGGCGGGAGGCGGCGCGGGACGCAAGGGCGACGCGGCGGAACCGAGTTTGGCGAGCGCCAGCTGGCCGTAGAAGGTGGTCGAATGCGTCGCCGCCTCTTTGTAATAGTCGCGGGCGTTGACGTCTTCCTCCGGCGTATGCTGCGTCTCGGCCGTCCGCGCCTGCCAATAGGCGGCGCGCGATTTCTGGATCGGCGTTTCGGCGATTTGCTGGAGCAGATCGAAGTGGCGCTGCGCGCCGGGCAAATCATTGAGGAAGCGCAAGGCGATCCAGCCGGCGGTGAACTCCGCGTCGACCCTGGCGTTGACGCCATGGGCCGAATGTTGGGCGCAAATCTTATAGGCGCCCTGCGCGTCGCCGAGGTCGAGCAGTTTTCTCGCGACAAGGCGGCGCTCGGTCCACCAGGCGTCGCCGTCGATCACGCGCTCCGGCTCGCGCGGCGCCTTGAGCAACAGCGCGGCGGCCTCGGCGATCTTTTGCTGCTTGCGCAGGAGATGCACGCGCGCGAACATCATTCCGGGATCGTTTTGCAAGGCGGCCGGCACGCTGGCGAAAAGCTTTTCGTCGCCGTATTCGCTATTGGCGGCGGCGCGCACGCGGGCCAAAGCCACGACATCCTTCCCCGCGAGTTCGGCGGCGCGCAAGGCCGCCGCGTTTTTCTCGACGTAGAGCAGACGGTCGGCGCGGTATTTGTGGTCGGCGACCGTCAGAAAATCTGGAAATTCCTTGCGCAGGACGCTCTCGATCGTTTCGTTGAAATCTTCCTCGCGCCAAACCTGGCGCGCCAGCGCGCCGGCGGCTTCGAACTCGCCGTCGCGCGCGAGAACCCGCGCCAGCGCGATTTTTCCGGCGGGCGTGGCAGGTCTCGCCTGTGCAAAAAAGGCTTTGACGGACGAATCGGCGTTATGGTCGCCAAATAAACCCTCTTCGGCGTGGCGGCGCAGCCAGTCTTGCGCCGGCCAATTTGGGTGGTCGAAGATGAAGCGCGACAGCCGCGCAAAGCCGGCCTCGCGCGGGTGCAGGCGCAGCCCCGCCCATTGCGCGGCGGTCGCCGGCAGCGGCGCTTGCAGCATCGCGCTCGCGACGTCGCCGGCGGCGAAGTCGCCCGCTTTATAGGCCGCCAGCGCGCGCGCGAAGGCGGGCGCGTCGGCGCCGAGCAGCTGCGCCGGATCGGGCAGGGCGGAAGAGTTCGCGACTTCTTCCTGCTCCGATTGCGGCCTGGTCGCCTCATAGGAGAGCAACGCCGAATCCGGCTGCGCAAAAAGCGCATTTTCGCGCATAAATGGGCTGTCGGGGAGCGCGTTTTGCGCATTTTTGCGCATCGGCCGACCCAGAGGCGGCGGGGCGGACCGCCATTCGCCGGAGCGGATGGTCGCCGCGATCACGCCGGCGAGATTATCGTCGATTTTGCCCGGGACTCTCGACAGCCAATCATGCAGGGTCGGCGCGTAAGAGCCCGCTGCGAGCGCTGCCAGCAAGCAGAGCGCGAAGCGCGCCGCGCGTTTTGCGATGCGGTTTGGCCGGAAAAATTTCATGGGCCTGCGCTCCCTGACCAAAAGACGAGTTTGCCCTCATTTCGTTGACGAAACGTCAACCATGACGAAAGCTCGCGGGCGACCTCGGCCAATTCCTCGGTTTTTCGAGAGTCGCCGCTCTTAAATCTTGGGTGATGCGCCCCGTTGGGCAATCGCCTCGACCGAAACCGACCGAAGGCCTTTCCTGGACGGCTTTCAGCGGCTATGACAGCAAGATCGGATACTGGGCTGCGAATGCGGCGTCTGTGAGGCGCCAAGGAAAGCTTTGATCTTATGAGCAAAATGGCGATTTTTCATGGGTCGGTCACGGCAATGGTGACGCCCTTCGAGGGCGGCGTGGTCGATTTCGAGCGGTTGCGGGCGTTGGTCGATTGGCAAATCGATAGCGGCTCTCATGGGCTCGTTCCGGTCGGCACGACCGGCGAAAGCCCGACGCTTTCCCATGAAGAACATGGCGCCGTCATCACCGCGACAATCAAGGCGGCGCGCGGGCGCGTGCCGGTCGTCGCAGGCGCGGGGTCCAACAACACGCGCGAGGCGGTGGCGCTCGCCGGTCACGCCGAGCGCGCCGGGGCCGACGGCCTGCTCGTCGTGACGCCCTATTACAACAAGCCCAATCAGGAAGGGCTTTATCTCCACTTCAAGGCGATCAACGATTCGGTTTCGATTCCGATCATCATTTACAATATTCCGCCGCGCTCGGTGATCGACATGAGCGTCGAAACCATGAAGCGATTGTCGGAATTGAAGAATATCGTCGGGGTCAAGGACGCGACCGGCAATGTCGCGCGCATCTCGCTTCAGCGCGCCGCGATGGGGCCGGACTTCATCCAGTTTTCCGGCGAGGACATCACCGCGCTGGCTTGCATGGCCGCGGGAGCGCATGGCTGTATTTCGGTCGTCGCCAATATCGCGCCGAGGCTTTGCGCCGATTTGCAAAACGCCGCGCTCGCCGGGGATTTCAAGACAGCCTTGGCGATACAGGACAAGCTCGTGCCGCTTCAGGTCGCGACCTTTCTGGAAGCCGGGGTCACCGGCGCGAAATATGGACTGTCGCTGCTGGGAAAAGTCGGCGAGGAAGTGCGTCTTCCGCTCGTTCTCTCGACGCAGGCGACCAAGGACCGCATCCGCGCCGCCATGGTCTTCGCCGGCCTGTTGCAGGCATAAGGACGGTCCGTGGCCCAAAAATCCGATCCCAATTTCAAGGTTGTCTCCGACAACCGCAAGGCCCGCTATAACTATGAGATCGGCGAGATTTTCGAGGCGGGCCTGTCGCTGACCGGCACGGAGGTGAAATCGCTGCGCACCGGCAAGGCGACCATCGCCGAGAGCTACGCCCATGTCGACCGCAAGGGCGAGGCGTGGCTGGTGAACGCCACCATCCCCGAATATATGGCCGGCAACCGCTTCAATCACGAGCCCAAGCGGTTGCGCAAGCTGCTGCTGAAACATCGCGAACTGGTGAAGCTGTCGCAGGCGGTCGAGCGCGAGGGCATGTCCATCGTGCCGCTAAAACTCTATTTTAACGCGCGCGGGCGAGCGAAAATCCAGATCGCGCTCGGGCGTGGCAAAAAATTGCACGATAAGCGCGAGGTCGAGAAAAAACGCGACTGGAACCGCGAAAAAAGCCGGCTGATGCGCGACAAGGGGTGAGCTTCAGAAGAAGCGTTGCGAACAAGGGCGGCCCGAACCAGGCTCGTTGTGTCTTGTGTGTGAAATTATTGACCACAAAGGACACTAAAGAGCAAGCCGAGCAACGGTGAAGTAGAAATAAAAAGTCGTCGCCCCACATCACCGGAAGCGACGACTCGCTATGCTTTCGTGGCCCGATTTACTCTTCGATGTCCTCATGACCGGAGGCGGTCTGCGGCATCGGACGGCGCTCCTGGAAGCGCTGCATCCGTTCGGCGCGTTCGCCCGGATCGCGGCCGATCTTGCCGACGAGATGGATGAGATCGACAAACTCGTCCGCCTGGCGGCGCAATTCGTCGGCGATCATCGGCGGCTGCGTGGTGATTGTCGAAATCACCGAAACGCGAACGCCCTTGCGCTGCACCGCCTCGACCAGCGAACGGAAGTCGCCGTCGCCGGAGAACAGCACCATGTGGTCGATGTGCTCGGCCATTTCCATCGCGTCGACCGCGAGTTCGATGTCCATATTGCCCTTGACCTTGCGGCGGCCAAGAGAGTCGACGAACTCCTTGGTCGGCTTGGTGACGACGGCGTAGCCGTTGTAATCCAGCCAGTCGATCAGCGGACGGATCGAGGAATATTCCTGATCCTCGATCAGCGCGGTGTAGTAAAAGGCGCGAATAAGCGTGCCCTTGCTTTGGAACTCCCGAAGAAGGCGCTTGTAGTCGATGTCGAACCCAAGGGATTTGGCGGTCGCATAGAGGTTGGCGCCATCAATGAATAAGGCAATGCGTTCCTGGTCTGCCATCTTAGTCTCACACGTGTTCAAGGGTTAAAAATTAGGGCGTCGCAACCGTCGGCCGCCTTCGCTTATACGCGAAAATGGCTTCTAACTCACGCGCCCGGCTCAACGCCACGGCAGCTTCTCTCTAAGGCTTGGTGGACATGCTTTGTCGGTTTATGCTTAGATCTGTTCTACGAGAAGTCGACGCGTATTTCCAAGCCGGAGTCTTGGAAACCACTTTCCAGCCCTAAATCGCGCGTTGCGCCGATTACGTCAAGAGGCATTCTCAGGATTAGATACAATTCTTTTACGAAAATCATGAAATATCGTTTATAAAACCCGTTGGGAAAGCGGAAGCAACATTCAGGCCGCACACTTGTCCCAAGACAGGCTTGCCCCAAGACGGGGCGGTTTTCGCGCGACCATTGCCTCTCGGCCCAAGATGTAGTAGCAACCGGCCTCATTCATGAAAAGGGAGCTGACGGAAGATGGCGCGCGTCACCGTCGAGGACTGTGTCGACAAAATCGAAAATCGCTTCGATCTTGTGTTGCTGGCGGCGCATCGCGCCAGACTGATTTCGTCCGGCCAAAGCATTCTTGTCGAACGCGACAAGGATAAAAATCCTGTCGTCGCCTTGCGCGAGATCGCCGAAAGCGCTCTGGCGCCGGAGGACTTGAAAGAGGATTTCATTCATTCGTTGCAGCGCCATGTCGAGGTCGACGAGCCCGAGAGCGAAATGGTGCCTGCGCTGATTCCGGCCGTTGGCGCGGAATTGGGCGCCGACGGCCAGTTCGACCGCATGACCGAAGAGGATTTGTTGCGCGGCCTCGAAGGCCTTGTTCCGCCAGCGGAAATAGACGACGAAGCGGAGTGACGCGGCGATTTGGGCGCCGGTGTTTGCGGCTGGCGGCGACGGCTTCAATGTTTTAACATCGGACGTAGCGCCGGCGGCAGTCGCGGCGGCGTTGGCGCTGCCGGCAGAGGCTGCGCCATGTTAAAATCCTCTGTCCGGCTTCGGGTAGAACGCGGATGATGCGGCAGTATGAACTCGTCGAGCGGGTTCGCAAATACAACCCCAACGTCGACGAGGATCTGCTCAACCGCGCCTATGTTTACGCCATGCAGGCGCATGGCGCGCAAAAGCGCGCCTCCGGCGATCCCTATTTCTCGCATCCATTGGAAGTCGCGGCGATCCTGACCGATCTCAAGCTCGACGACGCGACCATCGTCGCCGCCGTGCTGCACGATACGATCGAAGACACCAGCACGACGCGCGAGGAGATCGACCGGCTGTTCGGCCCGCAAATCGGCAAGCTCGTCGAAGGGCTGACCAAGATCGACAAGCTCGATCTTGTCTCCAAACAGGCGCGGCAGGGCGAGAATTTCCGCAAGCTGCTGCTGGCGGTCGCCGAGGACGTGCGGGTGCTGCTGGTCAAGCTCGCGGACCGGTTGCACAATATGCGCACGCTGCATTTCGTGCCGATCGAGAAGCGCACGCGCATCGCCCAGGAAACGCTGGATATTTACGCGCCGCTGGCCGCCCGCATCGGCATGCAGAAGCTGCGCGAGGAGTTGGAGGGGCTGGCGTTCCGCCATTTGTCGCCCGAGGCCTATCAAACCATCGAGACGCGCCTGCACGAGCTGCGCGCCAAGAATGGCCGCAACATCAAGCGCATCGAGGAGGAGCTGGCCGGCGAGTTTTCCGCGCGAGGCATCGAGGCCGCCGTCTCGGGGCGGCAGAAGACGCCTTACTCGGTGTGGCGCAAGATGGAGCGCAAATCGATCTCCTTCGAACAGCTTTCGGATATTTTTGGCTTCCGCATCATCGTCGGAGAGGTCGAGGATTGCTATCGCGCGCTGGGCGTCGCGCACACCAAATGGCCGAGCGTGCCGGGGCGCTTCAAGGACTATATCTCGACGCCCAAGCAAAACGACTACCGCTCGATCCACACGACGGTGATCGGTCCAGGACACCAGCGTGTCGAATTGCAGATCAGAACCGCGCAAATGCATGAGATCGCGCGCTTCGGCATCGCCGCTCACGCGCTCTACAAGGACGCCACCGGGCAGGAGGGGCGCGACGATCTCGCCAAGGAGAGCCGCGCCTATCGCTGGTTGCAGGAGACGTTGGAACTGCTCGCGCATGGCGACAGCCCGGAGGAGTTTCTCGAACATACGCGGCTGGAGCTGTTTCAGGACCAGGTGTTCTGTTTCACGCCCAAGGGCGGGCTGATCGCCCTGCCGCGCGGCGCGACGCCGATCGATTTCGCCTATGCCGTGCACACCAAACTCGGCAATTCGGCGGTCGGCGCGAAGATCAACGGCCGCGTCGCGCCGGTGCTGTCGCAACTGCAAAACGGCGACGAGGTGGAGATCGTGCGCGCCGAAGGGCACATCCCGCCAGCCGCCTGGGAGGCGGCGGTCGCCACCGGCAAGGCGCGCGCGGCGATTCGCCGGGCGACGCGCGAGGCGGTGCGACATCAATACGCGGGACTTGGCCGGCAGATTGTCGAGCGCGCCTTCGCGCGCGCCAACCGCGTTTACGCCGACGATAAGTTGAAGGGCGTGTTGTCGCGTCTGGCGCGCCATTCGGTCGACGACGTGATGGCGGCGGTCGGGCGCGGCGAAATCTATTCGGGCGATGTGGTCAAAGCGGTCTATCCGGATTTCAGCGAAGAGCGCAAAGCCCAGCAAAAGCCCCCCGAGCCGGGCGAACCGGGCTGGTTCGACGTCAAGGCCAACAGCAATCTGGTGTTCAAGGTTCCTGGCGCCGCCGAGGGCTCGGCGATCCCGATTCGAGGATTGCGCGGCGACGTGCCGGTGCGATTCGCGGAGAAGGGCGGCGCAGTGCCGGGCGACCGCATCGTCGGCATTTTAACGCCGGGCGAGGGCATCACCATTTATCCCATTCAGTCGCCGTCGCTGACCAATTACGACGATCAGCCGGACCGATGGCTCGACGTGCGCTGGGATCTCGACGGGGAGAGCCGGGAACTGTTCCCGGCGCGCGTCGTCGCGACGGCCCTTAACGAACCCGGCACGCTGGGCGCGTTGGCCACGCTGATCGGCGAAACCGGCGCCAATATCGACAATATCGGCTTCACCGCCCATTCTCCCGATTTTCGGGAGATGACCTTCGACCTCGAAGTCGCGAATTTAAAACATTTGAGCGACATCATCGGGCGCCTGCGGGCGAGCCCGCTGGTCAGCAAGGTCGAGCGGGTGGTGGGGTGAATGTGGAGGATGGCGCGTGCTCGTCGTTGGGCCTGTCGCCTTTGGCGTTCCGTGTTATTCCGTGTTATTCCGTGTTATATTGGGCCGATGAGCAAAATCGCGGAAAAATCGGAGTCAACGGCTATCGCCCAAGCGAAGGCCTCGTTTGACCTGCTTCGCGAGCAACTAAAATTGCTGCCGCCCGAGTTGGCGGAGGACATGACGCGTCAGATGGTGAATTCTCTTAAGGATCTGGCTGCCGAGCTGAGAAAATCGGGGTCCGAACGTCCTCGATCGTTCAACGAATTCTTTGGGTATTGAAGGCATCGAAGGTCTTCGACGGAGACCCGGTAGCTATCCAGCGTAAGCTGCGCAATGAATGGCCCTGAGTTTTTGCTGGACGCCAATGTCGTGATCGGCCATCTCGGCGGCCGCGAGGTCGCGCGCGCCTCGCTCGTGGAACACAATGCGCCGCTCGCATCGTTGGCGGTCAGCCAAATCACGCGGATGGAGCTGTTGGGCTTCCCCGGGTCGACCGCGGAAGACCAGTCGCGGATCGAACTCCTATTGTCTGGCGTAACGGTCATTCTGCTGGACGAGCGGATAGAAGCGGAAGCTATTGCGTTACGCCGCCGCGCGCGGTCAAACTGCGCGATGCGGTTGGGCTTTGAAGGGCGAGGACTCGACGCCAATGAGTAAATTCAAATGGAGTAAATTCAAGTGAGCAAGGCGCCGCCCCTTCGCCTCGGCGTAAACATCGATCATGTGGCGACGATCCGCAACGCGCGCGGCGGGCCGCGGCCCGACCCGCTTCGCGCCGCGCTGCTGGCCATCGAGGCCGGCGCCGATGGAATCACCGCGCATTTGCGCGAGGACCGCCGCCATATCCAGGACGCCGACATGACGCGGCTGAAGGCGACAATCGCCAAGCCGCTCAACTTCGAGATGGCGGCGACCGATCAGATGCTGGACATAGCGACGTCGATCGCCCCGCACGCCGTTTGCCTCGTGCCCGAAAAGCGCACCGAACGCACCACCGAAGGCGGGCTCGACGTCGTCGGCGCACAGGGCTATCTCGCGCCCTTTGTCGACCAGTTGCACCGGGTGGGAATTCGCGTCTCGCTGTTCATCGAGCCGAGCGAGGAGGCGATCCGCGCCGCCAGCGCGATTCTGGCCCCCGTCGTCGAACTTCACACCGGCGCCTGGTGCCACGCGGTCGAGGTCGGCGACGCGGCGCTGGCGGAACGCGAGTTTTCGCGCGTAAAGCACGCGGCCGCCTTCGCAGCGACGCTGGGGCTGGAGGTGCATGCCGGGCACGGGCTCGATTACGACACGGCGCGCCGCGTCGCGGCCTTGCCGCAAGTCGTCGAGTTGAACATCGGCCATTTTCTCGTCGGCGAGGCGGTGTTCGTCGGCCTCAGGGAGGCGATCCGCCTGATGCGCAAGGCTATGGACGATGGGCGCGCCGGCGCGCCGGCGTTGTGATTATCGGTTTTGGCGCGGATCTGTGCGACATTCGCCGCATCGCCGATGCGCTGGAGCGTCATGGCGCGCGTTTCCCGCAGCGGTTGTTCACGGCTGCCGAACAACAATATTGCAACGCCAAAGCCGCGCGCGCCGCCTGCTACGCCAAGCGTTTCGCCGCCAAGGAGGCCTGCGCCAAGGCGCTTGGCGTCGGCATAAATCATGGCGTCGGCTGGCTCGACATGGGCGTCGTTAACCTGCCGTCTGGCCGGCCAACGCTCGAATTGACCGGCGGCGCCGCGGCGCAATTGCAAAAGATCACCCCGCCGGGGATGACGGCGCGGGTTCATCTGACCTTGACCGATGAAGAGCCATACGCGCAGGCGATGGTTCTCATCGAGGCGACGCCGTGTTAGAGCGAAGGCCCAGGCTCGTCGGCAAGACGGGCGAGAGCGCAAATTAGAGCGCGCAACTTTAAGGAGTATGGCGACTTGAACAGGAACGTCCAGATCGCCAAACCACGCGACGAAGGCGGATTTTTGGAGACGATCAAGGTCGTCATCCAGGCGCTCGCCATCGCGCTCGTCATTCGCACGCTGCTGTTTCAGCCCTTTAACATCCCCTCAGGGTCGATGATCCCGACGCTGCTCATCGGCGACTATGTGTTCGTGTCGAAATATTCCTATGGCTACTCGAATTACTCGATCCCCATGGGCCCCAATTGGTTCTCCGGGCGCATTTTGGGGGCGGAGCCCAAGCGCGGCGACGTCGTCGTGTTCAAACTGCCCCGCGACAACGAGACCGATTATATCAAGCGCGTGATCGGCCTGCCGGGCGACCGCGTCCAGATGATCGAGGGGCGACTTTACATCAATAACGTCGTGGTCCCGCGCGAGCCGATCGCCAAGGCGCATATCGACGGGCGGGACGGGCGCGACACGGAAGTGCCGACCTATAAGGAGACGTTGCCGGGCGGCGTCGAGCACACGATCATCGAGATGGAAGGCGACCGCGGCATCAACGATAGCACCGACCTGTTTGTCGTTCCGCCCGGACATTTTTTCATGATGGGCGATAATCGCGATAATTCCACCGATTCCCGCATCTCGCCGGATATGGGCGGCGTCGGCTTCGTGCCTTATGTGAACCTCGTCGGACGCGCCGAGCGAATCTTTTTTTCGGTGAAAAACGACGCGCCCCCGCTGGCGTTCTGGCGCTGGCCATGGACCGTGCGCTGGGACCGACTGCTGAAATCGGCGCATTAGCGGCGCGACCGTCGATGACGCAAAGCGCAGGCGACGATCTATCGGGGTTAGAGGCGAGGATCGGTCACTGTTTCGCCGACCGGGGGTTGCTGACGCGCGCGCTGACCCATGTCAGCGCCGCCTCCGTGCGCACGGATTCATATGAGAGACTTGAGTTTCTCGGCGACCGCGTGCTTGGTCTCGGGGTCGCGCATATGTTGATCGGCGCCTTTGGCCAGGAGAGCGAGGGACTGCTGTCTCGCCGTCTCGCCGCGCTGGTGCGCAAGGAGACCTGTGCCGATGTCGCGCGGGACTGGGATGTCGGGCCGCTGATTCGACTGGGCGAGGGCGAGGCGCAGTCCGGCGGGCGTGAAAAGAACGCCATTCTCGGCGACATTTGCGAGGCGATCATCGGCGCGGTTTTTCTCGACGGCGGCCCGCTGGCGGCCGAGCGCCTGGTGCGCGCCGCCTTCAGTCAGCGCATGATCACGCCGGGCCGCAATCTTCAGGACGCCAAGACGACGCTGCAGGAATGGGCGCAGGGGCGTCGGCTGCCGGCGCCAAGCTATGGACTGGCGGGGCGCAGCGGTCCCGACCACGCGCCCTTTTTCGACGTGACCGTCGACGTGGAAGGATTTCCCGCCGCGCAGGGGACCGGCGCCTCCAAACGCGTCGCCGAACAGGCCGCCGCCCAGGCATTTCTGACGCGCGAGGGCATAGATCAGAACAAGGGCGGAGCCGCATGAGCGACGGAGAAATAAGGACGGAAGATATGCGTTGCGGCTTCGCGGCGCTGGTCGGCGCCCCGAACGCCGGCAAATCGACGCTGCTCAACCAGTTGGTGGGCGCCAAGGTGTCGATTGTCTCGCGCAAGGCGCAGACGACGCGCGCGCTGGTGCGCGGCATCGTCATCGAAGGCGCCGCGCAGATCGTGCTGGTCGACACGCCCGGCATTTTCGCGCCCAAACGCCGGCTCGACCGCGCCATGGTGGCGAGCGCGCTGTCGGGCGCCAGCGACGCGGATGTCGCGGCGTTGCTGGTCGACGCGCGCAAGGGAGCCGACGAGGAAACGCTGGCCATTCTGCCGCGGTTAAGCCAAACGCGCGCGCCCAAATTGCTTGTGCTCAACAAGATCGACCTCGTGGCGCGCGACAGCCTGCTGGCGCTGACCGCGCAACTCAACGAAGCGGCTAAATTCGACGAGACCTTTATGATTTCGGCGCTGAACGGCGACGGCGTGGCCAAGCTGCGCGCGCGCCTCGGCTCGCTTATGCCGCCGTCCCACTGGCTTTATCCCGAGGACCAATTGTCCGACGCGCCTTTGCGCATTCTCGCTTCGGAAATAACCCGCGAAAAGCTGTTCGAGCGCCTGCACGACGAACTCCCTTATCAATCCACCGTCGAAACCTTTTCCTGGACCAATCAGAAGGACGGCTCGGCGCGCATCGAGCAGACGATTTTCGTCGCGCGCGACGGGCAAAAGAAGATCGTGATCGGCGAGGGCGGCCGCACCATCAAGGCGATCGGCCAGGCGGCGCGAAAAGAAATCGCCGAGGCGGCCGAGCAGAAGATTCATCTCTTTCTGTTCGTGAAGGTCCGCGAAAACTGGGCCGACGATCCCGAGCGCTACCGCGAAATGCGGTTGGAGTTTCCTAAGGACGAGTAGAGGATAAGCGGATAAAATGCGTTGGCTGCGCGCGGATTCGCCACAGTGATCGCGGTACAGTGATCGCGGCGCCGCGATGAAATGGGATGGAGTGGGAGGAAATGTCGTTAAATCCGCAAAAGAGCTTGACCGTTTATCGCTATCTGACCGGGCCGGACGACGTGTCTTTCTGTCACCGCGTCACGCAGGCGCTCAGCATGGGCTGGAGCCTGTATGGTTCGCCGACGCTGACCTTCGACTCGGCCAAGGGCAGGGTGGTTTGCGGCCAAGCCTTGACCAAAGACGTGGACGACGCCGAATATAAGGCGGATATTAACCTCTCGGAGGTCTGAACCTCTCATGCAGTGGCGCGACGAGGGTCTGGTGATTGGCGCCCGTCGGCACGGCGAAACCTCCGTCATTGTCGAATTGATGACCAAGGCGCATGGGCGCCACCTCGGCCTCGTGCGCGGCGGGATGGGAAGCGCGTTGCGCGCCGTGCTTCAGCCGGGCAATCAGGTCGAAGCGGTTTGGCGGGCTCGGCTGGATCATCAACTCGGGGCCTATCTCGTCGAGCCGCTGCAATCGCGCGCGGCGCGGTTGATCGACCACGGATATGCGCTGCACGGCGTGGCTTTTCTCTGCGCGCTGCTGCGGCTGCTGCCGGAGCGCGACCCGCACGCCGAACTCTACGAAATGTCGGGGCTGATCGCCGATCGGCTGGACGCCATGGATCACGCGCCGGCGCTGCTGGCGCGGTTCGAAATCACCCTGCTGGGCGCGCTGGGCTTTGGCCTCGATCTTGGCGCCTGCGCGCTGACCGGCGCGCGCGAGGATCTCGCCTATGTCTCGCCGAAATCCGGCCGCGCGGTCTCGCGCAATGCTGGCGAACCCTGGCGCGAGCGACTGCTGCGCTATCCCGCCTTTCTGCAAGGCGGCGACTTCGCCGCGCGGCCCGACGCGGCCGAACTCGACGCGGCCTTTCGGCTCACCGGACATTTTTTGAACCGCGACGTCTTCGCCCCGCGCGGCGCGGTGATGCCGCCGGCGCGTGGGTTTTATCTTAAGGCGGTGGCGGCGCGGGCGGCGTAAACACCGCCCCGTCACGGCTCCTTCGCCTCGCCCTCCGGCGAAAGAGGCAGCAGCGACGCCGCCGCGCCGGAGCGGCGGATCAGCGCCTTGGCGTCGAGTGCGAGATTGGGTTCGTCCCAGGAGCCTAAAAGATCGAAGCCGATTTCGCGGGCGTTTTTGCGGGGTGCGCCATTGGCGTCCGCTTCGATGGCCAGCGCCCGCAAGGCCAAGCCGCGGTCGGACATGCGCGTCGAGCCCGCGAAAGCCAGGGCGAAGCCTGGCCCGAAGGCTTGACCGTCCTCCGTTTCCGCCACGCCGTCGGCGATTTTGATCGTCGCCGAGGCTTTTTCCACGCTGGAGCGTCCCGAGCGAATGTCGATGGCGCTGGAGAGCGGCCGCTTGTCGAGCCGGCTCAGCGCCCGCTCGAAATCGATGCCGGCGATGGCGCCTTGGGTCAGCGTGAAATTCGCCCGCCCATCGAGATCGCGCATCAACGCCGCCATGCTGTCGCCATGGGCGTTCAGAATCAGAGTCGCATCGAGCGCGCCGCCGATGTCTTCGTGCGCGCTGGCGTCCCAGAGCAGGGCGCCGGCGTCGACGCCGGTGGTTTGTGCGCTCGCATGCATGTCGACCGTATCCTGGGCGCCGACGGCCAAGGTCGCGTGAGCCTTGAGCGCGCCCTTGTAGGCTTTAGCCTGCTCCAAGGAGAGTTCCAGCCGGCCGGCGCGCAGGCCCAGGCTCAACTCGGCGTCGTCGACCGAAACGCGCGCCAGCCGCGCATGGGCCGCCGAAAGCCGCAGATCGACATCGGCGCCGGAGAGATCGGGGAGGTCGAACGTCTCGCGGCTCCATTGTCCGTCGCCGTTGGAGAGCGCGGGCAGAGAGGCGAGCATTGGTTTGAGCGAAAAATAGCTGCTGGAGAGTTTGGCCAGGATGTTTAGCCGCTCCTCCTCCCGGCGCAGTTCGACCGCGCCCTCGAAATCGTTGTTGTCCGCTGAAAAACGCAGCTGCGACAGCTGGATTGAGTCCGGCTCCACCGCCGCGGTCGCCGCCAGTTTGAATTCATCGAAAGGGCCGGGCAGGGGCGGCGACAAATTGAACATCGCCAAGGCTTGGCGCAGCGACGGCGCGGAGGCGGTCAAGCGTCCAACAAAGCGCGGCTTGACGTCGTTTTGCGCCACGCCTTCGGCTTCGATCGTGAGCGGCTCGCCTCCCAATTTCAGGGTCAATGGGGTCGGATCGCCATGCGGGATCGCCCCGGGCCGGGCGACCCACAAGAAGCCCTCCATGCGCTGGCCCCGCCAATCGAACGATCCTTGGAGCGTCGCGGGCGCGGCAGGTCCGCCCCATTCCAGCGTCGCCCGCAGCTTTTCCAGACTCGTGACGGTTTTGTCGGATTGCAGCCTGACGCTGGCGTCCTTGAGGGAAACGGCGCCCAGTCCCGCCGTCGCCGCGGCGCGCGGTTTCGACGCGGGCAGGGATGGCGCGGGGCGCAGCCACAGCCCCGCCGCTTTCGCAAGATCGATTGTCACCAGCGCCCGCGCGAGCGTGACGCGGCCGAGTTCCAACCGCCCGGCAAGCAGCGGCAGTAGACGCACTTCGCCGGACAACTCCTCGGCTTCGACCTTCATAAAGCCGGTCGGGTCGGCCAAAGCCACGCCCTCGACGACAATACGGGGGTGCGGCAGCGCCGAGAAAGCGGAGCGTCCTTCGATCGCGACATAGAGTTTGGAAGAGGCGTAGATCTGGCTGGCCATCGCCTCGATCAGCGCTTTTCTGGAAAAAGTCCAGGGCGCGAAGCCGATCGTCGCCATCGCCGCAATGGCGACGCACGCCGCGCCGATCAGCCCGGCGCGAACACCGCGTCGATGCAGGAGCGCCAGCTTTGAGGGGCTCGGACCGCCGTGACGGTTTTGCTCAGGGGACGGACCTGGGTTGCTCGTCATCAGGAGTTCATGAGAGGCGCGATCAACCTTCGCGGTTCGTGGGCGCCGACAGCCGCGTTCGCTGGGCTTGTCCCGGCAATTTCGCGCCTAAGGGCGGCGATAACAAGGCGCCCGCCGCCGTAGCGTCCACTTTCGATCAGTTGGGCGACGCGAAGTCCAATGCGCGATCGGAGCGTTGCTGGCGACGATTGCCGTGCGGGTCGCGGTGGTGGTCGTTCGCGAGCGCGACCCGGCCGCGCGGCGTCTTGACCACGCGGTCGATCGCCGCGAGCGCGCCGCGCTTTTCGATCGGCAGATTGCGGGTCTCGGCCAGAGACATGAAATCGCTGCTCTTGAACGGATAGGCGCCGCCCTTGAAAACGCGCACGCCTTGCGCCGTCACCACGGTGTCTCCGGCCCTGAGCGTCGGATCGTTTAGGACGGCTTTGGAATCGATCGGGTTGCCGGCCGTCGAGTGGCAGCCGCAAGAGGCGGGCTTTGCGTCCGAAGCTTTGATCTTGGCGACCAATTGGGAATAGAGTTGGCCGCCATGCGCTTCGGTCGCCTCGTCGATGTTTTCCGAACCGGCGGGCATCACGAATAATTTGGTCTCCGCCTCGGGGCACAGCGTGTTGCAACTCGCCTGATGCGAGGCGATCTCCGAATTATGGTTGAAGGCGGCGACGGGAAAGAAATAACCGTCGCAGGTGCGCACGCAGACCGAGCGCCGTCCGAGGCTCGTCAGAGCGGCGGCCGGCGCCGGATGCGTCGTGGCCGGATGCGCCACCGCCAATTGATGCGCGCCGGCGGGATAATGGCGACGCGCGTGGCGTGAATGTTTGACGTGATGGGCGAAACGCCAGCTGCGATGGCGCCGGCTCGCGCGCCAGCCATGCTCTTGAGGGGCGTAATACAACGGCTCGACCATCCGCTGATGATGCGCGGCGCCGAACAGTTCCTCGAACAATCCGCCTTCGGCGAGGCTTTCGGGCATGTCGAAGGCCAGCAGTCCCCCCAGCACAAGGACGATAGCCGCCCCAGCGGTGACTGCGCCGCGAGCATGCGGACGGAGACGAGAATCCGCAAAAGCGGAAACGTAACGATTAAATCGTGACGTATTTGTCATCGGCGTTAACTCACCTTAATCGAACGCGACCTTAATTAACCTAAGTACAGCAGCGCCGTGACGTTCGCAAGGCGCCCGCTGGTTTGGAATGTCGCGATGGCTGAGAAACGGAGTTAATATCAGGGAAATCGGCAGCTTAACCGCCGCCGGCCGACGTCAACGCTCCTCGCAAGGTTTGCAGTATTTCCTCGATATAAAAGGGTTTTTCCACAATCGGGCGATCGAGAAACGCTTCGGGCAAACCCGCGCGGCCACAACCTGTGGTAAATATAAAGGGTGTTCCGAGCCGGGTCAGCGCCTCGGCCACCGGGTCGATCTGTCTGTCTCCAATATTGACGTCGAGCAGCGCAATATCGACCGGCTCGGTCGCCGCGAGGAGCAAAGCGCGTTCTATCGTGCGCGCGACGCCGGCGATCACAAGGCCTTGTTCAAGAAGCATGTCCTCGAGCGCGACGGCGATATAGGGATTGTCCTCGACGATCAAAATACGTAGCCCCTGTAAAGGGTTGACGGGGCTATGCGCCTCCGTCGCGCCATTACAAGATTCGGTCGTCACGCCGGGTTGATCCAGACTGGGCATGGCGCATCGTGCGGCGGAAGCGCCGGTTTGTCTAGCGTTACGCGGTTTTTTTCTCTCGCGCGCGCCGCCAAGTCTGCCGCCAAGTCTCAGTCGTCGTTAGGCGATGACGGAAATTTGCCGCCGAGGGGCGGATGTCTCGCTTGCGAATATGCGCGTCAAATCTGTGCGCCCGCCGCGCGCGTTAAGATTGCGCGTTAACCGCCCTGGTCGCGACCGGCCTTCACCAAGCTGACCAGCGCCCAGACCGCGAGGGCCGCCCAGCTCAAAATGGTCGCCGATCCGCCGATGGGCGCGGCGTAGGGAAAGAGCCTTCCGGAACCCAGCACGCGCAGCGCAAGGTCGGCGGAAAACAGCGTCACGCCGGCCTGGAGCGCAAAGCTCGCGTAAATCAGACCCGGCCGAGGCGTCGGGAGGGTGGCGGCGAAGGCCGCGAGCGCCAGCCCCGCGCAGGCGTGCACCATCAAAAACTGGCTCGCGGTCGCCAAATTGGCGCTGCCGTCGATATGGGCCGCAACAGCGGCCAGCGCGACGCCGACGGCGCCTTGCAGGGCGGCGATCAGGAGGATCAGGTAAATTTGGCGGCGCAATCATGCTCTCCATGACAGTGGCGGGTGACGCGAGTGGCGGGTGACGCGCCCGTTCGGCGCTCAATAGGCGTTGTGTCCCTTCACCAAGGCGAAGGGCGTCAGGGCCAAAATATAGATGTCGCGGAGCAGCGACCAGTTTTCTATGTAGTCCAGATCGTATTCGACGCGCTTTTGAATTTTCTCCGGCGTGTCGGTTTCGCCGCGCCAGCCATTCACCTGCGCCCACCCGGTTATGCCCGGCTTGACGCGGTGGCGCGCGAAATAGCCGTCGACGACATCGTCGTAAAGGTGATCCGCCGCGCGGGCGTGCATCGCATGCGGGCGCGGCCCGACCAGAGATAGATTGCCCTTGAACACCACGTTGAACAATTGCGGCAATTCGTCGAGCGAGGTTCGGCGGATGAAGCGCCCGACGCGGGTCACGCGCGGATCGTCTCTGGTGACGAGCCGCCTCGCCCCAGCGTCGAGCTGATCGACATACATGGAGCGGAATTTGTAAACGTCGATCTTCTCGTTGTTGAAGCCGTATCGCGATTGCTTGAACAGCGCCGGCCCGCGCGAATCGAGCCGAACTGCGATGGCGACGGCGACCATCACCGGCGACAGCGCGACGAGGCACAAGGCCCCGACGATCTTGTCGAACGCGGCCTTCACGAACACATCCCAATCGGCGATCGGCTTGTCGAAAATGTCGATCACCGGCACGTCGCCGATGTAGGAATAGGAGCGGGGCCGAAAGCGCAGCTTGTTGGAATGCGCGGCGAGCCTGATGTCGACCGGCAGCACCCAGAGCTTGCGCAACATTTGCAGCAGGCGCTCTTCCGCCGAAATCGGCAAGGTGAAGATGATGAGATCGAGCCGCGTGCGCCTGGCGAATTCGACCAGTTCGTCCACGCTTCCAAGCTTCGGGAAGCCCGCGACGACATCCGGCGAACGCGCGTCGGAGCGGTCGTCGAACACGCCGAGGATGCGCAAGTCGCCGTCGTCCTGCGCGGCGAGCGCGCGCAACACGGGCTCGGCCGCCGGGCCGCCGCCGACGATCGCCGTGCGGCGATCCAGTTTGCCTTGCCGCGTCAGCCAGCGCACGACAGCGGCAAGCGCGAAGCGCTCCGCCATCAACGCGGCGAGACCCAAAAAATACCAGCCCGCGAGCCAAACGCGCGAGAACTGGGCGTCGAGCTTGAGGAAGAACAGCAGCGCCAGCGCGCCAACGAAAACCAGAGTCCATCCGCCCAGGATTTTCAGGCCACGCATCGCCGGCGCGCGCAACGCCGTGACACGGTATAGCCCCAGCGCTTGCAGCGAGAATACGGCGAGAAGCGCCATCGCGGGAATAACGATCACATAGGCGACGTCGCGACCCCATATCGGCGCCACATGCAGCTCATGCACGGCGAAGCCGACCCCGGCGAGCAAAAGGAATTCGATCAGGCGCAGCAGGCCGGAGAGAACAATCGGCGAATAGGCCTTATTCGGCGCGCCGTTGGAGGCGACTTCGGCGAGAAGGGAAAACGGCGCGCTTTGTTCGAGGGCCGAACCCTGCTTGGGCGCGCGGTCCTTATCGCCAGACTGGTTTGCACCGGCGGCGAAAGCGCACATGATTCGCGGCTCCTGTTCAGACGAGGCGACGTTGAGGCGCGCGAGATCGCGTCAGAAAATGCGCTCCCGCACCATGATTGTGTCGCCGGGACGCACCAACGTGTCCATGGGCACGCGCCCGGTAATAGCCTCGCCGTTAACGACGCGCGTAAGATCCGCTGCGCCCTGATAGCCGCGCGGACTGAAGCCGCCGGCGATGGCGACGGCCGTACGCACGGTCATTCCTTCGACGTAAGGGAATTGCCCCGCCGATGTGACTTCGCCGAGCACGAAGAACGGTCGGAAGGCCTCGACTTCGACGGAGACGCGCGGTTCACGCACGAAGCCGGCGCGCAGCCGTGCGGCGATCTCGCGCTCCACGGAGGCCGTGTCGCGGCCATAGACCGGCACCGAGCCGATGAGCGGCATGGAAATGCGGCCCGCGCCGTCGACGGCGTATGAGTTCGACAAGGCGTCCTGTCCGAACACGATGACACGCAGGCGATCGCCGGCGGCGAGCGTATAGCGGTTCATGGGCGGCGCCGCCAAGAGTTCGGGCCGATAGTCTCCCGGCGCCGCGCAGCCGGCAAGCAATGCGGCCATGAGCATGCTGAGCGGCAGAGCCGAATGTCTGGTCATTTCCGATCCAAGCCTTGTCACAAATTGCTTACGCTGGGTTGACCCAATTCGATTTTTAGGCGCTCGTGGTTAACAAAGCCTCACTGAAAACCTAAGCCGCGCCTCTCGCGGCGACGATTAACTTCACAGCAACCATAAGCAGCTAATTTCCAGCGCGATGTGAACGGAGTTGCGGCGATGCGCGTGGGCGAGCGGAATGTCGACGACAACAGCGTGACGGGAGAGATAGATCTCTCGAGCATCGCGCGGGCCATCTCCGCCAAGCGTTGGTGGGTGATCCTGCCTACGCTGGCGATGCTCGCCGCGTCGGTGATCTTTGTGAATGTCGTCAAGTCGCGCTACAGCGCGGAGGCGCGCGTCCTGCTCGAAAACCAGGAAAATTTCATGCCGCGCGCCGACAAGACCGACCGCGTCGCGGAAGTCTTGCCCGACCCTGAAGCGGTGCAAAGCCAGATACAATTGCTGACCTCGCGCGATCTCGCCCGCCGCGTCATCAAGACTCTCGAATTGCAGGGCAATGACGAATTCGATCCGTTGGCGCATGGCGTGGGCGCGACGACGCGCGTGCTGATGATGCTGGGGCTCGCGCGCGACCCGACGCAGACGCCGCCCGAAGACCGCATTCTCGAATCCTTTGCGGACAAACTCAACGTTTTGTCGCCGACCAAGACGCGCGTTCTCTCGATCGAGTTCACCTCGCGCAACCCCGATCTCGCGGCCAAAGGCGCCAATGCGGTCGCCGACGCCTATCTCGAATTTCAGCAGGACGCCAAACGAGACCATGCGCGCGACGCCGCGAATTCATTGGCCGCGCTGGTGGCGCAGTTGCGCGGCCGCGTGGCCGAAGCAGACGCGCAGGCCGAGCAGTTTCGGGTGAAATCCGGGCTGCTGATCGGCTCGAACAACACGACAATCAACGCGCAGCAGTTGAGCGATCTCAATACGCAATTGTCGCTTTCGCGCAGCGCCAAAGCGGACGCCCAGGCGAAAGCCCGGCTGCTGCGCGACATGCTGCGGCAGAATCGCATTGGCGACATTCCCGATGTCGCCAATAACGAGGTGATCCGCCGACTGCTGGAGCAGCGCGTCACTATGCGTGCGCAACTCGCGCTCGAATTGCGCACGCTGCTGCCGGGCCATCCGCGCATCAAGGAGTTGCAATCTCAACTCCAGGATCTCGACATGCAAGGACGCGCCGCCGCCGAGCGCACCGTCCGCACGCTGGAGAACGAGGCCAATATCGCCGGCGCCAGAGTCGAGAATGTGATGCAGGCGCTCGAAACGCAAAAGACCGTGGTGGGCGCCTCCGACGCCGACGACATAAGACTGCGCGAATTGGAGCGAACGGCGCGTCTCTACAAGGAACAACTCGAAAGCGCCACAGCCAAATATCAGGAAACTTTGGCGCGCGAAAACTCCCAGGCCACGCCTGCCGACGCCCGCATTTTCCAACGGGCGCTCGCGCCGCAGATTCCGTCCTTCCCCAAGAAAATCCCAATCGTCGCATTCGCCGTCTTGTCGGCGTTGGTCCTTTCGATCGGCGGCGTCTTGTCGGGCGAATTGCTTTCCGGTCGCTCTCGCGTCGAGCCTTGGGCGTCTCATCCTCTTAGCGGGGAAGCGAGAGAGAGTCCGCCGGACCAAGTCGAGAGAGCGGCTCCCGCGCGGGCGGAGGAATATAAGCTCATGCCGAGCCAGCGCGCGGGGGATGAAGAGGCGGGCCGACAGGCGGCGGAGCTTTTGCTCGAGCCGAATGCGCGGTCCACGGGGAAGGCCGCTACAGGCGTCGCCGACAAATCGGTCGCCGCCAAGTCGGAAATTGTGAAGAAGATCGACACGGGCCGCCTCTCCGCGTCCAGCGTCAGGGTGCTGATCGCTCGGGGCGACGCAAGTGCGTTGGCGTCGGCGACCGCCCTCGCGGTGGCCCGCGCTCTGGCGCGTCGCGGCAGCGCCGTTCTCGTTGCGGCGGACGCCGGCGACACGGCTTACGACGGACTGATCGCGGGCGGCGCCGACCATCCAACGGGATGGTGCGACCTTCTCGCCGGCGCGGTCGAATTTGGCGATGTCATTCACCGCGACGGAGCTTCGCGTCTGCATATTATTCCCGCCGGCGCGGACGACGGCGCGCCGCAATACGACATTGCGATGGTCGTCGACGCGTTGGCTCAGACATATGATTTCGTCGTTTTCACCACGATCGCCGCCGCGAGCGCCCTCCATCTCGGGCCGATGTTCGACACGATACTGGTTAGAGACGAGGATCCGGGCGCGCAGGAACTCTTCGACGCGCTCTCGCGCTCCCACGCCGACGTTTCGCTGATCGAAGACGCGAGCGAGGATCTTGTCGCGGCGTAAGCCTGCGCGCACTAGAGCGCTTTCCGTTCGAACGGAATCATTCGAACGATAAGAAATCGCTCTAAATCAAAATGTTGGAGCTTGCTCCAAAACAATTTTTCGCTTCAGCTCCGTCGGAAGAGTCCCGACATTCTTGCGCGTTCAACCAGTCGCAACAACCAGGGCGTCTGTTTGACGAGTCTCTTGCAATTGATCAAGCGTCGAAACACCGGCGCAGCCAGCGCGCCGCGACTGGTCACGGGAATTACGAGATCGAAAAGTTCGATCGCTTCGTCGCAAACCGCTTCTTTGTAGCGCGCTTCGCCGACGCCAAGGTCGAAACACTCGAACCCGCGCGAGACAAGATCGCGTAGCACCGCGTGCAACAATATATCGCCGGGCGAGCAACGGGCGATTTCCTCATCCATGTCGAAAGAATTGGCGAGCCCGGAAAAGCGCCCGTTTCGAGCGAGGCCGAAATAGGTCGCGATAATGCGTCCGGAGAGGCTGAGCGCATGTGCTTCCAGCGCGCCGGCGTCGCAGACGCGCTCGATGAATGACCGCATTTCCGGCTCCGCGAACACGCCGTCGACGCCGCGGCTGGCGAGTCGCGTCGATTTTTGCGCGATCAGGGCCGCGACGATCTCGCGCGCCCGAGCGCCATTCGCCGCATGTTCGAACACCAGCGCGCCAAGCTCCGTCAACCGCCTTTCCTTTTTGCGCAGCTTTTTTCGCGAGGCTTTGGAGAGTTGAGCGTCGAGCGCGGCGACGCTGACGGGCAGGGCCGCTCCATAGGCGAAACTTGGGCTGGGGTTGACGTCGCCCCCCGCGAGCGGGTTTTCGAAGGCGCCGAAACGGCGCGGTTGGTTGCGCAAATAGAAAAGATCGGGCGAATCGGCGCGGCTGCGCGCCGCCGCCAGCAATAAGCGACGCGGATCGAACGCGGCGCCGGGACGAAACAGCCCGAGGTTGAAATTGCTCTCGCCGCCGCACAAAAACTCCGCGACGCGCAGCCCGGCGGCCCGGCGCGTCGCCAGCGGAAACAAGGCGAGTGGGCGTCCCGCCCCATCGCGCGCGACGACGATCATCGGCTTCAGTTGGCGCGCCGCCCCAATCGTCTCGAACCAGGCGGCGACATAATCGTAATTCTGATAAGGGCTGGCGGTGGCGATTTTAGACAGGACAGCCCAATCTTCGCGCGAGTCGGGAAGACGGTCGAACACCTCGAAAGACGATTGTTCGCGTTCGGCCAGCGTTTCCAACTTTGTAACCATCCCGCTCACAAATCGTTCAGGCTTCGCGCCTATCCTTCAGATAGCAAGAAAAGGTCAACGAGAACTGGACACTATTCGATGGGTCCAATCTAAGTCGTCCGAGGGAAGAAAATGTCGACCTGGCGGGAAATTGGGATAGACGCCGGCATGGGGTTGTTTCGCGCCAGCGGCGCCCATCGACTGGCCGAGCCTTATACGCGGGGCCTCGGCGCGATTTTGATGTTTCACCGCGTGCATCATCGTCTCCAACAAAGCTTCGAGCCCAATCGCGGACTGGAGATTTCGATCGATTTTTTCGACGCCTTGCTCAAGCATTTGCGCCAGCGCGGCTTCCGTATCCTGTCCATGGATGACGCCCTGGCTGAATTGCAGGGCCAAAGTCACCAACGCGCGCCCTTTGTCGTGCTCACCTTCGACGACGGCTACCGGGATCTCGTCGAGCATGTTTTGCCGGTGCTGGAGCGCCATCGCGCGCCTTTCATGTCCTATGTGACCTCCGGTTTCGCGGATGGATCGGCGCGCATGTGGTGGTTGGAGCTGGAAGAGTCGATTCGCCGCCTCGATCGCCTCGACGTCGTGACGCTCGGGCGCCGTTTCGAAGCCGCTTGCGCGAGCGCCGAAGAAAAGAAGCAGGCGTTTACGGATCTCTATTGGCTGCTCCGCGACGGCTCCGAGGAGGAGCTTTTGCGCGTTGCGTTGTCGCTGTGCGCGCAGGCCCGCGTCGAGCCACGTCAGCTGACGACGAGCCTGTGTCTTGATTGGCAGGGGCTCGCGACATTGGCGCATCACGAACTTGCCAGCATCGGCGCGCATTCGGTCACCCATGCGCGCCTCGCCAAGCTGGGCGCCGGCGCGGCCGCGCGGGAGATGGCCGACAGCCGCGCGGCGATTGCGCGCGAGCTTGGCGTCGGCGTGCGTCATTTCTGCTATCCGGTCGGCGACGCCGCGTCAGCGGGCAAGCGCGAATTCGATCTTGCGCGCGACCTCGGCTTCGCCAGTGCGGTGACCACGCGGCCCGGCATGATCTTCGCCGAACACCGCGAACACCTGCACGCCTTGCCGCGCCTTTCGATCAATGGTCGGCATCAGAGTCTGGAGGAGATCGACATTCTGCTGACCGGCGCGCCTTTCGCTCTGATGAACGGTGGGCGCAAGGTGCGCGCAGCCTGAGCATGACAGCCTGAGCAAGAATGGAGCGGCCTAATTTCTTTCGACCCTTTCGATATTGGCCCGACGCCGCTCGGCGTCTTGAAAGCGCGCGGCGTCGCCGCGTCGTTATTGGCCGGTTGCGCCGCTGTGTTCGTCGGCGCGCTGGCGCCCCTGGTCTTGCTGCGAACGCAGGCACCCGAGGAACTCGCGCCGATGCGCGTCAATTCGGCGCAGATGTGGCTTTGGGTGAGCGAAGGCCAATACGCTCTGGCGCAGGCGGCGTTGGACGCGCGCCGCTTCTCGCTTCAGCACGCCGTCGAACTTCAGACGCAAATCGCTTTGACGATGATGCTTGCGCTCTGCGCCTATTTTCTCTGGCGCGGCGTCAATAATGCGCGTTTGGGCGGCTGGTCGCAGTTTTTCTGGATCGCCGGCGTCGCTCTGGTCTTTTTCGCGCCGACCTTGGCGCCGGGTTTCACGCCGCAGCGGCTGGATTATCTCGCGACATTTTGGATCGAATCCGAGGACGCGCATCGCGGCCGGAGCTATGCGCATATGCTGTCGCCGGCGCTCTGTCTCGCCGCGCGCGCCTTCGCCGCCGCCGCCGCAGGAGGCTTTCTTGCGCTTTGCGCGCACGATGTCGGGCATCGGCTGCGAGAGGCTTTGTGGGAGTTCGGCTTCATCTCGGACGAGGATCGATACTCGCGCGAGTTCCAGTCGGTCGCCGGCGGCCGCTTCAAGGCAGGACCAGCGAGAGCGAGCGCATCGGGCGGCGCCCATGGCGCCGATGACGGCGCGGAAGACCACGAGACGCGGCGCTTTGGCCATCGCGATCCCGCCGATCTCGCCGCCGTGACAAGCAATCCGCGAGCGCAGGCCTGCGCCACGCTGGGCGTTCGGTTAGGCGCGAGCAAGGCCGAGATTGAGCGCGCCTATCGCACGAAAATGAAGCGCGCCCATCCCGACCACGGCGGCTCGGTGGCCCGCGCCGCCGCGCTGAATATGGCGCGCGACCTGCTGTTGCCGCATGGATGAGTTTGGCGGAGCCGAAACATTCGAAATAAATTGATCTCGCAATAAGCGTCCGCACGCTTATATTCCCTGGATAGCGCGATCCGCGCCGGCGCGAAGGCCGCGCGGTCGGGCGTGGTCTTTTTCGGAGAAGTCGATGACGCCCCTCGCCCTGGTGATCTGCGTCGCCATTGTTCTGTCCACGGCGCTCGGCGTTTATCTGCGGCTGCGCCAATTGGCCTTCGTCGCGCGTAACCGCGACGCCGCGCCGCGGGACTTCGCCAAGGAGGTGACGCTCGATGAACACCGTCGCGCCGCCGACTACACGCTGGCGAGGACGCGATTTTCGATTTTCGAGACGGTCTACGATGGGAGTCTCTCGCTGCTTTGGCTGTTTTTCTGGCTGGCGCCGCTCTACAAACTGATCGCCGAGGCGACGGCGCCCGGCCTGACCCGAAGCGTCGCCCTGTTGGTGGCCTTCGTGGCGCTCACCGAATTGCTGGCGCTGCCCTTTTCGCTCGCCGACACATTTTGGCTGGAGGCGCGTTTCGGCTTCAACCGGCAAAGTCTCGCCAGGTTTCTCGGCGACTGGCTGAAATCCGGGGCGTTGCAACTCGCAATCGGCGCGCCGCTGCTTTACGCGATGTTCGCGCTGCTGCGGGCGGCGCCCGACTATTGGTGGCTCTATGCCTTCGTCGGCTTCATGGCCTTAATCGTCGTGATGATGGCGGTCTATCCGACCTTCATCGCGCCCTTGTTCAATAAATTCTCGCCGCTCCCGGAGGACGACTTGCGGCGGCGGCTGGAGGCCTTGCTGCAAAAATGCGGCTTCGAATCGCGCGGGCTCTATGTGATGGACGCCTCGACGCGATCCGCGCGCGGCAACGCCTATTTCACCGGCTTCGGCAAGGCCAAGCGCATCGTTTTGTTCGACACGCTGCTCGCCAAGCATACGCCGGAGGAGATCGAGTCGATTCTCGCTCATGAACTGGGACATTTCAAATTCGGTCATATCCGCCAAATGCTGGCGCTGGCGGCGGCCCTGGCTTTCGTCGCTTTCGCCGCGCTCCATTGGGCGTTGGGGCCGCAAGGGTTGGCCGCCGTGTTTTCGATGCCGGACGAGCCGGGGTTGGGGTTGATTATTGCGCTGCTGGCCAAGGAGCCGGTGATGCACATCCTCTCGCCGCTGTTCGCCTGGCGTTCCCGCCGCGCGGAATTCGAGGCCGACGACTTCGCCAAGGCGATTGTCGGCAAGGAGCCGATGATCTCGGCTCTCACGCGGTTGACGCGCGACAATCTGGCGACGCTGACGCCCGACCGGCTCTACGCGCTATTCTATTACTCGCATCCGCCGGCGCCGGTCCGGATTGCGCATCTGCGCGGCGAAGCGTAAGGCTCCGCCAACGAAGCTGCGCCGGCGCAATTTCGCGCTGCCCGTTCCTGTTCCGCTCCCGGTGAGCCGCCTCATGTCCGATCCACGAAACGGCGCCTTTTTGGGCGTCGAAAGCTCTTTGCTTGGCCGGCGCTGGCAGGCGCGTCTCGACCGCGCCGGCGAGGGCCAGGCGGCGGCGATCGCTCAGGCGCATGGCCTCGACGACGTTCTGGCCCGGGTTCTGGCGGGCAGGGGCGTGGAGGCGTCGAACGCGCTCGCTTACCTTAATCCGACACTGCGCGCGCTGATGCCGGACCCGCTCACGTTGCGCGACATGGACCGCGCAGTGGCGCGCTTCGCCGAAGCTATAGAGGCCGGCGAACAGATCGCCATTTTCGGAGATTACGACGTCGACGGCGCCTGCTCGGCGGCCTTGCTGGCGCAATTTGTGACCGCGGCGGGCGCTCCGCCTCCCTTCATTCACATCCCCGACCGCATTCTGGAGGGCTACGGCCCCAATATCGAGGCGATCCGCGAACTTTGCACGCAAGGGACGCGGGTGCTCGCCACCGTGGACTGCGGCACGACCAGCATCGAGGCGCTGGAGGAAGCGCGCGCGCTGGGGATGGAGACCATCGTTTTGGACCATCATCAAGCGCCGGAAATTTTGCCTCCGGCGATCGTCGTCAATCCCAACCGTCAGGACGATCTTTCCGGGCAGGGCCAGCTTTGCGCGGCGGGCGTGGTGTTTTTGACGCTGGCGGCGGTGAGCCGCGAATTGCGGCGGCGCGGCCATTGGACCGCCGTGCGGCCGGAGCCCGATCTCCTGGCCGGACTGGATCTCGTCGCCTTGGCGACGGTCGCCGACGTCGCCGCGCTGACAGGGCTCAATCGCGCGCTGGTGGTCAAGGGGCTGGCCGTCATGCGCCAGCGTGGACGGGTGGGTCTTGCGGCGCTGATGGATTCCGCCCGAATGGATGGTCCACCAAGGCCTTATCACCTTGGCTTCGTTCTCGGCCCGCGCATCAACGCAGGCGGACGAATTGGCGACGCCGGGCTTGGCGCGCGCTTGCTGATGCTCGATGACCCGATCGAGGCGACGAGGATCGCTCGGGAACTGGACCGCCTCAACACCGAAAGACAGGCGCTCGAAAAGTGCACGCTTGAGCTTGCCGAAGCGGCTTCGGAGCTGGAGTTGCGTCGCTCGAATAATCTCTATTGTCTTGTCGTGGGCAGTGAGGATTGGCATCCAGGCGTCGTTGGATTGATTGCCTCACGCCTAAAGGAAAAGTATAGGATTCCGAGCTTTGCTATTGCTTTTAATGATAAATTTGGAACAGGTTCAGGTAGAAGTTTAAGTGGTGTGGATCTCGGCGGCGCGGTGCGTCGGGCGCTTGAGGCCGGCGTCGCGATCAAGGGCGGAGGGCATGCGATGGCCGCCGGCGTGACGATTGCTCGCGACGGTCTGGAAGCCTTTCGCGATTTCATGAATCAAACGCTGGAACGGGAAGTCGAGGCCGTGCGCCGGGATGACATTTTGCGCATCGACGCCGCGCTTACGGCGCGGGGGGCCTCGGCGGAGCTTGCGCGAGAGGTAGGAATGGCTGGTCCTTTCGGGCAGGGAAATAGCGAACCAATATTTGCTCTTGCAACCCATAAGATCAGCTATGCCTCGGTCGTCGGGTCGAGCCATGTGCGGGCGCGATTGCGCTCCGGCGACGGAGCGGAGATTGACGCGATCTGTTTTCGCGCGCTCGAATCGCCGCTTGGCGACGCCCTGATGCGCGGACGGGGCGGGAGCTTTCATGTCGCGGCGCGCCTGTCCCTGGGCGCCTTCCGCGGGGCGGAAAAGCTCGACGCGCAAATCGTCGACATGGCTCCGGCGCAAAGTTGACCAGGAGTTAAGCGGTGTTCGCCGCTCGAAAAGCTCCATTCTTCCACGCCATTATCAAACACTCGGATGTCCTGGAGGACACGTCGCGTCGCCTATATGCGGCGGCCTCCCACCCAAGGCGCGACAAAGGCCGCACTTTTGTCGTAATTGCGAGGCCTGTTAGCGGCTGGAGATTGGCCGGTTCGGTCCTTTAAGAATGTTAACGCAGGCTTAGTAAAATTAGGAGAGTCTGCGTCGTCGTGCGCGGGCTAGGGAGACGGGAGCGCGTTTGAGCCGGTTTCGGCGACGCCTTCACCTGGAGCCCATTGGCAAGGACCGTGTGATGCGATCAGTTGACTCCAAAATATGTGTGTCCGCGTATATGAGTCTCAGCGATCCGTCTTGCAACTCCCCTGCGCTTGCGCGGTTGCGAAGCTCCTGCCTGCTGTTGGCCTTGGCCGCCCTCGCCGGTTGCGCCAGCGCGCCCGCCCCGCAACAGCGCTATGTCAGCCGTGACGACGGCGGGATCGATCCCCGCTATGGCGTGCGTCCCAGTCCCCGCGTCGTTGCGGACGGCGAAGATGTTCCGAAAGGCGGCGGGCGCTATCAGGTCGGCAAGCCCTATATGATCGCCGGCAAGACCTATGTTCCCAACGAGAAGCCCTATGCGGTGGTGGGCTCGGCCTCTTGGTACGGTTCGGATTTCCACGGCCGCAAGACGGCCAATGGCGAAGTTTTCGACCGCACGTCGCTCAGCGCCGCGCATCCCACCATGCCCTTGCCGAGCTACGCCCGCGTCACCAATCTGCGCAACGCGCATTCTATTGTCGTGCGCGTCAATGATCGCGGCCCCTATCATGGCGGCAGGGTGATGGACGTGTCGGAGCGCGTCGCCGATGCGCTGGATTTTCGCTCCAGCGGCACGGCGCGCGTTAAGGTCGAGTGGATTGGCCGCGCCGAGCTTTCGGGCTCCGACAACGACAGGCTGCTGGCGTCGCTGCGCACCGACGGTCAGGCGGCTACGCTTGAAGGACTGGAGCAGCCCGTCATGGTCGCTGCGCGTGAGGCGCCCGTTCGGACGGCCTATAACGAGCCGGCGCGTCGCGACCTTGAGGAGACGGAGGGCGAGAAGCGTTCTTTCTCAGCGAGTTCCGATGCGGCGCGCCGCGCCGGCGAGGACGATATGACCGCTTTGGTCAAAAGTGTCGGCGCCGAATCCGCCAAGGGGGGAGTCGACAGGTCGCGGGTGGAGTCGATCCGCTCGTCCAGGACCGCGCCGCTGCCACCCACCCGGCCCTTCGACCTTGGCGCCGCGTCGGGCAGAGCCGTCGAAGAGGCGTCGAATTAACGCGGGCGCAATTTTTTGGGAAATTCGCCGCAGCTCCGTCGCTGGGCGCCTTAATATAATCGAGTGGAGGGATTTCTTGCGCGAAAATTCCTGCGCACGCGAAGTCGGTCTGGGGCGAAGGCGGTCTGGGGCGAAGCCGTTGCATTCCGCGTCGCCTCGCGGCATCCTTCGTTCGTCGCGGCGCCAAACGGAATCAAGCACGTGTCAAATAGCCTTATGAAATATTTGCCAAATATTGCCGCCGTTGCGCTGTTCTCGCTCGCTTTGGCCGGAGCGGCGCGCGCGCAGGGCTTCCAGACGACGTTTCCCTATGCGATTCTGATCGACGCCGGATCGGGCGCCGTTCTTTACGAGAAGGCGGCGGACGAAACGACGACGCCGGCGTCCACGGTCAAGATTCTGACCGCAGAACTGGTGTTTCGCGAACTCGCGGAAGGGCGGTTGAAACTCGACGACGAATTCACCGTGTCGGAGCACGCCTGGCGCGACGGTGGCGCGAGGGCCGGCGGTTCGTCGATGTTTCTCGCGGTTAACTCGCACGTGCGCGTGGAGGATTTGATCCGGGGGCTTGTCATCGACTCTGGCAACGACGCGGCGATTACGCTCGCCGAAGGCGTCGCCGGCGCCGAAGAGGCCTTCGTGATGCGCATGAACAAACGCGCGTCGGAGCTTGGGTTGACCAAATCGAGTTTCGGCAATCCCTGGGGGCGGGCCGGTCCGGACCAGAAAGTCACGCCGCGCGACATGGCGCGGCTGGCCGGTTATGTGATCAAGACCTATCCCGACTACTATCGCTACTTTGGCGAGAAAGAATTCCTCTGGAATAAGATCAAGCAGCCGAACCGCAATCCGCTGCTGACCATGAGCATCGGCGTGGACGGGCTCAAGACCGGCAATATCGATGACAAAAGCGGCTTTGGCATCGTCGCCTCGGCGCAAGAGGAGGGGCGGCGGCTGATCCTTGCCGGTTATGGCGCGCGCACCGCGAAGGAGCGCGCCGACGAAGCGCGTAAACTTCTGCAGTGGGGGTTCCGCAACTTCGAGGAGAAGGATCTGTTCAAAGCCGGCGAGACCATCGGGTCGGCGCAGGTTTACGGCGGCGCCAAGGGCAGCGTGGCGCTCGCCGCCGAGCAGGACGTCAAGGCGCTGTTGCAGCGGGGAAACTCCGAAAAGCTCTCCGGCAAGATCATCTACGAGGGGCCGCTGGTGGCGCCGATCGAGGCGGGCGCCAAGGTCGGACGGGTCGAAATCAAACGCGGCGGACTTGTGGTGCTCAACTTGCCGCTCGTCGCCGCCGAAAGCGTCGAAGAGGGCCCGCTTTATAAGCGCGCTTTCGACGCCGCCTACGAATATGCGGCGAGCGCCATTCACGCCCGTTTCGCCAAAAAGCAATGAGCAAGCCGCGATGAGTGCGCCGGAGTCCGGGCCGCGAGGTCGTCTTATCACCTTCGAGGGCGGCGAGGGCGCCGGCAAGTCGACGCAGATCCGCCTTCTCGCTAACCGACTTGCGCAGGCCGGCGTCGAAATCGCCGCGACGCGCGAGCCCGGCGGGTCGCCGCACGCCGAACGGCTGCGGGAGTTCTTACTGTCGGGACGCGCGACGGCGGTCGGGCCGCTCGGCGAAGCCGTGTTGTTCACCGCCGCGCGCATAGACCATGTCGACAGTTTGATCGCCCCCGCGCTGGAGCGCGGCGCCTTCGTGCTATGCGACCGCTTCATGGATTCGACGCGCGCCTACCAGGGCGTCATGGGCAAAGCCGATCCGCGCATGATCGCCCTTTTGGAAAAAGTCGCGCTGGGCGATCTCAAGCCCGATCTCACCGTCGTGCTCGATCTGCCGGCGCGCGAGGGGCTGGCGCGCGCGGCGCTTCGACGTGGGACGACGACGCAGCCGGACCGCTTCGAACGTGAGGTTCTCGCCTTTCACGAAGGGCTTCGTAGTGCCTTCCTCGACATCGCCTCCAGCGAGGCGGATCGATGCTGCGTCGTCGATGCGCTGGCGCCAAAAGAAGAGGTCGCGCAGGCGATCTGGCGGCTTGTGGAGGCGCGCTTTCTCGCGCCCGCCGTGCAAGCGCCTTGAGCAAGGAACCTGCCGCCGCGCCGGAAAGCGACCGGCTCGAAGCCGCGCCCCACCCCCGCGAGACGCTGGAGTTTTTTGGCCATGCGGCGGCGGAGCAGGCGCTGCTGACGGCCTACCGCCAGAACAAAATGGCGCAGGCGTGGATTTTGGGCGGCCCGGAAGGCATCGGCAAGGCGACGCTCGCCTGGCGGCTCGCGCGTTTTCTGTTGGCCCATCCCGAGCCGGCCGCGCCGGAAGTCCAGCACGCGCCGTCGCTGTTCGTGCCCGGCGAGGCGCCGGCGGCGCGGCAGATCGCCGCGATGGCGCTGGCGGACGTGTTTTTGCTGCGACGAAGCTGGAACGACAAGACCAAGAAATTCTTCACCGAGATTCGCATCGACGATGTGCGCGCAATCATTCACGCCTTTCATCGCGGCTCGGGAACCGGCGGCTGGCGCGTCGCCATCGTCGATTGCGCCGACGACCTCAATCGCTCCAGCGCCAATGCGCTGCTCAAACTAATCGAGGAGCCGCCGGAGCGCGCGTTGTTTTTGCTGATCGCCCATCAGCCGGGGCGTCTGCTGCCGACCATTCGCTCGCGTTGCCGCCGACTGATGCTGGGGCCGATGGCGCCGCCGGACATAGCGCAAGCCGTGCGGGCGCTGGGTGGTTCCATCGCGGCGACGCCGGCGGCGACGCTCGACGAGGCGGCGGTTCACGCACAGGGCTCGGTGCGCGAGGCGCTGCGGCTCTTGGACGGCGACGCGATCGCCTTCGACCGCACGCTGCGCGCGATGTTCGAGCGCCTGCCGCAACTCGATTGGAGCGCCGTCCACGCCCTCGCCGACCGCCTCACGGGCCGCGACAACGAAGCCGCCTTTGACACTTTTATGCGCACGCTACACAGGTTTCTCGACGCGCGTGCGAAAACTCTGGCGGGCGAGGGGGCCGGGCGGCTGATCGGCTACGCCGACGCCTGGGAGGAAATCGGCCAGGCGGCGCGCGAGACGGAAGTGTTCAACTTCGACAAAAAGGCGCTGGTGCTGGGGATTTTCGAGCGGCTGGAACGGGCGGCGCGGGGGTGAGCCTGACGCAAGATCACTCCTTCGGCTTCCCGCCGGTCTCGCGCGGCGACGCGCGCATCCTGATCCTTGGCTCGCTGCCGGGGCAGGCTTCGCTTGCCGCACAGCAATATTACGCGCAGCCGCGCAACGCCTTTTGGCCGCTGATGGGGCGGCTGTTCGGCGCCGGCGTCGCGCTTCCTTACGAAGACCGTCTGCGCCGGTTGACCGAGAGCGGCGTCGCGCTGTGGGACGTTTGCGCCAGCGCGCGGCGCCCCGGCAGTCTCGACACGAGAATCGAGGCCGCCACCGTCGCGCCCAATGATTTCGCCGGCTTCTTTCAAGCGCATCGGGGCATTGGCCTGATCTGCTTTAACGGCGCGGCCGCCGAGCGGCTTTTCGAGCGCCATGTATCCCCGACATTGCAAGTATCCCCCATGCTGCGGCTTCCCTCCACCAGCCCCGCCCATGCGAGCCTTTCCTTCGAGCAAAAGTTCGAAGCCTGGAGCGCGGCTCTCGCCGCGCTGGCTGAAACTCCGCTTTCCCGCGCCGCCAAACCACGGTAAACCCGGCGCATGTCCGATCGCCCCACTTACATGATCACCACCGCTATTCCCTATGCGAATGGCGCGCCCCACATCGGCCACGCCTATGAGCGCATCGCCGTCGACGCCTTCGCGCGCTGGAAGCGGCTCGACGGCTACGACGTGCTGTTCATCACCGGCATGGACGAGCACGGCCAAAAAATGCAGCGCACCGCCGAGCGCGAGGGTCTCACGCCGCTGCAACTCGCCGACCGCACCGCCGCGCAGTTCGAACGCATGGGCGAGGCGCTGAACGCCCGCGCCGACGACATCATCCGCACGACGCAGGCGCGCCACAAGCAGGCGGCGCTCGAAATATGGCGGCGCATGGAGCAAAACGGCGATATTTTCCTGTCCAAATACGCCGGCTGGTATTCCGTCCGCGACGAAGCCTATTTCGACGAGGGCGAACTGACCGAGCGCGACGGCAAGAAATATGCGCCCACGGGAACGCCAGTCGAATGGATCGAGGAGGAGAGCTGGTTTTTCAAACTCTCCGCCTATGGCGACAAGCTGCTGGCGTTTTATGAGGAAAACCCCGGCTTCGTCACGCCCGAGCACTATAAGAACGAGATCGTCGCCTTTGTGAAGCGCGGGCTCGCCGATCTGTCGATCTCCCGCACCACCTTCGACTGGGGCATAGAGATTCCGCAAAGCCCGCACACCAGCGCCGGCCATGTGATGTATGTCTGGGTCGACGCGCTAACCAATTACATCACCGCGACGGGGTTTTTGACCGGGCAGGGCGAGCGCGTCCACTTCTGGCCGGCCGACGCCCATGTCATCGGCAAGGACATCACCCGCTTTCATGCGATCTTTTGGCCGGCTTTTCTGCTGTCGGCGGGCGCGCCTTTGCCCAAGAGAATCGTCGTGCACGGCTTTTTGTTCAGCCGCGGCGAGAAAATGTCGAAGTCGGTCGGCAATGTCGTCGATCCGATCGAACTCGCCGAGCGTTATGGCGTCGATCAGCTGCGCTATTTCTTCCTGCGCGAAATCCCCTTTGGCCAGGACGGCAATTATTCGCATGAGGCGATCATGGGTCGCATCAACGCCGATCTCGCCAATGATCTCGGCAATCTGGCGCAACGCTCGCTGTCGATGATCAACTAAAATTGCAGCGGCGTCGTGCCGCACCTTGGCGCCGTGCTGGACGAAGACGCCAAAATCCTCAACGAATCCGGCGCCGTCATCGACATCGCCCGGCGGGCGATGGACGCCTATCAGCCGCATCTGGCGCTCGCCGAGATTTTCCGCGTCGTCGCCGAGGCGAACCGCTATTTCGCGGGGCAGGAGCCCTGGGCCAAGAAGAAGACCGATTTTTCGCGCATGGAGACCGTGCTCTATGTGACCGCCGAGACGCTGCGCCGGCTGGCCATTCCGCTGCAAGCGTTTATTCCGGCGGGCGCGGGGGCGCTGCTCGATCTCTTGGGCGTGCCGCCGGACGCGCGCGACTTTTTCCACGCCAGCGCCGATCACGCACTGGTTTCGGGAGCGAAGCTGCCGGCGCCGGCGGCGGTGTTTCCGCGGTTTGTGGAGGAGGAGGGGGAGTCTGTCTAACTCCCGCGGGAAGCACAATTTGGTGATGAGCATGAGGTCGACGATCATCCTCGCCTTCGCGGCAAGCCTTCTAACGCTGAGTGCGCAGGCTGAAGGCTGGCGCTCCTATCACAACACGCGCTTTGGCGTGACCGCCGAGGCGCCAGCTGATTGGACCATGGGCGCGGCGCCCGAAAATAACGACGGACGCGTCTTTGTTTCCCCCGATAAGAGCGCCGAAATTGTCATTTCCGGTATTTTCAGCATTTCACCGCGCGAGGAAGAAATCGCAAGCCGTCTTGTTCCAAACGAGGGCGAGACGGTGACATACAAGAAGCGCGGCGCCGCCTCGGTCGTTGTCTCCGGGATCAAAGGCGACAGGATTTTCTACCGCAAGTCGATGCTGTCCTGCCACGGCGCCATCTGGAATGATCTCTCGATCGAATATCCGGCGTCCGAGAAGGCCAAATACGATGCGGTCGTCGCGCATTTGGCCTCCTCGCTTCGTCCCGGGAGCGGTTATGATTGGATCGGCAAATGCAAGTAATGGGGCTGGGAAAGACGCGGATACGCGCTATAATTCCCCAATGATTTCGGCGCTCAAGCAAATGCTCCAAACAATCGAGAACTGGCCCATCGAGGATCAGCAGGCGCTTGCGGAAGCCGCGCGCGAAATCGAGGCCGAGCGCACCGGCGTCTACGTCATGACGCCCGAGGAAGAATCGGCCGTCGAAGAAGGGCTGGCGCAGGCCGATCGCGGCGAATTCGCCTCCGACGACGAGATCGCCGCGCTGTGGCGGCGACGCAGGGAATGAGGCTGCGCTACACGCGGCGGGCGCAGCGCGACCTCTCTTTAATCCATGCTTATCCGGTTTGTTGACAAAGCATAGGGGAGGCGGGAAGCCTCTCAACTATTGATAATCGGCGCCCTTCTTGTGTCGATGCAATGCTGATATTTTAGCGATGGATTACATTGAG
>Ga0182030_10002735_pt1 | contig 37567 bp, 37 predicted proteins | sample 812S3MmetaG_FD_121299 | JGI IMG/M metagenome (GOLD analysis project Ga0182030, IMG submission 121299) | Permafrost microbial communities from Stordalen Mire, Sweden - 812S3M metaG (Illumina Assembly) | ecosystem: Environmental > Terrestrial > Soil > Wetlands > Permafrost | place: Sweden...
CGCGCCCGACCATCCCCCGGAGTTGTCATTTTCAATGCCCCTGACCCCCGAAGCAATCGCGACCCTCTCCGGCGTGTCCACCGCCACCATCACCACCGTTCTGCTCAAGAAAGGCCTGCGAAACGTCTGGCTACGGGGCTCGCGTCCGCTGCGGCCCGGACAGAAGCGGCTGGTCGGGCCGGCCTTTACGCTGCGTTTTGTACCGGCGCGGGAGGATCTGGCAACACCGGAGTCCTGGTCGGCGCCGATTTCGACCCGGACCGCCATCGAGGCCATGCCCGAAGGCTGCATCGCCGTGGTCGACGCCATGGGCGTCACCGATGCCGGCATTTTCGGCGACATTCTGTGCGCGCGCATGGTCAAGCGCGGGGTCGCTGCGCTGGTCACCGATGGCGTGGTACGCGATCTCGAAGGCGTGCTCGGCACCGGGCTACCCGTCTGGTGCGACGGCTTCGCGGCGCCGCCCTCGGTCGCGGGGCTGACATTCGTGGGTTGGGGTGAACCGATCGGATGCGGCGGCGTGGCCGTGTTTCCGAATGACATTGTCGTCGCCGACCAGGATGGCGCCGTGTTGATCCCGCAGGCGCTGCTCGATCATACCCTGTCCGAAGGACCGGAGCAGGAGCGAATGGAGGGCTGGATCGTCGAGCAGGTGAAAAGCGGCGCGGTACTGCCGGGTCTTTATCCGATGAATGCCGAAACCAAGGCTCGCTATGCGGCCTCAAAGAAATAGTCGCCGCTTGCCGGCACGACGCCAATAAAGAAGGAGGAATCGCCCATGGACATCCATCTCGCCGGCTCGCGAGCGACACGCCGCGCCCCCAAGGAGTATTTCACCGGTACGGTCTGGCAGGACCCGATCATTGCGGCCGAGGCCCCGGCGCGATTGGTCGCGACCCGCGTAGCCTTCGAGCCGGGCGCGCGGACGGCCTGGCATTCTCACCCCCTGGGCCAGACGCTGTATGTCATCGCGGGCGTAGGCCGGGTTCAGACCGAGGGCGGCCCGCTGCGCGAGATCCGGCCGGGCGATGTGGTCTGGATTCCGCCTGGCGAAAAACATTGGCATGGCGGTTCCCCGAACAACGGCATGACCCACATCGCGATGCAGGAATCGCTGGACGGAAATTATGCAACCTGGATGGAGCAGGTGACCGACGCGGAATATTCCGCAAAAGTCGGAGGATAACCGTCTCACCGGGCAGGTCTCAGCACCCGTCAGATTCGCTGCGCGGTCCAGGTGCCCGAGCACAGGGCGCCGCGCCAGGTGCCATATCCTGACGTGCTTGTGAGACGACCGGAACCGACCGCACGCTTGATCCCGCTCGTCAGGATCACCCGGATGCTGCCGGCCTCCGCGACGCGGCCCGATGCCGTTATCAATCCGTCGTTTGAGGCAACCTGGCCGTTATTGATCCCGATCGAAACGCGGGTGCCGTCGCCGCAAGCCGAGTTCGTTGAGGCGATCTGGACGTTCCAGGCGCCGTCGAAATTCGCTGCCGCGGCAGGCGTGGTGGCTGACGCTCCAACGAGCAACAGGATGGGGGAGGCGAAAACCATTTTGCGAAAATATTCCATGACGTCCTTTCCTCGTGCTTGATGTCGACAAGATCGCATACACCTCCAGCGCTGAATGTGATGGGAGTCACGTTGATGGTTGCGAATGCGTTTTGAGGAAAAACGCCGCATCGGGACGGGACGTGTTGCGTCGTTCGGCGAGATCAAAAAAAGCCCCGCCGGTGAGGCGGGGCCTTGAAACAGATCGTTATTCTTGTGCGCCTGTAATGTTTCTGGGCGAAAGTCTGCCTCGGGCTTGATCCTGTTCGCGAAAAAGAAATCGCGTCAAACGCGACTAGTTCAGCCGGCTCCAGGTCTGGCCGCCGCAGAACATGCCGCCGAAGGCGCAGCCCTGAACGCGCAGGGAGTCCGAGCCTTTCAGCACGATCGTCGAATCATAATTGCTTCCGGTCTTCGGGTCGTGAATGCGTCCGCGCCATTTCGAGTCCGCGGCGGGCTTCATGTTGATCAGAACCTGTTCGCCGTTCCCGTTCGACTTGGCATCCACGGAATATCCACAGAGATTGGGGCCGCATTGCTCGATCCGGACCTTGCCCTCTTTTTCTTCGGTCAGCCAAAGGCCGAGCGGTGTGGTGGCTGACTGTGCCGCGGGAGCGGGTGTTTGCTGCACCGGTGCTGCTGCCACGACGGGCGCAGGCTTGGCGACGGGGGCTGCGTTCTGCTCAACTTGTGGCGCCGGAGGCTGGGTTGAGGTATCGGCGGGCGTGACATTGGCCGTGGCAGTCGAAGGCTCGGGCGAAGCGTTCACGGGCGCGGGAGGCTGGTCGGTCCGCGCAGCGCCGGTGTCGGGCGCCTGCGGATCGACCTTTGCTTGCTGAGGGGCCTGTTTGCGCGGACGGTCGCTGTCCTGATCGTCACGTGAGCGCTTGGACGGCCGTCCAGTGTTGTCGTAGACGCCCGGTATCGAAATCGTTCCTCGATCCGGATCGATGCGAATGGTACGCCCGCCATAATCGAAACTGTACTGCGCCTGTGCTGCGGAACTCGCCAGCAGAAAAGCCGCGATCGCAAAGAACCCCCTCATCATGACCTCCTGAGCAGGTGGAATCCCAGTCCCGATCCTACGTCGCGGCAATGCTTCGCCACGTGACCCAGATCACTTCCATAACATGAGTCATTTATTGGCAGCTTTGGTTCAACGCGCTTTCAATTTCCGCCATCATTCGGCGACGGTCTAGCAGGACTCATGAACGCGCAACCCGCGGTCGATTTCCGTCGCCATATATTCGTTGACATGAATATTCACGTATGATGATATACGGACTATGAATCCGGAAACGCTTGCCGCGCTGGGCGAACCCAATCGATTTCGCATCGTCGAGTTGCTTCGCAGGGGACCCCGGACGGTGAACGACATCCGTGGCCGGTTGGGGCTCAGGCAATCGCAGGTTTCCCAGCACCTTGGAGTCCTCAAAGCGGCCGGCTGGGTAGAGGCGGAGCCGCTGGCGCAGCAGCGACTCTACAGACTACGCGCGCAGCCAGTGAAGCAACTTCACAAATGGCTCGATCGTTACCGGTGCATCTGCGAAGAGCGATTCGAGCAACTGGACGAGCTCGTCGAGGAGATCAAGCAAAAGGAAAAATCGAATGCTGCTGGCAAGAACAGGTGAAGGCACCGTGAAAAACGAAACGACCGTGAAGCGGACGTCCGACCGTGAGCTGGTCGTCACGCGCATGTTCAATGGACCGGCGCATATTGTCTTCGACGCATGGACCAAACCGGAGCTCCTGAAACGGTGGTGGACGCCCAAGTCCTTCGGGGTGTCACTCTTCGAGTGCGACTCGGACCTGCGCGTGGGAGGAACCTACCGCTACGCGTTCGGGCGCGACCCAAAGAAACCGGAGGTGTTTTCAGGACGGTACATAGATGTAAACCCGCCGTCGCGTCTGGTCCTCACACAGCTCTATGAGCGGATGCGCAACGCGGGCGAGGCGGTGGTCACCGCCGCTTTCGAGGAGAGCCAGGGCAGGACGCGCCTCACCCTGCATCAGCTGTTTCCTAGCAAGGAAGCGTTAGACGGCGCTATCGCCTCCGGGATGGAGCCCGGAATGCGGGAGACCCTTGATCAGCTCGACGCTCTCGTCGCCTTGTTGCGCTGATGAGGTCAACGAGAACTACGCTGCGGCAACAAGTCCGGCGCTAAATGTCCTATCAAGGGCAGCTCCTGGTCCATCGTGACATATCGCGTCATTGCAATATCTCGGTCGCTTCGGCATGAAGCGGACCTCCTGAAATTTAGGAGTACGCGCCCTAGTCAAACCAGGCGGCATAGATCCGGCTGTAGCTGCCGTCCTCGCCCGCAGTCTGCAACCATCGATCGACGAAAGCTGCAAGGGCGGCGTCACGTTGCAGCCAGTAGGCTTTCTCGACAACGTCAAACGGTTTTTCGGGATGCACCGCGCAAAGCACGCCGGGGTGAAGTTTTTGCTGATATCGCGTCTCCGATGAATCCGTCATCATCAGATCGGCATTGCCGCTGGCAATCTCCTCGAAGATCGTGACATTGTCGCCGTAGGTTTTGATCTCGGCGTTTTTGATGTTGGCCCGGGCAAAGCGTTCGTTGGTGCCGCCGGGATTGACGATCACGCGCGTGCCGGCCTTGTCGATGTCGGCGATGGTTTCGAATTTGCCCTTGTCGGCGCACCGCGCGATCGGGGTCTTGCCATCGCGCATGATGGGCGTCGAGAAACTCCCCTTCTGCTGTCGATCGGGGGTGATCGAAATCCCACCCATCGCGATATCGAATTTGTCGGCCTCGAAATCCTTCATCAATTGCGGCCACGCAGTTTGAACAAAGTCGACCTTGACGCCGAGCGCCTTGCCCAGCGCCTCCGCCATGTCGACGTCGAACCCGCGAAACTTCGAGGTCGCCTTGTCGAGATAGGTAAATGGCAAATAGTCACCGGTCATGCCGACACGCAACGTTCCGCGCTTCACGATGTCGGCGAGGCGAGAGGGCTGCTGGGCATGCGCTAGGGCCGCCATCAGGAAAAACGCGACGGCGAGGCAGGTCGGGAATCGAACCATCGGGCTTTCTCTCGTACTGTGTCAAACCGCGGCCGACATCGAAAGCGGACCCGTGCGCGGAGCCTGCCGCGGTCGTTTCATGTTGGAACCGGAGCCGGTCCCTCATTCCGCGACGCGTTCAAGGACCGGAACGACTATATCTCGCCGCCGTCCTTGCGGACCAGATTGGCAGCGGCGCTTCGTCCGGCCATTTCGCTTTTGAGCTGCTCGAATCGCTTTCGCGCCTCGCTCTCGCGCTCGTCGACGAGCCTGATCGCGGCATCCCTGGCCAACGGTCCGTTGACGATGGGCGTGGAGTTCTCGCCGATCGTCTCATCCACATAGTATTCGCCATTATGCTCGCGGCGGACCGTCCATTTAAAGCGGATCGTTGCGATCGGGCCGGGACCGACTTTGTGATAACCGTCAGCCCCAATCGGCTCGGGAACGATCGGCTGCTCCTCGACCACGGGCTTTTCAGGCTCGATATGGGATTCCGGTTGATCCAGGATACTGGCGATGGCGGCGAGCGCGTGATCGGTCGGGTCGCTTTGACTCAAGATCTCACTCTCCAGGTATTCAAAATCTCAACCTCCAGGCATTACGCTGGCGGCAGGAAATGAATTCACTGCCGGGCGCCCGATTTCCTTTCCTCGCTCTCGAATGCGGCTGAGTTTTGTCTGTTCAGGTACAAACCGGCGGCAATTTGTGTTTCCAGGGACGCTCCTGTTCCAGTTGAGCCGCCAGCCGGAACAACGTTGCCTCGTCGCCGAAGCGTGACGCGAACATCATGCCGAGCGGCAACCCGGCCGCATTCCATGCCAGCGGCATCGACATTGCAGGCTGGCCGGACATATTGAACATGGAGGTTGCAGGCATATAGCGCCGCAGGATCGGCGCGATGTGCGACAGATCTTCCGACATCGAGTCGATCTCGCCGATTCGCAGGGGTGGCGAGCAAAGCGTCGGACACAGGAACACATCGCAGGTCTCGAAGAAACTTGCGAGGCCACGCGAAATCGCGAAGGCGCCGAGTTGCGCGGCGACATAGTCGGTCGCGCTTGCTTTTTGCGCGTTATCCGCACTCGCAAGCGTCAAGACCTCGAAATCGTTGTCCGTCATCGCGCGACCAAAGCGCTGTTCGGCCAACCGCACGCTCAGCGCGGTGTTGGCGGCCACAATGATCGCCATCACGACCGCCGGATCGGTGGCGAGCTTGGGCGCCCGTTCCTCGACATGATGGCCGAGCCCGGCCAGCAGGGCGGCGATTTGCCGAACGGCTGCCGCAATCTCCGGGTCGATCGCATCGCCGTAAGGCGACTTGTCGGTAAAGGCGATGCGCAGCCGGCCGGGATCGCGTCCGACCTCCTGGGAGAAGGGCCGTTCCGGCGGTGGCGCGACATACGGGCTCGATGCTTCTGGCCCATGCACAGCATCCAGCATGACCGCGCTGTCGCGCACGCTGATGCTCACGACGTGACCGCAGGAAAAGCCGCCCCAGCCTTCGCCGCGATCGGGACCGAGCGGATTGCGCGCGCGGCTCGGTTTCAATCCGAACACGCCGGATGCCGAGGCGGGAATGCGTATCGAACCGCCGCCGTCGCTGGCATGGGCCACGGGAAGGATGCGCGCGGCGACAGCCGCCGCCGCGCCGCCGGAGGAACCTCCGGACGAGTGCGCAAGATTCCACGGATTTCGGGTCGGACCGAACAGGCGGGACTCGGTGGTCGGAAGCAATCCGAATTCCGGGCTGGAGCTTTTTCCGAAGATCGTGACGCCGCTATCCAGGAAGCGCTGGGCGAGGGTGCTTGTATGATCGGCGACGTATTCCTTGAACGCATTGGCGCCGAAAGTCGTCCGGGTCGTCTCGAGAATATCCAGGTCCTTCAGCAGGAACGGCACGCCGGTGAAGGGGCCATCCGGAAGCCCACGATCGATTTGCCGCCGGGCGTAATCGTAGTGTTTCACGACCACCGCGTTGATCTCGGGGTCGACCTTGGCGGTGCGGGCGATCGCCTCGTCCAGCAATTCCCCGGCGCTGACCTGCTTCTTGCGGACGAGATCGGCCAATCCGATTCCGTCATAATTGCCGTATTCCCTGAAGGCCATGGCGATACCTGCGTTGCGGAAGTTTCAAGCGACGAAGCGGCAATCCGTCACATTCGGATCAGCCGAGCACGTCCTGATTGATGACGTTCTGACGGATCGGTTTGCCGTCGAGCGCGCTCAGAATATTGCGCGCGGTTTGCTCGCTCATCCGGTCGACCGACTCCCGCGTCACCCCGGCGACATGCGGCGCGACGATGACGTTGGGAAGCTCGAACAGCGAATGGCCGACCGGGGGCGGCTCCTGCTCGAAGACATCGAGACCGGCGCCTGCGAGCTTGCCGGACACCAGCGCGTCGTACAACGCCGGCTCGTCGACAATTCCGCCGCGCGCGGTGTTGATCAGATAGGCCGTCGCCTTCATGCGCTTCAACCGCGCCGCGTCGAACATCCCGACCGTCTCGGGTGTCTTCGGGCAGTGGAGGCTGACAAAATCGGCGCGCGCCAGCGCCGCATCGAGATCCGCAACCGGCTCGTACCCCGCCGCCCTGATCTCGGCGGCAGATTTGTAAGGATCATAGATCAGGACGTTCATTTCCATCGCAAGGCAGCGCTTGGCGGTTCGCGTGCCGATGCGGCCGAAGCCGATAATGAGGACCGTTTTGCCGAACAAATCGTAGGGCAGCTTGCCGAGCCGTTTGCTCCAGTTTCCCTCCCGCACCAGCGCGTGCATCTCGACGGCACGCTTGGCGAGCGTCAGCATCATGAACAAGGCCTGTTCCGCGACCGATGGAGAGTTGGCGGTGCCCACGACCATCAGGGGAATCTTGCGGCGGCTCAGCGCCGGAACATCGACGGCATCATAGCCGACGCCCATCCGGGTCACCACCTGCATGTCCTTTGACGCCTCAAGCTCCGGCTCGCCGAAGCGGGTCGCGCCCAGCGCCACACCGTGAACCGGCGCCTGCTCCTTGAGCATCGCCTCGAAATTCCCGGCCGAAATCATGTTGGGAAATTCAACGACCTCGATGTCCTCCCGCTCCCTCAGGAGCGCTCGTCCCGGCTGCGACATCGATTCCGTGACGAAAATTTTCTTCTTGTTGGTCGCCATTCCCAACCCCTTTTACCTTTTCTTGTTGTGTGCCCGTCAAAGGACGGCGCCGGTGACCTCGTTTAGCAGGTGCATATTGTTGAGGTCCACTGCCAATCGAAGCGGGCTGCCATCGCGGGCACCGGCATTGGGATTTACCCGCCCGCAGATCTGCACGCCCTCGATCGTGAAATAAATCAGCGTCTCCATGCCCATTGGTTCGGTCACGTCCAATACGGCGTCGAAGGCCTCCACCCCCGGCTCCGGATGCGCCTTGGCTTCAGTGACGTGCTCCGGCCGCAGCCCGAGAAGCAATTTTTCATTTCGCGGTACGCCCCGATATCGGGCCGCGCGGTTGGCCGGCAGTGCAAAGGCGATGCGGTCGGTCAACCGGACCTGCGGCTGGCCGGCGACGTCCTCAAGCCGGCAAGGTACGAAATTCATCGCCGGAGAGCCGATAAACCCGGCGACAAAACGCGTCGCCGGGTTGTGATACAGGTCGTTGGGCGTTCCGATCTGCTCGATACGACCATGGTTCATCACCACAACCCTGTCGGCGAGCGTCATCGCTTCAACCTGGTCGTGGGTGACGTAGACCGTGGTGGTGCGGACTTTCTGATGCACTTTCTTGATTTCGATCCGCATCTGGACCCGAAGCTTGGCGTCGAGGTTCGACAGCGGTTCATCAAAGAGGAAAACCTTGGGATTGCGAACGATGGCGCGGCCCATCGCGACGCGCTGGCGCTGGCCACCTGACAGTTGCTTCGGCTTGCGGTCGACGAGTTCGACGATGTCCAGCATGCGCGCGGCTTCGTCGATCCGCGTCTTGATCTCGGCTTTCGGATAGCGTTTCAGACGCAGTCCGAACGACATGTTTTCGGCGACCGTCATGTGCGGGTAAAGCGCGTAATTCTGAAACACCATCGCGATGTCGCGGTCCTTCGGCGGCACGTCGTTGACGACGTCGCCTCCGATCATGATATCGCCGTCGGTGATATCCTCCAGCCCTGCGATCATCCGCAAGGTGGTCGACTTTCCGCAGCCCGATGGACCCACCAGCACGACAAATTCGTGGTCAGCGATGTCGAGGTCGATGCCGCGCACCGCCTCGACGTCGTCGTAACGCTTGATCACCTTACGCAACGTAACGTCGGCCATGAGCATCAACCCTTTGTCGCACCGGCGGTCAGGCCCGCGATGTAGTAGTCCATCAGGAAGGCGTAGATAATGAGCGGCGGCGCGGCGCCGAGCAGGGCGCCGGTCATGATCTGTCCCCAGTTGAACACATCACCCTTGATCAAGGTGGTGATGATGCCGACCGGCAGTACCAGTTGATCGGTCGACGTCGTGAAAACCAGCGGATAGAGAAATTGCGCCCATGAGACCGTGAACGCGAAGATGGTTGCGGCGATCAAGCCGGGGAGTGCCACCGGAATGAAGATCCGCGTCAGCGTCTGAAACCATGACGCGCCGTCGATGATGGCAGCCTCATCGAGTTCCTTTGGGATCGAGGCGAAATAGCCGATCATGATCCAGGTGCAGAACGGCACGGTCAGGGTCGGATACACGATCACCAGCACATACCATCGGTTAATCAGCTGAATCCCGGTCAGGTCGCCGAACACCGCGAACATCTTGAACAGCGGCAGGAACAGCAGCGAGTCGGGGATGAGGTAGGTCAGAAACACGCCGGTGGCGAGTGTCGCGGAACCCCAGAACCGCATCCGCGCCAGGGCAAACGCCGCAGGCACGCTGATCAACATCGTGATCGCCACCACCAGGACCGAAACCAACGCGGAGTTTCGAAAGAATGTCAGGAACTGGTTCGATGTCAGCAATCCGGCGTAGTTCTCCAATGTCGGGTGGAACACCCACCACGGATTGCTCGCCGCCGAAATCTCGGCACTGCTCTTGAGCGACGTGATCAGCATGTAGAGCGGGGGCACCAGCGAGAAGATCGCGAACAGCGTGAGGAAGAAGTACGACCATCTGAGCGCCCAGGTGCGGTCGCGGCTCATGCTGCCATATCTGGCGGCGCGGGTCGGTGCCGCCTTGTCGATCACCACCGTACTCGTCATCAGGCTTCGTTCCCGCGTTTGTTGATGTCGCGCAGGATGAAAATCGCCGCGACCGCGAGGATCGGCACCATGAACAGCGAGACGCTGGCGCCCAGTGGAAGGTCGCTGCCTTCGATGCCGACCCTGAACGCCCAGGTCGCGAAAATGTGGGTGTGGTCGAGCGGACCTCCGGAAGTGAGGATACGCACGATATCGAAATTCGCGAAGGTCACGATCAGGGAAAACAGCGTGGTGATGGCGATGATATTGCGCATCATCGGCAGGGTCACGTACCAGATCCGTTGCCACCAGTTGGCGCCGTCGATCGCCGCGGCCTCGTAAAGCTGATCGGGTACCGATTTCAGGGCCGCCAGATACATGATCATGAAGAAAGGGGCGCCGTACCAGATATTGACCAGAATGACCGAGAAGCGGGCCCAGTTGGCGTCGCCGGTCCACGCGATCGGCCCGATCCCGAAAAACGAAAGCGTATAGTTGAAGGCGCTGTAGGATGGATCGAACAGCCACAGCCATGCCAGCGTGCTCATCGCCGGCGGGATTACCCACGGCACCAGCAGCATTCCCCGCCATTTGCGTTGCCCCCTGGCGGGAATGTTGTGGACGAAGTGGGCGATGATGAAGCCGATCAGCGCCTTGAAGATCACCGCCGAAATCGCAAAGATGCAGGACTGCTTCACGACGAGCCAGAAGGTTTCGCGCTTGAACAGGAACTCGAAATTGCCGAAGCCGACGAAGCGTTGCATCGACTTGTTCAGGGTGGCCAGATGCAGGGAATAGAACGCCGGATAGATCACCAGGACGCCGATCAAAAGGATCAGCGGCAGCGTCATGAGAAAGGCCGCGGTCGATTTGCGCTTGAGCGCGGCTCGCAAACTTGAACGCTTGCGCGCGGCACGAGCCGGAACAGCGTTGTTCGGTTGAAATGCGACATCAACCATGGTGCATCTTCCTCGCCGGTCATATTTCACGGAGCCGTCGCGTTGACATCGCGATCATTGCTCATGCGCACCGAAAGCCACCACCGGCGGCCGCGCGGTGCATTCCTTTACCTCAGCTGCGCATGTAGCCTTCGCATTCGCCTTCCGCCCAGGTCAGCGTCTTCTCCATCGCTTCACCCTGGTAATACCTCACGCACATTTTGGTCAGGATGGCTTGCGCGTAGATCTGCTGGGCGACCTTGGGAGGCGCCGGCGACGCGGCGATCGACAGGATTTGATGCTTGTACGGATTGGGATAATGGAACAGCGTTCCCTTCGGCGGCCCTTCCTCAGCCCAGGTCTTGAAGGTCGTCAGCTTCTCGAACGCCGGCAGGTCGAAACCGCCGCTGGCTGCGACAAGCTTCTCGATCGAAGCCGGTTGCGACAAATGGACGAGCAGGCTCTTGGCGGCTTCCTTGTTCTTGGAGAATTTCCATATGCTCCAGAAGAAGGGCAGGAACGGTGCAAATCGGCCTTTCGGTCCGACCGGGAAGCCGTGGGTCCAGCATTGCTCCGCGACCTGTGGCGCATCGCGCTTGGCGACGGCCCAGGCGCTCGGCGGATTCATGATCATGGCGCCGCGGCCGGAAATCAGCCACTTGTTGTTCGACGCGTCGTCCCAGGCCGTCGCGTCCGGCGGCAGGAAAGCGATCAGCTTCTTGTAGAATTCAAGCGCCTGCCGCACCTCGTCGGTCTTGACCGTGACGTTGCTCTTGGCATCGACGAGCTGCGCGCCAAACGCCTGGAAAAACGCGCCCGCGGTATCGACGGAGTCGTAGGTCTCTCCCAACCCGATACCGAAGGGAACGCCGCCCTTGTGGCAGGCCTCGGCCGCTTTCAGGAAGGTTTCCGTGGTCCAGCCGTCCGCCTTGGGCGGGCTGCCGGCCGGATACATTTCCTGGACGTCGATGCCGGCAAACTTTTTCATCAGATCGATGCGAGAGCACGGACCCTTGATCTGGCTGCCGCTGCTGGCGGGAACGGCGAGCCACTTGCCGTCCAACTGGCCGAGATACTGCACGGTACCGTTCACCTCGCCGTTCTGCTGGATCAGCGGCTCCATGATGTCGTTGACGGGCTCCAGCATGTCGGAATTTGCGTGCGGCCACCATGTCGGCATGGCAAGGATGTCATGACCGGATTTCGCCGCGGCCTCGGCGGCGATGGTCACCAGAATTTTGTTGCCCTGGCTTGTGATGAAGTCGATCGAAACCTCGACCTTTTCCCTGGCGGCCCATTCGTTGACCAAATCGGCACAGGCCTTGTTGGCGCCGGGCACCCAGTGATCCCAAAAGCCCATCGTGAGTTTGCCGGCCGCATGAGCGGTTCGAACATAGGGCGCGGTGATCAACGCGGCGGATGACAATGCGGTAGCGGCTACGAATTGTCGTCGAGACAGCCTCTTCCGTGACATGGCGTTCCCTCCCTGGTGAGCCAATCGTCGTTGGACAGAAATCTCGTTGTTATTCGTTCTTGGCGGTCGGGCAGGCTGGAAAGGCGCTGCGACGCGGGGACGGAGATTTCGTGGTGGCGATCAGAGCAGAATTGCCGGCCGCTGTCGAGAAATCAGGTCCGCGGGTCTGGAAAACGTTGTGATCAGATTTGCGGCAGCGGGATTTTCTTGGCTCGCCGATCTTGAAACCGCGATGCCTGCGTGGACGTCATCTTGGCGGAAAAATACCGCGCTGCACACGGGATCATCGGGGAGCGACAGGGGAATGGCCCTGCATGTGGCGTTTCAGTCGATGAACGCGCGTGCGTTGAATTTTTCTCATCTGGACAATGCGATGCGTCGGTAGACTTGTTCGGTGCTGAAACGATAATGTCCGGCCCAGGCAGGTGCTCGTCGCCCCAAAATCGCCGAACCGTCTTGTCCAGTTCGACCATGGAGACCAAAGAATGATCAGCACGACACCGAACGCGCTTGCGCAGCCAGGATTGCGTTTCGCGCTTGGGATAATTGTCGCGATGCTTCTCAGCCCACCCTTGGCGGCGGATGCGCAAGGGCTGGTTCAAGGCGTTCAGCAGGGAGCCCAACAGGGCAACAAGGCGGCCGGGCCGGTCGGCGGCGTGCTGGGAGGCGCAATCGGCGGGGTCGTCGGCGTGTTTAACGGGGTGCTTGGGGTTGGCGGCAACGGTCAAGCGCCCGCAGCGAATGGGACCAAGCAGCCTGGTTCCGCGAAAACCGCCAAATCCGGCAAGGGCGGCAAGGGAACCAGGCAAACGGCGGTGCTGACCCAGGAAGGCGAGCCGCAACTGAGCGCTGAACAGATCGTCGCGAACAGCGATGCGAACATCGATCGGATCAAGGCTGAACTGAACCTGACGCCGGAGCAGGAGAAAAACTGGACCGGCTTCAACAGCGCGATGCACTATCTCGGCCACAACGGCGCCGACCGCCTTAGTCTCAGAATCGCACGTGCCAAGCGCGACCCGCCTGACGACATTATCGAGCAGATGCGCAACGAAGCCCAGTTTCTCAACGATCGCGCGCAGGATCAGCGCAATGTCGCCGACGCCGCCGAGCCGTTATTCATGAGCCTCGATGACAAGCAAAAAGCCGTTTTTATCGAGGAAATGGTACGCTTGAGTCATGAGCGGGGGCTCGACTAGACCGCACGATGCGGTCGGCCGCGAATAGCCGGGCACACGTGCCCTGGGGTAGGTTGAAGGCGCGGCACCCGGCTATCCTGCCGCAGCGGCGCGGCCCTTCAATTCCTCATGCAAAATTGTGGAAAAGCTGACCGTTTCGCGCCCCAGAGATGGCTGTGTCGTGACCTTGTCGGGAACCAACGTCCCCTGCAGGTCCCCGAAACGCGCCAAAGGAAGGGGGCCGTTGGCCAGCTTTGACAGATCGTGCGCCTGGGAAATTCAGCTTCACGCCGACGCCCGTGAGGATCGTGCCTTGTTTCGCTTCTTCGATCTAAGTCCGTCCGGACCAAGCGCGATCGAACCTATTTATTTAACGTTTGTCGCTATCCTCGCCACAAAGTGGCAACCATGACCGACGTCGATGGAAGAAAAGCGGAAGTACCCACGAACCGAAATCAATGAACCGGCTTATGTGTCGTCGGGCGGTTCCGTCATGAGTTGTGTGGTTCGAAACATCTCGGCCGAGGGCGCGGCCATCGATATCGAGAACCCGGCCTTCGTGCCGCCGCGCTTTCGTCTGGTATTGGCCAACGACTCCTCGGTCCACGAATGCAGAATCGCCTGGATCCAGCAAAAGCGGATTGGTGTGACCTTTGCTGCAATGCCGCAAGGTGTTCATCAGAGCGAGGCGATCTGAGCGCCGTTGGTGCAGCGATGCTTGTCGCGATGTCCGCGCATGGCGGCGGGTTTGAGAATATATTCGCCATGGCCGCCCTTATTCCTTCAATAGCGAGTGGATCTTCTGATCCAGTTCCTCGAACGACATGCTGCCTTTTCGCACCTCGCCATTGATGAAAAAGGTCGGCGTTGCCTCGACCTTCAGCATCTCGTAGGCGAATTTCCGATCGGCGGAGAGCTTGTCAAGCCGCGTTTGATCGTTCTCGCAGGTCTCGACAGACTGTTCGCTCAAACCGGCCTTTTTGCCGATCAGCGCCAGGCTTTCCTTGGTCTGCGCCATCAGCGCATCCTGTTGCCTGAACAGGGTGTCGATGACGTCGAAGAATTTCCCGGCGTCGTCGCCCGCGACGCAACGCGCCAGCATCGAGACAACCGCAGCATTGATATCGAGCGGAAATTCCCGAAACACGAAATGCACCTTGCCGGTGTCGATATATTTCGACCGGAGCATCGGAAAGACGTTTTCTTCGAATGCCGCGCAGTGTGACCAACTCATCGACGCATATTCGATGATGGTCACCGAGGCCTTGACCGGCCCCAGCGCCATATCGGGCAACGATACCGGTTTGGCCACCAGTTCGGCGATCGTACCTTGTGCCCTGGCGGCGCCGACCAGGGGAAGGGGTGCCAACCCGACCAGCGCTGCAAGCCCGGCCGGCGACAAGACGATAGCGAAAGCACGGCGGGTAACGGTCAAAGGCTCGCTCCAAAAATCAGCGTTGATCGCACGCTCAAACGGGAGCTATTCGCTAGCTTGAAGCGACAATTCTGCAATCGCGGATCACGTCGATCGAGCGGGTGATGAGAAATGTGAGAAGGGCTATTTAGGCTGATCGGCCTTGTTAGCCTGATCGGACTTCGGATCGGACTTGGGTGCCGCCGCTTCCTGAGCGCGCGCGGCCATCCAGGCATCGTATTCGGGCGTGCCGCGGCGCGGCGGCACATCGGCAGGTTCGCCACCCATCCATTGCGGCAGGTCCGCCATCCGTTCGCCGGCGGTTCGGCCGCCCGCGCAAGCAGACAGGGACACGCATGCAAGGCCCAGAAAGACCCATCTGAGTTTCGTAGAGCAACTATTCATCCTGGGGTGATGGCACCCGATTGTGGCGATCGGGTGCCAAATGAGGCCGGGATGCATTGAAAGAAGCTGCATCTCGCCGGAGCCGCGAGGGATTGCCCCGACCAGCCCGTCATGATGCGGTCGGATAATGTCCGCATGAGACGAAAACCGGTCGTTGCTTGGGTGCCCTCGCGGACCCCAAAGGTTAATTGAGCATTATCATGCTGACCACGAGCTGACGCCTCGCTTGCCCGACGACAACGACGCTACATTGGAGCATCAATGAAATCTGTCCTGCCAATTTCGTTATGGTTCACGCTAGCCCTGTGCAGCTCCGCATTCGCGCAGCTGGCGCCAGCAGCCCCGGCGGAGATGATCTCAAGTTACCGCCTTCAAAACGGCGAAGGACGAGTAACCCCAGACCCCGCTCTCAACCGAATTGCGCAGGAGCAGGCCGCCGCCATGGCCGCAAAGGACGTGCTTGATCATAGCGTGCTCGCACCGTTTGCCTCGCGTATCGCGTCGCTGAAATCCCGTCGAACTGCCGAGAATATCGCTTATGGCTATGACAACTTCCCGAAAACACTTGGTCAATGGATCGATTCGCCGGAGCACCGAAAAAACCTCTTGATGCATGGAGCGTCACGAGTCGGTGTCGCCAGCGCGAAAAGCTCCACGACCAAGCGAACCTACTGGGCAATGGTGATCGCGGGGGGATACGAACCTTCGCCGTCATCATCACGGTCGGAAAAGCGGACGATGTCCCGCAGCGCCGAAGAGGACTGTCGAATGAAAATTCTTGGTCTGTGCCTGTGAGTGATGGGCGACGGCATATTGGCGGGAGGGGGAGTTCGCCAATCCGTCCGGCGTGAACTCGTACAGGTGCAACGGCCGCCGACACCCTGACATTCTACGCCGTTTCGCTGCGTCGCAGCACGTAAGCTGCATCGCAGCACGTAAAATGAGACTAGCCGTCAAGTAACCCTGCATCCGCGCGCCCGCGCAACGCGCACAATCGACTTTCCGCGGCAGGCGATCCGGGCAGATCTCGAAGCAAATTCGGATCGGTCGGTACAACTCTCGCGCAATGAACGTCAACGAAACGGAAACGGGAGGATTTCTATGTTGAAGGGCAGTGTGGGCCTTGCTGCGCTGGCGAGCCTGTTTATGACGGGCGCCGCTTTCGCTCAGGAGAAGATCAAAGTTGGTGTTACCGCGACCCTGGAGGGCACCTACACGGTGCTCGGCGAGGACGGCATACGCGGCTTTCAGACCGCGCTGAACAAATTCGGCACCAAGATAGGCGACAAGCAACTTGAATTCGTCATCGCCTCCACCGACGCGACCCCCGACTCCGCCGTGCGCGCCGTTCGCAAGCTGATCGAGCAGGACAAGGTGCAGATCCTGCTTTCGCCGCTGTCGGGTGACGAGGGCATCGCGGTCAAGAATTTCGCCAAGACGCACCCGGAACTGACGTTCATCAATGCCGCGTCGGGCGCGCAGGAAACCACCTATGTCGATCCGGCGCCGAACTTCTTCCGCTTCAATATGGACGGCGCGCAATGGCAGGTCGGCCTGGGCAAATATGCCTATGAAACCAAGGGCTATCGAAAGATCGCCACGGTGGGCGAGGACTATTCCTTCATCTACACCCAGGTTTTTGGGCTCGTGCTCGAATTCTGCGGCGCCGGCGGTCAGGTCACCAACCGGCAATGGGTCCCGCTCGGGACCAAGGATTTTGCTTCGGTGATCGCCGCGCTGCCCGACGACGTCGACGCGATCTATCTCGGGCTTGGCGGAGCGGACGCCGTCAACTTCCTCAATCAATATCAGCAGGCCGGCGGCAAGGCGCACTTGCTCGGCGGCTCGATCATGGTCGACCAGACCATCATGTCGGCGAAGGGCGACGCCAAGAAGGCGCTGACCGGCACCATCGCCGCCAGCGGGCAGGCCGACACCTGGGAAGATCCGGGTTGGCAGGCTTTCGTGAAAGCTTATCAGGCTGCTTTCCCGCCGGAGAAGCGCTTCCCGAGCCCGTCTTTGCTTGCGACCAATTATTACGGCTCGACGATGGCGTTGATTCTCTCGCTGCAAAAGGTCAACGGCGACCTCAGCGACAATCAGTCCAAGCTCAAGGCCGCACTCGCTTCGATTGAAATCGATGCGCCCAACGGCAAAATCAAGCTCGACTCCAACCGTCAGGCGATCGGCACAAATTTCGTCACCGAAGTCGTGGACGACGGTAAGGGTGCCCTGTTCAGCAAGGTGGTGAAGGTCATACCGAACGTGAACCAGACGCTCGGCTACGATCCGGCGGTGTTCGCCAAGATCGGCCTGCCGAGCCGCACGGTTCCGGAGTGCAAAAAGTACTGAAATAAACTGGCGGCCGGCGCCGTAGGGGTCGGCCGCCCTTCCTCCTAACCCCTGAATTTCATGCGGCTTTCGAACCCGGACTTGCATTCTCCCCGCGAATGATCAACGTTATAAAAAACGATAAGACACAATTCGCGGGAGGAGTGCATGAGCCGGGCTCTTGCCGTCTTTCACGGCCATTTCGGCCGCGCGACGATCTATCAGCTCAATCGTCCCTTCAACGTGCATGCGCATCGCGAAGGGCATCTGATTTTTCATGTCGGCGGCACGCCGGGCTGCGTGGAGGTGATCGCGCAACCAAGGCCTGTCCGCGAGGATACCGTCGTCGCGGTCAATCCCTGGGAGCCGCACAATTTCCTGCCGAACGATCTTGCAAACGGGGCGCTGTTTTTCGTTCTCTACGTCAACCCCGAGTGGTTCGCCGGCGTCCGCGGCCTGCGTTTCGGCTGCACCCAATTCAAGCGCACCGCTACCCTGGACCGAAATATCCGGCAGGCAGCCGCCATGGTCTGCGGCGCTCCGTCGCTCAACGGTCTCGACGGCGAGTTGCGGAATTTGATCGATGCCTGCCACGAAGAGAGCTGGTGCCAGGCGGACGCCTCGCCGGACGGTCGTGGCGGCGCCGCAGTCACCGACTTCCGGGTGCGCAAATCGATCAAGCTGCTGGCGGAAGGGGTGGGCGCCGAAATCGAGCTCGATGCCATCGCACGCGAGGCGGGGCTTTCGCGCCCGCATTTCTACAAACTTTTCCGAACCCAGACCGGCGTCACGCCGCACCTCTACCTCAACACGCTGGTGATGGAAAAAGCGCTGGACTCGCTGGTAGCCACCGAAGCCTCGATCGCCGACATCGGCTTCGATCTCGGCTTCTCGTCGCAAAGCGGGTTCACGCGCTTCTTCGCTGCCAATGTCGGCATGGCCCCGACGGACTATCGGCGCGCCGCCAAGGTCCTGCGGGCCTGACCGGTCGATCCGGCGCGCTAAAGCATACTGGCGATCAAGTCCAAGCCGCGCGAGACCGATAGGATGGCGGCGGATGCAGACTGCGAACAACCGTTACACCCGGGGAGGACAAGGGCCGACATGGCGTCGAACGCTTTAACCCATCGCCGCATATCGGCTGGCGCAGGCCGGACGCCTGCTCGCGCCCGGGCCCCGACAGCGCGGGGGCGGCGCTGATGGCAAAGTTCATCGAACGCAATCCGTTGTGGGCGTTTGTCATTCTGATCGCGGTCGCGGCGGCACTCTGGTTGATTTTCGCGACCTGGCCGCAGGGCCTGGAGGACGCCCTCGGCCGGAAGAAGGTGTTCCTCAATGCCGTCTTCAACGGCATCACGCTCGGCGGCCTGTATTTTCTGGTGGCAAGCGGCTTCACCCTGATCTTCGGGCTGATGCGCAACGTCAATCTCGCGCACGGCTCGCTTTATCTGTTCGGCGGTTACGTCGGCTACGCGGTCAGCGTCGCAACCGGCTCGTGGATGCTGAGCTTCATCGCTGCCTTTGTCGTGGTCGCGCTGGTCGGCATCGCCATGCAAATCCTCGTGTTCCGCCGCATGGAGGGTCAGGACCTGCGCCAGACCATGGTGACAATCGGAATGTCGATCGTGTTTGCGGACCTGATGCTGTGGGCCTTCGGCGGCGACTTTTATCAGATCCAGACGCCGCGCGCGCTGGTTGGCCCGATCACCTTGCCGTTCGTCACCGCCGTCAAGTCGTCCGGAGAGGTGGTCTACCTGTCGTACCCGATGGTGCGTCTGGTCATCTTCGCCGCCTCCGTTGTGATCGGCGTCGCAATGTGGCTTGCCCTCAATCGCACGCGCATCGGCATGATCGTGCGCGCCGGGGTCGATGATCGCGACATTCTGGCGGCGATGGGCGTCCGCATTCAGTTGGTGTTCGTGCTCGTGTTCGCGCTCGGCGCCGGGCTTGCGGGCATGGCCGGCGTCGTCGGCGGCACGTTCCAGTCGATCTCGCCCGGCGAAGACATCCGGTTCCTGCTGGCGTCCCTGGTGGTGGTGATCATCGGTGGTATGGGGTCGATCCCGGGCGCGGCGCTCGGCGCGCTGATCATCGGCCTCGCCGAGCAACTCGGCTCGGTCTACATCCCGACCTACGCGATCGTGGTGACGTTTCTGATCATGGTGCTCGTGCTGGCCATTCGGCCGCAGGGCCTGCTGGCAGGCCGCTAGCCATGTCGATTACGCAGGACGCGCGGCTTCAGCCCGAAAACGTCGCCACGGCGACACCGTTGCCTGGCCTCGCCCGTCCGGATTTCGGCAACCCCGCCGCCTGGGTTGTCGGCTTCATTTTGATCATCATGCCGCTCCTCGCCAACGGCTTTTTCCTGATCGAGATTTTCGGCACCACCCTGATTCTCGGCATCGTTGCGCTGAGCCTGATGTTCCTGGCCGGTTATGGCGGCATGGTCAGTCTGATGCAGCTGACGATCGCGGGCCTTGCCGGCTACATGACGGCGGTGCTCGGCGCCAGCGGCAACGCCAACATCAGCCTCGGATGGCCGTGGTGGCTTGCGACGCCGATGGCGCTGGCCCTGGCGACGCTGTTCGGCACCGTTGGCGGGGCGCTCGCGGTACGCACCGAAGGCATCTACACGATCATGATCACGCTGGCGATCGCATCGGCGTTCTACTACTTCACCAACCAGAATTGGGTGATTTTCAACGGCCACACCGGCATCAACACCATCGTCACGCCGCATTTCTGGGGCGTCGACTGGCGCGCGGACATTCCGTTCTATTATGTGATACTCGCGGTCGCGGCGCTCTGTTTTGGCGCGGTAGGCTATGTTTCGCGCGCGCCGTTCGGACTGGCCTTGCAAGGCGTCCGCGACAACCCGCGCCGCATGGCAGCACTCGGATTCAACGTCAATGCGCACCGCGTCGCCGCCTATGCGTTCGCCTCTTTCGTGGCGGCGCTCGCCGGCGTTTTGCAGGTCTGGAACTACCGGCAAATCTCGCCCGGGTCGGTCGGAGTCGAGCGGGCGATCGACATTCTCATCATCGCCGTCGTCGGCGGCATCACCCGTCCGATCGGTCCCTTCATCGGCGCCCTTATTTTTGTGCTGCTGCGCACCTTCACGCTTGATTTTCTGGTCGCGATCGGGCTCGACGGCAATCGCTTCCGGCTGCTGATTGGCTTGGGCTTCCTGGTCATCGTGCTGTTCTCCCCGGACGGCATCGTCGGACTCTGGGAGCGTTGGCGCGGCCGCGGCGGCGGACCTGCACAGCCGGGCGGAGGCCATGGCCATGGATAGCGTCGCGCGGCGCCTTTCAACGGTAGGTTCCGGTGCAGCCCTCGAATTGCGCGGCGTGACGCGGCTGTTCGGGGCACTCGCGGCGCTGACCGACGTCACGCTGACGGTGCGCCCGGGCGAGCGGCGCGCGGTGCTCGGCTCCAACGGTGCCGGAAAAACCACGCTCTTCAACTGCATCACCGGCGATTTTCCGCCGACCTCCGGCACCATCCGGTTCTTCGGCGAGGACGTCACCCACTTTCCGCCCTATGAGCGCATCCGCCGCGGCCTTCGGCGCACCTATCAGATCTCCGCGCTGTTTCCGGGGCTTACCGTTCACGACAACGTCTATTTGGCCTGCTGCGGAGTTTCGCGCAGCCGCTTCTCGCCGATCCGGCCGCGCGTCAACGACGCGCTGATGCAGTCGGCCGATGATCTCGTCCAGGCGGTGCATCTGACGGCGGTGAAACAGCGGCGTGTCGCCGAGCTTGCCTACGGCCAGCAGCGCCAACTAGAAATCGCGCTCGCGCTCGCCGGAGCGCCGCGTTTCATCCTGTTCGATGAACCGGCCGCCGGCCTGTCGCCGACCGAACGCGGCGAACTGGTGGAAATCCTGACGTCGCTGCCGGGCCATATCGGCTACATCATCATCGAGCACGACATGGACGTGGCGCTGCGCGTGGTCGAGAGCGTGACGATGATGCACAACGGCCGCATCTTCAAGGAAGGGCCGCCGCAGGAAATCGAGTCCGATCCCGAGGTCCAGGAACTTTATCTGGGAGGCGGGCATGGCTGACGTGCGCCGCGCCGCACCGATCCTCGAGGTCAGGGGCCTCGACGTCTATTACGGACGCTCGCACGCGCTGCAGGGCGTCGACCTGACGCTCGACTCCGGCGTGCTTTCCGTGGTCGGCCGCAACGGCATGGGCAAGACGACGCTCTGCAAGACGATCATGGGGCTGGTGCGCGCGACCGGCGGTTCGGTCCGCGTGGGCGGCGAGGATCTGTTGTCGCTGCAACCTGCGCAGATCGCACGGCTTGGTGTCGGCTACGTACCACAAGGGCGACGCCTGTGGCGTTCGCTCACCGTCGACGAGCATTTGCGCATGACCGCGAGCATGCGGCGCGGGGCGTGGACCGTCGAGCGCATCTACGACACGTTCCCCCGCCTCGCCGAGCGCAAGAGCAACGGCGGTGGCCAGCTCTCCGGCGGCGAGCAGCAGATGCTGGCGATCTCGCGCGCGCTGGTGACCAATCCGCGTCTGCTGATCATGGACGAGCCAACCGAAGGGCTCGCCCCCGTCATTGTTGCACAGGTCGAGGAGATGCTGGTGCGGCTGGGCGAGGAGGGTGACATTTCGGTGCTCGTCATCGAGCAGAATATCGGGGTGGCGACGGCGGTCGCAAAAACCGTCGCCATCATGGTCAACGGCCGCGTCAATCGCCTCATCGAATCCTCGCGCCTTGCCTCCGATCGCGAGCTGCAACAGCGGCTGCTCGGGGTCGGACGTCATTCCGATGCGGACGCCGATATCAATGCGGAGGCCAATGACGAGGTCGCAGGACGTGCGGCTTCCCCGCGTCCGACGAGCCTGGCGCCGATCCGCATCTATATTTCCAATCCGACGCCGCCGACCCGATGGTCGCAGCCCGTGCCGATCGCGCGCATCGAGTCCGGCGCGCGGGCGCTGTCGAGCGGCGTGCTGAGGCTCCAGGAGGCCGCGCGGCCGCGACGCGACACGGAAGCGGCGCGAAGCTCGGGTCGGCCGACCGTGCTCGTCGTCGGCACGCTGGATACCAAAGGCGAGGAACTCAAATTCATCCGCGATATCGTTGCCGGCAGCGGGTTGCGCGCGCGGCTCGTCGACGTCTCGACGTCGGGCAAGGCTGCATCATGCGACGTCTCCGCTCAGGAAATCGCACTTAACCACGCGCGCGGAGGCAGCGCCGTGTTCGGCTCGGATCGCGGCGCCTCGGTGTCGGCGATGGCGGAGGCCTTCACCAACTGGCTGCGCCGCCAGGGCGACATCGTCGGGGTGATCTCCGCCGGCGGGTCAGGCGGCGCTTCGCTGGTGGCGCCGGGTATGCGCGCGCTTCCGATCGGCGTGCCCAAGCTCATCATCTCCTCGGTTGCGTCAGGCGATGTCGGGCCTTACGTCGGCCCCGCCGACATCACCATGATGTACTCCGTCACCGACGTGCAGGGGCTGAACTCGATCTCGCGCCAGGTGTTGGCCAACGGCGCCCATGCGCTGGTCGGCATGGTGAAGGCGCGGCTCGATGCGCAAGTGGCGAACGCGCGCGAGCCGAGCACCAATCTGCCCGCGGTCGGCCTGACGATGTTCGGCGTCACCACGCCCGCCGTGCAGCAGATCGCGGCGGCACTGCGCGGCGACTACGAGTGTCTCGTCTTCCACGCCACCGGCGTCGGCGGCCGCTCAATGGAGAAGCTGGTCGATTCCGGCCTGTTGTCGGGGGTTATCGACCTCACGACCACCGAGGTCTGCGATCTCCTGATGGGCGGCGTGTTCCCGGCGACCGAGGATCGCTTCGGCGCCGTGGTCCGCACCCGTATCCCTTACATCGGCTCGGTCGGCGCGCTCGATATGGTCAATTTCGGCGCGCCCGATACGATCCCCGAACGCTACCGTGGCCGCAAGCTGCACGTTCACAATCCGCAGGTCACGCTGATGCGCACCACCGCCGAGGAGAACGAGCGCATCGGCCGATGGATCGGCGAGCGCCTCAACGCGATGGATGGGCCGGTGCGCTTCTTTCTGCCGGAAGGCGGCGTTTCCGCGATCGACGCGCCAGGGCAGCCGTTCTGGGACCCCGACGCCGACGCGGCCTTGTTCCGCGCGCTCGATCAGACGGTACGCCAGACCAGCAACCGGCAACTCATCCGAATGAAGCGCAACATCAACGAGCCCGAATTCGCGGCGGCGATCGTCGCGGCGTTCCGCTCGGTGATCGGACGCACCAGCACGCGTCGGCGGGTGGCGAGGTGATCGATGCCCCGATTTGAACGCGCAGAGCTGTTGAAGAAATTCCAGGCCATGGTGGCGCGGGGCGAGCCGATCGTCGGCGGCGGGGCCGGAACCGGGCTCTCCGCCAAATGTGAGGAAGCGGGCGGCATCGACCTGATCGTGATTTATAATTCGGGCCGTTACCGGATGGCCGGACGCGGCTCGCTCGCCGGAATGATGCCTTACGGCGACGCCAATGCCATCGTGGTCGAAATGGCGGGCGAAGTGCTGCCCGTGATCAAGAAGACGCCGGTGCTTGCGGGCGTCAACGGCACCGATCCGTTCCGTGACATGGAGGTCTTCCTCGATCAGCTCAAGGCCCTCGGTTTTTCCGGAGTGCAGAATTTTCCGACCGTCGGGCTGATCGATGGCGTGTTTCGCGCCAATCTCGAAGAGACCGGCATGTCTTACGCGCTGGAGGTCGAATTGATCGCCAAGGCGCGCGCCAAGGATATGCTGACCACGCCCTATGTGTTCAATGAAGCCGACGCCCGGGCGATGGCCGGGGCGGGCGCTGACATCGTGGTCTGCCATCTCGGCCTGACCACCGGCGGCGCGATTGGTGCGCACACCGCGCTGAAGCTTCAGGATTGTCCTGTTCTGATTGACGCCTGGGCGGCGGCGGCGCTGGCGGTCAATCCCGGGATTCTGGTGCTGGCGCATGGCGGCCCGGTGGCCGAGCCCGCGGACGCCGCGTTCATCATGAAGCACACGCGCAAATGTCACGGCTTCTATGGGGCTTCGTCGATGGAGCGGCTGCCGGTGGAGCGGGCGCTGACGGAACAGGTTCGAAAATTCAAGGCGATCGGCGAGCGTTGAGCGCCGGTTACGGGAGGTAACTGTTATGTCTGGGATTCTTGTTGGTGAGTTGATCCTATGGCTGATCATCGCGTTGATCGTGATCGTCGTAGCCGTCTATATCGTAAATTGGCTCTATCACCGATCTTCCAAGGAAGTATCGTTTGTGCGCACGGGCTTCCTCGGCGAGCAGGTGGTGATCAATGGCGGCGCCTTCGTGCTGCCCTTCATTCACGACTTCACGCCGGTCAACATGAACGTGCTGCCGATGCCGATCACCCGGTCGAAGCAGGACGCCGTCATTACCCGGGATCGCATGCGCATCGACATCGAGGCCGATTTCTACGTTCGCGTCCAGCAGACGCCCGAAGCGGTTTCGATCGCCGCGGCAACGCTCGGGCGGCGAACGCTGGAACCGGAACGGCTGCATGCGCTGCTCTCCGGCAAATTCGTCTCCGCGATGCGCTCGGTCGCCTCGGAAATGACGATGGAGCAGATGCACGAGAAGCGCGGCGAATACGTTGCCCGCGTCAAGGAAGCTGCCGCCGAGGCCCTCGCCCAGAACGGCCTCGAACTGGAATCCGTGGCGATCACCGACCTCGACCAGACCGACCTCGAATTCTTCAACCCCTCGAACCGGTTCGACGCCGAAGGCCTGACCCGGCTGATGGAAGACATCGAGGCCAAGCGCAAGCTTCGCAACGACATCGAACAGGATTCGATGATCAAGATCCGCACCCGCAATCTCGAAGCCGAGCGTCAGGCGCTCGATATCGAACGCCAGAGCGAGACCGCGCGCCTCGATCAGGAGCGCGACATCGAGGTCAGCCGGGCCGTGCAACGGACCGAGGTGGCGCGTGAACGGGCGTTGCGCGAAACCGAAGCCGAACAGGCGCAAATTTCCGCACGCGAGACCATCGAAAAGGCCCGCATCGCCAACGAGCAGGCGATCACGGAAGCGCGCATCGCCTCCGAGCGCGAAACCCGGCAAAGGGAAATCGAGCGCACCCAGGCGGTCGAGGAAAAGGAAATCCTGGCGCGCGAGGAAATCGAAAAGGCGCGCATCTCCAACCAGCGCTCGGTCGACACCGCGCGTATCGAGTCTGAACGTGACGTGCGGCAGAAGGAGATCCAGCGCGGCCGGGCGGTCGAGGAAGCCGAGATTCAGGCGCGCGAATTCATCGAAAAGGCGCGCATCCAGCAGGACCGCGTGGTTACCGACGCCCGCATCGCCAACGAGGAGGAGACGCGCCGTCGCGAGATCGAGCGCACCCGCGCGGTTGACGAAGCCGAGATCTCCGCCAAGGAAGCGACCGAGAAGGCTCGGATCGCGCAGACCACCGTCGTCAACGCCGAACGGATTGCCTCCGACGAGCAAACCCGTTCGCTGGAGATCCGCCAGACCCGCGCCATACAGGAAGCCGAGATCGCGGCGCAGCAGGCGGTGGAAGGCGCCCGCATCGCGCGCGAGCGCATGCTCGCCTCCGAACGCATCGCCGCCGACCAAAGCACCCGCAAACTGGAGATCGATCGCAATCAGGCGCTCGAAGTTGCCGGCATCGCGGCGCGTGAGGCGACCGAGGCGTCGCGCATCACTCAGGAGGAGCGTATCCGCGCTCTCGAAATCGCACGCAATCGAGCGGTCGAGGAAGCCGACATCGCCTCGCGCGAGGCGATCGAGGCAGCGCGGATCGTCCAGGAGAAGAACATATCTCTTGCCCGCATCATGAGCGATCAGGAGACCAAGGAGCAGGACATCGAGCGCCAGCGCGCGACCGAGGAGGCCGAGATCGCCGCCCGGCAGGCGACGCGCGCCGCCCGCATCGCCCAGGAAAAGAAGACCGCCGCCGATTCGATCGCAGCCGAAAGCGAGACCCGCAAGCTCGAAATCGCCCGCAACGAAACCCTGGAGAAGGCCGAGATCGCTGCCAAGCAGCTGGTCGAGACCGCCCGGATTGCCCAGGAGCGCAAGGTCGAGGCCGATCGCATCGCCAAGGACGAGGCGATCCGCAACCTGCAGATCGACCGCGACCAGGCGGTCGAGGCGGCCGAACTGAAACGGCGCGACAGCATCGAGCGTCAGCGCATCGGCGTCGAGCTGGCGCTTGAGGCGGATCGTATTGCCTCCAGCAAGACCCGCGAAGTGCTCAACATCGAACAGAAGCGAACGGTCGAAATCGCCGATGAAGAGCGGGTGATCGCGCTATCGGCGAAGCGCTCGGAGCGCATCGACGCCGATCGGCAGGTCAAGCAGGCAGAAATCGTTGCCCGCCGCGACGTCGAGACCACCGAAGTGTCGAGGGAGCAGACGCTGGAAGCGGCGCGACTGGAACGCCGGCGCGTGATCGAGCAGCTCGAAGTCGGCCGTGTCCAGGCATTGCAGGAAGCCGAGATCGCCGCCAACGAAGAAGTGCAGCGCGCGCGCATCGCTTCAGACCGTGGGCTTGACGAGGCCCGCATCGGCCGCGAGCGCGAATTGCGCAAGCTGGAGGTCAACCGCGAGAAGGAAATCGAGACGGTTTTGATGGAGAAGGCGATCGTGCTCTATCAGAAATCGCTGGAACAATCGGCCGCGCAAGCGGAGGCCGAGAACGCCAAGGCGCACGCCACCGAGGCGGCCGAACGCGTCATCACCGTGCGCGACAGCGAGATCGCCAAGCGGCGCAAGACGGTCGAGGTGCTGATCGCCGAGAAGGAAGCCGAGGAGAAGCGCATCGCCGCCGGGGCCGAACGCGTACGCGCGGCGGTCGAGGCCGAAGGGCAGAAGCTGCTCAACGAGGCCGAGAACGTGCTTACCGATCAGGCGCGCTATTCGCTGTTCCGCCGCAAGCTGCTCGATCGCATCGAGGGCATCGTGCGGGAGAGCGTCAAGCCGATGGAGAAAATCGAGGGCATCCGCATCCTGCATGTCGACGGCCTGGCCGGCGGCGTCGGCGGCGCCGGTGGCGGTGGAGGCGGGCGCAGCGCCACCGACGAAGTGATCGATTCGGCCCTGCGCTACCGCGTTCAGGCACCATTGATCGATTCGATCCTCGCCGACATCGGTGTCGAGGGGGGCAGTCTTTCCAAGATGCCGGGCCTTATTCGCGAAGCACGGGATATGCAGGGTATCCGCAAGGAGACCGCGCCAAAGAAGGAGAGCGAAGGAAGGCCGGCCGCTTCGTCCCCGGGCGAGGGGGCGCCTGCGCGGCCGCCGGGCAAGAAGGGTTGAGGGCGCGTCATGGCTCGGGTCTACGTTTCGACCGTCGTCAATGCCCGCAACGATCGGGTATGGACACGGGTGCGCGACTTCAACGGCCTGCCGAACTGGCACCCGGCGATCGCCGAGAGCCGCATCGAAGGCGGCGAGCCCGCGGACAAGATCGGTTGCGTGCGCGATTTCCGATTGCGCAACGGCGATCGCATTCGCGAGAAGCTGCTCGGGCTCTCCGACTTCGACATGTTCTGCACCTATTCGATTCTTGAGTCGCCGATGGGTGTCGAGAACTACGTCGCGACGTTGCGGCTGACGCCGGTCACCGACGGTGAGAAGACGTTCATGGAATGGTCGGCCGAGTTCGACTGCGCGCCCGAACGCGAAGCCGAATTGATCAACAACATCGGCGGCGGCGTGTTCCAGGGCGGCTTCGATGCGCTCAAGCGCGCGTTCGGAGGCTGATCCCGTGCCGCATATCGTCAAGAGCACGATCCTGGACGCGCCGACCGGCGCGGTCTGGAATGTGCTGCGCGATTTCAACGGCCATGACCGCTGGCATCCCGCGGTTGCCACCAGCACGATCGAGCGTGCCCAGCCCTCGGACCGCATCGGCTGCGTGCGACGGTTCAAATTGAAGGATGGCTCGGAACTGCGCGAGCAATTGCTGGCGCTGTCCGATCTCGAACAGACCTTCAGCTACTGCCTGCTCGATACGCCGATTCCGATGTTCAATTACGTCGCGCATGTCCGGCTGCTGCCGGTGACGGACGGCGACCGCACGTTCTGGCACTGGGAGTCGCGCTTTACGACGCGGCCCGCCGAAGCCGCCGAAATCACTGAAATGGTGGGCGAGCAGATCTATCAGGCCGGTTTCGAGGCGATCCGCCGGCATCTCAAGGAGGCCGCATAAGCGCGGAGGAGAAATCATGCCCGTAACGGTGAAAACGTTCGCAACCTCGGGAGAAGCCGCATCCGCCCTTTCGTCGGAGCGGGATGCGCGTTATCTCGGCGGCGGCACGCTGGTGATGCGCGCGCTCAACGAAGGCGATCTCTCGATTTCGACGGTAGTGCGGGCGACCGACCGCGCCCTGACGCAGATCGAGTTCGCCAGCTCCCGCATCACGATTGGTGCCGGGGTCACCTTCGCGCGTGTACTCGCCGAACGCGAGCTCGCATTTCTGCATCCCGTTGCCGCCTCGATCGGCGGGCCGGCCGTGCGCAACATGGGCACGATCGGGGGCAATCTCTTTGCGCCGACGCCATTCGGCGACTTCGCTGTCGCATTGCTGGCGCTCGACGCCACCGTCGCGGTGCAGGGCGGCTACGGGTCGCGCGACGTGCCGATCGAGGAATTTCTCGCCGGGCGCGATCGCCAGCACGGCGCGCTCGTGCTCTCTGTGGCCTGCCAGCGTCCGCATGGCGAGGCGTTTCTCTATCGCAAGATCTCGCGAATCAAGCCGAAGGGCGGGTCCCTGGTGACGCTTGCGGCCCTTCTTCCGTCCAGCGGCGGCCGCGTGGTCGGTGCGCGCATCGCATATGGTGCGATGGCGGCGATGCCGGTTCGCGCCAAGGCGGCCGAACGCGCGATCGAAGGCCGCGCGCTCGACACCGCGAGCGTCACGGCCGCAGTTGCCGCCGCGACCGAAGGCACTTCGCCTGCCAATGATTCGTTCGCCAGCGCCTGGTATCGGCGTGAGGTCATCGGCGTTCATCTGCGTCGCCTGCTCACCGGCCAGGAATAACGAAGGCCCATAGAAAGCCGATAAGGAAAGCCCATGGCCAAGACCGCCCTGCAATTTCGTCATAACGACCGCGATGTCGCGGTCTTTGTCGATGGTGGTGCCAATCTGTTGAGCATCCTGCGCGATCAGGTCGGCGATATGACGCCCAAATTCGGCTGCGGCCAGGGGGGATGCGGCGCCTGTACGGTGCTGATCGACGGCGAGGCACACCTCTCATGCCTGACGCTGGCGGAGAGCGTGGAAGGCCGCTCAGTCGAAACGCTGGACAGCCTCAAGGATGGAGCGAACCTGCACCCGCTGCAACGCGCCTTCATGGAGCACTTCGCCGCGCAGTGCGGCTATTGCACCCCGGGCATGCTGATGGCGGCAAAGGCCTTGCTCGACCACAATCCGTCGCCGACCCGCGCCGACGTCGTCAATGCGATCGCGGGCAATATTTGCCGTTGCACCGGATATGAACCCATCATCAACGCCGTGCTCGCCGCCGCCTCGGGCGGTCGCGCGCGCGCCTAAAGGATCGCCCCATGCTGGAACTGCGCAAGGATATTTTCGCCGACGAGCGTGACGATAACCTCAAGGAGATCGGCAAGGGCACCCAGCGCCAGGACATGCTGGGCCATGTCACCGGCACGTCCACCTATTTCAACGACCACAAATTGCAGGGCATGCTGCATCTGAAGGTGTTGCGCAGCCCGCACGCGCATGCGCGCATCCGGCGCATCGACACCGTCGAGGCCGAGCGTTCCCCGGGGGTGCGCCGGATCATCCGCGGCAGCGATATCCCGCGCAATCTCAACACGCTGCTTAGCCTGATCAATTTCGGCAAGGACGACGAGCCGACGCTGGCGGTCGACAAGGTGCGCTACAAGGGCGAGCCGGTCGTCGCCGTCGTCGCCGACAGCCACCGCGAGGCCTTTGAGGCGATCGCCAAGATCCGCGTCGACTATGAGCCGCTGCCCACGGTGTTCGACGTCGAGGAGGCGCTGAAAGCCGGCGCGCCGGTGGTCAACGAAACCTATCCGAAGAACACCTTCCTTTATCACGACATCTACGATCACCAGAAGCTGCGCTTTGGCGACGTCGAGCGCGCCTTCGCAAGTGCCGACCATGTGCTCGAGCAGCGCTATCAGATGTCGCCGATCGAGCACGCGCCGACCGAAACCAACGGCTCGATCGCAGCCCCCGACACCAACGGACGCTATGTGGTCTACACCTCGACGCAGGCGCTGTTTTTCTCGCTCGACACCTGCGCCAAGATTCTCGACGTGCCGTCGAACACCTTTCACTTCATCGGCGGAACCGTCGGCGGCGGCTTCGGCGGCAAGGTCGATACCTTGACCGAACCGCTGTCCATCCTCGGTGCGATGCTGACCGGCCGGCCGGTGCGCTACATTTTCGGCCGCGAGGAGGAGATGCAGTTCGGGCCGCCGCGCGGCGCCGAACGGATCTACCTGAAGGACGGCATGATGCGCGATGGCCGCATCGTGGCGCGCAAGGTCCGCGCCTTTTTCGACAGCGGCGCCTATACCCGATTGTCGAGCTATGCCGTGGTCAAATGCGTAGCGCATTTGCCCGGACCTTATACGATCCCGAACGTTTACGGCGACGTCTATTGCGTCTTCACCAACCGCACGCCGGCGACGGCGATGCGGGGCTTCGGGGTCACCGCGATGGATTTCGCGATCGAATGCCAGATGGACAAACTCGCTCATCTGATCGGCATGGACCCGATGGAGTTCCGAATCCTCAATGCCTATCGCGACGGCGACATGAAGGCGCACCGGCGCGAAGCCAAGAACACCGCGCTGATCGAATGCGTGCAGGTCGCGGCCGAAAAGTCGAAATGGCAGTTGCGCGAGGAATTCAAGCGGATGTCCTCGCTCAAGGACGGCGGCGGCGAACGCGCCTTGATTCCCATTGCGGCGGCGAGTTCGCCGGCGCGCGCCCCCGCGCCCGTGCAGCAGCGCACGCCTTACGATCGCGCGCCACAGCCGGCGGCCGGACCCGCGCCGCCGCAACCGACGCCGCCTCCCACACCATCGCCGCCGCCCGCGCCGCAACCCGCTTCGCACGGCGCAGTACGATTTTCCTCGGTGTTCGGCTCAAGGAGGCGTTGACCATGACCAGGCATCGCGGACGCGGCATCGCGTCGATCAATTATCCCATCGGCATGAATCTCGGCGGCGATCCGAGCCAGGCGCTGGTGCATTCCAATCCGAGCGGCAAGTTCACGGTGTCGCTGTCCTCGATCGATCTCGGTCAGGGCATGAAATCGGTGACGCGGCAGATCTGCGCCGAGACGCTCGGCGTGCCGGTCGAGGACGTCTATGTCGACACTGCCGATTCCGATACCGGGCCGCATTGCATGGGCAGTTTCGCCTCGCGCGGCACCCATCGCGTGGGAAATGCTGTCATGGCGGCCGCCAAGGAAGCTCGCGGCGTGATGATGGAGGCGGCGGCCGAGGAGCTCGAGGTCAATGCCGCCGATCTCGAAACCGACGGTCGCGGCAACATTCACGTCAAGGGCGCGCCGCATCGGTCGATCTCCACCAAGGACGTCGCGATCGCCGCGCAGTTCAAGCAGGGCAAGACCATCTCCGGGCGCGGCATCTTCCTGGTGCCGCTCTCTGCGGTCGATCCCGAAACCGGCGAAATGTCGCCCGCGACCTGCTACGCGCACGCCTGCCTGGTCGCCGAGGTCGAGGTCGACGACGAGACCGGCGAGGTCGCGATGGTGCGGATGGACAGCGCCTACGAACTCGGGCGCGCGCTCAATCCGCGCCTCGTCGAACAGCAACTGGTCGGCGGCGCCTGGATGGGCATCAGCCACACGCTGTTTGAGACGACGGAACCCTATTATCCCGATCCGAGCCACGGCCCGCGCGACTTCGTCGAATATCTGATGCCGGGTCCCGGCGACATCTGCCCGCACGACATCGCGGTGCTGGAGCGTCCGGCGGCGGATGGTCCATTCGGCGCCAAGGGCCCCGGCGAGATGTGCGCCAATCCGGTGCTGCCGGCGGTCGCCAACGCGATTTTCAACGCGGTCGGCGTGCGGGTCGACGAGCTGCCGATCACGCCGGAGAAAGTGCTGCGAGCGATCAAGGGGCAGGGCGGTGCACGGCCGCAGGCGCGTCGCTGATGGCGGTTCGCGGCAATATCAGCGGCATCGATAGTCCGCAGGCGCTGGAGAACGCGCTGCGCGCGGCCTATTACCTCGCCGACGACGGCATCGCGACGGCAGCCTATCTGGCGCTCGCGCTGGGCAAGCCGCTGCTGCTGGAAGGCGCTCCCGGCGTCGGCAAGACCGAAGCGGCGAAGGCGATCGCCGCGGTGCTCGGCCGCCGGCTCATTCGACTGCAATGCTATGAGGGGATCGATGCCTCCGCCGCGCTTTATGAATGGAACTATCCGCGGCAGATGCTGGCGATCCGCCAGGCCGGCGACCAGACCATCGATATCTACGGCGAGAGCTTCCTGATCGAGCGTCCGATGCTCGCTTCGCTTCGCGCGCCGGATTCGACGGTGCTGCTGATCGACGAAATCGATCGCTCGGATCAGGAGTTCGAAGCGTTCCTGCTCGAATTCCTCTCCGATTTCCAGATTTCGATTCCCGAGCGCGGCACCATCCGGGCGGCCGAACGGCCGGTGGTCGTGCTCACCTCCAACCGCACGCGCGACCTGCACGAGGCGCTGCGCCGCCGCTGCGTCTATCACTGGATCGATTATCCGACCGCGGAGCGCGAGGCGAGGATCGTGATGATGCGCGCCTCGAGCGTCGCGGAAGCGACCGCGCGCGCGGTTGTCGCTGCCGTCGGCAAGCTGCGGCGCGAGCCGCTGAGCAAGGCGCCCGGCGTCGCCGAGGCGGTCGATTGGGCGGAGGCGGCGACCCTGCTCAACAAGGGCGGTGCGCGCTGGCCGGACGCATTCAAGCGCTCGATCGGCGTCGCACTGAAGGACGAGGAAGATCTCGCCTTCATCTCCGGCCGGCTCGACGCCATCATCGCGGAGGCGGCCGCGTGATCGACGAGCCGCAACTGCCTCGGGCCGCCCATGCCTTCATTTCGTTCGTGGCGCTGTTGCGCGCCAACGGCTTTCCGGTTGCGCCCGAACAGACCACCGCGTTCCTCGCCGCGATCGAACTGCTCGGGCCGCGCAGCCCGGAGGACATCCGCCAGGCCGGCCTTGCAACGCTGGCGCCGGCTCCGGAACGGCGCGCCGCTTACGACATGCTGTTCCGGATCCACTTTCTCGGCGGAGAAGAGCTGCCGGGCGCCGAGGGCGAAGACGAGGACGTCGTGCGGCTGCGGGACGAGGGGAGCGGCGACGAGGAGCCGCCGCTCGCCGACGAAGTCAACAAGTCAGGCGAAATGGCGGTGCGCGCCGAGGCGCTGGTCGAGCGCCGCTTCGGCTCCGGCGGTCCGAACGAGGCGCTGCGCCGGCTGGCGCGCGAGGCCCCGACGCGGCTGCCGCGGCGGCGCGGGCATCGGCGGATGCGGGCGCGGCGAGGGCCCTGGGCGGACCTGCGGCGCACTTTGCGCGAAGCCGCGCGCAATGACGGCGAGGTGATGCGGCTTGGCCGGCTGAAGCGGCGCGCGCGGCCGCGCAAGATGCTGTTACTGATCGACGTCTCAGGCTCGATGAAATCGCGCTCCGAGGACAATCTCAGGCTCGCCCATACGCTGGTGCAAGCGACGCCCAATATCGAAGTATTCACCTTTGGCACGCGGCTGACCCGGGTGACCCGCGCGCTGCGGCTCAAGCGCCGCGAACAGGCGCTCGCTGCCGCCGCTCATCTGGTGAGCGATTGGGACGGTGGCACGCGCATCGGCGACGCGCTGCAGGCGTTTCTGGCCGTGCCGCGGTTCGGCGGCTACGCCCGCGGCGCCGCGGTCGTCGTCCTCTCCGACGGGCTGGAGCGCGGCGATCTCACGGCATTGCGCGAGGCGGTTGCGAAACTCTCGCGGCGCGCCTGGCGCGTGAGCTGGATGACACCGCTCGCGGTCGGCACGAACTTCGTGCCGCAGACCGAGGCGCTGATCGCGATTCGCCGTTTCGTCGACGACATGGTCGATGGCGGATCGGTCGCGGCGGTGGTCGGCCATGTGCTGTCGCTCCGGCAAAGGAGAGCCGCGTGACCGGTATCGTCGACGCGCACCATCACATCTGGCGCCAGGCCGATCTTCCCTGGCTGGTCGGGCCGATGCAGCCGCGCATCTTCGGTCCGTATGAGCCGATCCGTCGCGACTATCCGATCCGCGAATATCTCGACGACCTCTCCGGCGCTGGCGTCGTCAAATCGGTCTATGTACAGACCAATTGGCCGACAGAGCGGTTCGAGGACGAGACCGCCTGGGTGCAGCGCACCTCCGAGCAAACCGGCTGGCCGCACGCGATTGTCGCCTACGCGGATCTCAGCGCGGCAGACGTGCGGCCGCAGCTCGACCGGCTCAAGCGCTACCCGCTGGTGCGCGGCGTTCGCATGCAGCTGCACTGGCACCAGAACCCGCTCTACCGTTTCGCCGCGCATGGCGATCTGTGCGCGGACCCGACGATCCGCCGCAACGTCGCGCGGCTGGCTGAGTACGATTGGAGTTTTGACCTGCAGGTTTTTGCGCCGCAGATGCCGGGCGCGGCCGGGCTTGCCGAAGCCTGTCCGAAGGTCACCTTCGTGCTGCAGCACGCCGGAATGCTGGAGGACCTGTCACCTGCCGGCCGCGCCGCCTGGCGCGCCGGCATGGTGCGGCTGGCGGCGTGCCCGAACATCGTCTGCAAGCTCTCGGGGCTCGGCACGTTCATTCATCGCAACGATCCTGCGCACATCGCCGGGATCGTTACCGAGGCATTGGCGATCTTCGGTCCCGAGCGCTGCCTGTTCGGCTCGAACTTTCCGATCGAGAAACTGTGGACCAGCTATCGCGCGCTCGTCGACGCCTATCTCGACGCCGTCAAATCGAACCCGAATCATCGCGATGCGATCATGCGCGACACGGCGATGCGGGTCTATCGTCTCGCCCCTTAGCCGGGCGCGGAAAAACAAATGAGGGAAATGGGAGGCAAGTATGGCTTTGGAAATCAAGATTCTTGACTATGGCGACATTGAACTGGAATCGAGCTTCCTCGTGCTCGGCCGCGATTGTGGGCGCACGCGCCGCGTACTGACGCTGGGCTTTCTGATTGTCGGAGGCACTTATCCGATCGTGGTCGACACCGGCTACCGCTCCAATCAGATCATGGAGACGCTCGGCATGCGCGGCCTCCAGTTCCATGAAAACATGATCGAGAACCAGCTGGCGCGCCACGGCGTGCGCATGGGCGACGTCCGCTTTGTCTGCCACACCCACCTGCATATCGACCACGCCGGCAAGGACGACCTGTTCCCGATGAACACCACCGTCGTCGTCAACCGCAAGGAACTCGAATATTCGGTTTCGGGCCTGATGCACCCGCAATATCCGGCCGCCGACATCAAGCACCTGATCGACCGGCTGCACACCAAGAGCGCGCTGCGATTTCTGGATCTCGAGATCACCGGCCCCGTTGAACTGATCCCGGGCGTCTATTGCGAGGCGGCCAACGCGCACACTGAAGGGTCGATGAATTTGCACGTTCATACCGCCGAGGGGATCGCGACCATCTGCGGCGACGTGCTTTACGATATCAACGACCAGTTGGTGGATCCCTTCCGCGAGATCCACGACGCCGAGCCGCGCACCACCGGCAATCACGGCACTTCGAAGCGTGCGGAGAAAGCCGCGATCAAGAAGCTCGTCAACAGTTCGCGCTTTCTGCTGCCGGTGCATGACCGGCCCTGCAAGATCGAAGGCGGCGATGTCGTCGGGCGGCTGCAGGACCAGGTCCCCGGACCGATTGTTCAGTCACTGCCCAAACGCAACTGGTTCCCGGCCTGAGCCGAGCGAAGGCATTCCCCATGACCCACGCCACGCTGCGTCCCGAATTCGAGAACCTGATCGATCCCTATGCGCCGGTCGGCCAACTCGGCACCGGCTTCACCTTCACCGAAGGACCGATCTGGCATCCGGTCGATCACTATCTGCTGTTTTCGGATATGCCGGCCGACGTTCGCCGGCGCTGGGACGCCGCGCGCGGCGTCGTCGAGGTCAAGCGCCCGTCGAACAAATGCAACGGCATGACCTATGACGCCGACCTCAATCTGATCGTCTGCGAGCACGCCACCTCATTGCTGATCCGCGAGCGCCCCGACGGCCGCCGTGAAGTCATCGCTTCCCATTTCGATAAGCAGGAGCTCAACAGCCCGAACGACGTCTGCGTGCATTCAAGCGGCGCGATCTATTTCTCCGACCCCTGGTACGGCCGCATGCCGGTCTATGGCGTCGAGCGACCGCGCCAGCTCGGCTTCCAGGGCGTCTATCGCGTGCCTCCCGGTGGCGGCGCGCCGCAACTATTGGTCGACCGCTATCTGTTCGACCAGCCCAACGGACTCTGCTTCTCGCCGGACGAAAAGCGACTCTATGTCAACGACACCGTGCAGGCGCTGATCCGGGTCTTCGACGTCGAAGCCGACGGCTCGATTTCCAACGCTCGCATCTTCGCCAACGGCATCCGCTCGGAACTCGAGCCGGGCTTGCCCGACGGCATGAAATGCGATCAGCACGGCAATATCTGGGTGACGGCGCCAGGCGGCGTCTGGGTCTATGCTGCGAATGGCGATCTGTTGGGCAAGGTTCGCGTGCCCGAGCTCGTCTCCAATCTGACATGGGGCGGCGCCGACTTCCGTACCCTGTACATGACCTCGACGCACTCGGTTTACACGGTCGCGACCAAGGTCGGGCCGCGGGCCGAGCCTTACATGACGTCCAGGGGAGGCGGCGGAGTGGCGGCGTCTTCCGCGCCCGCGCCGTTGATCAAGGCCGACGGCCTGCAACTCGATCCGAAGCGCTGCGTGCTGATCCTGCAGGATCTGCAGAACGACGTCATCATGGAGGGCGGCGCGTTCGCCGATTCAGGCGCGCCGGCGCATGCGCGTTCGCAGCG
>Ga0182030_10002736_pt1 | contig 37563 bp, 53 predicted proteins | sample 812S3MmetaG_FD_121299 | JGI IMG/M metagenome (GOLD analysis project Ga0182030, IMG submission 121299) | Permafrost microbial communities from Stordalen Mire, Sweden - 812S3M metaG (Illumina Assembly) | ecosystem: Environmental > Terrestrial > Soil > Wetlands > Permafrost | place: Sweden...
AAGAACTACGAGGTCATGAAGACGCTCGTGGACCGCTGGATCGATCTGGCCACCGAACTATCCAATATCCGACTGGCAAATAAGCGCCCATGACCGAACCGAGAAGTTGGCACTGTCCAGTTATTAAGAGTTCTTCTTATTCGGGTGTCTATTCTTTACCACCTAGTGGTAAACATTCTTTACCACCCCTGCGTCCGACGTTTACCACCTGTCACCAGATAAGACAAAAGCCCATGCGCGAACATGAGCTTGTGTCTGACCACGGTTCGCGCCGCGAGGTAAATTGAGTTGGTACCCAATAATGAAAGCACAATGAGGCAAAGGTGCAAGCGGAGGTGGGGATAAGTGGTGAGTCTTGAGAACCGCCGTAATCCGACGCCAGTTCCTTATCGCGGTCCTCACCAAGCCACGGCAACGAATCACACAGCAGGTCTATATTGCCTTACGGCCTTTTCATTTTCGGATGCTGATGACGTAATCCACGTCACATGCATCAGGATGCGCCATCGCTAGCAGATGTCGGCAGACAGTCTTAACCTCTCGTTGTCGAGGTTCAGGTCGCCCCGTGACTGTTCGCACTACTGGTGCCGGGACGAATCAAAAATTTGAGCATGAATTTGGCCCTCCTTCTTGACCGTTTCGGTCAAAGCCATTGTTGCATGGAAATACCGCTTGTCACCTCATCACCTTCTCCAAGATCATCCGCGCCAACCTGACGCAATCCGCGATCACCGATACAAGCCTGGGCGACGGGCGAGAGATGTCATCACGCGCCAACCGGACGGCTGCGATGATCGAAGCGGCGATCACGAGCGTGGACGCAAACCGGTCTTTGAACCGGCGCTCCTCCTCATAGGCGTTTGCCCGCTTCATCTCGCCCATAGACAGAGTATAGGCGAATAAAAAGCGAATATATTGACGAGATTTCCACAAAAGCTGTGCAAAAGTGGACATACAGGCCGGAATTGTTTATCTAAAGTAAACCTCTCCTAACCGCGAAATGGCGATTCAAGTCTATTCGGAAAGGTGGCAGTGGATGATTAATTCCGGCTTCATGCGGCAGAACTACCGCGACATGAAGGCAGATGTAATTTGCCTGTGCTGTTTCCAAACCGTGGCCCAATCAAAACCTGTTTCTGAACTCGCGGCGGTCGAAGAAGAGCACGTCTGCAACCCACGCAGAGATTTCTTTGTGCCGCAACCTGATCGGCACCGTGGACTTTACAGCTAAGAAAAAACCGCCGTCCCAGGAATACACTGGAAGATTTCGGCGGTGCAAAAGATGATTCTTTTGATTTTCTGGCAAAAGGTCATTTTCAGGTTTCGACCCGTTTCGACCCTGAGCGCGCCCATAATCGCGCCTACTAGACAAGCCGCCGCTCCTCACAAAGCATTACAGCCTATCTGAGTGAAGCGTAGCTCCGAGAGGATGAAGGGGCGATGAAGCTAGAGCTTGAGGATCTGCCAACAAGTCCAGCGGTGTCCCATCCCGGCGGAGATCATCATGTCGGCCATGTGGATGGCTTCGCCGGGGATCATGGGTGAGCCGTGATAGCCAAAGCGGCGCTCGGCCTCCTGCCAAGTCGATGTCCCGTTGAACTGCAACACACCCCACGAGATCTTGTGGTTCGAGTCAGGACGGGCAATATTGACCCCCTGGCTCTCGCACTGGATGAGTCGGGCTATCGTCGAGGTATTTTCGACCTGGAACGGCACCGTATACGCCCAGCCGTGGTCAGAAATGACCGTTTGCGGGGTGTTAGGCGGTAGAACGGTGTATCGAGCGGGCTGAAAGGCGGTAGAGGCTAAAATGGCGGCAAATATGATGCATTTTTTCAAAGTTGTGGACGGTGCTGTCACCCACGTCCCGCCCTGTTGGGCATCGGCTTCATTTAAGAGCCGAGATTAATTTGCGACTTCATAATCCTTTCATTTTGACAGCGGAAAGCAAATGGTTATCCACACCCTAGTTAATGGCCCGGCAAGTGAATATGTCGCTCTCGCGGGTGCAACGCCATGCGCCCTTTAGTCCATTTACCTCATCAGACGCGGAAGCGTCTGGCCGAGAGATTTTGCCCCAGAAGCGCACCTTAAGGTTGTGGGGATTCTTGTCTTCGGCGTCCACCGGACAGAAGAGCTCTGCCATCTCCTTAGGATGCTGAGCATCGCCGAACGTTTGAATACCGGCGCACGTCCGATTCTCTCCGACAAGCCAATCGCCTTTCATATACACATCGACGTTTTTGTCATGGGTCATCAATCCTTGGTCGTCGAGTGAGGTATATCCGATGTAGCACAAAAGCAGAACCATGGCGACGAGACACACCATTCCGAATCTCCAAAACAGAGTTGCAAACCATGATCTCTTGTTGCTCATGATGGATAACAATATCACCGGCCCGCAAAGAAAAGACGCCTCATTGAGGCGTCTGTGCCGTTTTAGGCGGCAGGTAGGTAACGAGTATCCATGACTTTTCATGAATACAAAAAAAGAACACGAGGACTTCGCCATCTTCACAGCGAATCTCCTCACGATGTTGAATGTTGGTGAAGCAAGAGCCGTCGCAGTCCATAGCGACCTCAATTCAGGTGAAAGTGACGCATCCATGCGGCCGTTTCAATGTCGTCGAAGTCCGGATTTGTTCCGGTGAGGTAAGTGCGCTTGATCGGGGCGACGGAGGGGCCGTCGGTAAAGACGTGATGGCAACCGTTCGTGGTGCATTCGGTAGCACGAGCGGGTATACGCATGAAGCACGCGGGACAGACCTTTTGTGGACACATGACTTCCTCAATTCAGGGAAAAGAACTCTCCCAGGCTAGCGGTTGCTTTGTAGAGCGGTACGGGGTCGAGTAGTTGTCCGAATGCCGACGTATAGCAGTTTTGGAGCGAGTAGGCAGTACGGGGCCGGAACTCGTCGTGTGTGGGTTCGAGCCAGTTCTGCCAGACTTGTTTTGCGACGTGTTTCGGCGCATTCAAGCGGTCTTCGATGAAGGCTCGGAAGATAGAGAGCCGCACGTCATCGTCGGTGATCTGTTGGTCTTTCCAACGATTGACTTGCTGAGTCATCGGAGCGAAGCCGCGTTGTGCTTCGTCGATGCCGATCGAGAGCGCGTTACGCAAAGAGAAGTGGCGCGAATGCTTTGCAAGTACGATATTGAATTCGCCGGCGAACGAGAGGTTGGAGCAGACAAAGATTCTGAGCCCGACAACGATAGAGAGCCGGAACGCCTTTGAGTGAGAATTGCGGACGCCAAGTGCGAAGCTCGCGCCGTCCATTCCCTGGTCGAGCGTCATCACGCCGAAGAAATTGTTGCCGTCTTTTGTTACGGCGAATTCTTCCGAGGTAATAGCGATGTGTCTGAAACCAAGCTGTTCCTGAAGCGAATTGACGATCTCAACGTGCGGAACAACCTGGTGCGTGAGGGTTGATTGCGGCGCGGGGACGAGTGCTAACTGTTCGCGCGTAAGCTTGCCAGAGGTGTCATACCCAGCGATGAGAGTGCTTTCCATAACTGCCTCCTTTTGATTTGTGAATGAGCTGATGAGCACTCCGGCCTGGTTTGACCGATAAAGATTTAAGCGCCCAGCCCCGCTTCGCTGTGGCGGCGGGTCGAATCGCCGGAGATGGATAGCAATGACGAAACCATTTCTCGAAGCAGGGCTGGACGTTCAAATAGTCAAAGCTTTTCTGAAGTCAGTGCTTTTTGTGCGTTTTGAGTTGTTACAGCGAAAGCAAAGAGGTTGGATATTATCTATATTGTGAGAACCGCCGCGAGAGAGCGGGACGATATGATCTTCGGTAAGGTGTTCAACTCTTTGACCTGTGAATGGCTCTTTCATGCCGCAAGACAAACAACAATAGAGATATTTTGCCTTTAGGTCTTGCCACTCCTGAAAAGTATGATTGCCGGTCGCTCCGTGTTTTTTCGCTTTGACCCGACCATCGTAAAACCGCGCACGAATACGGTTTTTCTCATACCATCGCTTACCATAGAGCTTCTTAACTTCAGGATATTTTTTCCTATTCTTCTTCTTGACCTCCATTGTTGATGTTTAGTGTTTGTTGAAAACTGTTCCACTGCCAGTAGCTCGCCTATAGGAGCAAGCCGCGCGGCTTAGCTGGGATTCCCCGTCCGTGAAAGCTACTGGTGTGGAGGTTCGACTAGTTGCTACCGGTCGTGCTTTGGCCTGTCGTCAGGTGGAACACGCTTGCGCATCCCGTGAGGATGAGATTGATCACGACTGAGACATCAGCAGGAACTGAGCCCGAAATCGCCGTGTATCCGTTGAAGACGAAAATAAAGACCAATGTCCAAAAGGTCTTTGAGCGGAGGAGTGAATAGTTCATTTTGTAAAGAGTTTTTCGACCTTTTAATAATCTCCGAATATTGATTGAAGCCAGAGGGAGAGCTGTTGAAGCCAGGAGATCTTCTGCGCGGGAGTGTCGGTGGTGTCGGTAGCGATGTCTTGCACGACTGTCGACGCAGTTGCGACGACCGCTTCTAAGGCGGGAATGTCTTGGGCGAATTTTGCATTGAAGAATGGCAGAGGATTGACGCATCCCATATATCCATTCGTTGGGTTGAGTGCAGTCAATGCCGAATTAAGCGGCATCATTCCGACATGGAGATGAGGACCGGAAGATTCTGCCGGATAGCCTGAATCACCTGAGTACCCGAGTAGTTGCCCTGCTTTTACGGGAGTGAGAACAAAATCGCTCGCCGTGATGGAATAGGGATACCCTGGTGTGCCTGCGGGAACCATGTGCCAGAGGATGATGTTGTACGCGTTATCTAATGTGCGGATGTAGATTCCACAACCCCCGTATTTATCGGTCACATAGAATGCATTGCCGTCACACGGCGCATAGACGGGCGTGTACATCGGGCACTCAAAGTCAATTCCGGGGTGTCCCAATTGGCCTGTAGAGGCGGCGAAGTCCTCCTTCGCGCCGAAAAGATTTTGCTGATTGATGGGGTTTTTAACCGGGTAGTACAGCTCCATTGCCTTAACTATGGGTGATTCTGGAAATCTTGCAAGTGGGGATTACTTCTTGGGCTTCGCGGGCGTTGGCGCGTAGGTATCGGTGGTGATTCCGAGAACGCTCGCGAGGATTGAAAGAAGCTTGTTTGCCGAGTTCGGGTCGGACTGCAATTCCTGAGCGTTCGTGATCTGGAGCGGCATGGCAAGATTCTCAGCTTCGCCTTTGAGCGTGGGTTTGGTTCCCTGAAACGTCGTGCCGGTGATGTAGAGATCATTCACTACTGATGCCGCCGGGGAAAGCTTATCGGACAAATAGGACTCAAGCGTGCTTCCTACAGTCTGACCACCAAACACCGGCTTGCCATTTTTTCCCGTGGCATCAAGTTGAGTGATCTTCCCGGTCGTCGCGCTTTTTGTCTTCATGGTGGCAAGCCGCGCGGCCAAGGTGACGAGCGCCGCATTCCCGCCTGAGATGTTGAACGACGTATCTCCGACTTTGATCTTTCCGAAGTTCGAGCTTTGCGGGTTCGTTTCAGCGCTTCCCGGATGCAAGGCGTTGGCGGTGGCCATGACAGTCGCCATGGTGACTACCATCTTCGTGAGATTGATCGCGGCCTGCTGTTGGGTGAATTTGGTCATGCCGTCGCCCAATACCGGCTGGCCGAGCAGAACGTCGAACGAAGCTTTTGCGAGACGCGGGGAGAAGAACACGTTGTTGAGCTCTGTGGCCGCGCCTTCCAATCTCTGTCCGAATGTTCCCCGTCCGGTGAGGGAGTTGACCAATTTACCGATCGCGGGAAGTTGCTTCCCATCGGTGAGATCCACTCCATTTTTTTCGGCGAGCTTGATGTAGGTGTCTGCAAGGTCCGCGCGGTTCAAATATTGGAATGATTCAAAAGCGTCTTTGCTTGCGTTGAATACTCTGCCGGCCACGGGGATCTTTCCGGGAAGTGAGCTCGGGAACTGCTCCTCGACGTTGCCCACGGCAAGCCCCATCTTCTTGTAGTTTCCGTTCAAGGCATTCGGTCGGGACTGAACATCGGATTTCACTTCGTCCATGACTTTGTCGCCGCCAATGGATTTCCCAAAGTTCTTGAACATCTCGACGCCGTTCTTAAACCAAATGTCCGGGTGGGTGGTAAGCGTGCCGAATCCCTGTTTGAAAAGTGACGTGAACTCGATGGAAGCCTTGAGGGATTTCGTCGCTCCGGCCGCATCGGAAATCATCTTGCCGCCGGTCTTCAAAACTCCGTCCGTCTTTGCCTGTTCAAGATACGAAGGCGCGTTGCTCTTCTTCAGTCCTTCGACGTAATTTCCGAGTGCCACCGCTTTTCGGCCGTAGTCCAGGCGATCGCCGCCATTCGCAATCGCGGTCTTTGCATCGCTCGCGTCTTTCGCCATCTGGCTGATTTTCTGCGCCTCTTCAAGCGTGACTTCTGTTCCCAGCTTCTTGTTCGCAAGGTCATTCAGAAACGATTTGAGATCGGCGGGATTCAACGCCTCCTGAAGCTTGTTGATCTTCGAGACAATGTCATCGCGGACTTCCGGTTTCAGACCTGCGACTTTCTGAGCCCAGTTAATCATTCCGGCTTGCTGATCTTTGAGAAGCATTTTGCTTTCAAAGAGCGCGTTCACTTCGCTCGCGTTGTCTTTACCCACGATGCCGGCGAGATAATCGTTTCGCTCCTCGGAAGACATCGCAGAGAGTTTGCTCGGATTTATGGTTCCGTCCTTCAATGCGGTGCGGAACGCTGTAGTAATTGATTTTGGAAGGCAGATCATACCTGAATGGATTTAGTGTTTAATCGCTTTGCTGGACAGCCGTATGTCGGTGTTGTCTTATGGCATGGCTCGCACAAAGTAATGCCGTTTGATACATCAAAGCGCAAAGCTGGGAATAGGGCAAACGGTCTAATGTGGTGTGGATTGAGCCGTCCCCCTACCTGTCCGCAGAACTGGCAAGTGTATTTGTCGCGAGCGTAGACTGCAATCCTCCAGACTCGATACTCCATGCGGCGGCGCCATAGTTTGCTTTCGTCTGTCTTACGGGGTTTTCCGTTCGCGCGTTGCGTGGCGCTCATCTTTGCAATTGTTTCCGGGGAGTGGCGGTAGCCTTTTCGAGCAGCGACGCGTTTTGCGATCAACTCTTGAGACTGTGTCTTTCCTAATTGCCGAAGCGACATCTTTCTGCGAGTTTCGAGTGAGAAGCGTCTTCCCACCTGAGCTTCACTAATCTTTCTGTTTCGTTCCGGGGAATAAATCGACGCAACGAACACTCCTCGCTTACTATCGCTGATTTTTCGTCTCATCTCTAGTGAAACGATATGGCCCTTGGCGAAAGGCTTTCCGCGTGGTTTCATTTTCATCAGCATTCGATCGACGAAATAAAACTGCCCCAGTCGCGTGGCCGCGCACTCGCCTTTTTAATCTCTCCGGTCACGTCGCCCGCAACCTTGTCGCGCAGAACATCGACGCTCTTTCCGCCGTTCTTGTTCTGAACGTTTCTCTCGCGGGTCGATTGAACGTCTTTGATCTTGTCCACCGGGGATTCGGGATCTCGCTCTCCTGCGAATCGAAGTTCCTGAGCGTGAACGCTCGACTCCGAAGTAATGGGAGATGATGCGAGCTTTTGGAGAAGATCTGCGTCGCCGGTCTTCATGGCAAAATCTTCCATGCCTTTGAGGAACATCGTCGGACTCATGCCATCCGGGAGTTTTTGAGTGGTCACCGCATCACGTGCGGCCGCTTCGTTATTTGTGATGAAGTCTGCAACCTTGCTCGCCTGGTCTTTGACGTTCTTTCCTTCAAACCCTGCGAGGTTCTCGAATTTGTCAGTCAGTCCCTTCGCAATGGCGTTGGCTTCGATGCTTTTTGCTATACCGCTTGTCTTGTTGGGTGGTGGCGGCTCGCTCGTGGAGGGAGTTGTCTCAGCCGGCGCTGTGCTTTCTGTGGGTTCTTTCGGAGCCGGGATAGTGTCCGGACTAGATTTTGCATCTGTGGTAGGTGATGGCGGTGTTGTTTGTGGCTGATTGTTTGTGGCAGGCTCCTCGTTAGGTTCTGCCGACACATCGGGATTACCGGAAGTCTGCGGTTTGCTCGCCGGAGAATTTGGATTGGCTTTCGCTTCGGCCGCAACCTCCTGCGCTTTGTTCACGATCGTCTGAGCGTCTTCGGGGCCAAAGTGTTTGCTCAACATATCCATCACATCAGGTGCAACGTATTTCCCCGCGATGATCTGGCCTGCGAGAGTTGAAACCGCGCGGATGCCCGGCTCAAGATTTGCTTTGGCCTCGTCAGAGATCGGTAATGCCTTTAACGCGCCGACGCCAACGTCGCCGCTCGCGTCTCCGAGTGCGGAGAACGGAACATTGAAAAGAAGTTTGGTGATGTCTCCGACGATAGGAATTTTATTCGCCACATTGAACCACGTCGTGATCGGCGTGAGCGCGCCGCCTGCAAGAGTGGTCGCGGCTTGCAGTCCGTTGCTCACATCCTGACTCGCGGGCGCACCACTCTTTATTCCGGTGATGAAGTTCTTCACCGTGTCATTGAACGCGTTGCTCGCGGTCATTACGTCGGTGTACGGAGTTTCAACAATTTGCTTCAGAGAGCTTCCGAGTGCGAGGGGGTTGGTCTGAAGATCGGCGAGGGACTGGGTAAGCTCGGGAGCGTATTTCAAAAGATCTCCTCCGGCTTTGTCTTTTAAGGTCTCTGGCCCTGGCGGGAGAGTTGAGGGAACCGGAGTATTCTTTGGAATCGGAATAGGGGCTGTGGGAGCGCCGGTAGTGGTGGTTTGGGCGTTTACGGGGGCGAGAGGGGCGGCTAGGGTAGAAGCAGGCGCTACGGGCGCAATAGGAGCAACGGCGGGGGTATTAGCGGGCGCTGATGGAGCTTTGCCAGTCAAGACACCGGCAAAAGCATTCCCGCTTTGCGGCGCGGCAACGCTGGGCGCTGGGGAGGCCGCTGGTGCGTTGCCTGTGAGGATGCCAGCAAAAGGATTAGACATATTAATTCAACCCAGCGTAATGTTGGGTCGGGTCTTTTGTATTTGCGAACGACTTATAGTTCGAGACAAAAGTTGACTCTGAGTAACCTGCGGCCATCCACTCGTTCAAGGCGTTCTGCCAATCTTCGGGGCTGACTTTTCCATCGTCTTTCGAAGTGCCGTGGTTTGCTCCTCCGGTAAGACCGCTCATAATTCCTCCTATTTTGGTGATGGCGTCTGATGTCGGCTTTCCACCACCCGTCGCGGCTGGATTCTTTCCCGGAAGGATCTGATCGAATGTCTGAGTGGTCGGATTCCAGGTGTAGGTTGCTCCGCTTGCTCCCTTGATGGTCTTCGGCGCGGTGTTCGCGGCTTTCGTCGTGGCAGTGTTCTGCGCGGCCAATGTCTTGGCTTGGCTTTCAAGCGCGGCCAGCTTGGCTTTATTCGCGGCGGTATTCGCGGTTCCGTCCGCAGTCTCGCGGGTTACGAGATCCTCAACCTCTTTCAGCTTGCTGGTGTATTCGTCCTGATAGTTTTTAATGTCGGCCGTCGCAAGATCGGTGACGGTCTTATTCCTTCCAACGCGGGAGGCCTCATCAAGCCACGGATTGTCATTGATGTTGTTCGTCGCGGTTGCAAGGTCATTCTGGCGGCTCGTGATCGTGTTTTGGAGCGTATCAAGGCCTGCGGCAGAATAGGCCTTATTGTAAAGATCGGTCTCGCTTTCCGAAGGTGCGGCGGTGAGCTGAGTGACCGCGTCGTTATAGTCTTTGTACCCTAGGCTCTGGGCTACCTGATCTTGCGCGCTCGTGTCGGTGGCCGGCGTAGATGCGGGCGTGGAAGCGGGAGTGCTTGCCGGCGTCGCGGCCGGTGTCGTTGCCAGAATGGCATTCGGGGTGAGCTGTCCATTCGCTGCGTAGCTGAAGCCGGCCGGGATTGCGGACGTAGGCGTCTTGCCGGCGCCGTTCAGGGTTGGCGCGGGTGTCGTTACTGGTACTGGTGTGTTCATGGATTAGAAGTTGCCGGTTGGCGTATCATACCGGGACGAGCGGCGAGTGTTGAACATATCCTGGGTATTGAAAAACGGGGTATTCTGCGGCATCTTGTCCGCTTTCCGTTCGCCCATCGGCTTCCATACCATATCCAACATTCCCATCGCGCGCGCTTCCTGATCTTTACCGCCGGCAATGTTCTGCTTTTTGTCGCTCAATAAAGCTTCGGAATAAGCGAGAAGAATGATCGCGTGGTTTCCGGAGTTCTCTTCGCTGTCGCTTGTCGGGGAGAAGGGGAGAAGGTCGGTTGTTTCCGCAAGGATAGGCGCGCGAAGCTTTCCGAAAATACTGTAGCTCTGTCCTGCTGAATAGGCGTTCGGATTCAGATAGTATTGCCGCGCGAACTCCGTCCAGATGAGCGATGTGTCGGTCGGGTAGTCCGAAAGCCACTTCATGTACTCAGAAAACATCCGTTTGCCGTTTCCAACTCCTAACCACGGAACGTTGTTCACGATCACAAGGAAAAGGCTTTCATCTTCAAAGGTCGCGGGGTAAGCCGTGGGAGTTGAGGAAGGAGTTCCCATCGTGCCTGTCACGACGCCTTCGGTGAACGTCCACGGCTTATAGTCCCACGCGCGCTTGACGGCGTTGTTAATGTAGCCGTCGATGTCGGCCTGGGAAAAGAGGTTGTTCGTTCCGGCGAGAACATCTGTGACGTTGGTATTCAGTTCTGAGCAGAGAGCAATTTCGGCTTCGCTAAGTTGCATGGGTGAGGGGATTAATTTAAGTGTAAGGGGTTTTTATATTTTTGCTAGGGGGCTAAGCGAACTCCGTATTCGGTGCAATGACGTATGCGCCTGCCGCACCATCGCCACCAGTCTTTGCTCCAGAAGTTCCTGACGATGATCCATTGCTTCCCACACCTCCAACAGATGCTCCGCCACCGCCGCCCGCAACCGTATATCCACCAACTCCAAACACATTATTACCTCCTGTACCGCCGGAGACGTTGACTGTGCCGGTATTTGCAGTCAGAGAATTGTAGTAAAGAACCAACAAACCGCCGCCTCCGCCGCCACCTCCTCCTTCTGCAAGCTGGTAGCTGGGGTTACCGACTCCGCTCGCTGTCCCATTTTGTCCTGCAACCGAAATACTCCCCGTGAAGTTCAGTAATCCTGCGCATTCAATGATCAGGGTAGGGCCGCCGTTGCCTCCTGTGCCGCCACTTCCATTTGTGAGTGATGAAGTCTGACAACTTCCGCCGCCTCCGCCGCCACCAATGAAAAGATAGGGGTACTTGCCGAAAATCTCGAATATGAAATTTACGAGCGTGAACGCGGCGGCGATTGCCCCGCCCACGCCGGTAGCGCTGCCAGCTCCACCGCCTAGTTTATATAGAAAAGAGTGTCCATCTGACGCGTTCGTTCCGTTCGAACTATTGTTGCCGCCAACGGTCACGCCGACACCTCCGGCCGCGCCGCAACCACTCGCGTCGATATTTGGCGTTGCACTCGAAGTGATCGTGACATTGCCACTGCACTTGATAACGATGACGGTTCCGCTCGCGTTGGGGTTGATGAATTTAATTTGCCCAGTGCCGGTAATCGAAATTGAGCTGTACTGTTTTGTGAAAGAAGCCGCACCTCCAAGGTCAATGGTGGTCGTGCCGCTTGAAACATTTAGCGCACCATCGGCTCCATTGCCGCCGAAATAGACTCCCGTCGCGCTTCCCGTGCCGGAGATCGTGATTGCGCCCGTCGATCCGCTCAACGAGATTCCCAAGCCAGCCGTAAGCGAAGTGACGCCACTCTGAGTAGCAGTCACCGTCACGGCTCCCGTCGCACCCGAGACTGTAACGCCTGTCCCTGCAACAATCGATGTAACACCGCTATTGGTTACCGTCGCAGCGCCGCTCGTAGTGGATACGCTAACGCCAGATCCCGCTGCAACGGACGTGATTCCGGTGTTCGTTATAGTTACGGTGCCTGTCGAGCCTGAAAGAGAAATACCCGTTCCCGCGAGGACTGAAGTCACCCCAGCTCCTCCTCCTCCGCTGATGATCGGAAACTGATTCCACTGATTGTTGAAATAGAGATAGAGGAAATAATTGCTTCCGTCGAAAACGAATTGGATCTGCTCCTGGAAAGTCTGCGGAATGTAGGTCGGCGCGGCATTCACGCAAAGCTGAACGCTTTGAAGCTGGGTAAGAAGTGGAATGAACTCGGCGATCGAATCTGATGTAGTTGAAGACGCCGACGTTTCTTCGTCCGTATCCGGGCTCTCCACTTGAACCGCTCCGCTTGCCTGTGCGGCTGTGTACTCTTGTTCCGTCATGTTTGTGTTGCACCGAGATCGTTGAATACCCAGTAATTCATCTGGAGTTCCAATGACAACCCTGTCGTGATGCTTTCAAGCACGACCTTGATGAGGAATTGTTTTCCCTTGATGCTGTTCACACTGAAGAAAAAGTTTTTGAGTTCTGCAAGACTTGAGAATGTCTGACGCTTGATGAGGGTGAAGGGCTGTACCTGGACGTTCACGCCTTCGGCCGTGTTGTATGCAGGTCCCTGGTCGAGCGTCCATGTTTCATTGCTTAGGCCGTCGTTTGCAATCTCGGTGATGTGGGCGGAAAACCCGGCATTCTGTCCTTCAAGGATCGTTACCTCGTCGCCCACCTTGGCGTCGAATGTTCCCGCGATGGTGGCATCGATCTTAATCTGGTTCGTATTGGAAAGCGCGCCGCTCGTCACTGCATGGCCCCAGAGCTGCCGTTTGAAGTTGTAGGCTTTGACTGACATCGTGAAGGTGAGCGGCTCGGCCTGGGTCGAAGAATTGAGGACATTCATGTTGAGGATCACTGCCTCAAGGGTCTTGTCGGTCGGGCCGAAAAACGTTCTTTGATACTTGATTCTTCCCAATCCAAGCAGTTCCGAAACGAACTGTGCGCGGGTCGGTGGAATCGAAGTGAGCTGTGCGATGTAATTCACGCCACCTGAGCTGTAGGAGACCACGATTCGATTGCTGTGCAGATCAACCGAAACGGCGTTCATGAGGACGTTGAACGTCGCTCCGGTGTGGATGGGAACGAATGCCCATGCCTTTCTTGCGAGTGAATAGAGATAGAGCCCCGGTTTCTTTTTTCCATATTGGGTCACGTCTCCGGATGCGCTCGTCACGAGGAAGATCAGCACATCATTCATCAGCGCCGTTTGTTGTGGGAGTACCTGGGTGCTGTCGTAAGGATTGAATGCCATCGGGTCATCGAAGATGCCGGAGAATTCTTTGATCGATACTCCGTTGGTAATGATGAGCTGGCGGTCGGTCTTTACGATCCACTCCGCGCCGTAAGGCTGGATTGAAAGGATTTTGCCAGTGACCCATTTCCACGGATATTTTGAACGCGGAGAGTTGCCGTCCCAAACAATCAAAGCTCCTTGATTGCCCATGTTCGCGCCGAGAAGAATACCCGTAGGGCCTTTACAAACCGCCGCAAGTGTCAGCTCTGTCGGGAGTGTAAATGCGGTATCGCTCCATGAACCGTCAGAGAATAAACACGCGACATTGTAGACATCTAAGACTATGACCAAGTCCTCGTACCAATCCATCGGATGCTGGCCGGATTGCAAGGTCTGAAACGTGTCGTTCCATGTCGTGCCATCGTACTTCCCCAGTTGGTTATTGGAAGAGCCGCACGCATAAAAAAGGTTCCCGTACTGGTCGGCCATCAATCCCGCGCCGTTGCCTCCGGGAGAGCGGACGTTCGAAAAGCTGAAGGAACCGGGCGATGATTCTTTCCAGATTTTGCCCGCATCATCCTGCACGTAAAGCACGCCGTTTAAATAAGCGTGATGGAGGACTGAACCGAGTGTCGGGATTCCATCGCTCCCGGCCTTGTACACAAGCGAAAACATCGTCCCCGCGCCGAATAGGGATGGAAAGAGGTTTTGAGAATAAAAATGCGTCCCAGTGATCGGTTCGTCGGAAAAGCCTTCATATGCGCCGAATGGGACTGTGCGGACTGCCATTAAGGGAGATTCTTATGCCTAAATAATCCGATCATTTCAAATATTGCGGTGATGGCGGCGGCGACGGCTCCAAGAACCATGATGGTCTTGATAATTGCCTTGCCGGTCATGGTGACAGGTACGAAGACGCTGTACATCTCTTCGAGTTGCTTCTTCATGCCCATACTGCCGTTTGAATCACCGTTGATAGCGGCGTGAAGCTCAAGGATTGCGTCCTCGTATTTCTTATGATCGTTTTGGTTCTTTTGCCAGAGTTGGTCGTCCATTATTGAAAGGGTCTGGCCGCCCCCCCGCTTCATGCGAGGGAGAGGCCAAACGATTAGAGCGTCGAGAACTGCGGGAAGAATTCGCCGACAGTGTTGATGTACACCGCGTTCGGTACAACGGTCGCATCGTCGAGGTTGGTGGTACCTCCTACGAAGTTTCCGGTGCCGGTCGGGTTGATGATCACAAAGCCGAGAACTACTTCGCCGTCGCCAGTCGTCGGGAAGACGACTGCGCCGAGCGTTGCACCTGCCGTACCCATGTAGGTCTTGGTTGTGCCAGAAGCATTGACCGTAAAGACGAACACGTTGAACGTTGCGTTTGTTACCGTTCCGACAAGTGCCGGAAGGTCAGCCGCCGCGAGTTTGACGAGGGTAGTATCGCCAGCGATCGCGTAAGCAGTCGAGCCGGTCTTTGCGAGCGCGGAAGACGCGCCGTGAATCGCCAAAGCACCAGAAACGAGCAACGTGTTAAGCGTTGAGCGCTGGAGTTTGTCGAACAGGGTCGAGAGTTCACCTTCGGTATTGGGGAAGTTGATTGATTTTGTTCGTGCCATTTGATTGAAATGGTTGATTGACGACCTTTATTTGTTCTAAAGGGGCCGTTCACAAGACGACCCCTTTAGCATTGGCGTTAGCCGGTGCAGTAAAGTTCTGCGGCGAACTTCAAGCGGTTGTCAGTAACTTTAGCTCCGTAAACGTACAAGTCCTTGAATGCTGAACCGAAGTTACCGATCTGGTCCTCTTCGATGCCTGCCTCCAAAACCTTGTCTGCAAACGTAAGCCAGTTGCGGTTCGCTGCGATGCAGTGATAACCGTTCGTGTTGTCGCCGAGAATGCGCGGGCTCTTGATGATCTTGAAACCCAAGAGTTCAGTCATGAACCCCTTGACTACCAAGTCCTCGTAAGCGGCCGGGACATTCAAAGCGATACCCGTTCCCTGCGGAATGTACTGGGCAATCGTCGGATGAAGAACAAGGAAACGATCCTCTGCCGGGACTTCCTGGTTATCCAGGATGACCGCGAGCGAGATGATCTTCGCCATGATGTTCGAACCGGTGATTGCTACTGCGGTATTGGCCTGGACCGTATACGTAGCGCTAGTGATAACGCCGCCGTCGTAGGTCGTAACCGTGTCGTCATTCACATCGAGCTGAATCACAATGGATGTAGCTGATACATATGAGGCGACGCGATACCACTTCGTATTGCCGGTGGCTTTGAAGCCTTTACCGACCATAGCGGAAGTGAAGGTCGTACCTGAACCGGTTACATTTCCAGAAACGTCGATTGAGACGGTGCCGGTCGTGTAATCAGTTCCAACGCGATTTCCTGCGGCGATGTTCGGATAGAAGCCAAGAATGTACGCGTCAACGTTCTTCTTGCGCTCCTGGGCGAGCTGTTCCACGATGACCGGCTTCGGTTCCTTGATATAGGACTTCCACTTATCGATCGTGTTCTCTTTCCAGTAGAAAGACTTCTGGATCGAGAGTTTCAACTGGCCGTTGACTTCCTGAATGGAGGCCGGGTTCAGGTTTGCACCTGTGTAGACCTGTTCAGAAATCCTTGCGACGGCGAGTATGTTTACGATACTGCCGACCGCATTCACATCTCCTTCGTAATCGCGGTTTGTGATGAGGTCATATACGCTCATGGCGTACATTTCCTTCATCACCTTCGCCGAGAAAGCCTCGGCTAATTTAGTTGCAAATGGTGATGCCATTTTGTTGTTGAGATTTGGTTAACCCCAACCGTCGCTATTCCTACTCGTCTATCGTGATGTCGTGAGTCTTGATGTACTTCTCGTAAGCCTTTTGATCGGATTTACGGAGTGCGGCAAGCTGATCCATCGTAAGACCAGTGGGTTTCGAAACTGTGCGAGGACCGCCTTGTCCGGTTTCTAGGCCGGGCTTCGGCGTCGTCTTGGGAGCAGGAGCGCTACCTGAAATATTGAGAAAGGAGTTCACGAGAACGTCCATTGGCACTCCGCGATATTGCGGACGGGATGCGTATTCACGGAAAGCTTGCTCTTTGCCCTGAAGGGCAGTGTTCGAGGCGGTCACGAGTTCGATGCTCGTTGCCAACGAACGTTCAGCTTGAAGTTCTTGCGCGGTTTGCGCTGCCTTTCCTGCGGTACGTTCCGCCGCGAATGTGCGACGTGCCAACTCTTTTTCGGTATCGCTCATGAGATCCCATGATGGGAATGCTGTCCTGAGTTCCGGTTCGGTTGGTTCTTTTGTCTGTTCCTGTTGAGCCTTCACGCGCGCGGCTTCCGCCTCGCGGAGAAGATTCGCCTCACTCGATGATGCTGAGAACTTCTGTTTCCAGAAATCCACCGTGTCCTCGGGGTTGACGACAACCGGCTCTACTATCGGCTGTGCTGGTTCTGAAGTGACCGGCTCTACTGGGTCCGTCTCAGGGTTGAGGTTTGGATCTTCTTGCATTGTTGTTGTGCCGTCCCTTTCGGGGTTTGGCAATAAATTAATTATGTTGCCCTTTCGATTAAAGGCAAGGTGTGTACAACTACTTCGCTGCTTTCTTCGGCTTCGTGAGGCCGAGTGTTTCGCCGAACACTTCAACCTGGTCTGCCGTGAGATACGACTGCCGCGCCTTCAGGAACTCGATGTCGGATTCCCGGAGCTCGTGAGGCTGTTTGGCCATCAGCTCGTCAAAGAGTTTCTTTGAGTCCTTGTCCATTACTGGGCTGGCTCTACCGGCGCTTCATCAGGAGCGGCCGTCACAGGCTCAACGGGAACTTCCGGCGCACTCGTCGGTGGAACCTCTGGCTCAACGGGAGCCGTGGTCGGTGCCGGCTGTTCCGGGGTTGCTGGGCCGTTCAATGTTTCTTCGTCCATGTGAGTGGTGATTTGGTTAGCGACCTTTTAATCAAGTCCATACTTTTGTTTGAGCATGGATCGTAGGGAATCTCTCTCGGCTGACGGGGTGACGATGATTTTCGTGATCGTCTCAAGAGCGGTGATGTAGGCTTTTTGAAACAGGTCTTTCTCCTTTGAGTTTTCGTATTTCAAAAGCTCCGCGTGGGCGCGTGCGATCTCGATAGGCAAGAGTTTCTTCAAGTCCTCAATCGTGATGTCGGGCTTGCCGAGTATGGTTGCCCATTGCCGCCACGTTTCCCGCTCAAGCGGTTTGAGTTCGTCGATGGATTTCAGCCCGAGTTTTTGTAGGATGAGTTCGAGCATTACTGGCAGAACGTTGGTTTTGTGCTGGTGATCTGAAGAACCGTTGCAGACGCATAGACGTAATCGAGCGTGCCGGAGGCGGCGGCGTCGTAGAATTCAAGACACCCGTGAGAAGCAGTTCCGCTAATACCAATGCGTGCGCTCGAAGATGCGGAGTTCACATTCAGTTCAGCGCTTCCGGCGGTCGTAGAGCCAACCGTCCATGTACCGGCGTAATAGCCATTTCCAGTTACATTTCCCTGGAAGTTCGCGCCGCCCGCATCCATGATGAGCGATCCGCCACCGATAAAAGTGTTACCGCTCTCCAAGCTGTTGTCGCCTTTAGTGATGATTTTGCCGCTGTTCATAACCACAAATTTGGGATTTCCTGCGGTTTCGAGGTCAATATAATCACCGCCATAGCCGCTTGGGAAGTTGGCCCCGAGAGCCGTTCCCGATGCGCTATCCCCCGAGCCGACGATAGGAGTTGATCCTAATTGAAGAAGTGATTGTGTTTGAGAAACAGGATAGGTGCCGATTTGCACCGTCTTTCCAAATGAGTTTTCAGTCGATAACGAAGATGTTGTATTGGTGGACGATGCAAAATTCGTGAATGCGCTATTTTCATTCTCATCCCCTGTTTGAGCGAGCGTGGCGGCCGCATTGCCGGAAATATCTACTGCGTTCTTAACAGTCGTAAGGCCGTTTTTGAACCACGCAACCCCCGTTTGTACGAGATTGGAATTATCTGCGATTGTTGAAGTGGGGGTGCTGGTCGTCGTTTGTGCGTCGAGAACAAACACATCTCCGTCTTCGTTATAGGTTCCTGCTGCGTCAGTACCTATCGAAAGCATAGTATATGCGGCAAGGTTACCATTCGAGAGAGCCGCCGGGTTCTCAAAATGGTTATGATCGAGTTGTGCGCCGAATGCGCCCGACGTTCCAAACGAAAGCTGTGCGTCGTCAATGCTGTTCAGTCCATAATAAACTGAACTGTATCCACCGGGATTTTCAACGCAATTGACCGGGTTGTTGCAATCCGCGAATGTATTGCCGATGTAGCGGATTTGCTCGCCCGCGTTCGTACCCCCTACCCAATCCCACGCGGTCTGGTCGAAGTTGAATGTGTTGTAGTTAATGTTCGCCCAATTGACATTTGCTCCGGCTGTGCCGCCGATATTGAATTGCGTAAATTTATCACCTTGAATAGTGATGCTATCCGCGCCAGAACCTCCTCCGATTGAAAGACCTGTCTGACCATTAAACTGACCTGTTCCCGTAAACAAACAGCCAATAAGTCCCCATTCGTATTTTGTTCCTATCCCTGCATTGAATGTGATCGCAGGGGTACTTGTCGGGCCGGTGTACTGGAGATTCACTCCTGGCGAGCATTCGATGAGCGGGAATTTTGTCGTTACTGAGATGGGAGTAGAGAAGGAACTGCTTGCGGTGACCAAGATGGTCGGGTTGTAGGTTGCCGCCGCGATGGCAGAATTTATCTTTGCGCCAATATCCGAGCCGCTGTATCCATCCGCAAAAAGAACATTGTCGAGGTTCGGTATGAGCGATGAACTGCCGTTGCCCGTGATCGTTGACGACTGGGAACCTGAAACGGTGAGCGGACTGCCGAGCGTCACGACTGTCCCGGTTGCTACCCCGCCGCCACCGCAACCGCCGACAATATTCGCGCACGGTACCTGCAAATTTGAATTGACCGGCGTGATCGTGCTCGAAGGGTTGTTGATCTTCCACTGCGGATTTGAAACCTGCGCGTGCGCTACGCCGATGAAACCGAATCCGACGATAAGCGCCGGGAGAGTGAATTGAAGTAGTTTTTTCATGTTAGGCGAGATAAGAGAATGACCAGGTATCGTTGGCGTTCGTGCCATCGATCCAGATTTTTGACAGATCGTCGATCTCGATCGTCATTGAGCCGCCAGCCACGAGGTCACAGCCGCTCGTGCCGGTCTGATTGGCCTTTACGGCGGAATCTCCGACCGTCAGCGTGCCAACGTTGTTGCGGCCAGCGGTGAGAAAGACTTTTGCCGACGGGATTGAAACGGTTGAGAGCTGAAGTGCGGTTCCGGGAGTGACAAGTGTTGTTTGTGCGCTGGGAATTGAGGCGTTTGATTTGAATACTGTTGCTGTTTGCATTGGTGTTAGTGATTAATTTATTGGGCTACGGGGGCTGGTTGAGGCATCGGCTGGGGGATTTGACCTGGCGGAGCGCCGGGAGGCATAGCGGGTGGTTTTCCCGTGGGAGGCGTTCCCCCCGGAGGCATTCCAGGCATTAAGCCCTGTTGCTGGTCATCGTAGTCCATGACCTCTTTGCTTTCCTCTGGCGTGAGCTGGAGCCAATCGAGGGTTTTCTTCTTCTGGATCTTCTGCAACGGAATGTTGTTCGGGAACTGGGCCGTCGCAACCTGGAGCTTCTGGACAACCTGCAAGCTGTCAGATTCCTTGTCGGCCTTTGAGCCCACCTTCACCTTGTAGCCTTGTTTTGAATAGGTAGATTTGAGATCGAGCGTCTTCGGGTAATATTTGCCCTTGGCTGATTTCTTGTAGAGGGTCGGCTTTTCCATCGTGTCGCCGTTCGCCATGACCAAAGCGACGAAGATATTGCCGATGTCTTCCCAATAGCGCTTGTGATATTTCGAGATGTTCTGTGCGCGCTGTTTTGCCTTGTCGGCGAGTATTTGAATTTCCTGCGCGGTCTGCTGTGCGCCTTGCGCGTTGGGATCGGTGTCGCCATTTTCGATGGCCGTGGCACCGCTCACGCCCTGGATCTCTGAATCAATGAATTCGAGCTCGTTGAACACGTCTTCCATTTCTGGAATGGTCACGGATTGCAGGACATCTTTCGGAGGGCCTGGCAACGGGTAAAACCCGAACGGCGCGGGATCATAGCCGACTGGCGTCCAGCCTTCTTTCGCCGTGGAATCGTAGAAATTCATCCCGTAATTTACGAGGGTGCCGTTCTCTACCTTCTGGCTCCATCGTGCGTTGGCTACGAGGTTGAGTCCACGGACGGAATCTGCGCCGCCATCGCTCCAAATGTCAGTGCGCTCAGTGTCACCGGCCCAGCTCGCCCAGGTGAACGCCATGCCGTATGACTTCAATATGTCTTGGATGTTTTCTCCGAGGATGTCGGTGAGCGGACGGTCCATGAGGATCTCGTTGCCGTTGCCCGTGACGCAGACCATCGTCACATCCTCCTGCTTTGCGTCGTCCCATGACTTGTACTGCGTCTCGTTCAGCTCGACGTACGTCTCGCCAACGAGCGGATTAATCACATCGGGCACGCCCATGTCGTTCATGCGCTGTGCGGCGTCTGCGGCGGCAAGCGAGTTCTGGCCGGCGATGACCATACCCTGCTCGGTCGAGAAGAATACCTTGAGATTATTGATCGCGGCCGCATCGTAAAGCGGGTTGCGCTCGATGTCTGAGAGCGTTCGGAAGATGCGGATATGGGTGATTCTGCGGCCGGTGTGGATGTTCCACGGATTCGCATAACGGTCTACCAACACATCCTGCGGGTCGATGACCTCCATGTGGAACCAGCCGTCGATGATGTTCAATTTCATGAACGAACGGCCGTAAAGCCATTCCTGTTTGCGGTCAACTTCTTCAAGGATGTCCACGCGGAGACGATCGGCGCACGCTTCCCAGTACGCGTTCAGGAAAAGTTCTGCCTGTCCGTCGTTGCCTTTGTCTTCGAACTGAATGTCAACGGGCCAATTGGTCTGGGTCAAATACGTCTTCAACGTCTTTTTCATATAGGGGACGTTGACGCTCTGGCGCTGGGTGAGCCGATTGATGATGACCGTGTCCCGATAGAGCTCGTAGTTCGACGTCCACATCGGATGACGACGAAGCCGCCAATTCAAATCGGCTTGGTAATCTTTCTGGATCTGATCTATGCGTAGAGGTTGAACCATTCAAATAGGAACGTTCGACCTCGTTTGACTTCATTATGAGGGGCAGGGGAAATATGTAAAGGGTGGGGATAAGTCTGAGAAGGGTTTCGGGGAAGCCGTTGACTCATTGATCGATTTCTGATATTCCCTAGGATTGGGCATGCACAAAAAGGCGAAAAAAAACTCTCTGCCCATTGGCAAGAGAGTTCTGCTGGTTAGAGCGTGTGGGTTGCCTGGCGTGCAGATGACTGACGGACTAGATGCAAATCATCCGCTTCATGACGGTTATCTGGAAGGTTACTTCACTAACCTTCGGGCGTTGTTTCCTGGCGAGTACGCCACCTAACGCAACGATGGCAGCCTTAAACATTGAACACAGGGCAACGAAGGGTACTAACATTTTTACCTCCGATCGATGCTACTACCCCCTTTTGTTGATCCGGCCACGTGCACCCGGTTAGACAGAGTGGAACATAGGCGCGCGTCTTATACAAGCTTCTAGCCTCAAAATCTCTATCTAGATTTAATTTCTTTTGTGGAAAAACCACCCGTGGTAACTTCTAGGGGTAACCTACCGTAACCTACCCTGGCATTCCCGGGAAGTTCTTCACGAGGCCGGTCGTGGGCGCGGGAATGAAGCCAACCGGCTTCTGAAGCTCGAAGTACATACGCATGATGAAGCAATCGCCATAGTCCGGTGATCTGCCGATAGCTTTCTTAACCTCATCTTTCGGCTCGATCTTGCGCTTGCCGTCTTTGTCGCCGTCCTTGCTTCTGATCTGCTCCAATTCCTCGATCAACGCCTGGAACTCTGACTCGTTGGGGTTGGTGACTTGGATCTGGTGGGTATTGACCAGTTCTGCCAGCTTGTACGCGCACTGCGCTTTGAGGTTCTCGAAGTTCTCAGGCTCTTTGGTGACTGGGTTTTCAAAAGGCCGGTGATTCGCGGTGAAGCCCTTGATGCCTTTCAAGTGGTCAACGATGCCGCCACCGATTCCATCTTCATCCACGAGAATGTGTGAGTAAGGAATTCCGTCCTGGATAGCGAACTGCCGGATGTCCTCCTCGGTTCTGTCCGTTCCCTGCATCGTCTTGATGACCGTCTTGTAGTTGTGAAGCCCGCGCCAGAACGTGAAGACAATTCTGTCGCCGCCGAACCGGGCGGCGTCAACGATCAGGTACTTTTCATTCGATTCAACAATCGTGTTCGTCGCAAGATCGGCCAAGGCGTCATAGTCCATGAGCGCGCGGTCTGATTCGTACTCCCATATGCCGTCCTTAAGGCGTTGCCGGGTGATTTTGTCGCTGATCTCGGCCAATTGCTTGCCGTAAATGTCCTCGGTAAACGGATTGTCGTTATACAGCGCCTGGACGAACGCATACTGAGCAGGAAGCGTTCCGGCTTTCCATGGCTTATAAAACAGCGTATAGAGCCAATTCTTGTCCGGGTTGGCCGTTAAGCCGATCTTCGGGAGTAGATTAAACTCCTCATTCCTGTGTCTGCCGACGCGGGACTTCAGAACATCGAAAGCTTTGAACTGGATCTCTCCGGCTTCCTCGATGTCGCCGTTCGTGTATTCGAGCGATCCGAATCTCTGGTATTCCGGGTCGGAAGGCTGGAAGTCGAGGTCGAGCAAATCGATCGTCGAGCCGTTCTTTAAATGGATGACGTTGTACTTTCCGTCCAGCCACCAATCTTCCTTGGGTATCTTGTGGAATGCGCAGACCTTCGTCCAGGTGATGAACGTGGACTGCATCAAGCGTTTTAGTTCCTTGCGGCCGATAAATGAGCGGATGCCGGGATAGGCATACGCTTCATACAATCGCTTCTCGCAGATGTGCCATGATTTTCCACCGCCGGCGCCGCCGCCGAAAAATATGAAGCGATGGGTCGAATCAAGCCAATACTGCCAGGCGAGATATTGTTTACTGGTCGGCTGGATCTTGACGATCATTGGGCGGGATCATTTGGAAACCGGTCACTCGTTCGCCGCCTGATGTCACGTCAACCTTCTCGGTGATGCGTTGCCGGATTTTGTTGTACTCGCGGATCGCCGACACTTTCGGTTCGAGCTTGTCGTTTTGAAGGATGACCTTTGCGAGCTGGGCATCGACAATATCGTCCTTGAGCATCTCGTTCAAGAACTTCGTGATGCGTTCCTGCACCTTAGCGTTTCTTAGAAGCTTCGACCCGTCCACACTGCACGTGTTATATGCTCGGTCATACTCGCTCGCTTCGATCAATTGGCCGAATTCATCCCGCGATTCCTCATGCGACAGCGTGTCGAGTTTGTAGTTGTACGCCTCGGCATAACAGAGCGTCGCATTACCAAACAGCTCTTCGTTCTTCACGTAGAGCTGGCAGAATAGTTCGTGTTGAGGTTTGAGCAGGGCCGGTTTAGCCATTCTTAAATTGGTATCGTTTGCCGCTTTCGATGATCGCGGTCATCACATCTTTCTTTGTCTTTGCCTTCACCGTGAACGCAAGGAATGGTTTGCCGAGCTTCACCACCTTCTTGCGCTTGTCATAGTCCTTCGCCCGGACGACAACGTAGTGCTTGTCTATGCAGGGAAGTTTGCAGGGATCTTGAGGGATGTTCGTATCTCCGAGTTCCATGACGAGGTTGAGCGGGATTGATTTAGGCATTGGATTCTGGGCGGGCGGCGAATTGGAAGTCCTGAAGTAAACCGCATCCCGCGCACCGGAAACACACGATCTCCTGCCCAATGACAGAGATCGTTTCGTACCAGCCCTTGTTCTGTTTGAATAGGTGAGCGAGCGCGTGGATCATTTGAATAGGTCGTTGTCTTTGAGGATGTGGTACATCATATTGGCGAGCGCATCGACGATCATCTCTTCGTCGGTCGTTTCGAACTTCTTATTTCTGGCTAAAGAAGAACCGTCCCAGGCGATATGCAAAAGCTCGTGGAGGAACGTCTGTTCTTTCTTCTGGTCGGAAAGATCAGGGTCAAGGAAGATGTTTTGAGTCGTGTGATGTGTAGAGCCGTAGCAACCGCCTTCACGCGCGACCTCCTTGAGCTGTTTCACCTCCCATACGAGGCCGAGCGATTTTATCTGTTCGGGTATTTTCATTGCATTGGGTGTTTCTCTCTGGCGCTCGGCGCGAGAACGATCAGCAGCAATCCTTTCCACAAGAACCACGGCATCAGCTTGGGTTTGCGGCGGATGAGCTTCCGAGCGAGGAAGTGCATGGTGTTTGGGTCTTCGAGGATCTCCACGACTTTCTGGTTTATTTGGAGCGTGCGGTCGAAGCGGCGAGACATTTAGGAGAAGTGTTTGATTATTTGCAATATCGCGGCGGCTTCAAGAACCGTGAGAATAATGATGCAGAGCGCCCGTAGAGCTGACTTGAACTTCTTTGGTGTCATGGGGTTATCTAAAGCGTAAGATATTCTCAGATTCCGTCAAGGAGAGGCTATGCTACTCGGTCATGATTTGGTGTGGTGGAGTTTTGTTTTAAGCGTGATAGCTGTTGTATTGGCGATAGTCGGTATCCCCGTGGCAATCATAGCCCCTATCATCGCGCCCAAGCTCGAAAACTGGTGGGCGGAACGATCAGTAGCTTCGACACAGAAAAGGATTCTTGCCCTAGAAAAGCAGCTCTTGAATTATGAGACATTATATAAAGAGTTGAGCGACACAGAAGACTGGCTGTTCAAGGGAATAGAAGCACTGGGAATGTTGGAATCAATGATTCTGATGTTCACTTCCTTGGGCATCTTGGTGCTCGGAACAATATATAAGCCCCCTCAAAGTTTTCTTTGGCGCTTCCCGGTCCCTCTTGAGTATATGTCTCTCTTGGGAATGATTATCACTCTTTTCTTCATGTATGGCATTTTCCTTAAGATCACGACGTACCGCAAGCGGCGATCTCCCGAAGTGCGCCGTATTCTCAAATCGTCAATTGAGAGATTGAAGAGAAGTAGCAGGCCCAACGGCGAAAAGAAATAAGCTAGTTGCTCCTCCCTAAAAAATGATGTGGCCTGAGTTCAGAATAGAGTTGGTTGTAGACTTGATGACCCAGCCGCGCCGCCGTCCGCAACTGATCCAGCTCCTCAGTAGTCCAAATCTCTGGCTTGCGGGCGAGCTTCTCAAGGAACGCGGCCCATCCCTTCCCGTGGATTCGATCTACGGCCAGCGAATGTTCATACGTCATGCCGCCATTGAACTCATTGCAACCCCGGCATTGAATGTGAAGATTGAACGGGTGGAATCTCGTCGCCGCGTTGGTTGAGGTTCTGAAGTGGCCAGCGCTCGAAGCCTTATCGCTTCCACACGTCACGCATGGCAGTCCCGCGTCCCTTTCCCGGATCATGGCGTTCACTGCCCGCTGAGTATTTAAAAGCGCCTTTTGGTGTTCGTTGAGCGGCCTGGAGCTATGTTTGTGGACGCCGTGCAGCCTCATTCCTTGATTCGTTTAGTTTGGTGGCACTCGCAATCGCACGGCTGGTCATGCTCGTACCATTCCTTGCGCATGACGTATCCGTCGCAGTCGTCACAGCGCTTTTGCTTGCATTCCTGGCTGATGTGTTTAGGGCCGCACATGAAAGAGGGATAATTTAACAGTACAATGTTGGGCGTAATCGTCAATGGAGGAGCGTGACCGTGGAACCGGACCTAACAAAAGACCTTGAGGAGATGGAGCGAGAGCTGAAAAAGTTGGAGCGGAATAACAACATAGGACTTATCTCAGCAATCCTAGCGGTCTATTTTGGGCTCGATTCTCATTATCATCTGTCATCGGCTCTATTCAACTGGGTTGCGCGCACTACAAGCCTTTATGGCGCGCAATTCCTGGTGGCTATTGTTGTCATATCGCTCGGCTTCGCTGCCCACTTGTTCAAGCGAATCAATCAACGGTGGTACGGCGGTGTCGAGTGCGCGTTTGGAGTAATCTATGGGGTCAGTACCGCCTTTGGGATCCGGCCCGGAGAGCCGATGTTTGGGCACTGGGCTACGCTGGTCGGTTGCATCTACATAATCGCGCGGGGCTTAAATAACATCTCCGACGCTAGAGGAAAAGCAAAGGCGTTGAGGAAAATAGCCGCTCCACCAAATTAATGCCGAGCTTGATGAAAAGGGAGCGGATCATTGAAGTGTTCTCAACGCTATCCCTAAAAGCGCGATAGTTCCGGCAAATCCAGATAGGCAAATCACGACTGCTGTAGCAACCGAACAACCCTGTATCCATGTTTGAGGATTGGGGCCGGCAATATGAAAGAACCAACCTGCGCTCCAAATTGAAACGAAGATATTGGCGATAGCGGCGAAGATGTATTTCATAAAATCTGTTGTGAATTAGTTTGTGTTGGCTTCTCCTTGAACGCCGGCGGCAGAACCGGATGCTTGGCCCGCCAGCAATGGCTCATCCCTCCGGTGATCTTGCACGGGCGCTTGCCGGCGTCGAGTACCAGGCCGAGTTTTCTGAGTTCTCCGACTCGCCCGGTGATTCTATTCACCGTCCAGCCCATATTCACGGCGAGCTCCATGTTCGTCACGTCAGGGAAGAAGCGGAGCCGGTCAAGGACTTCCTTCTGCCGGTCCGTGAGGTTCTGGGTCAGAAGGGCGTAGGCGTGGAGTGATGTGTCTTGTTGGCTCATCGTTACCAGTGCTTATTTATTTCACTGAGAGTCGTTCTCAACTTCGCGGCGATCTGGATTGAGTTCATACCCTTCGCCTTGAGTTCATCGACCTGCTCTTTCGTCACTTCTGGACGACGCGCTTCCTCCTCAACTTCGTCCGACGACAGACCACCGGCGCGCTTCGGACAGGTCTTTGCGAAGTGACCGTAACCGTCACAGATTTTGCAATGAGTTGTTCCGTGGCCGGCTTTCTTCTGCTTCTTTACTTTGCCTGAACCATATTTCTTCCGAGCGGGTTTTTCCGGCGCGAGATCCGCCAATGTATCAGTAGGGCGAGCGGCGATTGTCCCTGCTTCAATGCGCTCGTACACATCTTCACCAATGACGGCATATGACTTTCCTGCGATTTGATAGATTTTCATTGTTTTGTATTTATGCCGGGGAGGGCCTCCATGCGGACTTTTCAAACCGCGCAGGTATTGCCCCGATTATTTCCTGCGAGACCCTTGATTCCTACTGCCGGACGGTCGCCAGCCGCGCATCGAACTCGCGCTCGATCACGACACGGTTGTCCTTCACCTGGCAGTTCTTGCACCACTTCGGCGAAGGTGTCTTGTCAGCGACCGGGAACGCTGGGTTGATGACCTCGCCGCACCCGCGCGTCTGGCACAGAAAGAAGAACTTGTTTTCCGCCGGATTGTCCGGCTTCGGTGCCGCGTGGACGTATGCCATTAGACCTGCGGCGCGTCGTCCCAGACTCCGACCGAATAGTCCCGGTACGTTCCTTTCGGTTTCCCCTTATAGGTCAAGAGGATCTTTGAGCCGTCCTCAACATTGCCGAGCTTGCTGTCCAACACGGCGCCCGATGCAAGGCGCTCTTCGCCCGTTCCTTCCTCCACGATCGTGAAGATCGAATAGGCTTCGCCGTTCCGGCCCTGCGCCGTTTTGCGGCCCTTCAAGATTCCTTCCAACTCGTCTCCGACGACTTCCGGCTTCCACACTCCTCCCGTTTCTACTTCGTTGTAATTTCCCATACGTTTTTGAATAGTGATTAAGTTTATATTTCTGCGTTTCTGATCAGCCTCGACCTGGCTGAGTTGCCTCCACATTGTCTGCCTGGATGTCCAAAAGTTGCTCTGCGGTGTTCTCCTTGAAGGTTGGCTCGTGGATGTAGGAAGAGCGGCGCGGGCTTCTCATTTGCTCGACGCCCAGCTCTATCCTTCGTGCTTCCTTGACCCAGTCGTGTGCATCAAGGGCGGCGGTCTTTGCGTTCTCTGCGATGATTTGGGCTTGGGTCATTTGAGGATGTAGATAGCTAGCGCCCAGCACATTCCGATTGCTAATCCGGTAATGCCTTTCGCGCCCAACATATAGCCCGTAGCTCCTCCTATGAATCCTCCCAAACAAATGATGGTGATTTGTCTCATGGTTAATTTGCGTCACGATAGTTTTGTGAATCGCTCCCGGCCAAAGCGGCCATCTCGTCGATCTCTGCGTCTGACGGAAACTCGCGGTGCTTCATCTGCTCGTCGTCGATCTTCTCCATCACGTCTTCGGTGTCCCATGTTTTCTTGCACGTGAGGCACTTGCCGTCCACGAGCATATTGAAGTAGTGGTCGGGGCTGACGCACACGGGCGGGATTTCTGGTTGCGGGATTTCTGGAAAGTTTTGCATGGTGTTTGATGGTTAGGTTTATTTACTGATATTCGGGAGGGTGCAAGCTAACCTGTGCGGTAATGCTCACTGATGGCGATTCCGCCGTACGGACGTTCTACCTCTCCCCTCCCGAATGCACGGGTTTCTATCCTGTAATCGACGATACCCAGAGCAAGAGTGCGATGACCGCAACGATTGCTTCTGCTCCGACGATTGCTTCTACCAGCTCTTTGCGCTTGTTGCGGGGCCGGAGGAAATGTCCGACTTCGCTTGCGATTAATTCAGTTTCCATCTGTTTATTGTTCATGGTTTATGTGTAGTTCGACCTGACTACCCATTAATAATGCCATACCCTCGGTGCATTGCAAGTGCCACTTATCCCCAGGCTCGTAGCTGGCATTTTGCCTGCAATTTTACATACTTAGGTCAGCCCCTTAAGGAGAGGGTGATCATGGCAAAACCGAATATCGTGTACGTGATCCAGGAAGAAGGCGACAAGAAGTTCTGGCATCGTGCCGGCGTCGCGTTCGTCAATCGGGACGGCTCACTGAACCTCAAGCTCGATCTGTTTCCCAACCTTCAACTGCAAGTCCGCGAACCGAAGGACGAGCCTCGATAGGAGGACCCGATGTTGGACTTCGCACGCATCAAGGAAATCAAACTCACTGATGTTCTTGCACGCTACAAGATCGCACTTCGATTCAAAAGCGATTACGCAGTGTGTGCGTGTCCGCTTCCATCCCACAAACAGGGAGACACCGGCAGAAACTTCTCTGTGAATCTCACGGGGAACTATTGGCGGTGTTTCTCTGATTCCTGCAACGCGAACAATGGCGGCAAGCGCGGCGGTGACGTGATCAACTTCGTCGCCTTGATGGAAGGATGCCGGGAGAAAGACGCTGCCCAGAAACTTGCGGACTGGTTCGGCGTAGGACAAAACAAAACGGCCGCTCACACAGAGAAGCCGTCGAAAGGAAAACCAGACACAGAGATGCAAAGTTCTAACCAGAACCGTAGCACCTCTGGCGATAGCGTCAAGTACACGGAGAAGGTCCGGGCGTGGTTCGAAACTATTTGGGAGCGCGGCGATCAAGAGTCCGATGAGGATTACCGCAAGCGACTGCTCAAAGCCATCACCGGCGAACTCATAAAGAATTATCAAGCGGGGAAGTCTCATCGGGCGCTGTGATCTTTTTCGGACGGCCACGTTTCACCAACGTGGCTTTTTTATCGCCGTGTCCGAGAAGCGCGAGTTGCTCATTTATACGCCCCTGCTCGGCTAGCAAGATCTGGACGGCTTGATTGCGGAGCAACTGAGCCTGTTCGATGGCGGTCATTCAATCTCCTTACGGTCGCGTTGCAGGGAAAAGTAGTTGATGTTTACTAGACTTCAGAAACCGATTTCAAAAGCTTATCGGCATCTTCAAGTGTTGGGACCGTCATCATCGCAACCTGTAAGCTGTCGAATCGAGCATCGATGGCCTCAATAGTGCCTAGCTCTTTGTCCAATCGAGCATCAAGAATCTTGCGGAGAGGATCGCCGGCGCTCCCGACCAGGCTCATATCTCCGTCGCTATCAAAATCGAAACCCAATTGAGTCAGTTCGCGTTCCTGCTCGTTGAGTCTTTCTCTTGTGGCGTCGATTTGAACCTTGACCTTGAGTACGCCTTTCTTCTCTGCAAATTCCCGGATGATCGTTTGGGCAAGCGAGCTTCGCTTTCTCTTAAGGTGATCTTTAGCCCTTTCGCGAAGACTGTGGTACCCGGGATCTAACATGTCGGCAAGGTGCTTCCTATTCGCCAACGTAAAATTCGAATTGTTTTGCATGGTTGTAGTTGTTATTTTGTTCTTTCCCCTGCTTCTGCAACGTGACCTCGAACAATACCCTCGCTCGGCGCGGCTTGTAGGAAGATCACGAAAACAATTATGCGCGGATATGTCTGGGCGCGCACGCTGATTTCGATGAGGTATGAACGCCAGTTACGCAGAAGACGCAAGGAACCTATTTATCTTCTCAATTACGTCTTTTCGCTTGGTTCCATAGCGCTGGAGCGACTGCTTTATGAGCTTCGTCTGGTTGGCTTCGTCGCCGCGCTTATCAATATTCGGCCAGCCGATTATGCGCCGAGCCTGTGGGAGATCGTCCTTGAATGTCCGGCAATAGAACTCATACCTGGGCAAGGAAGTGATGTGCGTTGCCTGCACCTGTTCTTCATTCCAGTTCTCCTCAATGGCTTTGGCATCTTCCCCCGACACATTGAACGTGATCTGAGTCGGGCAGTTTGAAAACACATCCTTGGCAAACGGGAGCTGATACATTCCCTGACTTGCTAGCACGAGCGTGATTCCGTATTTACGTGATTCGGCCAGCAATGTTCCAAACCTGCCTCCGTGCACGAAATTGTGGACTTCGTCCGCGACAAGCATGAAGGGCGGCCGCGATTTTTGCTTTTCCCTTTTGAGCGCCGAGATCGAAACCATCGAGACAATGAGTGAGCCGAGGATCTGAGCGATCTCTTCCCCCAACCGGCCCTTGGAGAAGCGGCAGACAACGATTTTGCGGCTATTCATGATGTCCAGAAAGTCGAGCGATTTGGTCTGGCCAATGATCGGAATTATTGAGGGCCGGAGCAATTTCCCTACCTTGTTGATCGGCGGTGAGAACTTGGACATCTGTTCCGAGTCCCTGAGTTTCTCGTCGTATTGTTCTCGGAACATGGTAAGCAACGGGTTCTTCGTGTCGGCCAATACCTTCTCCCGGAACTTGTCGTCGGCCATGAACCGGAAAATATGAACGGGTGTCGGGTGTTCGTAGTATTCGCACACGGCGTCAATGGCGTTGATTATCACCCTGGCGGATTCGTCGCCCCATGCGGAGCCGGCCAAAGACTTGAACGTTGTGAATAGTGATTCCTTCCCGAGCTCCAACTCTTCTGACGAATTGAAATGGAGCGGATTGAACGGCGGCACAAGCGAAGCATCGGGGTCGATCCAAATGAAGTCCCGCATCCTGTTTTTCGGAATAAGCTTGGCGATCTGGTCGGCCGTGTCGCCGTGAGGATCAATAAAGAGTCCGCCGTTGCCCTGGCGGATGTGTTCGACGAAGAGATTGACGAGCAGGGTTGATTTTCCCATGCCTGACATGCCTTCGATTGATATGTGTTTGGTCGAATCTATGGAAAAGTCGCTATTCGTGATGGAATCGCGGCCGAGTGAGATGTACATGGAACTAACAATTGGTCTATAGTAGTTTTCAACTTCAAATCAATGAAAGGGGAAGAACGTGTCTGCTGAACTTGAATTCTATAAGATCCACACAGAACAGTCTCGACACCTTGAGGTTCAGCGTTCAACAATCGCTGGGATCGGTGCAGCCGTATCAGGCGTGATTGTCGGAGAGCTTTTGAAGAGGAGTCCATTGTCTAAAGCCGATCTTCCCTATTCGATCACGCTGATGTTTGTTGGGCTCATAACTCTGCTGTTTAGTGGAAAACTATTTGAACGAATGAAACTTCACAATGAAATCGCTAGACTGGCTCGCAACAAGCTCGACCCGTCACTCGCCAGTTTTCGAGCACAAGCGGAAGCGACAATAAGAAAGAAATACCCTATCCTGTTTTGGCTTCCTCTGCATACCTTATGGAACTGCTTTTTCGGTGCCATCTGTGTATTGGGAATTGCTTTGACAACAAGAATTGTCTTTTGGTAGCCAGCAATAGTCCCGTGTCCGCGCCTCCATGCGGCGTGGATTACACGTTGAGAAGGCGCGGAGGCGGAGAAGTGTGGGAAACTCCCACCCCGCTTTTTTGGGAGCGATTAAATTAATCTTACCGGCTATGCAGGGGAAGTCGAGCGGGAGTGATCTTACGAAGGCGGCGATATTTCTCCTCGGTGTCGTGACCGTCCCATGATTCGCGCGCATCGTATGAGAGATGATCGAACATCGGGACTTCTGAGTCGTGGATGTGCCAGGAGATTTGATGGGTAAAATCTTTTCCATCAGTAACGCCACGCGCTTCGGGAGGAATATTTATATAAACGATTGTACGCCAGTCTGCATCCCATGCCCTGTCATTCAGGTCATGCTTGCCGAGCCACGCCGGAAATAGTTTCGAGAGCGCCGCAACGAGCTGATTGCGCTCCCAATATGCATTGTCTTTTTGCTTCTTGATTTTCTCTGTTAGGTCTTCCATTTATGTGGTTAAGAATCCATATCCGACCTTTTCCCAATCCTTGGGCGTCTTGAAAATCTCGCCGCCGATGTCTGCCTTATATCCTCCTTCCGTCCCGAGCCAGAACATCCGGTGGTTGTATTCCTTGTTCAACTGCCGCAAGAGATTCTCGCGGCGCTCGTGCGTACGCTGGATCACAATGACCCGGAACTGTCGGAAATCCAGCCACTCCTTCTCGCATTTATCCGAGCCGTAATACTCGTAATACTTCCCCAGCTTGCGCATGATTGAAGGCTCGCCGTTCACATAGTGGCCAATCTTCGCGCGCTCCATTTCGAGGAAATAGTACAGGGTGTTCTTCCCTTCCGGCTTTGCGGGATCGGTGAGCGCGAACATCGCATCCGGAGAGATCGTGCATTTAAGGTCGGCCTGTTGCCAGTAGAGCTTGAGCTTATTTTTCTCGGCAAATTTCTTCAGCGCAATGTGGAAGAACGAGATCTCAAGCTCGTGATCGAGGGTCCGCTGGGAATGTTCGTCAAAGGTCTTGGCAAGCGGCCATAATGGCTTGCCGAACTTCACGCCCTTGTCGGTGAGGCCCCACGCATAATGCACGCCTCCGGTCACGCGGTCGAGGTCGAGATAGGGCAATCGCTCGACAACACCGGCCTTCAATAGCACCATGAGCGTCTGGCGGATCGAACGCTTGTCGTTGTCATTCGGCTCGCGGCCACGGATCAGCGTGGCAATGTCGTTCGTGCGCAGGCAAAAGAACTCCGCGAGCAATTCGAGCGTTCTTCGATTGGTGTTGTAAAGTTTAAGTCCGGGGAGCGGATGAGTAGATGGAGTATTTTTCATATGTTTAAGCCGCAATTGGTTGTTGATGTGGGCAGACTTTCCAACTGGCTTTAGCCATGTTGCAGTTATGACAGAGAATTTGGAATATTGGGGGGAAGTTATTCTTTACTATCCAACGATATGTTCCTGAGCCACCACGAAGTTTTAGTGCGCGGCGATGTGCGTTGCCATCCTTATTAATGTGGTCAAGGCTAAAGAACTTTTGCTCGTTTTCACCACAACACGCGCATTTATTGCCATAGTGAATGAAGACGGCCAGACGGATTAACTTCAGTGCATTGCGTTGTCGCGCCTTGTCGAGTTCTCGCGCCACAGGGTCAGTCTCGCGGCGCTGTCGCCTTTGAGCGCAAGCACAGGGCCTGCAATATGAATGGAATCCGTCGATAGTGTTGCTACAGTAATGGAAGTATTTGTGGGTGAGCGGCTTTCTCTTTTTACATATAAAACAACGCTTACTCTTACGAACGATGCTTCGTGGGGCTTTGACCCGGCTTGATGTCCTCGTCCTTGTTATGGCGTCCATTTACTTCAGTATGTGGTATTGCATGAGAATGTAAAGCCTCGTTGTCCACAGTGCGTATCTGGCCGCTTTCAGCGGAAGTTTCCTCAGCATATCGAGTGATAGTGATCTCTCGAAGCTTATCGAGCAAGCGCTCGGCGGCGTCTTCATCTTTCTCGGTCATTACATATCGCCGTTCGGTCCACTTGAAGATTGGCTCGTTCGAGCCGATTTTGAAACAGGCTTGATATGGCTTTAATTGTGCAAGCCGGTCCGTATCGTAAGGGGCAATTCTCGCTCGGAATCGCGACGCGTCGTCCTGATCGAGCGCGAAAAAAATATAGGTCGGTATGTTTCCAAGAATGGCTTTGAGATTGGTAGTGAGCACCTGATCGAGATACTGATTACCAAGCGTGAGGCGAAGACCAAGTCCACCGGCTACAGAAAGAAGATCAGCGAACGAATCGGTCTGAAAATACTCAAATTCGTCCACGTGAAGAAAAAATGGGCTTCGCGTATATTTCTTGGTCCCGGACCGTTCATTGATGGCGGACATTATCTGCGCCATCACGAGTGATCCATAAAATGCGGCGTCTCTATCGCGCGGTGGCGAGAGGTCAACGAGAAGGATCTTTTTATTGTCCATGATTTCAGAGAAGTTGAGAGGTGGAGTACGGGCATCGAATATCGCCTTAAACTTTGGATTGAGGTAAAAAGGACTCAAGCGCCGTTCGAGGGTTCCCACTCCGTCCTTGGGAAACGGGTGAAACAACTCACCCAATTCAGGATTTACCAAATTCAATTTGGCAAGGAGTTCTGTTTGCGCAGTTTTGAAGCTTATGAAGCGATACATGTCGGTGATAGTGGTGTCCGGAATCAAAAGGAAAGCACGGATGATTTTTTCAAGGAGCGGTTCGGCCGCTTTTAAGGTGGTGTCGCCTTTCGTAATGATATAAATGAGGTCGTTCACGACGCGCTCGGTATTCTCCGGATTCCTATCAAGGAAATTGAATGGGATCGGCGTGTATTTATCGAGAAAGATGATGTCGTCGACAAGGTTTCTCACCTTTCCATCAACGATCCTTTGCGCAGGCAATGAATGAACGATGGCGCGGAGGAGATCGCGCTTTGGGTCTAGCACTGCGACACCCTGACCTTGCATGATGTCATGCATGATGATGTTTTGGAGTTGAGTGGACTTTCCTAGACGCGTTCCACCAGGAACAAAAATATGTTGATCGCGGATCGAATAGGGAATGGAGATTGGATAATCGGGAGGGTGAAAAAATGGGGTGGGATCGCGGCGCTCTTGTTCCTGCTCGCGCTCCCGTTTTCTATTGACTTCGCGTTGTTCTAGATCCTTTTTGCGCTGTGCGTCCCGAGCTTCACGCTCTTTTTTTCTTTGCTCCTCTTTAAGTTTCTTTTCCTCTGCTTCTTGAGCGAGCCTTTTTGATCGGGCTAGGCTTGCACGATAATCACGATCCTGTTTGCGGAGTTCGGCATCTGATCTGCGCTGGGCCGCGCTCTGTTTCTCTTGTTCAATCCATTCTTGCCGCCTAATTTTGTAGTGCAACTGGATATTTTCATGGGTGGTATCTCCCTTCGGACGCATTCTTTCCCAAAATACCTCCCATGATTCTGCGGCCGGCCAGCTCATAAAATGACGTCGCTTAGATGGGTGGTATTTTTACCCTGTTGCGTCGGTTCAGGCTTCAACTGGACTGGCGTCTCGGGTTCTGGTGGAGCGGTGACGACCGGCGCCGAAGGGGGCGGCGAAGGCTTTTGGAGGTTGGCTTTCGCTTGGTCGAAGAAGGCGAGAAGAATCCCGTCCCGCATATCCGGCTGGAAGCGGTAGAGATTTTTCATGAGCCATTCTTTGGCATCGGCTTCCGAATTGCATTCCGAGAGGAAGGACATGAATTCCGCAATGATCGGATCGTCCTTGAGTAGATCGAAATGTTCTGCCATCAACACGCGGAATTCGTGGAAGGACAAGTTAGTCGGCGGGGGCGCTTGTTCAATCGTCAGATTTTCTATACCGAGCAGTCCCTGAAGAAAACCTCGCATCGGCACGCGCGAATCTTGCCGATATGTTTCGATAAGTTTCGCGTCGATATGTTCGATAGTTTCTTTTGCATGAGGCTGGAGTTGGTAGGTGATCTTGGCTCCGTCCACGATGAACGAATGTAGTCTTTGGCGGGAGCCGTTGCCCCAATCAAAAAGATCTCCGAGGGTTGTTGGTCTATCACTCACAATGCCCTACAGTCGCCGCACCGTCCTAGCGGTAGCGTACCCCGGTAGGGGCGAGCGAGAGCGACGGGCATCTTCTTGCGATAGCCCGATAGGGTGGATGAGGAGAGACCGATAGGGAAAGACGAAGAAACAAGAAGATGCCCGTCGGTAGACGAGGGACGGTGCGGCATACCAGTCATACCCGTAACCTCCAGTAAATAAAGGCAATATATCGGGCGCGGATATTTCGCGGCGATATTTTTCGGATACCAGTCGAGGATAGACACAGGTACCCGTGGTGATGGAGTGAATTGGCGGCAATTCTAGCAGGGAAATTAAGAATGGGCTACCCGTAAGTTGAGAAGGCTAGTACACTTGCGCTAGCTCCGATCCGAAAGGGTCGGGGTTGCAGCTTGGCCACGCTCTTTCGGAAGAGAATGGGCGAGCTGTGAATCAACAACACAATTGGATTGGGGACTTCAGCAGTGGAGTTTCTCATGTCCAATGATGTTGAGAAGTGGTACTCAATCAAGGAAGTCGCCGGTCGTTACGGCGTGAGCCGTGACACGATTAGCAGGCGTATCAAAAAGGGGAAGATTCGAGCGCTCCGTTTCCCATCTGTCTCATCGCCCAGGCGCAAGCGTGGATACGATATGGATCGGATTTCGGAGAGCGAGCTTCAACGCTTTGAGCGCGGCAATACGACATCCTGATAGTGGCCCCGGTGATGAGCCGGGGCCTTACCTGAGCCATAGGAGTTGTCCAGTGAGTGAAATTACAAAGAGAATGACGATTGAAGAGCGCGGGGCACACGCGAAAAAACTCGAAGAAGAGTTCGATACGCTCAACGAGATCATTGCCGCTTCCCCGAATATGAGCGCCGACCATAAAGCGAAGCTCCAGGCCATTGCGGCGGACAAGAATGATGAAGCGGCGCAGATCCGGAAATTCATTGTGGACAACATCTAAATCCGCTGTGTCCTTGTGGCGTACTCCAGACCCGCGTATCGAGAGTCCAGAGCGTTTTCGGCTGCGATAAAAATCAGTAAGTTACGTCGAATCAATATGGATAGGCCGTTCGACCCCCCCTCCCGGCACCACTCATTAAATCTATAAGTCATTTGTTCATATTTCCTTACGTTCTTCTGGTCGCCCAGCAGAAAGGCTGGGGTTCCCGATGTCAGGTACAAAAATGGGTA
>Ga0182030_10002738_pt1 | contig 37557 bp, 35 predicted proteins | sample 812S3MmetaG_FD_121299 | JGI IMG/M metagenome (GOLD analysis project Ga0182030, IMG submission 121299) | Permafrost microbial communities from Stordalen Mire, Sweden - 812S3M metaG (Illumina Assembly) | ecosystem: Environmental > Terrestrial > Soil > Wetlands > Permafrost | place: Sweden...
CCTATTCTGGCTGGCGAGATGTACGGTCCGCTTCGTGACCTAAATCTCTTCCGTCAGGCGAAGATTGATCCGGAGGTCCACACGGTTGTCTGGCCCAACAGTGCCGACTTCGATCCCGCCACGTTGCACGATTGGCAAGAATGCGAGCCAGGGTTTCGCGAAATGGCCCGCCGCTGGGAACCCGTGAAAGCTTAGATCGCGGACGATCGCTAGGTCGGATAGCCCATCGCACTAAATGCCCATCAACCTCAAACCCGTCGATGTGGTGGTGATCGGCCTGGGCGCGGCGGGCGGCGTTGCCGTATTGCCTCTAGCGCGAGCGGGCCTCAAAATCGCGGCCCTCGAAGCCGGAACATGGATGCCTCCGCGCGTTTTCCGTGCCGATGAGATGCACAACAACGTCCGCAATCTGGTGACGACGGGAACGAAAGTCCAGCGCGAGATTCCGACGTTCCGCACCGGCGAATCCCAGCCCGCGATGCGGCCGGCGGTGCACCCTATGATGAACGCCGTCGGAGGGACCTCCATTCACTATTGGGCGCAAAGCTGGCGCTATCATCCGTGGGATTTCAAAGTTCGCAGCGAGGCGATTCGGCGTTACGGCGAAGGCGCGCTTCCGGTAGGAAGCACGTTGCAAGACTGGCCGCTCACTTATGACGAGCTCGAGCCCTACTATGACCTCATCGAACACGAGCTTGGCGTTTCGGGCAAAGCCGGAAACATTCAAGGGACCATCGACCCGCGCGGCAACATTTTCGAAGGCCCCCGGCAGCGCGAATATCCCATGCCCCCTCTGCGCGACACCGAGTTCACCGACCTGATGATGACCGCCGGGAAAAAGCTCGGGTGGCATCCGTTTCGCGGACCCGCGGCGATCAATTCCGTTCCGTATCACGGACGTCCCGGATGCGCGTTGCACGGCTATTGCGATCGCGGAGGCTGCCACGTCAGCGCGAAAAACGCGACGTCGGTCACCACGATTCCGGAGGCGCTGAAGACCAAGCATCTGACGATCTTCGACAACGCGCACGTTACGCGGATTCTCACAGGCGGCAATGGCAAAGCCTCCGGCGTGCAATATCTGCGCGAGGGGAAAGAATATTTCCAGCCCGCGAAAGTCGTGATGCTGGGCGCGTATACCTACGAGAACTCGCGCCTGCTACTGCTTTCGAAGTCGGCCGCGTTTCCCAAGGGCTTGTCGAACCATCACGGGCAAGTCGGGAAAAACTATTTCGGACACTGGGCGTTCGTCAACGTGTCGGCGCTGTTTCCTTTCGATCTCAACGCCTGGTACGGCGCCATGGCGCAGAGCGTGGAAGTCGACGACTTCGGCGACGACCATCAGGATCATCGGAGCCTCGGATTCCTCGGCGGCACCGGCCTGCACGTCAGCACCGAAAAGCATCCCATCGCGGCGGCTGCGATGAGCACCTATGGACGCGCGCCTTCGTTCGGCTCGCAATGGAAATCGTTTGTGCGCGAAAACGCCGGGCGCTGGGTTTCGGCGTACCTGCAAAATACGACGTTCCCTTACGAGAACACCTACCTCGATCTCGATCCCGACGTGCGCGATCCGCTCGGCGATCCGGTTTGCCGTGTGACCAGCGGCCCCAAGCCGAACGAATCGCGCTCCATGGCCTATGCGCAGGACAGGATGGAAGAGTGGTTCCGCGCGGCGGGTGCGGTGGAGGTGCTGAAGACTCCTTCGACGGGTCCGATCCTCAGCACGCACGCCTTTGGAGGTACGCGCATGGGTGACGATCCCGAAACGAACGTCGTCAATCGTTGGGGATTTTCGCACGAGGTTCCGAATCTCGCGATCGTCGGAGGATCCGTGATTGGCACGAGTGGCGCGCGCAATCCTACGTTGACGATTCAGGCGCTCGCGTGGCGCACCGCGGATTACTTGATCAAGAATTGGAAGTCGATCGCCACTTAATTTTTAAGCGGCTTCAACTCGGGCTTCTCGCCATCCGGCAGAGGATACCGATCGATATCCAGCATCATGGAAACGAAGCAATAGTAACCCATCACGCCGGTGAGATCCACGGCGCCGCGCTCCCCGAACATCTTCACGGCCGCCGCGAACGACGCGTCGCTCACTTCTCTTTTTTGCAGCAGTTCGTTGGCGAAATTATAGATGACGGTTTCATCCGGCTGCATCCCCGTAGGACGTTTGCCTGCGGCGATCGCGTCGACGATCGCGGGACTCAATCCCGCGGCGATGGCCGCCTTCTTGTGCGCGGACCATTCATATTGCGCATTCCAGAAACGCCCGGTCATGATGATCGCCATTTCGTTCAGCTTCTTGGGAAGCGTGGAATGGAAGCGCAGCAGTACGCCGAGCTTCTGCGCCGCGTCGCCCACTTCGGGACTCCGCAGTGTGACGTTGAACGGCCCGTTCATGCCGCCGCGTTCGCCCGCGAGCAAGTGATCCGCCATGGCCTTCTGCTCCGGCGTGAGCTTGTCGTAGGTGAGCGGCTTGAAGCGGTCGCCGCGCAGATGCAGGTCGGGATTGGAAGGAGTTTGCGCAATCGCAAGACTCACAACGAAGACGCTAAGACAAATCGTGGGTAGCCGCATAGAATTTCCTTTTCTGAAGTTGAGCCCCAAGGTGAGATTGGTGCCTGCACCCGACTCCCGGCTTTCTATACTAACCTACGGCTAGCTACGTTGTCGGCAATCCGTTGGGGCACCAGTCGACTCCTATTTCCTGACCCGCAACTGAACAGCGTTCGAGACTTGTCCGTCCGGATTTTGGACCTGAATGGTGATGGTTCCCGGGTGCGAAAAGGCCGCGTCCGGCACGGCTCCAGCGATCGACTCCGAACTTGCAAAACCTGCCGGCGTCTTGATGCCATTCACCAGGATCACGGAACCGCGCCTGAAACTCTCGCCGTCGACGCCTACGGCGGAGATCGCTCCGGGCTGGACGTTGAACCCCACGCCCGCATGCACTTCCGCTGGGTTGGTGCAGATGATCAAAGGCGCGGCAACGGCAAGTTCGTTTGCCTTTGCGAAACGCCGGAACTCATCGGTCGCGTCGTGCCAGTGAAACTCGTCGTCGTAGCGAAAGAAGAACGCGTTGCTTTGCTCCAGCCAGCGTTTCAGGGCGTCGCGTTCAATGTGATCCATGCGCGGCACCAGCACTTGCTGCAACTCCGCGTCTTGATAAACCAGGTTGAACAGCCTCGTAGCTCCGAAACCCCAAGCAGCCACATCGAACCTGTTTTCAACGTAGACCAGCGCGTCGCCCGATACGCGCCCCAGGGGCACGGGAGGCTTGGTCAATACGGTGGCGTTGATCCGGTGAACCATGGCGAATTGGTCCGAGGTCAGTCCCTTGGCCGCGTCCACTCGGGTGAGCGCAATCGCGCCCGCCACCAACACAATCGCAACCACGCCCCGGGCGACTCGCCAGGTTAGCAACTGCAGTCCCCATTCCGTAGCAGCTCCGAATAGCATGCAATATCCGCACAGCGCCAGATTTCCGTGCCAGAACAAACCTCCGCTATAGACAGGGACGATGAGAAACGCGCCGATCCAAGCGCAGGCGAACCAACCGAGCTCGCGATACTTGACGTCTTTTCGCCACACGCGAATCCAGCCCACCACCAACAGAAGGAGCAGCGCCGCGCCGATCGCCAAGTTTCGTGCGTTGATGTAGCCAACGGCCTGTTGCAGCCGATCTGGTGTGATTCCATAAATGCGCGCGAGCCACAGTGGATACTTCGCGGCATTTTCCAGGATCACCGGCCAGTTGGCGCCCAATCGGTAGGTCTGGCCCGTGGCGTCAGGGGGTGAAATCCATCGCACATGAAGGAACCAATAAATCGGCAGTAGTCCCCAGAACGGCGCCAGCCGGATTGTCTCGTGAACCAGGGCACGGCGCCGCGCCATAATGAGTGGCTCGTAAATCAGCAGGATGACTGATGCGAACACCAAAAAGACCGGAATCACAACCGTGATTTCTTTGCAGGTGAGTGCAATCAGAAACGCGATCCACGATGCGGCCGTCCATCCCCACCTTCTAATGCCTGTCGCGCGATAGCCTGCAATGAAGGCGATCACACAAGCCAGCGTGAAAACGATGTGCAGAAAATCGAACGCGAACAGTTCATGCAACGGCGCGAAAATCGTTGGCACGCAGGTAAAATAAAGCGCCGCGAAAAACGCCGCTATGCGCCGGCCGGGGAGTAACTGCAAGACCAAAGCGTAAATCAGGAAACAAACGGCCAACAGAGTCGCCAGTTCGAAATAGCGCCAGGCTATGAGATCGTGCCAATTCAGGAAACGGTCCCCCATCCAAAAAGGCAGAAAAAATTGCGTGGGCCGATACCAGCTGCCCCGGAAGCCCAGGAACTGGCTCACCAGCGTGGAGAAGGTCCGATGATGGTTAAAAACGAAGAACAACGCGTATTCCGGCCCAAAGCTCGGCGAGTGGATCAGCCCACGGAATTCGAATAGAGAGATAATCGCGAGGGAGACCGGCAGAAATACATCAAGCCACGAACGGCTGCGACGTGAATTCACACTTCCATTATCGTCTTGCGTGCAGGATCCTGCGCGAAAAGGGATGCCCGGCCGGACGCAGCAGGCCTTCGTTGTTGCCCACCGCTTCCACATCCGCGAACCCGAGTTTCTTCAGGACTTGCTGGAAGCACGCTTCGTTCGGGAGCCACCAGCAAATGTCGTCCTCGCCGAGTTTTTCCCCGCCGCGATAAAGCATAGCCGGAGCATCGTCCGCATTGCCCGGCATCTCCTGAGCGACGATCAACGTCCCGCGGCACATCTTCGCCGCAGCGACCAACGCATCAAAGGGACGTAGCGTGTGCACCAGAATATCGCCCAGGAAAACGAGATCGAAGCTCGGACGGCCCAGGTTCTCGGGAGACAGATCGTAGATGGTGCTGTAGCGCCTGACGACACGCGAACCCAATAAGCGCGCACACAAGCGGAACGGAGCATCCAATAAGTAATGATGCAGCTCGGCTGCCGAATAATCGCGCACCAGACCTTCCAGTCGATCCGCCGAATGCGGAACGATCATGTGCTGGATCGTCTTCAGCAACACGCTCGTCTCTTGGCCGGGGAAGCGATCGAGCAGTTCGAGCGACGGCAAATCGACCGACGTTACCTGCGCGCCCCTGCGCTCGAATTCGAAGGTCCAAAATCCGCTGGCGGATCCGACGTCGAGCACCGTCATCCCATCCATGCGCTCCGGCAATTGGAACGCATCGAGCGTGGCGCGGTAATCGTACATGCCGGGCGTCGCGATGCCGCCCGGAAGGTCGCCAATCGGCAGATCTATCGTGTGATACCAGTAGTAACGGTCAATATCCGCAACGCCCATTTGTTTGAGACGTGCGTTGAACGCGGCAACTTCCGCCGCGTATTGATCGACAATCGAAGCTGTGTCTGGCATCGCTAACCCCTCACCGTGTAGTAGATCAAGCCGGCCGTCAGCGCGACCATCACAATCGCAGTCGACCACGCAATCGCGTTCTGCCAGATGTTATTCGTGTACTCCTGCATAATCCGTTTGCGATTTATCAGCATCAACATATAGAACAACACGAATGGCAGCAGGATGCCATTGGCCACCTGGGAAAACAGGATCACTTTCAGCAGAGGCATGTGCGGAATCAGCACGAAGCCGGCCCCGCTCACAATCAGCAGCGTGTACAGCCAGTAAAAAATGGGCGCCTCGGAAAAACGCTTTTCCACGCCCGATTCAAAGCCCAATCCTTCGCAGACGTTGTAGGCCGTCGCCAGCGGCAGAATCGCCGCCGCCAGCACCGACGCGTTCACCAGGCCGATGGCAAAGAGCGCTCCCGCGAAGCGTCCCGCGAAAGGCACCAGCGCTTTGGCGGCTTGGGCGGCATCCGTAATTTCTCCGCCGCCGGACTTATAAATGGTCGCCGCGCACGCCACCACGATGAAGAACGCGATCACGTCCGTCACAATGCAGCCGACAATCACGTCCCAACGGCTCAGCGAATAGTGCCGCCGATCCACGCCTTTTTCCACGATCGACGCTTGCAGATAAAACTGCATCCACGGCGTAATCGTCGTGCCGATCAGACCCACGATCATGATGATGTACTGCTCGTCGCCGTGAAACTGGGGGACCAGCGTATCGTGTAGCGCGAGCTTCCAATCCGGCTTGGCGAGGAAGGCGGACACGGGATACGTGAAATAGATCAGCGAAAACAAGATCAGCATGCGCTCCACAGGTTTGTAGCGCCCACGCACGATCACCAGCCACACGACGGTCGCCCCCACGGGTACGGACAAGTACTTGGTGACCCCGAACACGCCCATGCCGGAGGCGATGCCCGCAAACTCCGCGGCAATATTGCCGAAATCCGCCACGCTCAGAATCGCCATCGTGATGAAGGTGGCGCGCAGGCCGAATTCTTCGCGGATGAGATCCGAAAGCCCCTTGCCCGTCACTGCTCCCATGCGGGCGGCCATTTCCTGCACCACGATCAGCGCGATGGTCGTCGGGATCAGCGTCCACAGTAAGGTGTAGCCGAACTTCGCGCCCGCCTGCGAATAAGTGAGGATGCCGCCGGGGTCGTTATCGACGTTGGCCGTGATGAATCCCGGACCCATGACCGACAAAAAGGCCAGGATCCGGTACTTGAACATCGATAAGTTCGCGGTCCGGCGCACTAACGGCTTCGGGATGGAATGCTCGCCTCTCATCAGGTCTCATTTGAGGCTACAGGTTGACGTAGCACCGAGGCAAGTTTTGCCCGTTACAAAGTGATTTCAGCCGTCCAAAATACCTAATGGCTATATTTAGATAGAATCAAGTACGCCCAGCCGAAGGAGTCCGGGATCATGAACGTTTCGAAAATTGCAGCCTGCGCCGCCGTCATCCTTGCATCGATGAGCGCCCCTTTAGGTGGCCAGTGGCTGAACTATCCGACGAAAGGCATCCCTCGCGGGGCCGACGGTAAACCGAATCTCGCCGCTCCCGCGCCGCGCACCGCCGACGGCCATCCCGATTTCTCCGGCCTGTGGAATAAACTTTCGCCCAAGTATTCGCGCAACGTCGCGGCCGATTTGAATCCCGCCGACATCCAGCCCGCCGCCCGCGCGCTGGTCGAGCAGCGCGCCGAAAATCTGCAAAAAGATTACATGAACTCGCTGTGCCAACCGCTTGGCCCCGGCTATCCCATCGCCGCCGATAGCACCGGTGCCGAGATGGAAAAGATCCTCCAAACGCCCGATCTGATCGTCTTCCTGAATCCCGACCTGACGTATCGCCAAATATTCATGGACGGACGCCCACTCGAAAAGGAGCCCAATCCCAGCTGGATGGGTTACTCCGTCGGCCACTGGGACGGCGACACGCTGGTGGTCGAAAGTTCCGGATTCAACGCCACCACGTGGCTCGATCATGACGGCCATCCTCACACCGAAGCCCTGCGCATCACCGAACGCTACCGCCGCCGCAATTTCGGCAGCATGGACGTCGAGGTCACCTATTCCGATCGCGCGATTTACGCCAAACCCTGGACCGTCGCCGTGCGCGCTGAGATCGCCCCCGATACCGAAATGCTCGAGTGGGTCTGCAATTCGAATAACAAGGAGCACTGGGTGGGCACCGCGTCCGACGATTACAAGAACGAATTCAAAATCGCTCCGGCGGTTCTGGCGTCTTACGTCGGCACTTTCCTCGAACAGCCGCGCCTGTGGCGCAGCAAAGCTCGCACGCTTGAACTGTCCATCACGGACGGCCATTTATTTGGCGATGTCGATGGCCGCGGCAAAGTCCGCCTCGTCGCGATCTCCGAAACCGAATTCTCCGGCTTGTACGGACTGAACGTGGAAGTGACAAAATCCGCTGCCGGCCCGATCCAGCAAGCTTTCGTAAAACACGTTTCGGGAAACTATCGCTTCACGCGCACGAAGTAGATTAAGCCGCCTGATGCGTCGGGCTTTTCGGCTCGTGATGCAGCCGCATGACTTGATCGGCCCGCAGCGCGAGGGTTGCGTAGGTGCGACCCGAGTCGTCACAGAATTCGACTTCGTAAACGCCTTCCGCGAGGCTTTCGACAATCGTGCCCACCTGACCGCGGCACAAGCCTTTTTCAGGCAAGTCCTCGACTAGGGCGACTACCGATAATAGAGCCAATTCGCGCATAACGCACCTAAAAACTATAGTACATAACAACTCGTCAATCTCGGAGTCGACTCGCCTCGTCGAATGATCCATGCTGAGCGAACCAGCCCTCGCCGCTCTCGCCTGGCGATCTTTATGTCGATCACGTAGCGGTCGCCGAATTGGTCGATTTCTCCAAGCGTCGCTTCGCCGTCGCGGGCGGCGCGGAGCAACTCATCGCGCAAGAAGCCGGCATCCGCAGCCGTCAGTCCTAAAGCAGCCGCAAAGACGCGTGCCTTGTGCCGACCACGCGCATGAGCTGGATTCAGGCAATAGTCCCGGAGCTTGGCGATATCGACGATTGCCTGCTCGCCCCCTGGAAGCTTCATTTTGCCTAGTCAAGCCCGATTAGCCTATGGCATCAACTCTTTCGGCCTGTGAATAGGGCCGATTGTACGGAATGTTCTCACCGTCAGCGGCAACGACGGCAATCGAATTCCGCGCCTCGATCACAGACCCGGCAGGAAAGAGCTTTTCGCGAAGAAAGCCATCGCCGTTGGTGGTCACGGCAAAATGCCCGATGGACGTTTCAATGATGGCGATCCGCGTTCCTCTTTGGACGGGGCCGCCTTCTTCCACAAGCCACCGAACAATTCGCACAGTTGCGGACTGCGAATCACCGATCGATGGAATCGGCACGTCGTACCAGAAGCCCATTTATGGTGAGCATACACGATCCGGCTGGCCACAATATTCAGCCCCCACGTCTAGAACAAGTAGTTCCCTTGAAGCTAATGCGGGCAGATGTAAGATCCGCCCATTTCCCCTTCGTGCACCGATTCCTGTATGCCGCTAGAATAAAGATGCACTTGATGCCGGCACAACACGATTTATCTAAACTGAGCGTTCGTCAGTTCGCGGAACGATTCCGCGGCGAGATGATCTCCCTCAGCAACACGTTCTCCTACTTCTGCGCCTCCACTCCGATGTCGGAAGAGGACCTAAAAGAATATCTGGAGGAGCCGGTCGCCGCGCTTCCTCCCTCGGTCACGGCTGCCTTGCCGAAGATCTCGATCTTGCTGGTCCCTTATTTGGAACGCGCCGGAGCACCGGAAAGAAAGAAAGCTCCCGCGGCGCCGGCGTTGGCCCCTGCCTCGGCACTGGCCGCGGCTGATTACGTTTCTATCGAGCGCCCGCCTGACGAGCTCCTGTCTACGTCCACGCAACTGAAGCTGGGCGATGAGACCGTGCTCGCCTTCGCGCTCAAGGATCAGGAAGTGGCGGAGTATCACTATCGCCTCTATCATTTGCTCGCGACGCTGATGGCCGATCGCCTTGCCACCACCGCGGAGGGCCACAAGGTCGACAATCGCTTTTCGCATTTGCTGCGCGAAGAACTCAGCGCCGACGTCCATGGCGAGGTTGACGAACCGAGCTGGCGCTTGAAGCAGAATCTGCGCCGCCCCGGCGGCTCCCGCATGGGACAACGCGGCAAGGCGTTCAGCGAATATGAACGGCAATCGTTCATCGACACGCTGACGTTGTATCTCCACGGCATTTGCTGCGACATCGACGTCGATACCGGCCCGCGCCAGTTGCCTAGTCGCAATCTGCGCAAGCGCCTGATGCTTCTGGAGCAGTTGTTCCCGCCGCCCAAAGGCTACGTCATTTTCCCCGAGCAGTTGGAATCCTAGCGGAGCGCGTCCGACGTGTGCGGCATCGCCGGATTCACACATCTTCGCCGCCCCTCCGACGCCTCGCGCATTTGGGCCGTCACCCGGGCGATCACGCATCGCGGCCCCGATAAACAGGACGTCTGGGAATCCGAACGCGTCTCGCTCGGCGCCGTGCGCCTGCGGATTATCGATCTCACGCATGGGGATCAGCCGATGCTGTCGCCAGACGGTGGAACAGTTCTCGTCTTCAACGGCGAAGTCTACAACCACTCGGAGCTCCGCCGCGAACTGGAAGCTCTCGGCCATAATTTCGAGACACATTGCGATACCGAAGTTGTGCTGCACGCGTTTCTTCAATGGGATGTCGACGCATTCCCTCGCTTGCGCGGCATGTTCGCCGCGGCGTTTTGGAACGAGGCGCAAAAGCGCTTGGTGCTGGTGCGCGACCGCCTCGGCATCAAGCCACTCTATTACACGCTGCGTAACGGCGATCTCTATTTCGGCTCGGAGATGAAATCGATCCTGCTGCATCCGGAAATCCCTCGCCGTGTGAACCCTTCGGCGCTTGATCGCTATCTCTCGCTCAATTACAATCCGGGCACCGAGACGATGGTCGACGGCATCGAGAAACTTTCGCCGGGTTGTTGGATGGAATGGCGAGGCACGGGACCTTCCGGCAGCGGCGCCGTAGCGATCCATCGCTATTGGGAGCTACACTTTCAACCCGAACCGCGCTGGGACCTCCCGTCCGCCACGCAGGAGCTTGACCGCCTGCTGCGCGAGTCGATTCGAGAACATCTTATTTCCGACGCTCCGTTGGGCGTGTGGTCCAGCGGCGGACTCGATTCATCCACCATCTTGCACTACGCCACCGAGCAGTCTTCGTCCAAACTCAAATCGTTCTCCGTCTCTTTTCGCGGGCGCAGTTTCGACGAGACTCCCTACTTCCGCGAAGTGGCCAAGCACTACAACACCGATCACCATGAGTTCGACCTGAATCCCGAGGTCGATCTGCAATCCGCCATCGAAGAATTCGCGACCTATTCCGACGAACCCAGCGCCGACGCGGGCGCGCTGCCCGTGTGGTTCCTCTCGAAGATGTGCCGCCAGGATGTAACCGTGGCGCTTTCGGGCGATGGCGCCGACGAACTCTTCGGTGGATACAAGACGTATATCGCAGACCGCTACGCCAAGCGCCTGCGCATTGTCCCGCGCGGCATTCGTTCGCTCGCGGCTCGCGCCGCACGCATGCTGCCGGTGTCGGACGAAAAAATCGGCCTCGATTACAAAATTACGCGCATGCTCGAAGGCTCGCTGCTCGATCCCATTGACGCCCACTTATATTGGAACGGGACATTTGGTGAGACCGAGCGCCGAGCGCTACTCATGAATCCGTCCTGGCGCGCCTCGAAAATCCGCTTGCCCGGCAGTGTCTTTTCTGACAAAAACGTCGGAGAACTGAACAAATTTCTGTGGCTCGATCAGCTCTGCTACCTGCCCGACGACATCCTGAATAAGTGCGATCGCATGAGCATGGCGCATTCGCTCGAGGTTCGTCCGCCGTTCCTCGATCACCGCATCGCCGAGTTCGCCGCGCAGTTACCGGAAGACCTGAAAATTCGCGGCTCTCAATTGAAGTTCGTTCTGCGCGAGCTGATGCGCGACAAGCTTCCACCCGCGATCATGAACCGCGGCAAGGAAGGCTTCGACATCCCCGCGCATCATTGGTTAAGAACCACCTTGCGTCCCCTGCTTACCGAAACCCTGAGCGAGAAAAACGTCCGCGCCTCGGGATTGTTTCATTGGGAAGCCGTGGACCGAGCCGTGCGCGCGCACCTCGACCGCCGCGCCAATCTCGGCTATCACTTGTGGGGATTGCTGGTGTTGTTCCTGTGGATGAAACGCTGGCAAATCGAACCGCCGGCTTAAGACAGCGCGTCGCCGCTGCTTGAATCTCCGCCCTTACGGGACGGGGTTATAACCCCTGGAGTCAGCCAGGGGATTTTGCACGTGAGGCAATCGATCCCGGACAACCACGAAGATCCGCGACTTCCGGCTTCCACCAGCTTCGCGTCAAAGATGGCATGATTCATAGCAGTGGAGACTTTCGCGATGTCCAGACACTGTGCAACAAAATCCAATTCCCTGTTGACGATTCTTGCCTTCACGAGCCTCATGGCCTTTGGGCAGTTGTCCGTGCCCGACTTCAAATCGAACAAGCCCACGCCGAAGACCGCCGACGGCCATCCCGACCTCAGCGGCTATTGGAAGGGTACGCGCGAGACGCGGCCCGTAGGCAACATCGGCAAGGATCTGCCGGATCACAAACTGCCGTTCACGCCCGCGGGCGAGGCCGCATGGAAGCACAATGTCACCGCGACGATCGATCCCGAAAGCTTGTGCATTATCGGAGGCATGCCTCGCCACAACGCCAGCGGCTTGCCGTTCGAAGTGCTGCAAGGCAAGAACAAGCTCGCGTTTTTGTATTGGTATAGCTACTACCGCTTAATTCCTATTGATGCGGCGCGCAAACACAGCGAGGATCCCGACCCTTCGTTCTTCGGCGAGGAACTCGGTCACTGGGACAAAGACGCGCTGGTGATCGATTCCATCGCGTTCAAAGACACCACCGTGTGGATCGACGAAAATGCGGATCCTCACAGCGATGATATGCACGTAGTGGAACGCTGGACGCGTCCCGACGGCGACCATATCCACGTCGATACGACGATCGACGACAAGAAGTTTTACACGCGTCCTTTCACGTATCAGCGGACCTGGGTGAGCGGCAAACCGGATGAGGAGATCCACGAATATTCATGCAGCGAAAACAACGTGGATCGCGATCACCTGGGATTCGGCCCGGGTCCCATTCGTTCGGATGGAAGTCGCGGATATGAGGAGTTGAAGCCTCTGCCTCCGCCGCTGGATGGAGGGAAGAAGTAGGTGCGAACTTCGATAATTAGGCGTATGCTCGTCCCATGGATGACTTCCGATCTTGGCACTTACCTTACTGCATTAAAAAGCTGCAAAACGGCACGCACATCGTTCTCAATCGTTCTTACAAGCCAATCGGCTTCAGGACGTCGGAAAACCTTGAATATGAGGCGTACCCCATAGGGGTGAAATTCAAGCGACTTACGTCAAAGACGGTAGCTAGGCTTTCGTGGAAGGGCAGCCAGGATGCTAATGCCATCTTCCTTTACAGCGACAGTTGCATTCCAACAGTAAGCGCGAAGCATATGAACGCGTACCTGGAGCGCCTCGGCATTCTTGCAAAGCTGAAATTCGCGCCGAAGGATCGTGGCCAAAGACGGCTTGCCGGCGAGATAGTCGCAAAAGACCGGACAACCTAAATGCACGCACGAGGTGGCGCGGGCCGCCAGGCCTGCTGAGTCGAGAGTCATCTCGACTCTTCCGCGTCGGATTCTCCTTCTCTCGCAGAAACGTCGACACGAATGTCGACGCGGCAAGCCTGGCGGCTCGCGCCACCTCAGCTCGATACGATAATTGTGCCGGCTTGGGCCACCATTTTCCCCGAGATTTCTATCCTTCAGCGGCCACCAAATCGTGTGAGCGAGCATCGACGCCGGTTGCCGCATATCTATCCCCAAGGCAAACTCTTGTTCGTCACCTGGCACCTGCATGGCAGCCTTCCCCATCATCTGTATCCACCGAAGGCCAAGTTAAACGCTGGGCAAGCCTTTGGGTGGATGGATCGGTATCTGGATACAACTCGCGATGGGCCGAAATTCCTGGCACAGGAGAAGATTGCGGCTTTGGTTCACGCCTCTATTCACTTCGGAGCGCGACACTTGAACCATTACGACCTGGACGCTTACGTGATCATGGCAAATCATGTGCATTTATTGATCCTTCCGAAGGTAGCTCCCAGCCGGGTGATGCAAACATTGAAGGGATACACGGCTAGGGAGGCAAATAAGTTCCTGGGACGCACGGGGCAACGATTCTGGCAGGCGGAGTCATACGACCGATGGGTACGGGACGTAGTAGAAGTACAGAGAATTCGATCTTACATTGAGAACAACCCTGTGAAGGCCGGGCTGGTCTTGCGGGCAGAGGATTATCAATGGTCGAGCGCCAGGGGAAGAGTCGAGACGAATCTCGACTCAGCAGGCGTCTTTTAAAAAGAACGCGACCCCCGCCACCTCAGCGGGCGAACTTTGACGGTCGGACCGGCCAAGGCCCGTGTCGCCGCCGACTATCCAAACAAATCCGCGAGCTTGAGCTCTCGCATGTCGGGAACATAAACATCCGGCCGATGCCGCGCGAGCTCTTCCTCGCCAATAATGCCCGTGCCCACCGAGATCGCGCGGACTCCGTTCGCTCGTGCTGCGAGGATGTCGTTGGGATGATCGCCGATTAGCGCGATGGGGCTGTTCTTGTCGATCCATCCCTCGCGGCGGGCGTGCGCCACGGCGATGCGGACCAATCCCGCGCGGTCGCGTGCGAGCTCGGCAAAAGCTCCGAAGCGAAAATAGTCGCGCAGGCCGGCTCGCTCCATTTTGGTCCATCCGATGCGTGTAAGATTCCCGGTAACCAGCACTGCGGGAATGTTCCGGCGCGAGAGCTTATATAAAAGCATGCGCGCTCCGGGACAAACTCTGCGCCGCAGATCGGGACACGTGCGCACGTAAATGCGTTGCGCCTCCTCCACGATCCGCGGCATGGCCCGGCGAATCGCCGATTCGGAAGCGCCGGCGGCACGCAACATAGAACTGGCGATATCGCGATCCAGCATGCCCGCGACGGGGATGCCGTCGATGCTGACGTCGACACCGGAAGCCCGTCGTACGGCCTCGATCAGTGCGTTTCTATGATGAGGCCCGGCGCCGCGCAGCAGGGTTCCGTCAATGTCAAATAACACAAGTCCGCCACTCATTGTCTTTTTACGATAGCGCCACTGCTAAAATGACAGTGCATGCAAGTGTTGCAATCGGGACCCCACAAATGGCTGCTGCTGGAGCTGGATCGCGAGTTCATCGAGAACATCGCGAAGCAGGCCGGCTTTGAGCTGAAGTTCGAGGAGCAATCCCGCCGCGTGGTGCTCGACCTGAACGCCGATACGCGCCAGGCGCCTCTCCTGCTGTTCGATGCGGCGGATCCGGCGAACCTGGGATGGTTCTCGCGCTGCCAGTTTTATGTGGACGGTACGACGGGCGCGGTCTTGCAGACGCCGATGCAACTCGCCAATCAGAGAGATCGCCAAGGCAAAGCGCTGCCGAATTCGATTCGCCTGCAGATCAATAAAGAACTGCCCGCGTCATTCCGCATGCCGAACAAAGCGGCGGTCAGCGAACAAGTGGTGTACTCGGTGCTCTATAACCTGCTCAACGCGCTGGTGAATATCGGCGTGGGCGTGTGCGGTGGAACCGTAGTGCAGCCGCTGGCCGGCCGCATTGGTCCGCAGGGCAGCCGCAATTAGATCGGATCTCATGGCAACTTTGGGACTGGTGGAATATAGCGACGCAACACCGGAAGTGCGGGCCGTTTATAACGACATTATGGCCACGCGCAAGACGGATTGGATCAACAATTTCTGGAAAGCGCTGGCGCACGATCCGGCGACGCTGCGCCGGACATGGGAATCCATCAAGCAGATCATGGCGCCGGGAGCGCTGGACGCGCTCACCAAGGAAATGATTTATCTCGCGGTTTCGGTCAGCAATCAATGCCCATATTGCATCGCCTCGCATACGGCGGGCGCGCGAGGCAAAGGGATGACGGACGCGCAGTTTGCCGAGATGATGGCCGTGGTCGGCATGGCCAACGAGACCAACCGCCTGGTGAGTGGCTACCAGGTGGAAATCGACGACCGCTTCCGAACATAAAGGATCAGATGCCCAAAATTACTTACATCGCTCACACGGGCGAATCGCAGACGATCGACGTTCCCGCCGGTTATTCGGTGATGGAAGGCGCGGTGCGCAACGGGATTGACGGAATCGTCGCGGAATGCGGCGGCGCGTGCATGTGCGCCACGTGTCACGTTTTCGTGGATGAGGCGTTTCTCGCCAGGCTTCCGCCTATCGGTGAGGAGCAGGAAGAGATGCTCAACGCCACGGCTGTGGAGCGGCGTCCCAATAGCCGCTTGAGTTGCCAGATTCCGGCGATCCCCGAGCTGGACGGGCTGATCGTAAGAATGCCGGAGCGGCAGACATAAGCAAGAAGACAGTAGTCAGGAGACAGGAGTCAGAATCCATGCGAGACTTTCGCGCGGTTGGAGGGCTTCCAGTCTCGCGCTTCCCGTCGCCGATCCAAAGCTCGAAGGCGTTCAGCTTCGGAGGATGAAATGCCCGCGGGTGCCGTGATCATTGGGAGCGGACAAGCCGGCGTGGAAGCTGCATCGGCACTGCGCGCGCAGGGCTACGACGCGCCGATTTTTTTGATCGGCGAAGAAGATCAACTTCCCTATCAGAGGCCCCCTTTATCGAAAGCCTACCTGCTGGGTACGCTCGATGCCGCGAGGCTCCCTCTGCGCGCGGAATCGTTCTACGAAAAGCAGCAGATCGATGTTTTGCTCGGCCAGGCCGTTGTGGACATCGGCGCGCAAGTGAATCGCGTGCGCTTGAAATCGGGCGCCGTGATTCCCTACGATCACCTGATTCTCGCGCTGGGCGCGCGCAATCGCCTGCTGACGCTGAAGGGCGCGGAACGGGCTCTGTACCTGCGAACGGCTGCCGATGCCGATGCGATTCGCGAGGGATTGAGCCGGGTCGACAGCGTCGCCGTGATCGGTGGAGGCTTCATCGGACTGGAGCTGGCCGCTGCCGCGCGAAAGAAGGGCAAGCAGGTGAGCGTCGTCGAGGCCGCTCCGCGATTGATGGCGCGCGCCGTGCCGCCGCTGCTCTCGGATTTCTTCCGCGATGTGCACCAGCAGGAAGGCGCAGACATCCTGTTGAACGCGGCGGTCGAGGAGATCGAAAGCGACGCGGTTCGATTCGCGGATGGCAGCCGCTGCTCGGCGGAACTTGTGTTGGCAGGAATCGGAGTGATCCCCAATGTCGAGCTCGCGCAAGCGGCGGGGCTCGCGGTGGGGAACGGCATCGCGGTCGACGAATTCCTGCGCACGTCCGATCCAAGTATTTTCGCGATCGGCGATTGCGCCGAGTTCCCCTGCGTGTTTGCCAACACGGGACAGGGCAGCCGAGTTCGCTTAGAATCCGTGCAGAATGCCGTGGATCAGGCGAAGTGCGTGGCGCGCTGCATTATGGGGATGCCGGAACCTTATCGCGATACGCCGTGGTTTTGGACCGATCAGTACGACGTTCGCTTTCAGATGGCGGGACTCTCGGGCGGTCACGATCGCGCGGTGATTCGCGGCAAGGTGGACAGTCGCAAATTCACAGCTTTCTACTTCATAGACGGCCGACTGCGGGCTGCCGATTCGGTGAATCGCTTTGGAGATCACATCGCGGTGCGAAAACTGCTCGCTGCGGATTCGCGGCTGACACCGGAACAAGCGGAGGATGAATCGTTCGACTTGAAGGCTGCGACGCCGTAGCCGCTAGAAACCGATCTAGCTGCGCGGCTTCGCGGCGGCAAGCCCGTTCGCAGCCGGTGAACCGACGACGGCTCCGGTTCCAACGCCGCCATCGGCGCCCGAGTTGTTCTGGATCGTCACTTTGCTTCCCGGAGCCAGGCGAAGCTGGCCTTCGGTCACGACCGTCTCGCCCTCTTTCAGGCCTTTATCGATCACCAGAATATCGTTGACCCGCACGCCGGCGGTGACCGGACGCATCTCCACGGTCATGTCGTCTTTCACGACGTAGATATAGGTTCCGTCCTGGCCAGTCTGCAAAGCCGAGGAGGGAACGACGATGGCGTTCGGCTGCAGGGTCAGCCGCATCGCCACGTTTACGTATTCGCCCGGCCACAGCTTGCGATCGGCATTCTTGAAGGTGCCTTTCAGCTTGATGGTGCCGGTGGTGGCGTCGACATTGTTATCGATGAAGGTCAATTCGCCATGCTCTCCGTCGCCGGTCTCATCCTGCGATTTCGCTTCGACGGGAAGCTTGTTGTTGGTTCCCATGTAGCGGCGAATATCCGGCAAGCGGGGTTCCGGAACCGAGAATGTCACGTAGATCGGCTGCACTTCGGCAAGGCTCACCAGGTCCGTCTGATTCGCGTTGACGATGTTTCCGGCCTTCACGGTAATATTGCCGAGGCGTCCGTCGATGGGCGAAGTAATCGTGGTAAAGCTGAGCTGCAAGCCGATATTCTCGAGGCTCGCCTGATCCGCTTGAATCTGCGCCTTGGCGCTCTCGATGGCGGCCTGATCCGCCAGCACGGACTGCGTGAGCGCATCCGCGTTGGAGGCAAAGCGCTCGCGATCGTCCTTGGAAACCACGCCTTGCTCGAACAGGCTGACGTAGCGCGCCGCTTGCTCACGCGCATACTTCTCATTGGCCACATCGCGCGCCAGATTAGCGTTCGCCTGCTGCAGCTGCGCGCGATCCTTGGCCAGTTGGGCTTCGGCTTGCGACACCTGTGCCTGCAGCGGCCGCGGATCGATTTCGAACAGCTTCTGGTTTTTAGCGACGTAGTCGCCTTCCTCGACGAATACCTTCATCAACTGGCCGCTCACCTGCGGACGAATACTGATGCCGTTATACGCTTCGACGTTGCCGACAGCCGTGACGTCGATCGGTACGTCCCTGCGGACCACCTTGCCGACGACCACCGGAGCGGCCGCATCGCCGCCCTTCTTGCCCTTCTTCTTCCCGGCCGCTTCCGGCCCAGGAGCGCTGGAACAACTGGCGAGAAAAAGACTGACGCATGCGAGCGCCAGCAGCCCGACAACAAGATGGGTTCGAATCAACGACCATTTCTGAAATGTCACGTGAGCGCCAAGCTCCAGTATACTTTGTTCCGGTTATAGCTTCGCGCCCCGCGATTCCAAGAAGTCCACCATCTCCTGCTGGCCTTTTGTGAGCGCCAAATCCAGCGGCGATTGCCGATTGTCGGCGCGAACGTTGACGTCCGCTCCACCGTCGATCAGCGTGCGCGCGAGTTCGATATCGCCGTTCTGCGCGGCGGCATGCAGCGGCGTCCATCCGCCGTTTTGCCGCGCGTTGGCGCTGGCCCCGCAATCCATGAGGTGTTTCGCGACGACTACGGAGCGTCCGGCCGCGGCGGCGTGCAAAGGAGTGTTCGCCATGGCGTTACCGGAGCGAGCCGAAACATCGGCGCCCTTGTTGATCAGCAAACGTGCTGCGTTCACTCGCCCAAACAGCGCCGCAAGGTGCAGTGGCGTCCAGCCATCGGAACTGAGGACGGAAACCAGCGACCGATTCCCCGTCAGGAGCTTGTCGAGTTCCGGCGTGTCGCCTTGCACCGCCGCTGCGAAGATCGCGAGGGACGGATCGGCGGCCACCAGGGCGCCGAGTTGCGCCAGATCGTTCGCACGTGCCGCAGCGTAAAGTTCGCGCATCATATTTATTCAACTGCTTATAAGTTAGCCGCCTTAAGTGGGGCGCTTACGCCGCAGGCGCGAAAACGGCTTCGGACTTCGCGACTTCCCACGCCAGGTGGTTCAGGTAAAACACCAGCGCCGCCGGAGGAAAGGTGGATTTGAACTTTTCCCACGCGCGCTCCTGCCAGCCTTCGGTCAGGTGTGCGGCGATGTCGGCGTCCTTGGCGAAGAAGCCGTCTTCGTGAGGCACTCCCAGTTCGTCCAGCACGGCCTTGATCATATCCATGTGCGAGACCAGAATCGCCTGCGAGATCTCGGTCGCGAGATCCGCGGAATCGGCTTCCTGAAGGCGCGCCCATACGCGCGGCGCCGAATTGCGCAATGTTTCGGAATTCAGCTTGTTGAGATGCAGACGGATTCGGAAGGCATCGAAGAGCTGATACGTGCGGAGCCGGCCGAGGGAAACCGTGCGCAACAATTGCTTGAAGTTGTCCTCGCCCAGGCGGAGAAAGATATCGGAAAGCTGCATCAGGATTATTGTAACGAGGTTTATCGTCGCGAGGTTTGTCTTAAGCGAAGTTTGGCGCCAGGTACGCCCGGGTCAGGCGCGCTGTTACAATGAGAGTTTGCGCGCTCCCGCGAGAAGGATTCGTCGCTAGGGTCTTCGCGTGCAGTGAAATCCATGCAAAATATTATTGTTCTAGGTGCGCAGTGGGGCGACGAAGGCAAGGGCAAAGTCGTCGATTTGCTGGCCGAACACTTCGACGTCGTCGCGCGCTATCAAGGCGGCCATAACGCGGGCCACACCGTTTATATCGGCGAAAAGAAGTTCGTATTAAAGCTCATTCCCAGCGGCATTCTGCGTCCGGGCGTCGAGGCGGTCATCGGCAACGGCGTCGTAGTGGACCTGGGCGCGCTGCTCGACGAAATGACCATGCTCGAAGCGGCGGGCATCGACGTCCGCCGTCATTTGCGCATCAGCAATCGCGCCCACGTGATTTTCCCGTTCCATCGGCTGGTGGAAAAAATGTCGGAAGCGCGCGAGAATCGCATTCCCATCGGAACCACTTCGCGCGGCATCGGGCCGTGTTACGAGGACAAGACCGGACGGCGCGGCATCCGTATGGCCGATTTGTTCGATCCCGAAAGCTTCCGCACGCTGTACGACACGCTGGCCGAGGATAAGCAGGCGCTGGCCGCGACGTTCAATATCCACGAGACGATCGACTATGCCAAGATCCGTCAACAATACGAAGAGTTCGCGGAGCGCATCCGTCCCCTGGTGTGCGATACGGCGGAGTACCTGGCGCAAGCCATGGCCGCGGGTAAGCGCATTTTGTTTGAAGGCGCGCAAGGTTCCATGCTCGACGTGGATCACGGGACCTACCCGTTTGTCACGTCCTCCAGCGCGACCGCCGGGGGAGCGTGCACGGGCACGGGTGTAGCGCCGACGAAGATCAACGGCGTGATCGGCGTGTCGAAGGCTTATATCACGCGTGTGGGATCGGGTCCGTTTCCCACAGAGATCCACGGTGCGGCGGGCGAATCGCTGCGCAAAGAGGGCAACGAGTTTGGAGCCGTGACGGGACGTCCGCGGCGCTGCGGTTGGTTCGACGTGCCGTTGCTGAAATACACGGCGATGGTGAATGGCCTGGATACGCTGCTGATCACCAAGCTCGACGTGCTGGATCATCTGGACGAAATTCCGGTATGCACGGGCTACACGCTGAACGGGAAAGCGATCACCGAAATGCCCGCGACCTATCGCGCCATGGAGGCGATCCAGCCGGTCTACGAAACGCACCCGGGTTGGAAGTCCTCGACGCGAGGAATCACCAAGTTCGAAGATCTGCCCAAACTTGCGCGCACCTATCTGAACAACCTGGAAAAGTTGACCGGCGTCGAAATCGGTGGCATATCCACGGGGCCGGAACGCAATGAGACGATTATTCGTCCGGGATCGAAGTTGGGGAAAATGATCGGTTAGCTTCGTGTGGGATGAGGGGGCATCCTTCAAACGCATCCGGCGGGATGCTCATCCCATGATCTCTACTTTAAGTAACGCCTACTTTAAGATCTGGCCCAGTACTTGACCGAAGGATCCACTAGGCCGTTCAATGCCGAGCAATTGCGACAGTGTCGGCGCGATGTCGTTCACCGCAATCGGCGCCGTATAGCTCCCCGGTTTGATCGCCTCGCCCATGAAAATCACGGGCACGTGATTGTCATAATCGTAGGGCGTGCCGTGGCTGGTTCCGGTACCTTCAAAAAGATAATACGGCTCGGGGACGATATAAACGTCCTGCGAACGCGGTCCATAAAAACTGAGATCCACCGCCGTGCCGATGCTATCGCGCTGGAGGCGTCCCGCCGCGAGATCGGAACGCGTAAAGGCGCGCGCAATGTGCGGCTGTCCGAGAGCGGCTTCGGCGACGACTCTTTCGAAATCCTCGGGGTTGAGCTGGTGTTCGCGAATCAATTCGAGATTCAAATACGGGGCCTGGGCCGCTCCGGGCAACAGCCATTTTCCGGGGCCGAAACGTTTCTCCAATGCGCTGTTCACGGCCCGCGATAGCGCGGCAACGGAGAGACGTCCGCCCGGCATCTTGCGCGCGATGTTGACTTCCGGCACCGGTGCGACGCCGTGATCGGCGGTCAGCACAACCAGTGTATTCTGCATGCCCACGCTTTTCTGAACGGCGTCGAACAATTTTCCAATCAGGCGATCGGTGCGGATCGAAATATCGCGCACGGCGGGATCGTCGGGACCGACGGCGTGTCCCACGTAATCGTTCGAAGAGAAACTGACGGTGAGGATGTCGGTGGTGGTATGTTTGCCGAGTTGCTCGCCCACCAGCGCGGCTTCGGCGAACTGTTCGATCATCTCGTTGCCCCACGGCGTGGCCTCGATGCTGCCGCAGAAGCGAACGTCAGTGCCCTTGGTCATGCTGCAGAACGGCGTGGCCTTGTCGTCTTTGGCGTCAAAAGGCAGCCAGCGCGCGCCCACGGAGCGTTGAAAATACTTTTCGTCGTTGACGCGCTTGGCCCACTCCGGCAAATCGGCGCGGAAGTAGCTGCTGGTCACCCAATGGTTCGAATCGTCGTCGTACCAGTAGGCGGCATCCGCCATATGCCCGGCCGGAAGAATTGCGCTGCGATCTTTGATCGAGACGCCGATCACGTGCGATTCGGGGAAGCGCATCTTCAACTCATCGGTAACCGTGCTGGTGATGAGACGGCGCGGGGACGAACCTTCACGGTCGGAGACGCCGCCTACAAGTTTCGTCGCTGGATCGGAGACGCTGGTGACCGCTTTGCCCGTCGCGCGGTCGAACCACTCATTCCCGATAATGCCGCTCACCGAGGGCGTCGCGCCGCTCAGAAATGTCGAGTGTCCGACGGCGGTCACGGTGGTCGCGTGGATGTAGTGCGCATCGGTGAAGACGGCTCCCTGATCGAGCAGACGCTTCAATCCCGAGTTGTAGTCTCCGCGGAAACGCAGCAGGTAGTCGTAGCGAAACTGATCGATGACGATCGCTATCACGAGCTTCGGCGGCTTGGCCGGCACTTTGGGAAGATCGGCGGCGTCTAGAACAACGGCCGTGAATGGAAGACTCGCAAAGAACAACAGGCTCAGGCTGCGACGAACTCGGTTGGCGCGCATCATGTTGAAATTATCCAATAGAAATTAGCCAAGAACGGGCGTCAACAAGGATGGCGCTTCCATTCACGCGTGGCCGAAATCCACCACTGCGGTGGACCTCAGCCAGAGCGGCGGCTCATGTCTTCTTTCCTTTGAGCAAGTTACAAGTGGCATGTCATTTGCTTTTACAGAGGTGCGGAAGAGGAGGCATAGTATGAAAATCAAACTTATGTTGGCGACGCTGCTTCTGGCGACGAGCGCCTTCGGTGCTGGATTCGGCAGGGTCGGCGTTGGCGTTCGCCCCGGCTTCGGCTACGGATATCGCGGCGGATATTTCGGCGGCGTCGGAGTCGCGGTCGGAGTTCCCTACTATGGAGCCCCATATTACGCGCCTCCAGTGCCTGCTTATGGCTATGGCTATCCGTACGGTTATGTCGGCGCGCCCTATCCGGCAATCGGTTTCGGCGCGGGCTACGGCTGGGGCAGACCTTATGGCGGTTTCGTCGGTCCGCGCTATTACGGCGGCGGCTACGGTGGCCGTGTCGTTGGCGGGTACGGCGGTGCACGCGGCTTCGGCGGTGCACGAGGATTCGCCGGGCGGCGCTAGCGCGCTGCACAATTTGGACTTTTGACCGCGGGCTTATGCGAATCATGGGCTCGCGGTTTTGTGTTTTTACGCGAGGGCCCGATTTCGTAGCCCGCGCCTGAGGACGAGACGCTATACTCGTCCCAAGGCTTAAACGATTCCGTGTCCGCGTCTCAAAACGTTTCCGCTAAAATCAACACTTCCGCTGAAGCGGAAGCACCCACGTCCGAGCACCAGCTCAAGCGCAGTCTAGGCCTCTTCGATTCCACGATGCTCGTCGCCGGGTCGATGATCGGCTCGGGAATTTTCATCGTCTCTTCAGAGATGGCCCGCAACGTGGGCAGTCCAGGATGGCTGCTGCTTTCCTGGGTGATTACCGGAGTCCTGACGCTGACCGCTGCGCTTTCCTACGGCGAACTCGCCGCGATGATGCCGCAAGCCGGCGGGCAGTACGTCTACCTGCGCGAAGCGTTTTCGCCGCTGTGGGGATTCCTTTACGGCTGGACGCTGTTCATGGTGATCCAGACGGGCACCATCGCCGCCGTGGGCGTGGCGTTCGCGCGCTACCTGGGCATTCTGTTGCCTACGATTTCCGAAAGCAACTACATTATTCCTCCGCAGCACATCTCCACCGGCTATGCGATTTCGCTGTCGACGGCGCAGCTGGTGGCGATTCTCGTCATCGCGCTTCTCAGTTGGGCGAATTCACGCGGGCTGCACTACGGCAAGCGCTTGCAGAACTTTTTCACCGTGGCGAAGCTGGGATCGTTGCTGGGATTGATCGCGCTGGGCTTGTTCTTTGTCTGGAACCACGGGGGTTGGAATCGCCTAGCGGCATCGGCGAACTTCGGCGATTTGTGGACGCCTCGTGGATTTACGCCGTCGGCTCCAGGGCTAACACCAGAGACCATGTTCGGATTGCTCGTCGCGCTTTGCGTCGCGCAAACGGGATCGTTATTTTCGGCCGACGCCTGGAACAACATCACGTTCACGGCGGGAGAAGTGCGCGAACCACGCAGGAACGTTCCTCTTTCGCTGGCCTTCGGAACGGGCATCGTGATCGGTCTGTATTTATTGGCCAACGTGGCGTATCTTGCCGTGCTGCCGTTCGATAAAATCCAGACCGCCCCGCTCGATCGCGTGGCCAGCGCAATGGTCGGCGCCGTGATCCCTTCGGCGGGCGCGCAGATTATGGCGATCGCGATCATGATCTCGACGTTCGGCTGCATCAACGGTATGGTGTTGGCCGGAGCTCGTGCGCTCTACGCCATGGCGAAGGACGGCCTGTTTTTTCGCGGCGCATTATCGATCAATCCAGCGGGCGTCCCCGGCAAAGCTCTCTTCATGCAAGCCTTGTGGACGATTTTTTTGGTTTTGCCGCGAACGTATGACGCGGCAACGAAGAAATACGGCAACCTGTATGGCAATTTACTAGATTACGTGATCTCCGCGGCGTTGATCTTTTATATCCTGACGATCGCCGGAGTATTCGTGCTGCGTAAAAAACGTCCCGACGCCGAGCGTCCATATCGGGCGTTTGGATATCCCGTCGTGCCGATTCTCTACATTGTCGGCGCCGCCGTGATCCTCGCCTTGCTGTTTACGTATCGCCCAGCCACGACGGTGCCGGGATTGGTGATCGTGCTGATCGGAGTGCCAGTGTTCGCGCTATTCCGGCGTTATGGCAGCGGCGGAGCCTGACCCGGCTCAAGCTGCATGCGGATGGTATCATTTCACAGAAAAGCCACGGTACACAGAAACGCTACAGACTGGTAGCCAACTCTCAAATGCAGCCCGCGACCACCAACACTCAAGCCCCCGATACGCCAAGCCGTCCGCAGCGGCCGACGCATGTGCGTCACGTGGTTCTCGGGTTGACCGTCGCCGCGTACATGATCACCTACATGGACCGGCAAATCCTGGCCGTGGCGCGGCCCGTAATTCGCGACGAACTGCACATCTCGCTCGTCATGATGGGATGGATCACCTTCGGATTCCGGTTGGCGTACGCTCTTTTCCAGATACCAGGAGGATGGTTGGGCGACCGCTTCGGCGCGCGGCGCGCGTTATCGGCCATCGTGATCTGGTGGAGCGTGTTCACCGGATTCACGGCCATGGCGTGGAGCGCGGTATCCATGCTCGTGATTCAGGTCTTTTTCGGAATCGGCGAAGCGGGCGCGTTTCCCATCGCCACGCGCTCCTTATCGCGCTGGATGCGTCCAACGGAGCGCGGATTTGCGCAGGGCGTGACGCACGCGGGATCGCGGCTGGGAGCCGCTCTGACGCCGCCGATCGTGGTGATCATCATCGCCAAATTCGGCTGGCGCGCGGCATTTCTGGTGTTCGGCGTCCTGGGTGCATTGTGGGCGGCAACCTGGTTCCTTTACTATCGCGATACGCCGGAAGAGCACGCCGGCGTGAACGAGGCCGAGCGCCAACTGATCGGCATCCGCAAGCGTTCGTCCGCGAAGGTTCCCTGGCGCGAGATTCTGCGGCATGGAAATTTGTGGATCCTGGCGCTGATGTACTTCTGCTACAACTTCAATCTGAACGTTTATCAAGATTGGTTTCCGACGTATCTGCACGACGCGCGCGGCATGACCCTCACCAAGATGGGCATCTACGCCAGCCTGCCTCTGTTTGCCGGGACGCTGGGGGATCTGCTCGGCGGCTGGTTCTCCGATCAGGTGCTGCGCAAAACGGGCAATGTGAATCTGGCGCGGCGCTGGGTGGCCATCGCGGGATTCGTGGTATCCGGTGCGGCCACAATTCCAGCCGTCTTGGCGTCCGATCCCAAAGTTTCGGTGGCGTTATATTGTGTGGCGTTTTTCGCGTTGGAATGGACCGTGGGGATTTCGTGGGCCGTGCCGCTGGACATCGGCGGCGACTTTGCGGGATCGGTTTCCGCCGTCATGAACACGCTGGGGAACGTGGGCGGGGCACTCTCGGCGACCGTCGTGACTTACGCGGTGCGCAGTTTCGGCTGGCATGCCCCGTTTTTCGTCACCGGTGCATTTTGCGTCATTGCCGCGCTGCTCTATATGAAGATCGATGCCAGCAAGCGTATCTTCTCCGCTGCTTAAATCAAATCAGGCGCTTCAATCAAACAATGGAAGCTATTGCCTCCCCGGCCGGGGCTTGCGCGACGCCGAAATACTTCCGCGCCATGGCCCACAGCCCTTCCAGCGCCGGAGTCATCCATCGTTCGCGATGACGCAGCATCTGCGTGTAGGCGACCAGCGGCGTGCCGTTCCAACGCACCGGGACAAGCCGTCTTTGCGCGAGCTCTTGAGCAATGGCGGTGCGGGGCAGGACGGCGACTCCCATCCCGGCGATGGCGCATTGTTTGACCGCTTCGATGCTGGTCAACTCCAGCACTTCTGACAATTGCACGGGTCCGATCTCCAGGGCGTGTTCGAAAACGGCGCGATACCCACAGGTACGGCCCGTCAGGAGAACTTGTGTGCGCGCCAATTGATCCCAACTTACGGCCTCGGCCTTGGCCAGAGAATGGTGGGGCGCGGCGACCATCAGGATGTCCTCTTCCCCAAGATGCTCGATGGTGAGGCGTTCGGATTGCACCACGTCACCGGCCGCGAAGGCGATATCCACGGCGCCGTCGAGTACCGCCGTAGCCTGCGCGCGAGGATCGCCGAGGGAAGAAAGATCCAGATGCACTAAAGGGTATTCCACCTGATACTGACGCAACAGATCGGGTAGACGGTAAATCAGCAGTGATTCGGGGGCGCTCACTTTGAGTGGACCCGACGGTTTACCATGCTTGCTCACCGCCGCCTTCGTCTCATCCGCCAGCGCCAGCAAGCGTCCGGCGTATTCAAAGGTTCTTTGCCCGACCTCGGTCAGGGCGACCTTTTTTGTGAAACGGTCAAACAGAGGAGCACCTAGTTCTCGCTCCAGCGCCTTAATTTGGGTGGTCACGCTGGACTGGGAGTAGCCGAGCTCAACCGCCGCCCGGGTGAAGCTGTTGGTCAGGGCGACCATTCGGAACGTCTTTAGTTTAAGTAGGTCTAACATTCGCAAGGCCTTTGCACGGGAGGTTCTGGCATACATGGCCTAACGTGGGGCGAATGGTGGCCCGCGTCCAGTATCACCGAGGAATGCGTCCAGGGGAAGAGAAAGTTCGCTATGGGTCTAATCGAAATTATCTATTAGCTTCGGAGAGGAACCTCCCATAGAATGACTTATGAAATAGCCGTAAAAACCAGCCAAGCCCCGTCGCTTGTCGCGCAGCGTCCAGACCTCAAATTAGCCGAGTGTTCGCCCCTAGGGGTGAACCCGTGTCACGAGAAGGCTCCGGCGCCGCACTGCTCCACTCCGACGTGGACCCAAATAATGAAAATCAGGAGAACCCATCATGGCGGAGAACGAAGCACCAAAAATGCAAGCGACGTTGGGCCTCACCGGCCTGACGATGAACGCGATGGCGCTGATTGCACCGGGCGCCTTTCTTTGGCTCACGTTTGTCGTGCAAGCCACAACGGGCTCGACATCGCCTGCGATGTGGAGCGGCATTGTCTTGGCGCTGTTGCTGTGTTTAGCGACGGCGGTGTGTTATGCGGAAATGGCAAAGCTATATCCCGGTACCGGCAGTTCGTATTATTTTGCGGAACAGTCGTTCCTGAATCATGATGTGCACTGGAGATACGCAAGGCTCGCGAAGTTTATTGTCGGCTGGGGTTCGCACCTTTATTACTGGATCTACCCGGGCGTGATGGTTGGTTTCATGGGCGTGCTTGTCGGTTACCTGACGGGAACCATTTGGCCCAGCTTCATGAGCGCGTCCACTCCCGGTCCCGTTTTCATGTCCCTGGTGGCCATCGTGTTCTGCTTCGTCATCGCCTACATTGCCAGCCGCGGAGTAAATGGCGCCACATCGGTGAACATCGCGATTAATATCATCCAGATCAGCGCGCTTGTCGTCTTCTCGCTTCTGGCCTTGACCTACCGCATGAACCATCCTCCGGGAAGCGAAGCGTGGCAGTTCGATTCCCAGTCCGGCGACGCCTACAAGTACGAGTTCGCCATGGAGAAACAAACGGTGGACGGGAAAGTCGTCGACGCAATCGTTCGCGATAAAGACGGCGTACCGCAACCGGCGAAAGACGCGGCCGGCAACGTGATTTCTTACAAGATTTCCTATCCGGCCGCCGACGAAACCGGCAAATTCCTGTCGCACGGCAACGCGATGTCGGTCATCAGTCCGCACAACATCAGCTGGGTTTTCATTCAAGCGACGGTCGCGATTCTGATTCTGGTCGGATTCGAATCCGTAACGGCCATGGGAGGCGAGGCCAAAAACGCCAAGCGCGATGTCCCGATCGCGGTGATCACTTCGCTTTTGGTGCAGGGCTTGGTGTGCTATCTCATAGAGTATTTCGCGGCGAACTACTTCTTAAATAGCGGGTATAGTATGCAGACGGCGTCGGCATCGGCCGCTCCGGTAGGGGACATGATGATCGTGATTGGCAATGCGATCCTCGGCCCAGGCATGGGCAGAACGTTCATGCTGATCGAAGCCTTCACGGTGTTCCTGGCGCTGATCGGCACGACGCTTTCCTGCATGAATACCGCGGCGCGCGTCACCTACGCGATGGGCAAAGACGACGAAGTTCCCGAGCACTTCGGGATGCTGCACGACAAGAACCTCACCCCCCACCGCGCCATCTGGACCCTGGCCATCATCTCCGCGATCATCGGTGTGATCTCCGTTTCCGTATTCCTCGGCGATGCCGGTGCTCCGACTGACGCAGCGATCAAGGCGCTTCCGCAGAACATCTTCTCCAGCTTCGGCTACACCACGCACGACGGAATGGCGAAGATGCCCAATACCTTGCTTGCGGTAACGCTCGCGTCCAACTTCGGTACGTTCATTCTATATATGTTGAGCTGCATCACTTGTCTGGTGGCCTTCACGCCGAAGATGCCGGAATTCAGCTTCCTGAAGCATCGCATCATTCCGTTTTTTGGCTTGATCGCCAACCTCGGGTGCATGGCGTTCTATCTGATCGGGCCGCTGATGGGTTACGGAACCAAGATGGAGCCGCTGCTGGCCCTGGGAATCGCCTTGGTCTGGGGCATTTACGGAGGGATCTATTTCATCCGCTCCAGTAAGGTCAAGGGCCGCACCACGCTCATCCGCGAAAAAGGGATTAGCGCGATCTCTTAGCGTCCGAATCGGTGATGCTGTCGGCTAGGGCGGGCCACCTTCGGCCCGCCCGCACTTTTTTCACATCCCATGCTTGATGTCGGAAACATGCTTGACGTAGAGTTTGTTCACTTAACGGACGATGGAAAGCAGCGCGACCACAACGAAGACTTCGCCGGGTTCGTCCAGCCTGAGAATTCCGAAGAAGAGCAGGCGCGCGGTTGGATGTTCGCCCTGTGCGATGGCGTGGGCGGCCACGATGACGGCGAAATAGCTTCAAAGACGGCCATTGAAGCGCTGCAAGCCGCATTCCGGCGCGCTCCCGCGGCCGAGCCGCTTTCGGCCATGCTCGCAAGGCTCGCCAAGGAGGCGAATCTCAGGGTTTATGAAACCGGCAAGCAGGCGAGTCCCGGCGGAAGCAACATGGCGACTACTTTGGTGGCCTGCGCGTTGCGCCACGACCGCCTGGCTGTGGCACACGCCGGCGATTCCCGCTGTTATCTGATTCGCGGCGGACAAGCGGGGTTGCTCACCAAGGATCACACCGTGGCCAATGAACAAGTGAAGCTCGGCGTGCTTTCCGGCAGGGAAGCCGGCGATTCCCACATGAAGCACATGCTGGTGCGGTCGCTGGGCCTCGATCTGTTTACAACCGCCGAGGTGACCGAGCATCAAATTGAGCCGGGAGACGTCCTGCTGCTGTGTTCCGACGGGTTGCATAACTCGGTGGAAGGCTCGGAAATGGCGGCGCTGGCGGGGCAGCCCGGGGCGAACTTGAACACGGCAGCCCGCATTCTGATCGCTCTTGCCAATGATCGGGACGGTAGCGATAATATAAGCGTTCTCTTGATCCGCGTTCGCGACGTGGAACGCGTGGGAATGTACCGGGGAAGGCCTTATAAACTCCGCTAATCAGTTCAAGTTCGCGTCCGGCCGGCCTCTCCGTCTCTGCGCGAACCGATTGCCGACCCTCTGCATGCGCTTCGCCCGGGCCTCTTCATGAAATCCGTCCATGCGGGCGACCTGCTCGACCACTACCGCATTGAAAGTTTGGTTGCGCGCAGCGGGATGGCTTCGATCTGGAAGGCCACCGATATGCGTAGCGGCCAATTCGTCGCCATCAAGATCCCTCATCCGGAAATGGAAGCCGATCCGGCGCTGTTCGAACGCTTTGAGCGCGAAAGCGAAATCGGCGAAAAGCTGGACCATCCGGGCGTGATGAAGGTATTCGGCGGCGAAAAACGTAGCAGCAAATACATGGTGATGGAATGGCTGGATGGAAAGCTCCTCCGCAACATCATTCACGAGCAAAGGAAGTTGCCCGCGGAGCGCGCGATGAAGATCACACTCGAGATTCTGGACGCGCTCGACTACATCCACCACAACGGCGTCGTCCATCGCGACATGAAGCCGGAAAATATCATGGTGGACGCAAACGACCAGATCAAGTTGATCGACTTCGGGATTGCCGGCAAAGAAGGCGCGCGCCGCCTGACCTTCGCTAAGTTCTCGCAGGTGATGGGCACGCCCGATTACATTTCGCCGGAGCAGGTGAAAGGCAAACGCGGCGACGGCCGTAGCGACATTTACGCCGCCGGCATTATGCTATACGAAATGCTCTCCGGTAAAACTCCATTTTCGGGTCCGAATCCGTTGGCGATCATGAACGATCGCATGATCAATAATCCCGTTCCGCCACGGGAAGTGAATCCGGAGATCACGCCCGCCGAGCAGGAAGTGATTTACCGCGCGCTGGAGCGCGAGCCCGCCAATCGCTACTCCACAGCCAGCGAATTCGCCTGGGATTTGGAGCACCTCGATCAAGTGGGCGTCGAAGATCGCGCCGAGCTCCACAATTGGAAGAGGCGCAAGACGCCGTTGTTCCGGCAAATCCTGTTCTACGTGGGGATGGCGCTCATCCCGATCGTGATCTTCGGCTTGCTCATCTGGGTCGCGCGCCACACGTAACGCGCCGCGATTTCGAAACATCGATTTCGCGACATCGATTTCACAACTGGCCGGTTTCAGCGCTGCAGATCGTCGTTGTGGCTGATGAAATCGGGATAGGCGCCCGCACCGAGCTCGGAGAGATCCAAACCCTTTCGCTCCCCATCCGGTGGAACGCGCATCGGCCGGAAACGGTTGAGCAGGCGATGCATTCCGTAGCTGAACGGCAACACAAATCCGAGCAGCGTCGCGATGGCCGCAAGTTGCGCGATCCATTGACTGGCTTGCGTGGGGTTCGCCGAATCCGGCAACGTGGTAAACCATCCCGCGGCCAGAATCCCCCAAATACCGCCCACCACGTGCACCGATACTGCGCCGCCAGGATCGTCAATCGTAAAGTGCAGCTCCAGCATCTCCACGGCATAGGTGACAAGGGCCCCTGCGATCGATCCGACGATCAACGCCGCAAGCGGCCGAAAATACGCACAGCCCGCGCTCGACGCGACCAAGCCTGCAACCCATCCATTCGCGCACAAAGACGCGTCCGGTTTCCCGTAGCGAGTGCGCGTGATGAGCGCGGCCGCCAGCACGGCCCCCGCTGCAGCCAGCGTCGCGTTTAGGGCAACCAGCACCACGGCGCCCGCGCCGGCGGACGTGAAGAGAATGGTGCCGGCTCCATCCAGGCCGATCCATCCGATCCAGGCGAGGAAGCATCCAAATAGCACGAACACGGCGTTGTGACCCGGAATCGCCAGCGGCATCCGGTCCGGTGTGTACTTGCCGCGGCGCGGTCCCAGGACCCACGTCACCGCCAGCGCCGTCAATCCTCCCAGCACTTGAATCGCACCCGCCCCGCCCGAATCCAGATAGCCCTGCCCGATGTTGTGCACCGATCCCAACTGCGCCAGCCATCCGTTCCACGCCCAATGCGCGAACAGCGGATACGTGAAGCCCGCGAGCAACGCCGAAGAGATGCAGGCCGAGCCAAGCCTCCACCGGTCCGCTCCGCTGCCCAATGGAATGATCGCGACGAGCGCGGCGCTGAACAATCCGAACAGTGCGGTCAACGACGCGCGCGATCCATCGAGCGGCACTCCTCGCAGAAAGAACGGCACAGCGGCGATCCAATCGAGTGGTTTTCCCGCAATGATGAGCACATGCGCGGGGCCGCCCGCGTATCCCTGCCACGAAAATCCCGCTATGAAATAGGCAATCGCCGCGACACCCATGACGGCGAGCGACGCCAGCATCATGTGGGCCGCGTTGCGCGAGCGTCCCAAGCCGGTGTTGATGATCGCGAGTCCCGCCGCTGCCAGAGGAATCAGCAGGATGAGCAGCAGGCCGAGGGTGGTGGAAGAATCGAAGGCGGAGTCCGGAGTGATGGGCGTCAACGTTTGTCCCCGTGCGGAATTACATGGGTACGAACGACGAGGGTCAGCCCCAGCAGTTGGACCGCGAAGCCGGTCAGTGTGAAGCCTGCCAGCGCCGTGGACTTCAACAGAACTACCGCCGCCAGGACGAGCAGCCATCCCGACGACAGCAAAAGAAAGCCTGTGTATCGCATAAAATCTGGTCCATTATAACAACCCCGCGCCGGTCGACCGTTATTTATTTGGGTTGCTTTTTACGGGCCACCCAGATACAACAACTAGTGATGACAAACAGACGTCTTCTTGGTATCCGGCTGGCGACGTTCGCCGTGGTGTGCATTTCCGTTGGGGCGCAGGGCCCGGCAGTGTCGCAAAGTACGCCGCAAAGCAATGACACTATCCTGATCAATGGCAAGATTCTCACTGCCGACGCGCAGTTTGCCGTTCGCCAGGCGTTGCTCGTGCGCGACGGCAAGATCGCCGTTGTGGGCACGAACGCCGAAGCGCGCAAAGCGGCGGGACCCAAGGCGCAAGTGATCGACCTCGGCGGACGCACCGTGATTCCCGGCTTGATCGATTCGCACATGCACGCGATTCGCGCGGCGTCCTTCTTCGCCACCGAAGTCAACTGGGCGGGCGTGCCGTCGCTCGCCGAGGCGCTCGACCGCATCAGGCAATCGGCGATGACCCGCAAGCCCGGCGATTGGATCGTGGTCGGCGGAGGATGGAAAGCCGAGCAATTCAAAGAGAAGCGTCCGCCGACGCAGGCCGAACTTGCGGCAGCGGCCGGGAATCATCCGGCGTATATTCAGTTGCTCTACTCCTGGGTGCTTCTGAATCCGCTGGGTTTCGAAGCACTGAATATAAAATCCGACGCGGATCTCCCAGGCGGCGGCAAGCTCGACCGCGATGCCGCTGGCAAGCCGACGGGAGGCATTACGGGCGGCGTTATTCCGTTGTTTGATCGCCTGCCGAAGCCCACGCTCGACGAACAAGTGGAAGGCACGAAGAAATTTTTCCGCGAGCTGAATCGTTTAGGAATGACCGGCGTCAGCGATCCCTGCGGGAACAACGTTACGCCCGATACCTACAACGCGATCAACAAGGTGTGGCACGATCGCCAACTCACGGTGCGCGTGGCATATTCGATTTGCGGGTTCAATCCGCCGCACGAAGTCGAGGAATACAAGAAGTATCTTGGACTCATGCCCATGGGCTTCGGCGACGACATGATGCACTTCAACGGCATCGGCGAACAAGTCGTTTGGGCCATCAACAATGTTGTGAATCCCAAGCCGGAGGATCTGGAGCGCTTCTACGAAATCGCGAAGTGGGCCGCGGCGCGCGGTTACGGCTTGACGTTCCACTGCGGAACGGACGCAGCCGCGAACGCGGTGTTGACGGTATTCGAGCGCGTCAATAAAGAAGTTCCGATCACGAATCTGCGCTGGTCGCTCGCGCATTTGAATGACGCTTCCGCGGCGAATTTGCGCCGCATGAAAGCGCTCGGCATGGGATGGACCATGCAGGACGAAATGTATTTCCAGGGCGATGAGACTGCCAAGCGCCAGGGAGCCGAAGCCGTGAAGCGCATGCCGCCGGTGGAAACGGCTCGCGAGATCGGCGTTCCCGTCGGCGCGGGCACGGACGCGCATCGCGTCATGAACTATAGCCCGATGACGTCGCTGCAATGGCTGCTCGACGGAAAGACCGTCAGCGGAAATCCCACGCGAGGGCCTGAGGAAATTCCCAGCCGCGCGAACGCGCTGCGTGCTTACACGCAAGGCAGCGCCTGGTTCTCGCACGATGAGACCGCGCGCGGCTCGCTCGAAGTCGGCAAGCTGGCGGACCTCGCTGTTCTTACGAAAGACTACATGACGATCCCGGTGGAGCAGATCGGCGGACTGGAATCGCTTCTCACCATGGTCGGCGGTAAGATTGTCTATGCGTCCGGTCCGTTCGCGAAGTGGGAAGCGCACTAGCCACGTTTTACAAAAAAGAGGAGCTTACGAGATCATGAGGAATGTTTTGCTCGGCTGGCTGACGCCCGCTGTATTGCTGATGGCACCCGCAGGCGCTTTCGCCGCCAGTTGCGGCGTCACCAAGCCGGATGCCCGGGACGCGGTCGCGTTATCGCCCGACTTTTACAAAGTGGTCATCGACAACGATCAGATCCGCATCATTGATGAGACCATACCGGCCGGTGCAAAGGAACCTACGCACTCGCACGTGTGGCCCGCGATTGTGATCGAAGACACGCAGCGCCCTGGAGAGATTCCCGCCGTTCGCAATTTCAAATCGGTGTGGGAGCCGGCGACGAAGAAGTCGAAAGGCGCGGCTCCTGGCAAAGACGGTTATCATGCCCTGCGCGTCGAACTGAAGAAGGGCGATTGCGAGCCGGTGAAGAATCCGCCGCTGCCTCCTTCTGATGGCGTTGTGATTCACGATCCGAAAATTGTAGTGCCGTTCGAAAATGCATGGGTGCGCGTCTTGGAAATCGAAGTGAAACCGGGCGACGCGGAGCCGCCGCACACGCACACATGGCCGTCGGTAGTGTACTACTATCGCCTGCCGTCCTCTCGGCGTGGCACCACGGATGGCAAACCTCCCGTGGATCGTCTCGAACTGACCAAGCCGCAGATCACGTTCGAAAACTTCGCTGCCGATATGCACACGCTGCTGAATACGGGGAACTATTTGTACCAGGCGCACCGCATCGAAATCAAACCGGTGACGGATCAGCCCGCGAAGAAGTAGTCGACTACTTGGGCAGTTCCTGGCCCTTGGTCTCGAGCCCGAAAGGCAGCAGCAGCAATCCGATCGCGAATGCGATGGACGTGAGCGCTACCGGAGTTCCGATCGTTCCGAAATAGCTGACGCCCGCGCCCACCAGGAAGCTGATGCCAGCGCCCAGGAAGCGAGTTCCGCTGGTGACGATCGCAAACGCGCTGCCGCGGCATTCCGTGGCGTATTGCTCCGGCAGCCACAACGAGTACACTGCAAAATTCGCTCCGCCGATGCCCAGGAAGAACAGGCACGTCATGAACAGCGGCAGGACGTCGCCCTGCATATAGAAAACTTTCCCGAACGCCGCGACGATGAAGATCATCATCATCACGAAGAAGAACCCGAGCGCGCCACGGCGTCCGAGCTTTTCACACAGCCACGGCGTCATCAATGCTCCGAGCACCGTCCCGACCGATAGGATCGCTGTCGCGTAGGAAGACTGCTGGGCCGCTTCCAGCGCTGAACGCCCCGCGCGCGTGGCGATTTGCGTTACGGCTGCCGGTACGTACGACGATCCCGCCCACAATCCGGTGATCGAGACCAGCATGTAAACCGAATTCAGAATCGTCCGCTTGCGATAGAACGCCGAGAACGGCCCGCGCAGCGAATTCAGCAACGTGAGCTTGCTCCCGAGTTCGTCCTTCTTCCGCTTCCATTTTTCGGGCTCTTTCACGTTGCCGTAAAACGCCGCGACCAGCAGAGCGGGGAAGCCTCCCAACGCGAACATCCAACGCCATCCGTAGTGCGCGCCGATGAAGTAGTTGGCGAGAGCCGCGACGAAAAATCCCACGTAGTAGCCGGTGTGCATCAATCCGGCGCCATCCTTGCGCCGATCCTCCGGCCACTCTTCCGAAACGAACGTCGCGCCGACGGACCATTCTCCGCCGATGCCGGTTCCCGCCAGCAGCCTGTAAATCGCCAGACTCCACACATTCTGTGCGAAGGCGCTCAGGAACGTGAAGAGCGAGAACATGAGAACCGTGAACATCAGCGTCCTCATGCGTCCGAAACGATCGGCGATGGGACCCCACAAAACGGCCATGCCCCAACCGACCAGAAAGAGCGCGAAGAGCAGCCCGCCGTAGTAGCCGATGTTCGCAGGCGTCGCCGCGATGCCGGATTTCGGCAGCACTTCTTTCAGCGCGGGCACCAGCACCAGCGCATAGATGAACGAATCCATTCCGTCCAACAGCCACCCGCCCCACGCGGCGAGAAAACCGTGAATCTGATTCTTCGTCAGCGGCGTTTTCCCGGCTGGCGTGGATGTGGAATGAGAGACCGTAGGCGTCAACAGGAGACCTTCTAGACAGACATTTCGCTCGGCCGGATACCCAGCGCCAGCACCGCGCCGATCAGGCACATCGCCGTCATCGAAATTTCGCTGCCCTGCTGCCATCCGAACGAGGACGCCAGCGCCCCCAGGAAGTAGCCGCCAAAGGCCGCACCCGCGTAAAGGCTGCTGACGAACATCCCCGAGCCCTTGCTCGAAAGACTGCGGCGCAACGCCTTCACGTGGCAGCCCGCGAGATTCACATAGAGCACCGCGCTTCCAGCGATTCCATAAATGCAAGTGAGGATTTCGCGAGTTACCATGCTGAAATCCGGCATGAAGAAGAGATAGCCCAGCGCGGCGATGATGAGCAGAGATCCACTCAGCATGAGTTTGGCCGGGAGGCGATCACCCAACCACCCGCCTCCAATCGAGGTAAGCGCGCCGATGCCGAAGAAGCCGATCACGGTACCCGCCTGCGCCGGCGTGTAGTGCAGATTTTCGCGCAGGAACGTAGGATATAGGCCGAGGAATCCGTACATGCTGAGGCCGTGGATCAG
>Ga0182030_10002739_pt1 | contig 37556 bp, 35 predicted proteins | sample 812S3MmetaG_FD_121299 | JGI IMG/M metagenome (GOLD analysis project Ga0182030, IMG submission 121299) | Permafrost microbial communities from Stordalen Mire, Sweden - 812S3M metaG (Illumina Assembly) | ecosystem: Environmental > Terrestrial > Soil > Wetlands > Permafrost | place: Sweden...
ACTTTCTCAGCCCCGCCGGACGCCGACGTCAATTCCTTATAAGCGCGCTGCGGCATGCGATTCGCAAATTCATGCGGCCCACAAATATAACCGGCAATCGCCGACGAGGCCACAACCTCCGGACTTGCCAGGTAACACTTCGCATCGCGTGATCCCATGCGGCCTTTGAAATTTCGATTCGTAGCCGAAATCCCAACCTCGCCCGCCTCAAGCAATCCCACGCCCAGCCCAATGCACGGCCCGCATCCCGACGGCAGCGATTGCGCGCCCCCATCCATCAGCGTCTGCCAGATACCACGCTTCTCCGCTGCTTCCTGCACCCACTTACTTGCGGCGCTCAAATAGAACTTCACGCCCGGTGCAATTTTCTGCCCCCTGAGCACTGCGGCCGCCGCGGCCAGATCCTCCAGCCGCGAATTCACGCACGAAATCAGATACGCCTTCTGGATCGGAACCTTCTTCTTTTCAATTTCAGCCAGGGACTGCATCGCCTGCACCGTGTCCGGGCCCGAAACGTGGGGCGTCACTTGCCCGAGATCGAGCGTAATCCGCGCCGCATAGACGGCATCGGCATCCGGCGCCGGAGGGTTCTTCTCCCAGTCCGCGATGTCTTTCTCTGAAAACCGCTCCGCGCCAATCGCTTTCAACCGCTCATGAACGTCGCGCAGATACCGGATCGTGACCTCGTCCACCGGAAACCAGCCGACCAGCGGACCCCACTCTGTGGTCATGTTTGAGATCGAAAGCCGCGCGTCCATGGAGAGCGACGCCACCCCGGGCCCCGTGAACTCGACCGCCGCATTCAGGCATTCATCGTGGTTATAAAGCCCGCACAACGTAATGATGACGTCCTTGCCGGTGACGCCGTCCGGCAACTTGCCTTCGAGCACGACCTGAATCGATCGCGGAATCTGCCACCAGAATTCGCCCGTGGCCCACACCGCGGCCGCATCCGTACGGACAATCGGCGTTCCAATGGCGCCCAGCGCGCCGTACATATTGGAATGCGAATCCGATGCCACCACGAACGAACCAGGAATCACATACCCGCGCTCCACCATGATCTGGTGCCCAATACCCGATCCGGCAGGATAAAAATCCACACCCTGCTCCTTCGCAAACGCTTCAATCGCGCGGTACTTCTTGAGGTTTGCTTCTTCCTGATTCTGGATGTCATGATCGAGCGCGAACGTAAGCTGCTGCGGATCTTTCACCTTCTTCGCGCCGATACCCTTGAACTTGCTCATCACTGCTGACGTGTTGTCATGTGTCATGCAGCGGTGCGGACGAATCGTCAGGAAATCGCCGGTCCGCAGCGGCCGCGCCGGCCCTTCGGTCATGTGTTTCTGCGCGATTTTTTCAACGATCGTCTGACCCATCTAGAACCTCTTTCTGGTGCACCGACCTCAACCTCTCCGCTTCAACTCAAATCCCAAATACATCATCTGCCCAACATGATGATGGAGATGCGTCGCACACGCCAAAACTATTCCAAATCGATCCTGGGCGTCCGCACCCACTGCCGTGTATTCCTTTGACCAGTCGTCTGCCGACTGGCTGCTGATCGTGGCGATCACCATCTCAATCGCCTGATCAAATTTCTTCAACACCTCTGCTTTGGATGGCCGTTCCGCCTCCGAAAACTCCAGCGGACGATCCCGTACATAGCCCGTGCCAGCAATCTGCGCCCCGATGTAGTAATTCAAATTACCCGTGAGATGCAGCACCAGGTGGCCAAAGCTGTTGCCGAACGCGAAGGGCTTGGCCCAAAACTCTTCGTCTTTCAACGGCGCCGCTAACTCGCGAACCATGCCCGCCAGCTTTGTATAGCGCCCTGCCAGGCGCGACGCGACTGTTTTTTGCAGATCGGCCATTTCTTTATTGCTCACCGCCGCTTCCTACTCTTCGCCTTCGCAGTCTTTGCTTTGCCGCGAACCGTATTCTTCTTCACATCCGACTTCATCAGCGCCATCAGTTTCGCGACCGGCCCGAACTTCTCCAGATTCCAAATCGCGCCAATCAGCTTGTCCTGCGCCTTCGCTGAAAGCACACCCTCCGCCAACGCGCGGAATTTTTCTTCGATCTCCGCATCGCTCAGCGGATTTCGCGGGTCGCCCTTCGGATAGTCGAGCTGCTTCGAAAATTTCCTTCCATCGGTGGCCGTGATGTTCACAATCACCCGCTGCAACGCCGGAAAGACTTTCTCGATCTCGGGATCCGCCACGACTTCCACTTTCTTGAGTTGCGCGCGAATCGTCGGGGCCATGATCTTCTTCATCTCGAATTGCGCCGGCGTCACTTGCCGGTCCACCAGCGCTGCGGCAATCACATAGGGCAGCGAATGGTCGGCTGTTTCCTTCGTATGCGGATCGTACTTGCTCGGGTCGGAAAGAATGTCAGCCGCGCGCGCCAGCGACCGGATCTGAATTTTCTCCACTTGATCAGGATGCAGGTCGTTGCCCTTGACCAGGTCAAGCACCGCCGAAATTGGAGCGTGCGTCAGCGCCTCAGTCGGAAAAAACTTCATCCCGCACTGCGTGATACGCCACGACTCGCCGAGTCCATCCGTCAGCAGGTTCTGCTTCCACTCCGGACCAAAACATTGCACCAATCCTTCTTTGCCGTCGATCACGTGCTCGGGGCCGCTGTACCCCTTTTCTGCCAGCAGCGCCGCGAGCACGCCGCTCTGCGTAGCCAGCGGATCGACAGTGTTCTTCATCATCGTCAGCTTCCCTGCCGTCACCGCGCCCATGGTGCAATGCCGCGAAGCCGAAATTCCAATGGCATGTTGAATCTGTTCCCAACTCAGATGCAGCGCGCGTCCCGCCACGATCGGCGAGACGAACGCCGTCAGCGTCGCATGATGCCAGCCGCGCTCGCGAATGCCCGGAAACGCCGCCTCGCACAAGCGCATTTCGAATTCGTGGCCCAGCACAAATCCAACAATCAATTCCTTGCCATCGCTCTTGGAGCGCTCACAACACGCCATCGCCGCCGGAAAGATATCGGAAGGATGCGACGGATCCTGCTTCCAGTAAATGTCGTTGTAATCCATGCAGCGGACCATCAGCGCATTCGCCAGCGACGCGGAAACCGCATCGATCTTCTGGCCCGTGCCGATCACGGTCGCCGGCCCGCGCCCGGCAATCTCCTTCAGCACTTCGAGCGCAATCATCACGTCATGCTGCCGATATCCACCCAGCGCGCAGCCCGCCGAATCGAGCAGAAAGCGCTTGGCCTGGTACACCGCGTCCTGCGAGAGCTGCGCGTATTGAAGTCCCGCCGCCCAGCGGGACATGGTCGCGGTAATGGTTTGTTTGCTGATAGTTTGTGGTGTCGACAAGGACAACTCCTCGTTAGCTGGTGGCTCTTGGCTATTAGCTTTTGGCTTTCAGCTCTCAGCCGTCAGTAAAATCCTGAGACCTGACACCTAAGACCTGAGACCTTCCTTCACATTCTTCGGATTCTTGAACGGCAGAAACGCCATAAAGTCGGCGTGATGCACAATGAACGCTTCGGTCGTGCGCTTCACCAGATCGCCTTCCGCCGCGTGCGCAGCGATGATGTGGCACACTGTATCCGGCACGCCACATTCCATCGCCAGCGCGACTCCAGTAAACGGATGCCGCAAGGCTTCTCCGCGCTCACTTTGCCGGCTCTTTCCGTCCGGACCAATCTCATACTCCAGCAACTTGCCCACATCCGCCAGGATCGCGCCCGCAATCACCACGTCCGCGTCGATGGGCAGCGCTCGACCCATGAACTCCGTCATCGCCTTCGCGCTGTCCCGCGCAATATGCACCACGCAACGCTTGTGCTCCATGAATGTAATCGGACAATTCGGAACCAGCAGAGTGAAAGGAATCTGATTCAGGTCATCGGCTTTCAGCGGACTGCGCTCGAGCGCCTTGATCCAGGCTTGCGTCACCTGCTCCCGAAGTTTGGCATCGCCGATCCACTGAATTTCCGGCCACAAACGTTCGACCGCCTCCCGCATGGGCAGGACCTCCCTTAGAGAACTCACTAGACTATCGGAGTCCATGCGGATACGTCGAGGGGACGAAGCGATATTGGCGTCACTTTTCGATCGGCAGCAGTTCGATGCTGCACCCCGCGCCACCGCAACTCAACAGCCCGCGACAGACGATTTTCACCGACGACACATCCGGAAATCTCACAGGAAAATCCTTCCCCCGCAATTGCTCGCTCGCCGAACGCAGGCTTTCGTCGCCCTCAACAAACTCGGCGCGCTCGGGACGCGGCGAGTTGTCGAACACGAGATTGAACCGCGCCGAAGCTGATTTGCTGCCAATCGCGATCGGCCCGAGCTTCACGGTGCGTGCTTGCACCAGCTCCGCCGGCGCCTGTGCGAGGTCTTTCTCCGTGGTAGCGGGATCGCCCGCCAACTTTGCCAAGCGCGCTCGCGAATCCTGCACGTCACCTCCGTTTGCCGCCGCGGCCAGCGCATACATATGGCGCGCCTTCTCCGGTTGCCCTTGCTTTTCGAGTACCTGCCCCAGTCGGTTGGCAACCGTGCCCGACTGGCTCAGAAGCCACGCCGACGTGAGAAATTGCATCGCTGCCAGATTCTCGCCGCGTTGAAATTTTGCCCATCCGATCCGCGCCCAGGCCAGCGCCACCAGCCGCATTGACGAAAACGCCGACGGCCCCAGCCGGTCCAACTCGCCCGAGTCGAATTGTCCTCCAATGTCGTAGAGAACCTGCTGCGCATCGCTCTCGGTCTGCGTCGGATCAATACCGTTCTTTAGTGCCGCTGCGAAAATATCTTCGCCCGAGTCCACGCCCGCACTGCCCGTCAGTCCCTTCATCAACTCTTGCGATTGCGATTTCTCTCCCAATCGTGCATAAACCTGCGCCAGCGTCATCTTCGTTTCCGGATCATCGGGAGGAATCGCGGCGGCCGCTTCCAGTTCCGTGCGCGCGTCGGCATCGCGTCCCAACTGCGCCAGCAACAAGCCGAGATTTTTGAGCGTCGTTTTTTCGTATGGAGCCGTCTCCAGCTGCCTGCGATACGCCGCAATTGCGTCGTCGGTCTTTCCCGTTTGCTGCAGCTCCATCGCCAAGTTGGCATTCGCGTGCTTGTGATTCGGATCGATCTCGATCTGCTTGCGAAACGCCGCGATCGCCTCCGCATGATGGTTGGCGCCGGCGTACGCCAACCCAAGGTCGTACCAGCCGTCTTTCAGGCTTGCATCCGTGTCCACCGCCCGCTTCAGCAGGTCGATCGCGGTGCGATAATCCTTACTCTGCAGCGCTTTCACACCCGCTTTATGCAGCTCCTCAGGAGTTCCTTCCATCTTCGCAGCCGCCGTCACTGCCCCTTGTCCCGATGGCGTCAGGATCGTGCACGACAACAACTGATCTTGATCGCTTTGCGTTGCGTTGCGAAAAGATTCGTAGTCAGCGCGCCGCGCCGCCGCCAGCTCATTCACCTTCACGACAAGTTTGCGCTCGCCTTCCAGAATTCCCTTATTCAGCGAATACGTCGACAAATAGTCTCCATAATCGCGCGACATTTTCACGGCAGTCGGCGTGTGTACTGTGTAGTTGGCGGGAAACTGCAAGCGCACCCGGTAGTCCATTTCGCCGGCTGGGCCGATGTCCAGAGGCTCCGTACTCTTTTCCGACGCTCGAATCGCAGGCACCCCCAGCGGCGGGATCGGACGGAAATTCACGCTCGTCGAGGGCACGACAAAGTACTGGTCCTGGCGCAGGTGATACTTCAGATGAAAAGGCTTGCTCGTATCTTCGACGGAATCGAGCTGAACGTTGTCGACGTCGCCCGGCAAGCCCCAACTGGCCGAAAGGACTTTCACAAAATCTTTCCACTGCGCCTGCGAATATCGACGAAAACTCGCGCGCATCGGCCAATCGCGATCTCCCTGGGCCGTGACTTCGAGCGTCGCGTCCAGAGCGCCAAACTCGCTAAACTTGCCGTCCAGCGTGAAGTGCATGAAAGTCTTGATTGGCGAATCCCCCGGCGTCCGCTGCAATCCTCCTTCGCTATCCTCCGATGCCACCACTGCTTGTTTATTTCGCAACTGATAGAGAATCAGCCCAAAGGGCGTCACTTCCGGAGTCGTGTCGAGCCAAGTCAGTTCGGTTCCCGTGCCCAGTCGCGCCGCCGTGATCACGTGATCGAACTGTGCCGGCGAAGGAACATCCACATCCAGTTTGCGCGAGCTGTCGATCAGCACCGGATAGCTCTGAATTCCCTCCGCTCGCAACATCGCGGAAAACAATGTGTGTTTGTCTTTGCAATCGCCGTAACCATTCTGCAGAACATCCGAGGCCGAGTGCGGCTGATAGCGACCGACTCCGAGCGAGATGCTCACATAACGCACATTCCGCGCCACGAAATCGTACAGCCGCCGCGCCTTCTCGGTTGGCGTGCCCGCCCCTTTAGTAAGCTCCTCGGCCTTTTTCCGCACGCTGTCGTCCACCGTCATGCGCTCGCCCTGCAGCTTGGCATACCATTGCGCCACCTGCTTCCAGTCCGTGAAAGTCGTTAGCTGCACATCGGGACCCGTCTCCTCGTCCGCGTCATCGTCCTTATTCTTGTCGCGTTCTGGCTGAATGTCCTTCACCACCCAGGTGTAAGTGCGGCGGTCGCCAGTGTCCTGAATCTCCGGCTTGCGCGTCGGCGTCTTGAGCTTCACTTCGCGCGATTTCGGGACGTCAATCTCCAGCCGATCTTCATTGACCACAACACCCTTGGGAAATGTGTATTCGTACCAGAAGTTTCCCGCAGCCAGCGGAGTGAGAACCCGCGTCACGGTGCGGTATTCCAGCGTGTCTCCGGGCTGCAGCGCCGCCACGGAAATATGCCGCTGCCGGTAGTCGCTGTACATCGGAGCTTCTTTCAGCACGTCGGGAGCGAAATCCTGCGCGGTCGACTCCGGCGTCACCACCACTTGGCCATCCGGTTTACGCACCCGGACATATTCGACCTCCAACTTCTCCGTCGCCGATGAGTATCCGAAAACCAGTTGGCCGAATTCTTCCACGCCCGCCTGGCTCTGAATGTGAACCACGGCTTCAGTCTCGCTCACCTCGGTTCCGTCGTTTTCAAAGTGGGCGCGATTGAAAATTCGCTCGAAGACCGCGGCCTCTTCCGCGTCATTCGTTTTCGGCTTGGATGAAGATGAGGACGAAGCTGAAGCCTGCGCCCGAGCTTCCGCGCTCATCCCGCACAAGAGCGCGCAGACGAACGTGGAGCCGAATAACAAGCCAACCACAACGTGGGACACACGATGGGACATATTGCAGTTCTTTTACGCCGTGGCCAGCGTAAAATCAAACGAACCCAGATGAACTTCGCCAAAGCAATTCGACTCCTTGCGATCCTGATTGGTTTCTGCAGCCTGCTGGCCGCACAGGCTCCTCCACTCGCCATTGTGGACCAAGCTCTGCCGCTACTCGACGCCGGCGTGGATTTCCACATTCTCCTCCATGCCAACGGCGGCGTTCCGCCTTACGTCTGGAGCGTTGCCGGCGGCGATCTCCCGGAAGGAATTACGCTCACTGCGGAAGGCCTCCTGGCCGGACGCCCCACCAAGCCCGGGACTTTCGCGTTCGCCTTGAAAGTCGAAGACTCCGCCCATCCCGCGCACACTATCAACAAGGAGCTCCAGGCCGTGGTCGCGTCTTCTCTGTTGCTCGAATGGCTCGAACCTCCAAAGGTCCGTGACGACCGTATTGACGGCGTAGTCCAGGTTTCCAACGGATCCAGGGATCCCTTCGATCTGACCGTCATCATCGTGGCCGTCGCCGACAACGGACGAGCGACGGCGATCGGCTACGAGCATTTCCCCCTCAAAGCGGGCGCCGCCAGCGTTCAGATTCCCTTCGGCAACACGCTGCCCCACGGCGGATACGTGATCCATGCCGATGCCATTGCTGAAATCCCCACAAGAAAAGCCATCCTCCGCCAGAGACTTCAAACACCTCAACCTTTGCAGGTCCTGCAGGGTCCGTAGCGGCTTTGAGGCTGGCGGGTACGCAAGGTGGTAGTTGCTGTCTTTGTGCTATCCTGATTATTCTTATCATCTTGAGGCAGTTCTGCCAGGTCGTGGTGTCTCCTCCGTAAGGACCTGGGCATTTTGTATGGAGCTTTTTCTTAATCTCTGCTGGCTCTCCTTGTTGCTGCCCGCGTGGCTGCTGTGGCGGCGACGAATTTCTACGACCTCTTCGGATCGTCCGGCGCGCTCGCTCGCCTTCGTTTGCGCTCTCGGCTGTGCGCTGATTCTGCTGTTTCCCGTGATTTCGGCCAGCGACGACCTGCACGCCATGCGGCCCGAGATGGAAGAGTCGGAACGCTCTTTCCGCCATTTCGGCCATTGCGCCTGCACTCTTCATGCGCTGACTCATTCCGCGCAACCGGTTCTGCCCACTTCCGCTTCTCTGACGCCGGGGTTCGAGCAGATCGGCACGGTACCCACCCTCATGCCGCGGATGCTCAGAATCTTCTCTGCCCCTGCGCCCGCAGGTCGCGCTCCTCCTTCCATGCATCGAACCTCGCTATAAATCCGAAGTCAGTGTTATCTCTTAGTCCGGAAAATCCAGAGGATTTTCAGTAATGACGCGCATTGGTTACGCGCATCGGCTTTCCCCGATGCGGCATGGAGCACACGATGTTTAGGTTTCACCATTTCAGGCTGATCGCATGGTTATTGGTCGCAGCGGCCGTGACTGCCTCGGCGCAGCAGACCCTGACTTGGGAGCAGGTGCGTCTGCGATTCGAGCAGAACAACCCGACGCTGCTGGCGGGGAAGCTGAACGTTGACGAATCCAAGGCCGGGGAGATCACAGCCTTTCTGCGTCCCAACCCAGTGCTGTCACTGGATGTCGATCAGATTAATCTTTTCAACGGTGGCCCGCCGCACAGTACATTCGGCTCCCTTTTGACGACGGCCTCCGCCAGTTATCTGCATGAGCGCCAGCACAAGCGCGAGTTGCGGCTGGAGAGTGCGAAAGAAGGGACGGAGTTCGCGGTATCCGGACAGAATGACCTGGAAAGAAATCTTCTGTTCAATTTGCGCGGCGCATTCGTCCAAACCCTGCAAGCCAAGGCCGTGCTGAATGTGGCGAAGGAAAACCTGGCTTACTACGACCATGTGCTTGACATCAGCCGGGAGCGGTTTCACACCGGCGATATTGCACAAGTCGATCTGGACCGTCTGGAATTGCAGCGGGTCCAGTACGAATCGGATTTGCAAACCGCCGAGGTCAATCTGCGAACCGCGAAGATTCAGTTGCTGATGCTTCTGAACGACAGGACGCCCGTCGAACAATTGGATGTAACCGGGCCCTTCGATTTCAGCGATCAGATCGCGCCGCTCGACGACTTCCGCAAGATTGCTGTGGACACGCGGCCCGATTTGCGGGCAGCGATGCAGGCCGTCGACAAGGCTAAGACCGATCACAAACTCGCCGTCGCCAATGGTTCGACCGATCCGACTTTCGGTTTTGATGTGGGCCGCAATCCTCCCATCGATCAATACATTGGCTTCAATGTGAGCATTCCGCTGCGCATCTTCGATCGGAACCAGGGCGAGAAGCTGCGCACGCAATTGGACATCGATCGAAACCAGCGGCTGCTCGATGCCGCGCAGGCTCAAGTATTCAGCGATGTCGATTCCGCCTACGCGACGCTGAACGGCAATGTGATTCTGCTGCGGCCCTACAAAGCGAAGTATCTGCAACAGGCGGTGCGCGTGCGCGAGACGGTTACTTTCGCCTACCAGCATGGAGGGGCATCTTTGTTGGACTTTCTGAGCGCGGAGAGCGATTACCGCAGCGTGGAACTCAATTACGTGAACCTGGTTGGCTCGTACTTGATCTCTGCGAGCCAACTGAATCTCGCGGTAGGGAAAGAGGTAATCCCATGACCACCGCACTCGTGCGCCGCCGTATGGCGGCCCGCTTAAGGCATTTGCCAGAGGCCATCGTGTTTCTGGCGTTGGTGATCGGATTCGCCGGCTGCGGCGAAAACAAAGCCGACCCGAAGGCCGAGGCTCCGCCTGCGGCAGCCGTCGAGCCCGACTTGGACGCCAACAACTTCAAAGTCGACCACCCGGAACAGTTTCCCTTAGTAACGGCAATTGAGCATAAGGCGGCGCCGGCGCTGAATGTCACCGGCGTGGTGCAGCCCGACATCGCTCGCGCTGTGCCCGTAATCTCGCTCGCTGCAGGACGAGTCGTGGAAATCAAGGCCCGGCTGGGCGACAGCGTGAAGAAAGGCCAGTTGTTGCTGAGAGTTCAGAGCAACGATGTTTCGGGCGCTTATCAGACGTATCGCAAGGCCGAGAACGATGAGCTATTAGCCCGCATTCAACTCGAAAGGCAGCAACTTCTTTACGACAAGGGCGCCGTCGCGAAAAGCGCTCTCGAACAAGCCGAAGACGTGGCCAAGAATGCCAAGGCCGGTCTCGACGCAGCGACCGAGCAGTTGCGGCTTCTCGGCATCGACAAGGACCATCCTTCGGGCATCGTTGACATCTTCGCACCTATATCCGGAGTTATCACCGATCAGCAAGTTACTAACTCGTCGGGCGTGCAAGGATTGGGCTCTCCTAATCCTTTCACTATCTCTGACCTTTCTTATGTCTGGATCATCTGTGACGTTTACGAAAACGATCTCGACGCCGTACGCCCTGGCCAGTACGCGGACATTCACCTGACCGCCTATCCCAACCAGGTCTTCAAAGGGCGGATCGACAACATCCTGCCGGTTCTCGATCCCACGCTCCGCACCGCCAAAGTTCGGCTCGAAGTCGCCAACCCCGGAATGATGCGGGTGGGAATGTTCGTGACCGCGACTTTCTACGGCAAGCAACCGGAAACCCGGGCCGCAGTTCCGGCGGCCGCCATTCTGCACTTGCACGATCGCGAGTGGGTCTACACGCCAGTTCCGACGAGCACGGGGCATTTCAAACGCTTGGAAGTGGTGCCGGGAAACATGCTTCCCGGCAACCTGCAGGAAATTGTTTCAGGAATCAAACCCGGGGACCGAGTGGTCTCGAATGCTTTGGTACTGCAAAACACCTTGGAGCAATAGTTCGGAGCAAAGATGGGAGCAAGGAGAGGGAGCAATAGATGATTCGCCGAGTCGTTGATTTTGCTCTCGACAACCGCCTGCTGGTGTTGGGCTTTGCCGTGCTGCTGTTCGCCGGGGGGATCGTCGCGTTCCGCGACCTACCCATCGAGGCCTATCCGGACGTGGCCGACAACTACGTGGAGATTATTACGCAGTGGCCGGGAATTTCCGCCGAACAAATCGAACAGCAGGTCACGATTCCGCTCGAAATCGTCATGAACGGCATCCCGCATGTGGTGCATCTGCGCTCGTTCTCGCTCTTCGGACTCTCGGACATAAAGCTGATCTTCGACGACCAATCGGACAACGATTGGAACCGCGAGCGGGTTCTGGAGCGGCTAAGCCAGGTCACCCTGCCTCCCGGCGTAGTGCCGCAAATGGGCACGGACTGGAGTCCTGTCGGGCAGATTTACTTCTTCACCCTGCACAGCACCAATCCGGCGTACGACGCGATGGAGCTGAAATCCATTGAAGACTGGGTCGTCGAAAAGAGCTTTAAGTCGGTCCCCAACATTGTCGATGTCTCCAGCTTCGGCGGTCCCACCCGCGAATACCAGGTGCGCGTTGACCCCAACAAACTGGTCGCTTACGGCTTGAACCTCACCCAGGTGGAGCAGCAACTCACCAACAACAACGTCAACGCAGGCGGCAGCTTCATACAGGAAGGTCTGCAGCAGATCAACGTGCGTTCCGTCGGATTAGTCGATCGTGCCCAGGACATCGAGCGCACAGTCATCGTAACCAAGAATGGCACGCCGCTGCGGGTGAAAGACATTGCGGTCGTTTCGCAAGGTCCCAAGATTCGGCTCGGCCAGTTTGCCAGAGCCATTCACCGCGAGGACGGAACGATTGTCGATAACGACGACGTAGTGTCAGGAATCGTGCTGTTGCGGAAAGGCGCAACCGGCGAAAAGGCGCTCGCGGCCATCCATAAAAAGGTAAAAGAACTCAACGACCATATATTGCCTAAGGGAGTGAAGATCGTCCCTTTCCTCGACCGCAGTCTTCTGGTTCACTACACAACTCACACGGTCCTTCACAACCTCACCGAAGGCATGATCTTGGTCTCGGTCGTTCTGCTTCTATTTCTGGGTAATATTCGAGGCGCTGTCATCGTCGCCGCGACCATTCCGTTTGCCCTCCTGTTTGCTGCCATTTGTCTCGACTTGAGTCGCATTCCCGCCAACCTGCTCTCCCTTGGCGCATTGGACTTCGGCGTGATCGTGGAAGGCGCAATCGTGTTGATCGAAAACATTGTGCGCCACTTAAGCCATACCGATGGGATTAAGACCTCTACCGAACGAATCAGTTTTGCCTCGCATGAAGTGCAGCGCCCGGTGTTCTATGCCATCGTCATCACCATTACCGCCTTCTTGCCGATCTTTACGCTGCAACGGGTCGAGGGCAGGCTCTTCCACCCCATGGCCTGGACCGTAGCCTTCGCCCTGCTGGGAGCGTTGCTCTTTTCGATCCTGGTCGCGCCCGTGCTGGCCAGCTTCGCGTTCGCTAAGGGAGCACACGAATGGCATAACCCAGTCATGACCTTTGTGACGGAACGATACGGGGTCGCCCTCCGGTGGGCAATTCGCCGGCGCGTGATTACCGTAGGCGTGTGCCTTCTTCTGGTGGCCTTTGGAAATTATCTCGCTTTCAGCGGCATCATCGGTTCAGAATTCTTGCCTCACCTGGACGAAGGCGCGCTCTGGGTACGCGGCACGCTGGCTTCCAGCACCGGCCCGGACGAGGGCATCCGCGTCGCGAACCAGGCGCGACTCGTGCTCTGCTCGTTCCCCGAAGTTCCGCAATGCACCAGCCAGGTGGGTCGTCCGGATGACGGCACGGACAACACCGGCTTCTTTAACACCGAATATTTTGTGGACCTGAAACCGAAAGAACAGTGGCGGCCTGTGTTTCACGAAAATAAGGAGGAATTGATCTCCGCCATGAATCGCGAGCTCGACAAAATTCCCGGCGTCGTCTGGGGCTTTTCTCAGCCCATCGAAGACAATATGGAAGAGGCGGTCAGCGGAGTCAAAGGCGCGCTGGCCACGAAGATCTACGGCGACGATTTGAAAGTCCTCGAAGAGAAAAGCGACGAAATCGTCGCCATCATGCGAAAAATCAATGGCATCGAGGATCTTGGAGTTTTTCGCGTCCTCGGCCAGCCCAACCTCAACGTAACCGTAGACCGCGAGGCGGCCGCTCGTTACCAGATCAACGTCGCGGACGTGCAGGACGCGATTCAGACCGCGGTCGGCGGCACAGCGCTCACCCAGGTCCTCAAGGGCGAGGCACGCTACGATCTAACGCTGCGTTACCTTCCGCAATATCGCGATACGCAGGAAGCAATCGAGAACATACGTCTGCTCTCGCCTTCCGGCGAACGCGTCTCGCTGGCGCAGCTCTGCAAAATCAAATTGACCGATGGAGCTTCGGAAGTCTATCGCGAAGGCAACCGGCGCTATATCGCCATCAAGTACAGTGTCCGCGGCCGCGACCTTGGCAGCACCGTAGAAGAAGCAATCAAGAAGGTCAACGAACAAGTCAAACTGCCAACCGGGTACAGCCTCGATTGGGAAGGCGAATACGAGAGCCAGAAGCGAGCCAACGCGCGCCTGCTGATCGTGCTCCCCATCACCATCCTTCTCATCTTTATCATCCTGTACACCATGTTCAAATCCTTCAAATGGGCGCTGTTGATTATGGCGACGGTCGCTATCGCACCCATTGGCGGTCTGCTGGCTCTTTGGCTCACCGGCACCAATTTCAGTGTTTCCTCCGGCGTGGGTTTTCTGGCGCTGTTCGGCGTCTCGGTGCAAACCGGCGTCATCATGCTGGAATACATCAATCAGCTTCGCGCCCGGCGCTATTCCATCGAGGACGCCGCCGTCGAGGGCGCTGTTCTGCGGCTGCGGCCCATCGTGATGACGATGCTGGTGGCGACTCTAGGACTGCTGCCGGCCGCTCTCTCGCATGCCATCGGTTCCGATTCTCAGCGCCCCTTTGCAATCGTCATTGTCGGAGGCCTCATCGCCGCTCTCATCATGAGCGTCTTCCTGCTGCCCACGCTCTATGTGTGGGTGGCCGGCGAAACGGACGTGCTCCCTGCCTCCGAAGAAGGGTTCGAGGTGGGCGAGCACGTGGATTAGAAGGGATCACCCGATCACTCCGTTTCTTGCTTTTTGGGGATTCTTCCGCTAGATTTCATCTTTTCCTGATATAACGGACGGGCAGACCGAGACTTGTCTCAGGAGTGTGGTGGATATGAAGCGAAGCTATATCGGGCTGGCGCTGGGCGCGCTGGTCATGGTAGCGGCGTTGGCAACTTTTCCGAGCTGCGGGTTCAAACGCAAACTGGTGGGGATCACAGTTACCCCATCGTTGGCTACCTTTCCAACGCCAGATTCCACCGAACAGATTGTTTTCAGTGCTCTTGGGACGTACATCCATCCTCCGGACACGCATGATATTACCAGCCAAGTGGCATGGAGTACCGACATTCCGCAATTGATCCAAATCAATGGCGGGGTGGTTTCTCCGCAGCCGGGCGATGTCTGCGGAATCGCCAACCTCTCGGCCAGCATGAGTGATGGTGGAAATCTGGTTATCGGCTACGCCACCGTGACGGTGGACGATCCTACCAGGCCAATTTGCCCGGGCGGCAGCCCCACCCAAGCAGTGGTGACGGTTACTTTGGCGGGATCTAACGGGGGCGGTGTCGTTACGAGTGTGCCGACCGGGATCAACTGTCCCAGCGGCGCATGCGGGGCACAGTTCACAATCGGCGATACGATGGTGCTCACTGCCACGCCGAACGCGGGGCATACGTTCGTCAGTTGGACCGGGGGCTGTACCTCAATTGCAGGGACTACCTGCTCGATTCTGGTACCCAACGGCAGCACCAACGCGACCGCCACTTTTAACTGATCGGGCGTTTTTGGCTGGCTATTCATCGGCGAGCAGTTTGCCCAGCGTGGGTTTGTGCTTCTCGGCCTTCGCCTTCTTTCCCGGTACGAGACTTGACGGCTTAGGACTGCCGACGCGTTCGCGGGCCATTTCGCGGACCACCTTGGCGGCGGAGAAGACTTTTTTCTTGCGCTTGCGCGGCATCGCCGCATCTTCGCACATCCCGATGCACAAAAGTGCAATAATCTGAGGTTGGCGTGGAGTTCCACCCTTTCGCAAAGATGCGAAGGGCCGCGCCGCATTAGCCTAAAAGCGAGGGCTTGATATTTTATGGATGAGCGCGAGTTTTTCGAAGAAAAGTCCGACAAAAAGCCGGCGAATTTAAGTTGTCCACATTGCCATCAGTCGGCGGAATATGAGATCCAGTGGCTGGTGCGCACGAAGAAAAAGACTCTGCCGCCGAGGGCGGACGATCGCGACCGCGCCAAGTTCGCTAAGGCGCAGTCCTACATGCTGCGCCGCGATGACGTGATGATGTGCAAGAACATGCGCTGCCGCAAGCGCTTTGAGATCACAAGCGTGCAGAGCGTCGCATTTCTGGATTAGGGAAGAGCGGTCGTCCGTCGTTGGTCGTTAGTCGTTCGCGGATTCACATCCGATGGCAAGCGGTTGCCAACGACTAGCGACTAACGACCAACGACTGACAAAGGGAGTCGAGCCGTGAAGATCCTGGTTTGCATGAAACAGGTGCCGCAGAAAGACGCTCCGCTGAAGCTGAATGAATCGGGGACGTGGATTCGCGAAGATGTTTCCTACGAGGTGAATGAGCCCGACGCCTTCGCGCTCGAAGAGGCGTTGCGGCAAAAGGAAAAGCACACGGGCGAGGTGGTGGTCCTCACCGCCGGCCCGGCGCGGGCATCGCAGGTGCTGCGCGAGGCGCTGGCAAAAGGCGCGGATCGGGCGATCCATCTCGAGGACAACGCTTTTGTCGGGCTCGATGCCTACAACACGGCGCGAGCCATTGCGGCGGCCATCAAGGACGACAAGTTCGATCTGATCTTTACCGGCCTGCAATCGGACGATTACGGATACGCGCAGACGGGCGTGATTCTGGCCGAGATTCTGGGATTGCCGCACGCGACCATCATCATGCAGATTGAGAAAAACGCCGCTGGCATTCGAGTAAAACGCGAACTGGAAGCCGGATTCTTCCAGTTTGTTGACATGCCTCTGCCGGCCGTTCTGACGATCCAGTCAGGCATCAACAAACTGCGCTATGCGACGCTGATCGGGATCAAGCAGGCAAAGAATAAGCCTTTGCGAAAGGTGACTCTCGGCGAAGTGCAGTCGGCTGTGGGCGGGAATTTGCAGAAGATAGAAAAGCTATACGTGCCGCAGAAATCAAAGAACACAGAGTTTCTGGAAGGCTCGTCGGCGGAAGTGGCGAAGAAGCTGGTAGACAAGCTGAAGAATGAACTGCGTGTAATTTAAGTACCCAGTACTCAGTATCCAGTACCCAGCGAAAGACAGGCGGCTGTTACTGGGTACTGGGTACTGGGTACTGGGCTCTGACTATGGACACCATTCTAGTCGTCGTCGAACAACGCGAAGGAAAACTGAACCGCGTCTCGTGGGAGACGATTGCCGCTGGCCAGGCGATCGCCGCTCAGACGGGATGGGCGCTGGAGGCCGTGGCGATGGGCGCGGGCGTAGCCGCAATCGCGGCCGAGGTGGCGGCGAAGAAGGTCGCCAAAGTGTACGGCATCAAGTCGCCCAGGCTTGAGCCCTACACTCCAGACGCGTTCGCCTATGCCTTGAAAGAATTCCTGCAGAAGCATCCGGCAAAGCTGGTGTTGATGCCGCATACCTACCAGGTGCGCGATTTTGTGCCCAAGCTGGCGACGGCCCTCGAAACCACGGCGATCAGCGACGCGATCGGTTACAAGTATGAAGGCGGGAAGCTGTTGTTCACGCGGCAGATGTTTCAAGGAAAGTTTGTGGCCGACGTGAGTTTCGCCGGCGAGGGGCCTTGCTTCGTCACCTTTCAAAACGGCTCATTCCGCGCCGACAAAGTCGAAGCGGGCGAAGCGGCGGCGCCGGTTGAGACGGTAAATGTCGATATTCCGGATGGCGTGGTGCGCAACCAGCCGCAGGAAGTCTTCAAGGAAGCGAAGCAAGCGGTTGATCTGACGCAGGCCGAGATCATTGTCTCGGTGGGACGCGGCATCAAGGAGCAGAAAAATATCGACCTGGCCAAGCAGTTGGCGGATGCGCTGGGCGGCGAGCTCGCGGCGTCGCGTCCGATCTGCGATAACGGATGGTTGCCCATGGATCGCCAGATTGGATCGTCGGGACAAACGGTCGCTCCCAAGCTCTATCTGGCGCTGGGAATATCAGGCGCGATCCAGCACATTGTCGGCATGAAGGGTTCGCGAAGCATCGTGGCCATCAACAAAGATTCCGAGGCCCCGATTTTTGAGATCGCGGATTATGCCGTGGTAGGAAACCTGTTCGACATCGTGCCGCCGCTGATTGAGGAAGTCAAGAAGGCGAAAGCGTAAGGTTTCAAGGTTTCAGAGTTTCAAGGTTTCAAGGCTCGTCCCGGATCGATCCCGCAGACTGAATAAATGAGATGTTAAAGCTGGGTGCCCCAGGTCTCGCGCTTTTCGAGACCTGGGATTCCACTTCCTCATCGAGCTTGGCATCTTCCCCGAAGTCGAACGAGCACCGGATGTTTTGCACGATCGCTGGGGGACTGGCCACAGGGATAGCCTGCAATGATGGGTGTTTACGCCCTATGGCACGAGCGGAGTCTTAATTTTCCATCGCTAGTGATTCAACCACTCGGCGAACGCCGCCCACGACCCTCGCCATCCTCGCGAAATCTACGCGGTTGGCTGTGTCGAGGGGCGTGTGGTAGTAGGGATAACGGAACATTGCGGTGTCGGTAATCATGATTGCGGGATGCTGCTGTTGCCAGAAAGACCAATGGTCAGACCATCCTACGCCGGGCCAATCTGCCGGGGCGGCAACCCCTTCGGACGGGAAGCTGGCAGATTCACGGAAGGTGCGAATAGACCGCCGCACCAAGTCACGGGATTCTTGATTCCCCACAAAGCCTATGAAATCGCCATGACTCGGATAGAAAAAGCCCAGGACTGGCGGGTACTTCTGGCTGCTCGGCGCATCCGAATAGAAGCCGAGCATCTCAAGCGAAATCATGGCCGACACTGGAATGTGGTCGCGTCGGAGTTGACGAGCGTAGACTAGGCTCCCCATCATGTCAGTTTGAAAGTACGGTGGCTCCTCGTTTACAAAAAGCACGAAGCGCACAGTCCGGCGTAGCTTGCTCCCTTGAAGCAGGCGCGCTAGTTCTAGTACGCCAGCGACGCCGGTAGCGTTGTCGTCCGCGCCTACCGTTCCGGCGACACTGTCATAGTGAGCCCCTACAATGACCGACCCACTGGCGTTGTCGCTTCCGGCGAGACTCGCCTCAATGTTGCTGACCGCACGGCCTTCTACCGAATACGTCTGCTCGGTAGAAACGTACCCTGCTTGCTTGAGAGTGTCGCGAAGATAGTCAGTGACCTCTTGCAGCGATCCCGCCCGCGAGAGGCTTCTTTCCCCGATCGTTTCCGACAGGTACTTGACGTGGGCCGCAAGGTTGGTTGCAAGCTGGGACTCTTCAACGGATAGCGGCTGAAGAGATCCTTTGTAGGACCTAAGCGGCATCTGCGTCATCCGCCAGATCGACACGAAGCCCATCGCCAGGAAGAGCACTAGCACCGTACAAGCTAGCCGCAGTTTCCAGTTGGGTTTTTTCGGATCAAGAATGGGTTCAAACATCCCAATAGAAGTTTACTGCTTAGGAGCCTGTCTGGAAGGGATTACGAGCCGGCGGCGAAGCCGCCAAGTTTCGCCATGGTGAGTCGCAGGTATTTGTAGGGGTTTACCGGGACATCGTTGATGCGGACTTCGTAGTGGAGATGCGGGCCGGTGGAGCGTCCGCTTAAGCCGACGTAGCCGATGGTGTCGCCACGCTGAATGGACTGCCCGGCGGTGACGGCGAAGCTGGAAAGATGGCCGTAGCGTGTGGTGATGCCGTGTCCGTGGTCGACCACGATGGCGCGTCCGTAGCCGCCCTGAAAGTCAGCAAAAGTTACAACGCCGTCGGCCGGGGCGATCACGGGCGAGCCCACGCTCGAGGAAATATCGACGCCGGAGTGAAACGCGCCTTCTCCGTTAAATGGATCGATGCGCTCGCCGAAGGAGCCGGTGATCTGGCCTTCGACCGGCCAGAGGTTCGGAGCCGAATTGGCACGGATCCAGTCCGCCGTGGTCGAGTTCTTGGTCAAACCGAGTGAAATGCCGACGCTGGCTGCCCCGCTCAGCGCGGTGTGGCGCAATGCGTAAAGCTGGTCGAGCGAGGAGTGAACCTGCTCTTCCTGAATCTGCTCGGTAGATGCGGTCACCATCGCCGGATTCGATTTAAGTCCATAAAGCGCGGAAACCTCGCTGGCCAGCGACCCCAGGGAAGCTACCTGAATGTCCCGTTCCTTGGCGACCTGCTCCAGACGCGAATAGCGGTCCTTGAGTTGAGCTTGCTCGGTGCGAAGCTGGTTGTAGTGGGCGATTTTATTCAGCATCCGGGCATAAGAACTGGCGATGCCGGTGAGGCAGAGGGCGCCAATCGCCAACCCGGCCAGAAGCACGTAGAGATACTGGACGGGAATGGAGATCTTGCGAAGCTGTCCTGCTTCGTCGCGAGCTACGAAAAATATGTAGAAACGTTTACGCAATATTTAACTTCCGCAAAGCAAATTTTGCTTCGGAAATCCTGCCAGAGCGAGAACCGTCACGCTCAGGCTCGGAATTCTGATTCCACCAGCCGCATCAGGAGCAGGCTGGCTCGTGCTTCGAAACCACGGAACCAGGCAAGCCGAAATCCAGTTGGGCTGCAACCGACACACGCTGCAGGTACTTGGTTCGGCACAATTTACTATGAACGGCGAGTTAAAGTTAGCAAACCTGATTCCCCCTGTCAACCTCACTACGACCCTGTGGACGGTTACCAAGGCAGGTAGCTGATGGTGACCAATCGGGCACGGTACCAGTGTAAGGGAGTCGGATGCCCCCACCAGGTCGCCAGCGCCAGGCCGTCCCCGGCGTATCGTCAGCCGGGGTATAGTGATGGTCATGCCGCTTGGCGAAAAGAAGCTGATTCAGCAGATTCGGCGCTCTGCCCGCGGCGGCGAGTCGGTAGTAACGGGCATCGGCGATGACTGCGCGGTGCTGAGCGTCCCCCCTGGACACGAGTTACTGGTAACCACCGATTTCACCATCGAGAAGGTGCACTTCCGTCGAGATTGGCACCGTCCAGAGCTGGTGGGACGGCGCTGCCTGACACGCGGGCTGAGCGATATCGCGGCGATGGGTGGGGAATTGCTGGCGGCATTTTTATCGCTGGCCGTTGCCAGCGACGTTCCGCAGAAGTGGGTGGACCGCTTTCTGAAGGGGCTGCTGGATCTGGCGGAAGAATTCAAGGTTCCGCTGGCGGGCGGAGATACGGCGCAATCGGCGGGCGGGATTCAGGCGGATATCGTGGTGGTGGGCTCGGTGCCGAAGGGAAAGGCGGTGCTGCGGTCGGGGGCAAAGCCGGGCGAGCAGATTTATGTGACTGGGGAATTGGGCGGGTCGGCGGCGGCTCTGGCGCGGCTGGCGGAATCGAAGCCGGTGGGAGCGGAGTATTCCCGGCATTTTCGTCCGACGGCACGGGTGGCCGTGGGCCAGTGGCTGCGCCAGCGCGGAGTGGCTTCGGCGATGATCGATGTGAGCGACGGGCTTTCCACCGATCTCGAACACATTTGCCAGGAGAGCCACGTGGGCGCGGAGATCGAAGCGGAGGCGATTCCGCGGGCGCAGGTTGGTCTGGGGAAAAAGAAGGTCGCGCTCGAGTTCGCGCTGCATGGCGGCGACGATTACGAACTGCTATTTACGTCCGCAGCGGCGGTCCCTGGGGAAGTTGCGGGAGTTCGAGTCACGCGGATCGGGCGGACCATGCAATCCGCGGGGATGCGGTTGATTGGGGCGGATGGGAAGCAGCAGCCGCTCGCGGCCAGAGGATGGGAACACTTCAAAGGGAATCGGTAGGTCTCAATCGATGATCTTGGATTCCTTCTGTCGCGCAGCCGTTCAGCGGCGGCGTTATGCGCGTCGCCGATAGTAAATGTTGAATTCAAATCCCGGATTTGGCGGGAAGATTTCGGCAATCTTTCGCAGCCGCTCGGCCATGGGAGCGGGCGCCAGCAGCGGATAGTCGCGCTCGCGAAGATCGTAGTAATCGACGTCGAGATAGAGCGAGAGCAGATAGATCGAAATCGCGTCCGCGAAGCTGGCCGTAAGATAGTCGTTCTTGAATTTCTCCGCGTCCGGACCATGGGCCGTGGCGAACTTGCGCGCCTCCCATGCGTCGAGTGAAGTTTCGCCGCGCACCCCGGACTCCACTTGCTGCCATGCCAGGTCGGCGAAATTCTGCGACACGCCGGCGCGGTCGACCAGCGCGTGCCCGACGTTGATGTAGAACTCGAACGCCACCGAGAACTTGTCGTCCATCAAGCGGGTCGAGATGAAGACGCACTGCGAGTCGCCAATACTCAGGTTACGATGGCAAACCGCGTTGTCGCTGAGTGCAACGTCGTAGCGGTCGGCAATCACCGTCTCCTCGCCCTGGGTCACGGTGAGCGGCACGAAGTAGTACGCCTTGCGGCTGAGCGCGGCAGCCACCGGCACGGGCACTGCGGCAATCATGCGATCGAGGTCGTTGTCGGCAATGGTAATCTCGCCCGAGCGGGCATAGCAGATGCCATTGGGCGCCTGTGAAACCGGACTGTTTTGCACGATCTCCGCCGGGCTGCGGACGACCGCGGAAGCGGCTTGCGACATGGAAGCATTGTAGCGCACGGCCGCGGGGACGGCGGGCGGCGGTCGCGAATTCGCCAGTCGCGACGGTCTGGATGGATGGTGTAGCTTATGAGCATGGCGAAAACGAGTTCGGACGGCCCGCGCTGGATCGGCATTCCGGCGCGCGTATTCGCGATGACGTTTCTGCTAACCCTGCTGTCGTTCGCGGTCGCACTGCTGCTGAGCATTATGGGGACAGTGATCTACTCGCAGATGAAGCACGTCGCGCCCAACCTGTCGTTCGCGTACCGGCACATCGCGTTTCCCTTTGCGGTTACCGTGGGTGCGATCGTGCTGCTGCTGTCGCTGGGGATGGAAATTCGGAACTACCGCCAGCGCAAAACGCTGGAAGGAATCGAGCGGGCGAGTTGAACGCCTCGCGAGCCTGCCCTGAGGGTAGTCGAAGGGTCCAGTCGGAAGGGAAGACCGGTTCTCCATCGGCGAACATGAATGAGTCGATTATGGGTGATCGGAAGACTATCGTGCCGCGCATTGCCATCCCCGTGCCGCATTCCGGGTTTCGAGCGTTTGTGCAGCGTTCTTTGCCGCAGTATGAAGCAGCCGTGCGCGGAGCCGGCGGAGAACCGGTGCGCATCGCGCTCGGTCGGACCCCGGCGCAGGTGATGCGGCAGATCGAGCGCTGCGACGCCGTTCTGCTGCCTGGCAGCGGCGCCGATATCGATCCGCGGAAGTATGGCGCGAAGCGACACCGGAAAACCGCTGCCTCCGACCCGAAGCGGGACGCCACGGACAAACTGCTGCTGCAGGATGCCTACAACCTGCGCAAGCCCGTGTTGGGAGTCTGCTATGGACTACAGTCGTTGAATGTGTTCCGCTCGGGATCGCTGGTGCAAGACATCGAGTCGGAGAACGCCGATTCGAAGATCAACCACAGCGCGGGACGGGCGGTCGCGAAAGCGCACACGGTAAAGATCGAGCCGAAATCGAAGCTGGCGGAGATTGTGGGCACGAGCAAAACGATAGCCGTGAATTCTTCGCATCATCAGTCCGCCGAGGCAGTGGGCGATGGGTTACGCGTGGTGGCGCGTTGCGCCGAAGACGGAATCGTCGAAGCTCTCGAAGGAAGCGCGCCCGGACATTTTGTGCTGGCAGTGCAGTGGCATCCGGAGCGGAGTGTGAACGATGGGCCGGAGGTGGCGGAGGCCGCGCACGCGATTTTCCGCGCGTTCATCGAAGCGGCGAAAGCAAAGCACACGGAGCTGGCGAAGGACCGGGAACAACACCTTATATGAGTTTGTCATCCCGAGCGAAGCGAGGGATCTGCAGTTCGCCGCAAAATGCAGATCCTTCGCTTTGCTCGGGATGACAATTCAAGACTCGGGATGGCAATTCAAGATAAGGTAGCGCGAGCACCTCAAACGCGCTGAGTGCCAATCGCCGTCAGAACGTCGTCCAAATCCTCGGTGTTCTTCAACCCTGCGCGTTTCAACAGCACAACCACATTCGCAATGGCGGCGTTTTCGGTGCCCATGCCTTCCGGGGTTTTTGCTTTGATGCCTACGCAGTCGGCGGGAATTCCGCACAACTCGGCAACGTGTTTGCGAATCGCGCCGGCGTGCGGGCCGATTTTTGGAGCGGATAGGATCAGGGTGGAATCCAGATTCAAGAGCTCGTAGCCCGCGGACTTGACGCGTTGCAACGCCTCTTGCAGAAACAGGGAGGAGTCGGCATTTTTCCATTGTGCGTCGGAGGGCGGGAACAGCGATCCGATGTCGGGGCCGGCGATGGCGCCGAGCAGCGCGTCGGTGATGGCGTGGAGCAGGACGTCGCCGTCGGAGTGGCCGCCGAGACCTTGGTCGTGCGGCAAAGTCAAGCCTCCGATTTTGAGCGGAATACCGGGCTTGAATTCGTGCGAGTCCCAACCGTAGCCGATGCGGAATTCAGGTTTCAAAGTCTGTTCCCGGAATAAGAATTTGTAATTTTGTAATTGGGTAATTTTGTAATTTGTAACCCACTCCGTGCCGCTTGATTTGGATTTCAAATTGCCAAATCACCCAATTACAAAATTACAAAATCCCTTCGTGTTTCAGATAGAACTCGGCCAGTTCCATATCCGCCGGCGTCGTGATTTTCATGTTGCCGGGCGAGCCCATCACGACCGCGACCGGCAGGCCGGCGCGCTCGATCAGCGAAGCCTCGTCGGTGCCGAGGAAACCGTCGGCGATGGCGTCATCAAAAGCTTTCTTCAGGATGCCGTAGCGAAAGCCTTGCGGAGTTTGCGCCATCACGATGCTGGCGCGCGGGATGGTGGTTTTGATGAGCGCGCCGTCCGCGGTCCGTTCCACTTGTTTCACTGTGTCGACGGCAGGCCAGCCCGCGATCGCGGCTCCATGTTTGTGCGCGGCCTCGATCACATGAGCAATGATTTCAGGCGTCACGAACGGGCGAACGGCATCATGCACCAGGACGATGTCTTCCGGATTGGCGGCTGTACTGGCCAGGGCGCTCGCCACAGAGTCCTGGCGATGCTCTCCGCCTTCGACGATCTGCAGCCGCTTGCCCAGGATTTCCGGATATTGTTTTTCGATTTGGGCGCGAAAGCCGGCGATCTCGTCCTGGCGAAGAGCGACGATGATCTCGTAGACAGCCGGGACGGCGGCGAACTTACGCAGGGTGTGGACAAGAATGGGAACGCCGCCCAGTTCTTTGAACTGTTTGGTCGGCGCTTTCTTTCGAGACTTCGCGGTCGAGGGCGGAGCCATGCGCGTACCCAGTCCGGCCGCCGGAACAATGACGAAAACCTTCATACGGGCGATCAGTATAGTACAGGAAACGCCTAGTCGGCTGACCGGTCGATCGCCGCCGACGGGGATTTTTTTGCCGGGTCGGCGGGCGTTCCACTGGTTCCTGGGACCGAAGGCACGGGCACTGCGGGCGGCGACGAGGTTAGCGGCGACGAGGCTGCTTTGGCATCGTGGCGGCCCGTCATGCGCTCATCCCACTTGCCAAAGATCATCTTGCCGGCGGTGGTTTGCAGGACCGAGGTCACGGAGATGTCGATGGTCTTGCCGATCATTTTGCGCGCGTTGTCGACGACCACCATGGTGCCGTCATCGAGATAGGCAACACCCTGGTTGTACTCTTTTCCTTCCTTCAGGATGAATACCCGCATCACTTCACCGGGCAGGACGATGGGCTTGAGCGAGTTGGCCAGTTCGTTGATGTTGAGCACGGCCACGCCCTGCAACTGAGCGACCTTGTTGAGATTGAAGTCGTTGGTGATGATCTTGCCCTCATACAGCTTAGCCAGTTCGATAAGCTTCAAATCGACTTCGCGGACGCTGGGGAAGTCGTCTTCCACGATCTGGATGGTGACGGAAGCAGTCTTCTGGAGACGCTGCAGGATGTCGAGGCCGCGGCGGCCGCGATTGCGTTTGAGGGAGTCGGCGGAATCGGCCACCAGTTGCAATTCGCGGAGCACGAACTGCGGGATCACAATCAGGCCGTCGAGGAAGCCGGTCTCGGCGATGTCGGCGATGCGGCCGTCAATAATGACGCTGGTGTCGAGGATCTTGAAACTCTTCTTGCCCGACTTTTCGCCGCCGAAGATCCCGCCGAGCGCCGCCAGATTGAGCAGGTCGCCTTTGTTGGCGCCGACCGCCAATCCCACGTAGGCCATGATCATCATGACCATGATCTGCAGGAAGCTCTGGGTCGGGCTGGCAGGGATGCTGTTGCGAATGACGAGGGCGAAAAGATAGGCGCCGACGATGCCGAGCACGCTACCGATGGCGGCCCCGATCAGGCGCTTCAGGCTCATCGCCCGCAACCTCCACTCGAACACGATGATGGCGGCGCCGATCAGCAGACCGACGACGGCAGCATAGCTTGAGGGCAGGCCAAACGGACGAATGAGAAAGCAGATGATACCGACGATGAGGATAAACAAAAAGCGAATAAGTAGGACGTCCACGAGTAAGACCTCTCTCGGGGAAGGCACCGCTCGCGATTCCCGCCCCCGCCAGTCGTCCAAGGCGAATGATAGTAAGCCTTGCGCCAGCGTTCTAAATTCACGGGGCTGTATGAAATGAATGCGCCCCGCGCCCGGTCCTAGCCGGGTTATTGCAAAAGTACGGGAGAAGTATATACCCGGCATGGGAAGGGGAACCAGCGCTTAGCTCTTGCAGTGGAGACGGGGCAACCCTCGATTGGATGCATGGAAAAATTTACATCCCGTCGTAGTTCGGGCCGCCGCCACCCTCAGGGGGAACCCAGGTGATGATCTGGTAGGGGTCCTGAATGTCGCAGGTCTTGCAGTGCACGCAGTTCGCGGGATTCAGGCTGATGCGTTTTCCATTGGCCGCGGTCGAGTCTTCCACCATCTCGTAGACATTGGCAGGACAGAAGTTCTGGCACGGGCTGCCGAACTCTCTCACGCAGCGTTCGTTGCAGATGTTCGTGTCGTGAATCAGCAGGTGGGCCGGCTGATCCTCTTCGTGCTTGGTGCCGGAATGATAGAGGTCGGTGAGTTTGTCGAAGGTAAGTTTGCCATCGCCCTTGGCCGGACCGAGCAGGTGTGCTTCCGGGCCTCCGTCGGCGGGCAGATTGGCGAGCGGCTCCAAGTTCTCGTATCCCGCATGGGACGGCACACGGTTGCGAAGGCCGCCGTCGAAAACCTCCTGCAGCACGGTGTTGAACATGCCGGCGACCATGCCCTTCTTGAATCCCTGGTGGAAGTTGCGCACCGGCCAGAGCTCGTCGTGAATCCAACTGGTTTCGACGCACCGCTCGAACTTGCCAAGCGTTGCCACCGAAGGGTCGGATTTCACCAGCGCTTCGAACGCGGTTTCGGCCGCCAACATGCCGCTCTTGATGGCGAGATGAATTCCTTTCAGGCGCGCGGAATTCAGGAAGCCGGCGGAGTCGCCGACGATCATCCATCCATTGCCGCCGAGGGGCGGCAGCGACCACCATCCACCGTAGGGAAGCGACTTGGCGCCATAGCGGATCATCTTGCCGCCGGCGAGCAACTTGGCAATCAAAGGATGCTGCTTGAACGACTGCAGCACGTGCTGCGGATCGAGGCGCGGATCGCGATAGTCGAGCCCGGTCACGAAGCCGAGCGAGACCAGGTTATTCGTCGAGCCGTATATCCACGCGCCGCCGTATTCCTTCGTGGTCAGCGGATAACCCATGGTGTAGATGACTTCGCCTGCTTGGATACGGTCGCGGCCCGGCGGTACTTCCCACAGTTCTTTCACGCCCACACCATAGGTCTGCGGGTTGCGATCTTTCATCAAGTCGAATTTCTCGATGAGTTGCTTGGTGAGCGATCCACGAGTGCCTTCGGCGAGCACGACGACTTTCGCTTTGATGTCGTAGCCCGGCTCGAAATTCGATTTCTGCTGGTTCTGTTTGTCGACGCCCTTGTCGTCGGTGCGGACGCCGATCACGCGATCGCTGTTGCTGTTTCTGTCAAAGAGCAGTTCCGATCCAGCGAAGCCAGTGAAGATCGTAATCCCGGCTTCCTCGACTTTGCCCGCCAGCCACTTCACGAAGCGGTTGATCGAGATGACGTAGTTGCCGTGATCCTGCAGCGGCGGAGGTGTGATGGGAAGCTGGTAATGCTCCTTGCGCGTCAGGAAATAGACGGCTTCCTTGTGGACTTGGGCGTCGAGTGGGGCTTCGTTTTCGAATCCCGGCAGCAGTTCCTTCATGGAACGCGGATCGAGGAGCGCGCCGGAAAGACAGTGCTGTCCGGCTTCGCGCGCTTTTTCGAGCACGTAGATATTTTCTTTGCTAAGCGGGGATTCGGGATGGCGCGCGTTGTGATCGTCGATCAACTGCGAAAGCCGCAGCGCGCAGGCCATGCCCGCGGGTCCGCCGCCGACGATAACGACATCGGCCGGCATCTCGGGATGGTCGACGTTGGGAAGAGGCTTGCGGAAAATCAGCATTTGGCACCTAGCAACTAGCAATTAGTCTGGGCAACGTTGAAACTGCATTAGGGACTCCCTGCATATCCCTCGTACCGGCTCGCCCTATCTGGCAACTGCATTTTGGTGGCGGCATCGCGAAGGGCAAGCCAAAATTCCTGTCTGACCGGACGGTCCTCCGCATACGTCTCAAGCATGTCGCAGGCCAACTCGAGCTCATTGCGATCCAGAAACTCTTTGTATTCGCGGATAGTCTGGTGGCAGGCGGCATCATCTGGCAATGTGTTTCGTGCCCGCGCAAGATCCGCTTCTATCAACGCCCACAGCTTGGGAAGATTCATGTTAAACGGAACGATTGTATTCCTCGCACGAGGGTTTGCATCCACTACGCAGATCAAGGTTAGCGGTCTAGGTCCCCGCGAATCAGAACGGCGCTGTCGGAAAGAATGCCTGCCCTCTGGCGGATTTTCTCCCGGCGCGCTTCGATCCTCTTCGAATGGAGACCATTGTACGACCATGGAACGGCGCGGAATTATCTGCGATAGCGGAAACACTCGACCGCGTGGTCGTTGACCATTCCGGTGGCCTGCATGAAAGCGTAGCAGATGGTCGAGCCGATGAAGTTGAAGCCGCGTTTCTTCAGGTCTTTGCTCATCGCGTCCGACTCCAGTGTGCGCGCCGGAATTTTCTCGCCCAACCGCCAGACATTCACGCGCGGCTTGCCGCCGACAAACTGCCAGATGTAGCGGTCGAATGAGCCGAACTCTCTTTGCACTGCGAGAAATGCCTTGGCGTTCCGTATCGCCGAAGCTATTTTCAGCCGGTTGCGGACGATGCCCTCATCGCGCAGCAGTTGCTGCGTCTTTCGCCGGCCGTAGCGCGCGATCTTTTCCGGGTCGAAGCCGTCGAAGGCCGCGCGATAGTTTTCGCGCTTCCGAAGAATCGTGTCCCAACTAAGCCCGGCTTGCGCGCCTTCCAGAATCAGGAACTCGAACAGCACGCGGTCGTCATGTTGCGGAACGCCCCATTCGCGGTCGTGATAGAGAAGCGAGAGTTCATTGCTGGGCCACGTGCAGCGAACGGGATTTTTCTTTGGTGTTTTCATTGGAAACTCGTCATTGCCCAGACACTCTCGCTCGCCGATTCTAACGGAATTCGCGCCCTTTGGGACGGTAGGAGGGTTTTCCACCGAGGACTATAATCCAGACCATGATGCCGGAAGCTCAAGAATTGCTCAAGAAGGCCCTTGCCCTGCCCGACAAGGAACGAGCCGATCTGGCCGGCAGTTTGATCGAGAGTCTGGACGCCGCCGTCGATGAACATGCGGAAGCTGCCTGGCAGGAAGAAATCGCTCGCCGCCTCGAAGAGGTTCGATCGGGGAAGGTGAAGACGATTTCGTGGGACGATGTCCGGCAGAAGGGCCGCTCCTTGCTCGGTAACAGCTAAGCCATGTCTGGTAAGCCGCTTGAATTCCATCCTGAGGCCGAACGGGAGTATCTAGCGGCGTTAGCGTGGTACTTAGAGCGAAGTCCGGCGGCGGCGATTGGCTTCGAAAGCGCATTCGATCGAGCGATAAGTAAAATCAGAGAAGCTCCCGATCGTTGGCCAGCCTATCTCGCCGGGTGCAGGAGATACACGGTCCATCAATTTCCGTTCATCGTGGTGTACTCGATTTTTCCTTCTCACACTCTTGTCTTGGCAATCGCTCATGGCCGCCGGCGTCCGGGCTACTGGAGAGACCGTCTACAACACGCCCCGAAATGAGTAGAGAAGTCCGGCGATCCCTTCACGCCGCTGGCTTGCCGGCGAGAACAGCGTCAATCATCAGCAACTCCTGGGCTGAGAATTTGAGGTTCTTTAGCGCGGCTACGTTGTCGTCCACTTGCGACACTTTGCTGGTGCCCACCAGTGCGCTGGTGACGCGCGGATCGCGCAGCACCCATGCCACCGCCATCTCCGCCAGCGTCTGCCCGCGCTGCTTGGCGATTTCATTGAGCGCGCGAATCTTGACCAGCTTGTCTTCCCCGATGTCCTTCTTCTTCAGAAAGAAATCGCGCGCGGCACGCGAGTCGCTGGGAATTCCGTTCAGATAGCGATCCGAGAGCAATCCCTGCGCCAGCGGGCTGAAGACAATCGATCCCACGCCTTCTTTCCCCAGTACGTCGAGCAAGCCCTGCTCGGGATCGCGGACGAACATCGAATATTTCGGCTGATGAATCAGGCAGGGCGTTCCGAGGTCGCGCAAAATCTTGATCGCCTCCGCCGTTTGCTTGGCGCTATAAGACGAAATACCAACATAAAGCGCTCGGCCCGAACGTACCGCGGTTTCGAGCGCGCCCAGCGACTCTTCCATTGGCGTGTCGGGATCGGGCCGATGATGGTAGAAAATGTCTACATATTCGAGCCCCATGCGCTTCAGGCTCTGATCGAGGCTGGCCAGCATATATTTGCGCGAGCCCAAATCGCCATAGGGGCCGGGCCACATATCCCAGCCGGCCTTGGTCGAAATGATCAGCTCATCGCGGTGGGGAAGGAAATCTTTCTTGAAGATCTGCCCGAAGTTTTCTTCCGCCGATCCGTAGGGAGGGCCGTAATTATTGGCGAGATCAAAATGCGTGATGCCGAGGTCGAAGGCGCGGCGCAGCATGGCGCGACAGTTTTCGAAATTGTCGACGCCGCCGAAGTTGTGCCACAGCCCGAGCGAAACAGCCGGAAGTCTGATGCCGCTGCGCCCCGAGCGGCGATAGAGCATGGCGTCGTAACGCTTATCATCTGCAACGTACATTGGTGGCCTCCTCGAGGGAAATCAGAGAAACATCATTCTACGAGGTCGGGCGGCGCTCTGCTTGCTCGGCGGAGCTGTTCGACTTCGTTAAGAGAATGTCTCAGCCCTTTCGCTTGTAAATGACAAGTTCGCGGCCCGGATGATGATGCTCACGGGCTTCCTCACCCCAGAAATAGTGCGATTCCGGCTCGGCCACCTCGACCATTCCGGCTTCTTCGAAGTTGCTGGAAAGGTACCGATCCATCCAAGTGCGGAAGGCGACAACTTGCGGCGAGCCGTGGCCGGACAGCCAGGAAGCATAGATATTGACGAAGACGACGTAGGCCGGCCGGTTGGCTTCGACTTCCTGCATCATTTGTTTCTGCATGGCAGGCCAGTACTTCTGATCTTCCATCAGGCTGTAAGTGTAGATATAGCCGCTGGCGGAATGGCGATGCGCCTCAAAGTAAATCTCCGGCTCCGAGCCAAACACCATGATGGTGTCTGCCGGCGCGGTGTGCTGGTGCAGATAGTCGGCAACCGGCAACGCCTCCGAAAATGGACTTGGGAAATAGAAGGAACGGCACGCTTGCAGCGGGGTCAGTTTGAAATAGACCTCCGCGTTGCGGTGAATCGCAAGCCCCCATGCGGCGGTAAACACGATCACTGGAAGAACGCTAAGCCAGCGAGCAGTGAACTTCGCCGCGAGCAGCCGGACGGCGGAAGTAACGGCAATCGCGATCAAGATGGCAACAGCGGGCAGCATCAGGATGAAATAGTGTTCCCTGAAATGAAGGCCGGGACACACCGCGGCGCAGGAAAACACCACCAGTCCGAATACAAACACGGCATACCGGCGGACATCGGGGTTCCAAAACGCCGTGGACAGGCCTACGAGCGCGAGTATCCAGAGCCAGGGGGTCATACGCAGCATGTAAGCGGAGTTGGCCGTGAGTAGTTCCAGCCCTGTGCGCAAGGGCGCAGTGGCGTACTGACGCGCGTAGGAAAAAGTCCAGAACCAGAAATTCTGGAAGACCCTGGCCCGGTAGAGGAAAATGCACATTAGCGCGAATGGCAGGGCTCCCGCGATCAGAAAGACGCCCATGTTCTTTGCCCACGGCGCCCATTCGCGCTTGTTTTTCGGCCAACATTGAACGGCCAGGTAGAGAAACGCAAAAGCGGCGAGCAAAATTCCGGGCTGCTTCATCAGGAAGGCGATGCCAAACGTCAGGCCGCTCCAGAAGAAGAAGGCCGGGCGTCTCGTTTCTTCGGCTCGTAGGAGAAGGACAAGCCCGATGAGCGCCGCCGGCACCACGAAGTGTGTGGCGTGCGCCGCAAATCCAAACACGCCCTGGTGCGTGGAGAGCAAGGCGTAACTCGCGCCTGCTATGGTCCCAGCCAGTGTACCGAAGAGGCGCGCCGCAACCAGGTAAAGCAGGATGACCGAGATCGCGTTGACGAGCAGAAGCCCAAGATGGATTCCGCGGCTCGTCTGCCCAAACACCGCGAGGATCGCGGCATAGGCCGCATAAGTCCCCGGCAACTTCATGTTGTAGGCCAGTTGGTAGGGAGGGATGCCCTGCAGGATGAGTTGCCCGACATAGGCGTACTCGCCCTCATCGCGTTCCAAAGGAATATCCGCCAAACGCCAGCGGACGGCTCCAAAGAAAACGATGACCGCTAACAAAACGACGAAATGCCAGTGAAAAAGGCGCCGCCACGTCTGGCCCGATTTACTCTCCGCCGACTGGTCTGACGCGATCTCTTCTTCCGCTGCCATGGGTTCAATGCGAAGTATTTCACACCTTAGCAACTCCGCTCAGCGGGAGCAAGGGTGGACTGCCTAACTTGATTACCCTGCGGTCAGTCGTGAGGAATTCGACGCGTCGCAATCGGAGCCTGTTTCAGGACGTCAGTCGTATTTCTCGTATCGAATCGAAGTTCGATCCCATCCGAGACTCTTCAGCAACTCGCGGTTGGCCTGGACCATCTTGTCGAGTCCACAGATGTAGGCGTGCATGTCGGAGCGGGTTCCAACGATTTCGGGCAGATGTTCCTGAACATATCCTCGCAACCCTTTCCACTCTGTGGCAGCGCGGCTCAACGTCGGCAGAAAATGAAAGTTGTCGTGGTCCGCGGCGAGATTCTCAAACTCCTCGCGATAATAAATATCCTGCTCGCGGCGTGCGCCGAAAAGCAGCCAGAACCGGTGTCCCCGGTGACGATCGCTCTCCGCCAGCAGCCAGTGCAGCATGGAACGGAAGGGCGCGATGCCGGTGCCCGTCGCAATGAACACGGTGTCACGGAGTGGCGGGCGCAGGATAAAATCGCCGAAGGGCCCCTGAAACGCGATCGTCGCGCCCTCATTGAGACTGCAGAGATGGTTCGACATGAATCCATCCTGCACACGATTCAGGCAGAAAGCGAAATGGCCATTCTCGGACGGCGCAGAGGCGATGGAATATGCCCGTGTGATCTCCTCGCCATCCGGAGTAGTGGCCTTCACCGAGAGCCACTGTCCGGGAACAAAACCGAAGCGGGAGACTCCGTTTACTTCGAGCTCGATGTGCTTGGTAAACTCGGAGAGCGAGACGGAGCGCAGCACGCGTCCGTCGAAAGTTTTGAACTGAGCCATTATTCATGTAGATGATTTTGACGGGCCGCCGGACGCGTCGATTGGTGTGCACCCGCATGGCTGGCCAGGGTGCTTTCGAGGAGGAAAACATGGGACACCGCATTTGCCCCTGGTGGCTTGGCTACGTACTAGCCAGTCCGTTGCGACGTCTGTTGCAGGATCCGGTCGCGATCACCAAGCCTTACGTTCGGGAAGGAATGACTGTCCTCGAACCCGGCCCAGGCATGGGCTTTTTCACGCGGGAGATGGCTCGCCAGGTAGGGGCACGCGGCCGAGTAGTCGCGGTCGACGTTCAGCCGCGCATGATCGCGGGATTGAAACGCCGGCTAGCGAAAGCCGGACTCCTCGAACGCACCGACGCGCGCCTGGCCCCGCCCGATTCGCTGGGCGTGCAGGATCTGCGGGGCAAGGTCGATTTCGTACTTGCCATGGCGATGGTGCACGAAATGCCCAGTTCGAGCCGCTTTTTCGCTGAGGTTGCGGACGCGATGAAACCGGGGGCAACGCTCCTGCTTGCAGAACCCTCGGGCCATGTGAAGAAAGACGCGTTCGAAGCCGAACTGCAGGACGCCGCTGCAGCAGGTCTGGAAGTGGCCGATCGCCCTGTAATTCGCCGCAGTTGGGCGGCGCTGCTGAAAAAACGCGGGCAGTAGACCAACTCAGATAGGTACGGCGCACACACCCACTCATTCGCAAAGAACGCGAATGAGGGGGCACCCGCGAACCCTGCCACGAGCGGTACAATTCGAGCGAGCAGGTTTCCCCATTATGGTTGTCGCCATCAGAAAACTAACTTTGACAAGTGTGTTGATGGTTCTATTAACCGCGGGATGGAGCACTTCTCAAACTTCGCAAACCGCGCCCGCCCAGGCTCAAACTAACCAAAATAGCAGGACATCGACGCAGGCAGCGTCACCAGCTGTTCAATCAGATTCTAACGTTATTCCTTGCAATCCCAGCGGCCTTCTTCATTACACTTTGTATAAGAACGACATCTATCGTTTCACCTTCCAATGCCCAGAGGGTTTAAGAGTCAGGTTTCATCGCAGAGCGGGCAATATCGGCTTGCTGGCAGTTGACGGGGACAAGAGTGCCAGTATTACTTTGACTATTAACGGACCTGCTGTGCCGCTCGATTCCATGCAAAAAACTACATTGGATCAGTCCATAACAACCAACGGCATAGCCATGCGTAAACGGCTGATCAGCGACCCCGTGATTGGCGATCCTCCTCACCAGGATCAAGAAATTATTTATGATTTTAGTCACGGTAATAATACGTTCACATGGTGGGCAGTTCTTGGAAGGGACGACACAGTAAATCAAAGCAGAGTAAATCAAATTGTCGGTTCTTTTAAGTTCACGGATTGACCGGCTGCGGGGAAAGCACGTTCTATCCCGCAGCGGCTAAAGAGGCTACGGAAAAACTCAGCAAGGCTGCAAGAGTCTCCCCTCAGGCACTAAAGCGCGAAAACACTTTCAACGACTGGCGGCACGACTAAAGTCGTGCCCTTCCCAAAAACCTGCTGTCTCGCCGTGCCGTGAGCCGCTGAAAATGTGCTTGCGCCGGTTATTCCACTGTCACCGACTTCGCCAGGTTCCTGGGCTGATCCACGTCGCAGCCGCGGCGCACGGCGATGTGATAGGCCAACAGTTGCAGCGGGACGATCTCCAGAATCGCCGACAATTCTTCTGGCGCCGGCGGAACGAAGAGAACGTGATCCGCCTCCTCGCTGATCTCCTTGTCGCCTTCGGTGGCGAGGGCTATGACTATGCCGGAACGAGCTTTCACTTCTTTCAGGTTCGACATGGTTTTCTCGTAGCGAGTCATCGACTGCGGGCTCGCCACGTCGCGCGTGGCGATGATGACCACCGGTAGATTCTCGTCAATCAGCGCATTGGGGCCGTGCTTCATCTCGCCCGCCGGATAACCTTCAGCGTGAATGTAGGAAATTTCCTTGAGCTTGAGCGCGCCTTCGAGCGCGATGGGATAGTGAATGCCGCGTCCGAGAAAGAGGAAGTCCTGGACGCGGACATAGGTTTTCGCCAGTTCGTCGCAAGCCTCATCGTGGGTGAGAATCTGTTCCAGCTTGCCGGGGATGCGCATGAGCTCTTGTACCGCCGCTTTGGCCTGTTCGGAGTTCATGGCCCCGCGCACCTGCGCCAGATACAAGGCGAATAAATAAAGAGCGGTAAGTTGTCCGGTGAAAGCCTTAGTCGAAGCCACACCAATTTCCGGGCCGGCGTGCGTGTATATGGTTCCCACGGCTTCGCGCGTAATCATGGAGCCGACCACGTTGCAGATAGCCAGCGTGTTCGATCCCTTGGCCTTGGCTTCACGCTGGGCCGCAATGGTATCCGCTGTTTCACCAGACTGCGAAATCAAGAGCGTCATCGTGTCCGGGCCGATGATTGGATCGCGATAGCGCCACTCGCTGGCATAATCGACTTCGACCGGAACGCGCGCCAGATCCTCGATCATAAACTTTCCTGCAAGTCCGGCATGCCAACTCGTGCCGCAGGCCGCGATATTGATTTTCTTCAGCGCTTTGAACTCAGCTTCGCCGACCTGCATTTCGTCGAGAAAGATGGCGCCCGTGTCCTGCGAGACGCGGCCGAGAGTGGTGTCGCGGACGGTGCGCGGCTGCTCATAAATTTCCTTGAGCATGAAGTGCTTGAAGCCGCCCTTCTCCGCCATGATCGGATCCCAGGTGATGCGCTGGGCTTTGCGCTCCAGCGGATTGCCATCGAAATCGGTAACCCGTACGCCGTCCGCAGTGATTACGGCAAGATCGCCATCGGCCAGAAAGAAAAGATCGCGAGTGTGATCGAGGAGCGCGGGAACGTCGCTGGCTACGAAGTATTCGTCCTTGCCGAGGCCGATTACGGCGGGCGGTCCATTGCGCGCGGCGACGATCTTGTTCGGTTCGGCAACCGCAATCACCACCAGCGCGAATACGCCGGTGAGTTCCTTGACGGTTTGGCGCACCGCTTCTTCGAGCAATGGGCGATGGCCGCTTTGAGCTTGCAGATAGTGCTTCTCCACCAGGTGCGCGATGATTTCGGTGTCGGTTTCGGTGGTGAACTTGTGGCCCTCGGCGATCAGCTTCTTCTTGAGCGAGAGATAGTTTTCGACAATACCGTTGTGCACCACCACGATGGTGCCGGTGCAGTCGCGATGGGGATGGGCGTTCTCTTCGGTGGGGCGGCCGTGCGTGGCCCAGCGAGTGTGTCCGATGCCGTAGGTGCCATCCAGCGGCTTGAGGCGAATCACTTCTTCCAGATTGCGCAGCTTGCCTTCGGCGCGGCGGATCTGCAGGCCCTCGCTGCCTCCGGCCACAGCGATCCCGGCCGAGTCGTAGCCGCGATACTCGAGTTTTCTCAGTCCTTCAATGATGACGGGGACGACTTGTTTCTTGCCGACGTATCCCACGATTCCGCACATTGGATTATTGGCTCCTTGACGAATGGTTCGGTGGGGGACCGGTGATGGTTCGAGCAGCCCCTAAAGGGGCGTCTGCTTCCGAAGAACTTCTGGCATCGCTAAAGCTATGCCCTGATACGAAACGATGTTGCGCAAACATTCAGACGGGGCAAGCCCCGTCTCTACAGGCGGAAAAACTCTCAATCTTCGAGGGAGAAGCGAAACTCTTCAATGACCGGGTTCGTCAGGACTTCGCGCGCCATCCGTTCCACTTCGGCTTGCGCTTCATCCTTGGAGATGCCACCGTTGAGAGTAATTTCGAAATACTTTCCTTGCCTGACATCGCGCAGACTCTTATAGCCGATTTTCGTAAGGGCGCCGTGGATGGTCTTACCCTGCGGATCCAGAACGCTCTTCTTCAGTGACACGTAAACGTAGGCTTTCATTGACTCGAGTGATTATACGTCAGGCGACAGAGAACGGGACCGTGGTTTTCGTTATAGAGGGTATAGGTTCAGGCCCTCTCTTGGTCGGCGTCCAGTCCGTAACCTATTTAAAAGATGCGAGTTGACGATCCAACTCCGCAAGCGCCTGCTCCAGCATCTGGCGGTGGCGAGGGTTGCAGGCCGCCTGCAGTTGTTGCGTGAGCCGCTGCCGGGAAAGAAGCAGGCCCTCGTGTTTCCGGTTGCGTTGTTGCTGCTTGGGCGAGATCGGGTCGCGGACGGTTTTGCGCCGCTCTGACATTTCCTCTTGCTGCTGTTCTACGGACTTACTCTCCCACCCGCGTGCCATAGGAGAGATCTTACCTTAGGGAAGGTCGGATTAAGTGTCGGCAGAGAGCATAAACCACA